>JAAUXT010079515.1_pt1 | contig 11448 bp, 21 predicted proteins | sample 7278171 | NCBI WGS metagenome assembly JAAUXT01 (sample SAMN14350112, study PRJNA611818) | marine sediment metagenome | isolation source: surface marine sediment (1.8m) | place: French Polynesia: Moorea | collected 2018-08 | reverse complement strand
TTTTGTTTTGCAAAATCCTTGTTTGAAATGATATTAAATTTAAAAACTCTCTTGCCATGGTGCAATTTGGAGTACTTGCTGTCATGTTGTGTGGTGTGTTGTTTGGAGTACTACATGTTGACCTTTTGACCCTGGTATTTGGGTAGTTTTCACTCGGACGATCGTCCAGTGGAAAGTACACAGTTATGTTTCAACACCGGGTACTTCTGACCCGCCAACAACGTCACGCAACACAACATGACGCGAATCGTGAACAGACGCGAGTGCGAAACTTCATAATCCGAGCCTGATCATGTAAAAAAATCCTCTGGAATCGCCAAACCAGGTGACAAAATCAGATTTTGACACAAGTTTTAAGAAAATGACACACCATAATTGGACACCAAATTCCATGACCAACTGGGGCAAGTCCAGCTTGAACTCCAATTGCCACTCCCTGAAAAACAAAAACAGTTTTGCACAAAATTTTTTCACAAGTCGATTGAGAATTTAACACTGTGAAATACGAGTTTGTACCGGTTCCTCACCATGATGACCATGGACAACACGCCGATGATAATTTGCGTGGTGCCCATGATTTTGGCGCAGCGTCCGTTGTACTTGGAGACGCGATACGTCGCCTGCATGTTCTGCGGCGCCGCCAGCACGATGGTCGTCGCGGGCTGCTGCGCCACGACGACTGGCTGCGCCACAACTCCCGGCTGCACCTGCATCTTCTGTTGCCCGGCTTTTCCTCAACAAATGAAAGGTGACCACTTCAAGATCTGTGCCCCCCCCCCCCTCTGACTTCATCACTCAGCCGACAGTTCAGCTACGGACGGCAGTTCTTTGACGACTGACGAGCGCATGACACTTCGCCACGAGAGACGGATCCGGTTTCGCAGTGCGATCGGATCCGATCCCCGTCCATGATCTTGCCTGATTCCCATCAACTCGCAAAATCTCCGAGAACACAGTTCTTCTCACCTGCTCAAGCCTCTGTCAGTCAGATCTAGATGTGCGTGGCTCCAAAACCCAGAACAACAAACGAAGAGACGATTTCGATTTGGTGGAATGTATCCTGCCACACCCTGTTGTAGTTTGTGTAGCTGTTTTCGGTGAGTCACAACGACCCAAAAATTTCAACGACGCAAGCACAAATATTGCGATGGAATTGAAGATTGTTCGAGGAGCCGATTTTCCAGCCTCGATCTGAAACAAAAATGGGGAAAGGAAACTCAAAACACGCCAGCGAAGCCGGCGACAGTAATCCCGAGATTTTCGATCCTGGTTTGCTGGAATTGGTGCCAGAGGATTTGAAGGATAAATTTAAGTCTGCGTACAGCAATTTTAAGTTGCAGTTGGAGGAAGAGGAATCGCAACATGACCGCTACAGAGTCGATTCAGGTCTGTCTCGAATCCCGCCATGTTTTGCGACCCAAAGCAACTTTCTCCAGGCCTGAACGCTCCTTTATGTCGGTTTCAGTTGCGTATTGCAACAGTAAATGTCTCCATTTCAAATTATTGGAGAGAACAGAAAGGAAGATGCAAGCAGCTCTGATGAGTTATTGCATTGTTCAAGCGAATGATAATGAGCGATAATGAGTGAATTTGTTCACGTTCAAAGTCGTTGGTTCTTCAAATTTGGGGAAAAAAACTCGTTCACCAAAATACGCAAGCGAACACATCCAGTAAGATTTTATGTGAAACAGCACGGAACATAATTTTAAGATTTGAAGTGAACCTTGTGGTCGTTTGCAGAACAAAAGTATTTTGAGCTGGAGAGGCAGCTCATGGAACGGAATGAAAACTTCGAGAGTGAATCGAAGGCTGCGGCAGAGCTCCGAGAACAGGTGTTCGACCTCGAGCACAAGTACAACGAATCCTCAACAAAACTGCGTGAGATCCAAGTGGGGCTGATGGACAAGGAGAAAATTTTTGTGAGATTCTTTTTCCTTTTCCCGCTCAACTTGTCACAATCTGGACATTAATCTGTGTCATTTCGTGGCAGCTTGTTTCTCTAGGACCCAAGGCTTTGTGTTTTGTGCCGCAGGAGGAAGCCCAAAGACTCAAGGATCACGTTCTTCAGGAGAAAGACGAGTTGTCTCAATTGTTGGACAAGAAGAATCATGAAATAGACCAGCTCCAGGGAGACCTGCAAGAAATGACGCAGAAGCTCCGAGATGCCAACTGCGCCAAGATCACTGCTCAAGCAAAGGCAGACGAGGCTGTGTCCGATTGCAACGTTGCCAAGGTACGAACACAATCCGAGTTTGACGTTTGTCTCGAGTTAAACTTGCGCGGGCGTGCACAACTGTCAGGGCGAACCGTGATGTCTTGATGTTTGCAGAGTCGTGAAAGGCGGTTTCAAGATGAAGCCGAACAACTCAGGAAACAGAAAAATTATCTCGAAGAACAGTTGGATGATAAAAACAGAACGCTGCTCACAATCCATGGCAATCACAACAATGAGGTGAGTTTTCGTCTTGAGAGCCTTCAGGCTTGATTCTGTGTGTCCCTCAAGAACCAAAATTTGACAGGCAAAGTGCATTTTACCAATTTTCCAGTTCTTTTCTCCAAAACAGGTGTTGGATTTGAAAGGTCAACTTGATCTGAAGACGCTGGAGAATCAGAAATTGGAGGAGACCAAAGCTGCTCTGACACAAAGCAACCATGATCTAAGCAAGGCGTTGGAAAACCTCAACCTCAAGCTGAAGGAGGTGCGGACAATGGTTCGCTTTTGTTATGGTCAAGCAAAGCCATGTTCCCACGGATGCACTCAAAATCTGGAGCAAAACAATGTTCTTGTCAAATCGTTTCCCCTTCCTATCTCCGCCAAGTTTCTCTTGGCCAGCACTTCTTTTTTCGATATCCAAGTCCACCCTGTAAATACAATACTTTTTTTTCTTCAAAAATCGAACCGGTTGACACATATCACTCATTTTTACATGATTCACTTTTTGCAGTCAAGAGATATGCAGACTGAGATGGAAGAGAAGTTCAGGAATGAAATCACGGCCCAAGAGAAGCTTATAACTCTGTACAAGGTGACAAGAAAAACTTTCTCTTTGGTCAGAACTTTACAAAAAGCGTTTCGCTGAATGAGGTTGTTTCCCATGAATTGTGAGTGAGAGTCCACAACGCGGTGTCTCGACAAACAAGTGTTGAACTTTATGCGGGGACCTTTCTGCAGGAATCTGCTGAAGCGTCGGAGAACAAAGTGATGGAGATGACGACTGCTGTGGACGAGTTGCAGAATCTGCTGAAACAGGCATCAGAAGGTTCGTGCTTCAACATCTTGGGCACAGTCTTCTCTTCGTTCGTTTCAAGTGTGTGCGCGTCAAAAGCTGGACAATATTCTTGCATGTCTGTTTCAGCAAACAAAGAACTGGAAGAGATGAACAAAGAGAATTCCCAAAAATGCACTGAGCTGGTTGCTGAAAGAGGTACCGTATGCTCTCTCGCGCTTTATTACTGAGCGAAGGGAAAATCGAAGTGTGTTCGAGTTATTTCTTTCGTTATCGCATTCGTAGCCGACAGTGAAATTTGTCTCCATCGAGCCTTCACAAACCGTGTAAGTTTGCAAACGTTTGCAGATGGGAAGATCGCGGGCCTGCAGAAGGAGGTGGAGCACGCCAACGAGCTACTGGACATGGCTCGGAGACGCGGCGTTGCGCCTCTCACTGAGGCCGAGGTGGAGGCGCTGTCGCCGTCCGCCGCCGCCGCGAGCCGCCTCCTCAAGTCCGGCATGACGTTGACACAGGTCTGCGGAAATTTGCAGTTCTTTGAAGTGGTGTTTCTTTTCGACCCGCAGACATGATTGTCGCCTTGGTTCTTGTAGAAGCAGTGTATTGCGCTTGCTTTGGCTTGTTGAGCAGCAATTGGTGTCATTTGCAGATTTACACTGAGTACGTGCAGGCATCTGAAGCCTTGTTTGCAGAAAAGGAAGAAAACAAGAAGCTGAACGAGTACATGAATCAGATCCTCAAGGTATAAACGAAGAGTCCGACTTTTCTTCAAGTTGCATGACTTCAACCCGAGACTGGAAATTTGACTGTTTTGACCTCAGTCCGCCCCTGTCGTTTCTCGCTGCTGAGGTGAAAAAAAAAGGGTGGGGACTACGCGATTGAAAGTTTGGTCTTTGTTGCACCGGGGTCCTTCATTTGAATGCACTGGGGTCCTTCAGTTGAATGCTTGTTTTGCGTGTCCAGGAGATAGAGGAGAAGGCGCCGATCATGAAGAAGCAACGCGAGGACTACGAGAAGGCGATTGAGGCCGTCGACCAACTGACCGGCCAGATCGAGACGGCCATGCTGGTAAGTTGCATACATCTCAAAGTTGAGGAAGCAGAGTTTTAACAAGCAGAGTTTCAACTTGACAGTTGTAGAGAGCGTGAACTTTTGGGACGATGAAATGTCGAGACTCACTGCAAAAGACCCAACTTGAGCGTCACTCAGCAAAAGCTCCTTCGCTGTTTCAGGAGTGTGAGAATCTGCGTCAAGAGGCGGACAACCACCGCAGGAGATGTGGACAGGCGACGCGCGAGAGCCAGAGGCTCAAGCAGCAGACCGTCGATCTGGGCCAGCAGGTCAGTTCTGCGCAGTTATGTTGTGTTTCTGTCCCGTGGTTTGTGTACATGTTTGTTGCCAAGTCCCGCATTGGAATCTTGTCTAACTTGATTCACGGAGCAGCTGACGTGTTTCAGGTGCGGATGCTGCTGAAGGAGCTGGAGGAGGCTCGAGGCACCGTCGTCACCACCGGCCGCGACGATCTCAACATCTCGTCTGACGAAGTGTCCAGCTCGTCGCAGCTTATTTCCGAGAAACTCGTCTCCTTCAGGTCGGTCGTGTTTCGGAATGTGTAACCGACGCTGGATTTGTGGGTTTGAACCATGTGCACAGAGGAAAATACATTGTCGCTGAAGACTGTGTTGCACTTTTTGTTCATCAGGAGTATCGAGGAACTGCAGGAACAGAATCAAAAGTTGTTGGAGGTTGTACGAGATCTGAGCGACAGGAAAGAGGCGGACGAGAAGCAGGCAACAGAACTCAAGTGAGTCCACACTCGGAGACAGGACAAACGTTCCTCGACAATGTATTTATTTGTGTTCTTTTTGCCAGACAAAACAAGAAAACACAGTCTGGTTTCGCTGTGTCGGTTGTCAAAGTCATCGTTCATTGAAATGTTGTTCTCTCACGAATCCCCTGCAGGACTGCCGATCTCAAGAAGGAGCTCGACAACGCTTTGGAAGAGATTGAAGAACTGAAGGCTGCTCGTCAGAGGCAGGGCACGATGGTGCGTCGTGCGCGTCCAAGATGTCAAACTGTTCTCGATGCAGAAAACGCGAATTGTTGTTCATGTATTCGGCTGTGATTTCAGGTAGAGTCCATCGTGAGACAACGAGACATGTTCAAGATTTTGCTCAACCAATCCTCGCCAACGCCGGTAAGTTGGTGACACGTTCGATCGCGTTGACACAGTTCGTCTCTGTGATTGTATCTCCGGGTCAAAGAGCTGGCGTTGTTTTCCAGCTTCCGCTGGGCAGACAGGCGTCAACCTCGACTCCGTACCCGAGTGCTGGTGTTGAAATGAGTCCAGTGACCGCCGTGGATGCGACCACTCCCAAAACTCCGAGAACACCCGGTCCAGAAGAATTAAAACTGCAGGAGGAGACGAAGGCTGCACTGAAAGAGCTGCAAGAAGAATTCAACTTGTACCGGAAGGAAAAGAACACAAACGAACAGTGAGAATGAGTCTCGACAAGAATAAATTGTCATTCTGTCAAGTGAGGTGTGTGTGTGTGTGTGGGGGGGCATTGCCTCGAGCTTCTGTCATGTTCATGTGAAATCTTCCATTGCAGATTGCTGAATGAACAAGTAGAAAAGTTCAGGAAGGAATGCTCAGAGCTGAAAGTGTTGAATGCTAAACTGGCATCTCAGGTCAGGCGACATTCTCGTGCGATGTGTCGATCGCTACATAAAATTCGACGAAAAAACATTTTGAACAGTCGATCAAAGTGAGTTGTGATTTGTGAATTGCAGCTGGACTTCTCTGCTGAGCGTTACAAGGTGCTGCAGTCCAATAGCGAGGGATACAAGAAAGAAATCACGGCGCTGCGCGACAAGACGCAGAAATTCTCCACGTCGGTCATCAAACACGAGCAAACCGTCAATCAGCTGCGACAGGTGAGTCGTCACCAGATGTTCACTTGCAGTGGCAACAGTCCCAGGAATTTTGTCGGTACGCACAGCGATGCAGCAGCCTTTCACGGTGGTGACGACGATGCTTGCAGGAGCTTCTTGTGCTGCAAGAGAAGTGCGCGCACGCGGAGGTGCAGCTGGCGGCGGTGCGCGGGGAGCGGGACGCGCTGCGCACGGCCGAGGCACGACTCGCTCAGGAGAAGGACGGACTGCTGCGTGAGGCGCGCTCCCAGAACCTGCTGCTTGCAAACCTGGAGGCCATCCAGGTGAGAAATCAACGGCGCGATGCCAGAACATCAAAGCTGCCTCTTGGTCTGTTGTGGGGAGACAAAACATTTTTTAGTTGATTTGTTGGCTGTCGTTTGCCGATGTTTACTGATCGAGACTCTTCAGTCACTCTCGCCTTTGAATTGATGATCTTTCAAGAACAACCTGGAAAGAAGCGAGTTCAACGTGAAGACGAAGTACGAGAGGCGGATCGAGAATCTGGAGCGCGAGAACAGCGGCATGAAGCGCAAACTGACGGAGACGGACAACGTCAACAGAAGTGTCGTCGCCACGCTGGAGGTAAACCGCGGTCTCCCGAAAACTTCCTCCCCCAAAAACGTCGTGGCAATAATATGCAAGGGATGAAGATGCGAAGATGACTTGTTCTCTGTGGAGAAGCTGAATCATTTCACCTTGTTGAAATTCTCTTGCATGTACTTTGTAGTGTCAATTGACTGAGATACGCGAACAGCGGGAAAAGGACAAGGAGCACAACCAGAAGATGAACGACGAGCTCCACACAGCCAGGAAGTCTCTTCAGCAGCTGAAAACAGATGTGAGTCTGAATCGATTTGGAGTCTCCTTTGTCGCCTACTTTTCGAACAGCAGCATAAAAACCCTTTCATCACACCAGACAGCGCAGTGACGAATGGTGACCGCAGTCGCCTTCCTCTTCCCCTTCCCTTCCCCTCCACCCCCTGGAGAAATAATCCGTCATGTTTGGCTGTTGCAGATCCAGAAAGCGGAGAGCCGAGCGTCAGCAGCAGAATCAAAACTTGGAACAGCGTCGCAGAGTCCTGTCAAGTGTACGTACATGCAATTTGAGTGGAAAACCTGCAGTGGAATAGTCCAAAAGAAGAGTGAGTACCCGGTGTGTGATTGGCGTAAACTTGCACTTGCAGCGCCCATCGCCCCGCGAGCTGTGCACTTCCCGGTGTCAGCGCCTCCGGCGGCGAACGTCGAGGCTCTGGAGGAGAAGATCAAGGACCTGGAGGCCCGCCAGGCCCAGACCTCCAAGCAGAACGAGAGTGAGGCTCTCTCACCTGAAAGCTTGAAACCGATGACATTTATTTTCTCTGTTCGAGCAACTGCAGATTTATCGACAAGCGAGTCAACTTGACAGCAGGTCTTTTTGAACATTTCAATGCACAGGCTTGAGAGAACAGCTGAGTAAGGCCAAGACAACAGCGGAGCAATACAAGATCATCGCAGATTCAGTCGAAGAAAATCTGAAGGAACAGAACGAAGCGTTGGAGCAGTTCAAGGAAACGACCGAACTGAAACTGAAAGAAGCCACGGAGGGTAAGTCCTGATGCTGTCGAGGTTGTTCGGACTGAAAGAAACTTTGCGCAGAAATCGGGCAAGCGATTCGCTGTGTTCAATGTACCGGTTATGTTGCTTCAGGTCGAGACTCGGCTCAGTCAATGTTGGCGAATCTGCAGACAGAGCGACAGGAGCTGCTTGACGAAAACGCGACGTTGTCTCAGCAAGTTCATTCATCGGTAAGGCGCTTTTGTCATGTTCTCTTGTTCCAAAGCGATTCCGTTTCAGCGACTTTACGTTTCGTGTGCTCCTGCTGTTTCCATTCTGACCCGCCCTGTTGTGTGACATGTGGTGGAATGGTGCTGGTTGCAGAGCGCGGATCTACGGGAGCGTCTGGCGAAGACACAGGCGGAGTTGGAGGAGTCGCTGGAGCGCAGCAAGACGGCGGTGGCGAATGAGCAGGCGGCGCGCGCAGACTGCGACTCGCAGCTGCGTATCGCTCAGGACGCGCAGGACAAGTACGAGCGCGAACTGATTCTACACGCCGCCGACGTGGAGGCGCTGACCGCCGCCAGGACCCAGGTGAGGCGCCACCTGTTCATGCAGCCGGGCAAGTTGTGGCTGTTTTGTCATTCACTTCAACTTGTGCCAGGCACCAGGCGAATGCCGGCACCTTATAAAAATTATTTTTTGCCAACAAAATAGAAAAAGACTGGAATGCCGATGGTTGTGCAAGTTCAACTGGTGTTTTCAGTGGAAACACATTCATGCATGGCAGAACAACACTGGTGAAGGAAGGTGCTGTCATGCATTGAAAATCGTTGACGACATGGAGGTGTGTGGAGTGTGGTCGCTGCAGTGTCTGAATTATTTTCAGTTGGACGGTTTCACGGAAAAATTACGTCGTGCCGAGGATGAGACGATGAGCGCAAGTCAAGCCCAGAAAGTGGCGGAGGAGGCGAAAGAGCAACTGGAAAAACGACACGCCGATGAGATGAAGAAACAGCAGGAAAGCGTCAACGATCTGCAGAAGCAAAACAAGGTACGTCGGAGTGAAGTCATTTGGTGTGTTGCGGTGCTGTGGCTCCAGTGACCCACTGATTTTCTCCAGCTGCGTGCAAATATTTCAGGTGTGTTGGTGCATATTTCGATGTTTTCCATGTTTGGTACGGCAACAAGAAAGGGACTTTGGTGTGAACGCACTACGAAGTTTTCTTCGGCAGCGACAGTAAAGCAGAATAAAGGCTCGAGCGGCGCCGGGAACGACACAGGAACAGGATGAGAATGATGCGTGTTGTTGTTCTTCGTGTCGCAGGTGTTGCACGAACAGTTAGAAAAGTTGAGCGAACAGATGGCGGGCGTGCAGGCGCGGCGCGAGCAGGAGACGCGCGAGTTGTCGGCGCTGGCGCGCGACGTGCAGCACGACGACGACGCCAAGTCCGCAGAGCAGCTGCTCGACGTCATCAAGTGAGACGCTGTTCACGTCACGCTCTAACCTCGGAACCGATGCTTGAAAAGTTTCCTTTGTTGAAATGTGGTTTTGGTGCCTGTCTGGATCGAATTGTGACTTCGGGGTGTTGACATGACTTTTGTTCCCAAAGAGTGAGATCAATGCTTGTCGAATTGTGACAGTCTGATTTTCCAGTGTACATGGTCGTTTGCGTTTTGTAGGTTCCTGCGCAAAGAGAAGGAAATCGCGGAAGCTCGTCTGGAAGTGATCCAGGCCGAGGCGAATCGACACAAGCAGCAGAACGATTATCTCGACAAACAGCTGCAAGAGGTCAACAAAGCGCTCGCAACTGAGAGAGACCAAGCACAGGTGAAAACTTCGGTACCAGTTCATTTTGTACAGCAGGTTTCGACACAGTTGTTGAAGATGCTCTCACATGATCAGCCGTGTACAATGTTTGTTGCGTGTTGTAGGTGAACAGACAGACAGCCGCGCAGCACGCGGACATGATGAGTAAACTGGAGACTGTGAACCTTCTGTCCGACAGCAACAAACTTCTCCGTGACGAGAGGGACAAACTGGCACAGCAGCTCAGGGAAGTGGAAACCAAGGTCAGTTTCCTTTTGCCGCAAACGCATTATTTTTCCGGTGAACCTGTTGCTTTTATTTTCCGAAATCCAGCGTAAAATTCAGTGCCGGGTAAGAGAGCAAAAATTGTTCAGCTCGGAGAATTTCTCCAATCTCGTGTTCCACTTGCGAACAGGTGATCAAGTTGGAGAGTGACATCACTCCGCTGCAGCAGTCCCTGCACGAGCAGCAGGTGCTGCGCGAGAACGTGGAGGCGGAGCGCGCCGCGCTGCGCGCTGAGGCGGACCGCTGGAAGGCGCGCACCAACCACCTCATCGAACAGTGCAACAAGGTCGACCCGGAGGAGATGAAGAAACTCATGTGAGTCGCCCGAAGAAGGCGCACGTGCAGAGCGGAAGTGAATGTTTCTGTTCAGTTCACGACACTATTTTTAGGTTCGAAGGCATTCGTCATCCGTCTTGTGTTGTTTTTCAGAGAAGAAAGAGATGTGCTGAAGAGACAGATATCGGCGAAAACAGAAGAAATACACAAATTCAAGTTCGTACAAGGGCTTTTACAGAGAAAGAGAAAAAAATGATTGCCATTCTGAGGTTTTGGAAATGTGAAACAGGAAGGGAATGTACACAAAACTCCTGTTGTCATGTATTTCCAGGGCGGAGATCTCAAAACTTACAATCTCCTTCGACAAATCTAAGTCAGAAACGGAAGCTGCGAAACAGCAAATTGAAGCGTTGAAGTACGTTTCCTTCGTTGAATTCTTGCTCACAGTACTGTGCTTTCCAGAACTAATTTGCCTTGTTCCACGAATTGTATGCCTTGTGCGTGCGTGCGTGTGCTTGTGGACGTGTGGCATTTGAACTGTTGTTTTTGCGCAAAAATTGCAGTGGAGAAAAGACAGCGATGGCGAAAATGATAGAAGACAAGGACAAAGACGTTGAAGAAAAGAACAAAACTGTGATACAGGTTTGTCTCCATGACAGCATGAACAACGGTGGGCGGGGACTTCAGTTGCTGACATCAGTTTTTGCCCATATCCGCAAATGCAAACCGGAGAACCGCACTTTAGTTTGCAACTTTTGTTGTAGTTGAGGAAAATTGGTCAGAAATATCGAAGTCAAGCGCAGGCGATGCAGAAGGAGCTGGACGACCTCAAAGAAAAAGAAGCAGGTGAGGAAAGTGTTCTTTTTGTTCCATAGACTCCCACTGGGTGCATGGCGATCCCTGCAGCAACTTGTCTCACTACTGTTTGTGTTTGACAGGAGCTGGAGCCCAGCAACTCAAATTCTTAGAGGAGCAGCAGAAACTGCAAGAAAAACTCAAGGAGACGGAGGAAAAGTTGGCTCAGACCGAAACCAATCTGTCGACAGTGGAATCGGACAAAGAAACGGCTCTTGAATGCAACAAGTGAGGGCAGTTAGTTGTTCAGAGAGTATCAAACGAGTTTATACTCTACGTGCAGTTCTGTTTATAGGCCCGCGGTTTTCGTGTTCCGGGGGCTTGGTGCAATCACAACCTGTTCTTTGTCTGTGCATGGGGTTGGAGGTGGGGGTCTAGCAGAAGCAACACAGGTCACACCCCGTCATACAAGTTTGGTCCCACCCAGGACCTGACATTGAGGTGCTGCTGGCCTGGGGGGGGGGGGGGGGGGGGGGGGGGGGGGGGGGGGGGGGGGGGGGGGGGGGGGGGGGGGGGGGGGGGGGG
>JAAUXT010042355.1_pt1 | contig 11448 bp, 7 predicted proteins | sample 7278171 | NCBI WGS metagenome assembly JAAUXT01 (sample SAMN14350112, study PRJNA611818) | marine sediment metagenome | isolation source: surface marine sediment (1.8m) | place: French Polynesia: Moorea | collected 2018-08 | reverse complement strand
CCCATTTTTTCTGCACTTCCAAATTTGACCTTTTTGACCTCAGAAACCCAAAAATTCAAATTTGACAAATTCCTTCCTCGCGCATTATCCCCAACCCAAAATGAACCAAACGAGCCCAAAAGATCTCAAATCAATCCTCATCTTGACCATGAAACTGCTGTAGACATACTTTTGGAAGATGCTGCCTATAGGTGCTTTGATTTGGCTCGCACCGATTTGGCTCATTTGAGCCCAAATCGCGCAACCCACCTCAAATCACCTGAAAAGAACCTTCCACTGTGGGAAGAAAGTCCATTCACACAAGTCACCCCTTTTTGGTTGAGGGACAGTGTTTCTTTCACTGTGGCTCCCCTATTTCTACGTACAGGTAACGTAGTCGAAAAGTTCGTCCAAAACTTCGACAACAGAGCAACAAACGAGAGCACTGCAGCAAACGAAAAACTGCTTTAAAGTGACATATTTCTTCTCCACAACTTATGTGAAACATTTAGTATGCTTATTTCTTTGTGCTTTGCACGTCAGAAACAATTCCTAACTTCAAACAACACAATTTTTTCGGCAGTCTTGTTTTGGCTGTTCAATATTTGTCAGAAAATTTGACTCATTTCCCCTTCCAAAAACCATTCCCCAAAACGATGGCGGATGATTCCGGTTCAGTTACAAAGCGAAAATCAACAGCCACTGCGTGAGAGCTGTTGTTGAGCACGCGGATCAGCATCATGGCAAATAACAAAACAACCACCACTGTCGCACCGATCGAAAGAAACTATTGTGGTATTGTGTTTGTCAAACAGATTTTCCTCTTGAACCACTCTGCAAAGGCAGGTAATTTCCTCGACCCCTGATCAATCTCTTCGTTCGGTTTGTTCGGTTTGTTTTGCGCAACTGATTGCGGTCTTGGCACATGGACCCCGTCTTTCAAATTCTGCACTGGATGTTGGCAGGAGTCAACAGGCAGCGACCAACAGCAATTTCCACAATTTCCTTGTCTTTGTTTCAGGCCCCAACTGCTGCAACAAGCGGAAGAAATTAGTGAATCGACCACTGTGAATTCATCATTTCAAAACCTGCACCCCGAGTTCAGCTCAGAAAACTACGGACTGCACTCAGAGGTGGAGACTGATGTTTGTTCAGTCGTGTGGCTGATGCCACTCCAAACACAACATCAATCGGAACATTTCCAGATTCCGACAGAACTCGAGGTTGGTTTGCCGTGCCAGGTCCAGAAATCTGATCCGAAAAGAATTCTGATCCAGACGAAAGAGGCCCAAACTCAATTTGGAAGAAGTTGTACAAGTTTAGCCTCAGTGCCAACGACCATCGATCAAGAAGGCCTCGTTGCGAGCGCTGTTGAGCTGGATTTCCGAAACGAAAGACTCTGTCAGGTAAAAGGGAATGCGAGGGGATCACGTTTCTTCATTCATCATTCCGGCGACTCTGACCTCGGTACTTCCCCTGCACAAGACACCCAAGACAGACTCACTTCAAAAAGCAAGAATTGTCAGCTCATTGTGTTGCTTGCACGAAAACAAAAAAAAAAGCTTCAAAAATGAAGTGACTCAATGACTCTGCAACTGTTGTTCATGTTTCCGATGGGGTTTGTGGGTCGCATGTGAATTGCCTTATTCTTGAAATGATATTCCTTGTTACACGTGTTTCTCTGCAAGAATAGAACCTGTGGAGTCGCCCCTGGGTACAAGTTGAGATGGAGCCTTTGGCGGAACATAACAACACAAAAGAAGGAAAGTTTGAAATGTGATCTCACAGTGCAACAGCAGAAGACCGCATCTGCGACATCTGAGGACACCACAAAATTCAGATCAGGTGCAACCTGTGTGTACATTGTCTGATTGTGCATTGTACGTCAAGGCCTCGTAATCCTGTCTCTTCGATTCCACGCAAGAGTATTTGATTTGTTTCAAGTATTCCCGAACCTGCAAAATTCGAGAGAACCTCTGGTTTACAAAAGGAGCCGTTTTTAAGTTTCACGGAAGAATCTGCAAAGCGTCAGCTTGCTGTGTGTGACTTCCTTTGCACATCTCACAGGTGGCAGCTGATCTTGGGCCCTGTGCAAAAGAAACAGATTTGCCAGGTTGAGGGGCGGATTAATAATTGAGTCGCTGGGCGCCCGACGCCTGGGTCGGCAATTTCAATTTTAAACACGTTTTGACCCTGGAAGTGAGAAAATGTTCCCGACGGTAACAGAAGGGAAGGTGAAGGGACACGAGGCTCTGGAAGATCCCACTGACGGGACCCACCCCGGGGTTCGGCTCAATAGCAAAAAACATCTCTGACATCAGAACAGCTTTTAATCACCGTTACCTGGTTCACTTGCTTCATTCGTACCTTCTCCCGACGCCCAAAACACCCAAAATCTTGCAGCCAAGAAAATCCGCGTTCTCCCTGCAAAATCGTTGCGTTTTCTGGTACGAGGGCAGTTTTTATCAGAGCGCGCATACTGCCGAGCCCACAGCAATGGTCCATTAGATAACAAAGCGTCACTTTGAGGAGTTTTTCGCCTGTTTGTAGCAGTGCCGTCCTTCTAGTGGGGAGCAGCCTTGGGCGAGTACGAACACATGGCTGGATTTCATTTACAGTGCCGTGGCTCAGCTGGGGCCATGTTTGGTTCCAGACTCAGACCGGCTGAACTCTGACTCCTGACAATTTATCACGAGAGGGAAACACCAGACTCCAAGTCCCCAGGGGCAGATCTGTGGAAGTGAACTCAGAGCCAAAGCGTCGATCACCGCCCCGTCCACCCAGTTTTGGACTTTCCATAGGGCTTCCCATCGAGTTCTCCACAGTGAGGACGGCGCCGCGACTCAAACGCGTTTGATGTCATTATTCACACAAGAGTGCAAATCAATTAGCTGCAGAGATACGAGTGGATGCGGTCATTGACTCGCAAACAGCCTGAAGCCCGCAGCTGTTCTTCTCAGATTGGAGAGCAGAGAACGAAAACTCTGGTTCTGCCTTTGTCAATCGTTGGTAGGCATGAAATAAGAAAGATCCACGAACATCAGGCAACCCATTGTCACGTCTAAGCCCGGATCTAAGGACGTACTCTCCAGTGTGCAGGAGAAATTATCCGTGTCTGAGAACGATGGCAGTTAGAGCACGTCCGAAGCGTGGCTTTCAGACTCATTGCCTCTCCGGATCCCCTGACATTACACACGCGTGCTGCGAACTGTGTATCACTCTCCAATGGGGAACGACCATTTATGCAATTCAGAGGTAAAGGCACGGGCTGCGGGACTGTCTCGCTGCCGCTGAACAATTCCAGACATCTTCAGCCAGTCACACTTGGGTAAAGCCAATGTCACATTGACTTTGTGCTTCACAGACAAAATTCAGAGGTCTTTGTCGGAGCAGAAGCTGATCCAATGCAACAAGCAATTCAATTACTCATATGAGACAGAAAATAAGCTGCGCGAACCATATTGAATGTGTCGACCCGTCCAAAATCTGACAGCTCCATGACACAGCAGTCAGATCTTGGTCGTTTTCCCTTCTCCCAAACACGAGCCCAGAGAGAGATTGAACAACTTTTTCTCACTCTGATAAAACTGGATATCAAGTGGGGACAGAGCTGGACCAGAGATAAATGGAATTGCCCACTGAAACGCAAAGGCCAATTGTGGTGCTCAACCGGACTGGTGCAACCAGACCAATTTGGTTGCACCGTCTGGTGCTGGTGTGGTTGTATTTGTCTGGTTGTTCTTTTTTTGGTCTGGCCACACCAGTTCAGAGTCAGTTACACTGGCCCAGTTGTGCTGATCCAGTTGAGGTCCGGTTGGTGCAACACAAACGAACTTTCCATCAAGTACTTTTGGCAGCCACCAGCGGAACAATCAGCCCAACGTCGACAACAACACAAGCCATCTGACATTTTGGAGCTTGGGAACGTGAACCTTTTGTCACTGCCCGGTACGCACCAATCGATTTGCACAGATTGTTGACTCGTGAAAGAAAAACCAAGATGGGAAACAGCAGACAATCAATGCTTTTTGATTTCTGCAAGATCGTTTGCATTTCATTTTTGTCACAAACCTTCGTTCCCCAACCCACTTCAGAAGCACCCGGAGTTCGGCACTTGAACACGCAATGTGCAGTGTGGGGGATTGCTGTGTCACCGGTGATTATATACAGCAGGGAGAACAATGTGCACTCATGATACATGTGCATCACCATGATACTCCCTGTTCCAACTGTGACGTGGGAATCCTTTTGATCGCATTGTGGTGACAATGTCGAATGTTTCACTGCCAGCTTTCCATTCGGCCTCGTCGAATTCGTTTGTTCATGACCGTGCACAAACGCAACCATTGTGTCCTTCAGATCTTTCCACAGCTCTGCCTTTGACAACATGAAAATAGCTGGCAGACCAAGGAGCCTGGCCAAGGCTTGCTTTCCCATCAAACCACCCTGAGTTGGATCCAGAACTTTCTATCTGGCTCCTACAGCATCTGGAACTCCATCCACCAGAGAGATGTTTGTGTCACACAGTCCCAACACTGAATCTCCGAGGAACACGGGGCGAAAACAACAGGCTTTTACCTGTCATTCTCTGTTGGGCTTCAAACCACTAACGGAGCAAGGTGTGCACCTTTTTGTGCTATTTTTGTCCAATCAAAATGGCTTTGTTCTCTTTTTACCCAGCAGTTGTCCAGTTTTACCGGAAGATGACCATTCGAAGTGAGAAGTTCTCTCTCTGGACACCAAGGACAAGCTCTCCAGAAAGTTCAGACTCTGCCTCTTTCGTGCATTTCTGCAACAATCTTCATCCCTTTAACTGGCGGTTTTTGTGAAGCATGCAGATGCTTGTCACAACACTGGATATAATTGCTCCACATCAGAACAATTATTCCATGCGACATGTTATTTTTCTTGGCATGCCCGTCAGTTTGAATTGAAATTGACTGGATAATGTTCACAGCGCAGCGTGTGGAGTCATTTGCAGTTCTTTTTGTCCATTATCAAGAGCTCTTGAGTGTTTCTATTGGTACTCAGAATTCAAGATCCGTGAAGAGTCTGTTGGAGACACTCTGCAACTGCTGGCTTTTTCCCTGTGTGAACAGGTGAAACCGGGATCTGCAAGAGAGTGGACAAGTCAATACCCGCCCCAATTTGCGGCAGGAAGCTTCCATCGACTGTCGTGTCCTTCCGGGCAGTTCTTCACCACTGTGGGGTCCATGACACGAGGCGGTGTTCTGGGGGTATGGCGTTGAATTCATGACTGTACATCAAGCGAGGAATTTGTCACAATGGAATATTTCATTTGAAGCACGGCTGCCATGAAAGCCACAGTAGAAAGTTGCTGCATTTTGCAGGTGACCAAACTTGGAATCAGACGCAGATTTTTCCTTTGGTTTCATTTTCTGACACTTCACTTCACTTCACTACTTTCACTTTTCAGCACAGAGGAAATACCAGCAACTTTCAGTGTTCGAGTGGAAGGAGGAACAGGCCAGAAGCATAAGGCCGTACTTCACGGAAGTTCCTCAGGTCATGGCAGGATCGGGTTGCAGGGTCCCCGACCCCCGGGAAACTGCTCGGCTCAAATCTTTCAAAAGTTGACACAGTAAAATGGATAGATCTAATGTTGCACCTGATGGCGCCGGAAGGGAACAGATCTGAGTTCAACCACACACAGAGACAGGTCCTGGAGCACGGGTTCTTGCTTTCTGCATTCCCGTCCAAGTTTTAGCAACTACAAAATTCACGAACATTTCTGCACCAGCCAGCAAAAAAATACCCCGCCATTCGTTTCTTGAGTCACACCCGGTTTCTGACAAGCGGTGCTTTGCAGTGTGTACGGTCGCTGTGGGGGGTTATGCATCGCCACAGATGATGAGGAGTGACGTCCGCTCTGAGCTGACGCGGCCCAAACGATGAACATTAAACATTTAAAGGTCGCTGAAGTGGTGAGTTTCACGGCACGGCACGCAGCTGTTTTCTCCATTTGCGCTCTGTAAATCTCACTTGATGATGCAAATGAACTTGTTCTCAACAACACTGATCTCATCGCCTCAGTGGAGTGTTCTCTCTCTCTCTCTTCTCTCTCTCTCTCTCTCTCTCTCTCTCTCTTCACTCCACTGTGAATCCAAACAGTTACTTTGAAGGAAAGCAGAAAAAAACTCCAATCCTGTGACACGAGCGCATCGCGCAGCCTGTGTGGACTGCTGCCTGAAACTGAAGGTGTTTAGTGTCTGACTGCAAGCATTGTCAATCGCTATTTTGTTGTGTTGTCACATTGAGTGAGAAGTGGCACAACTTTTTCTGATATGAACCTTTGTCTGTCGAGCCTCGTCGGCAGCATCAAAGAGAATGAGTGCGACACGTCAAGGCCGAGCCGTCAAGTGCCGTGGCAGATCCAGTGCGACAAACGCAATTCAATGAGTCCCTCGAAGTTCGCTGCGTCTGGTTGGTGGACTTTGATGGATGAGATGTTTAACTTTCTAGAGTGCTTTCAGTCAGCAAATAAAAGTTACGTCAAACCCCTCCCCCGCAAACCAGGAAACAACGGTCCCAGGGGTGAAGCGTCCGCAGCCAAATAACACCCATTTGAAGGTATTTGTTGTGAACAGCTAAGTTTGCGAACTGGTTTGTCCAAGTTGAAAGTCGACCTCCTCCATGTCCTGGATCTGCTGGGGAGTCACACTGGGGGACGCGCAAATTGCTGAATCGGGCCCAGAGTCACAAGACGCCAGAGAAAATTCACCTGGCTAAGATTGCAATGTGTGTGTTCGCTTCTGGCCAAAATGAACCGGCAGGACTCCGCTCAGATCGACTTCGGTCTGGTCCCCCACTTCCCGCCGGACAAGGCAGTTGTTTTCCCAAATTCTCTGACACCAAAACAAAATATTTTGTTGCTGACGATTTTTGTATGCTCTACAAAGAAATGGTGGGCCCAGATGTGCCACAAAATCTATTCCCTTGTCGATCGTTCACGGGTTTCTGCTCTCAGTGGTTTCACCACTGCAGAGCCACGTGATTTTTGTCTGTGTTCAGTCTTGCAAGATTTCGAGCGGGTTTCAGCAGGGAAAAGGAGGAGCCATGTTTGCTTGCACTTGGACCCCAATTTGCCGGGGTTGAGTGCCGATCTCGATCGGCCAACGAGCAATTCCGCATGAAGGGTGAACAGGAGGCACTGAGTCTCAAAGCTCCCTGTTTGCAGCTGCAGCTCTGCCGCGGTGTAGCGGTGTGGACTGCAGTGGAAGAAGCTAACTGACCTGACAGCGTCGTTCAATTCTCCCATGAATTCTCTTCTGCCAGGATCACCCAAACACCTGGCCCACTCACCTGTGTCGGTATAAAATGTTTCTGGAGACTCCACTTTTCATACAGCCACACCAAACACGCTAATTGCCAAATGGTTCACCAACAAGTTCGTTTGACGACCACACAATGCATGGGTTGCGCTCTGGCACGATTCCCTTGTGGAAGGTGGCATATCTTTGAAGAACAAAAATGTACACTCAAATTGGCAGGAACTTCAGACCACAATCGGTTACAGGTTATTTTTGCTTGGGAATTTAGACAAAGAAGTGCTTCCAAATGGATTTGATGCCAGTTTGTTGTGATTGTTGGTTTGATTACACGAGTCGTCGCGGTTTCCAATGGCTCCCATTACATTTCAATAAATTCAGATGTTCCAATCATAATTGATTGATCTGGAGGCAGTGAATCTCTGGAATCTCTGAATTTGCTAGGAAGCTGCTACAGTTGCAAACATTTTCCGTTTGGACTCCTGGAGAGCACAAACCCCGATCAATCGACGTCAGTCTCCTTCGTGCTAAGTTTCTTGTGCACCGATTGATCGGCACCAGAGCTCTTGAATCCACCACACCCACGAGGCATAAAAGTCACAAATTCGATGATCTGGGTCGTTGGGTTTATGTACCAGTTACCCTCCGTTAATGCGGTGAGCACTCATTCATGGTAATCTCATCAGATTGGGTCGCGCTCCCTTTATCCTCTGTGTAGCATGCAACCCTCTGATTGTTTTAGCCCATTGTCTTCTCGGTGCCGTTATTAAATTTGGACGCAGACCCCTGGAGCGTTTCTGGTGCGTTCAGGCCTGAAGAATCAGAAGTCACAGAAGAAAATCTTCTCCACGATTCACCGTGCTGTCTGCGTTCTTGCAGGCAACAACAAAAATGGAAGATTTTCTAAAGCCGGGACCTGGCTCCGATAGAACCCGACCGGGGCCCACACCCTGACAAATTTTGTTCACCCCAAATTTTGGAATGTCAGATGCAACAGCGCTGTCTTCTTTCTTTTTTTCTGCACTTTTTCGAATTTGAGGTGGTACCCTGTCAGGATCGGATCCAGGTCGTTCGTCTGCAGTTCCAGTCAAAACGGGAAAAAATCCAGTTTATCTCCAAAACTTTCATTCAACATCACACAGGAATTCCAACCACTCCAGAACTACCAGGCCTGATGCGCAATTCTGTCCACGACATGCTCTGCCTTACAGTTGTGCATCCTATCCCTTGTTGTTGACTTGACATCAAACCATTTTCTATGCGTCTACTTCAAGACTTGACTAGCATGCAGACAAAATGAAACATTTCACGCAGAGTCAAACAAACCTTGTCGCTTGTTGCAGGCTTTGAAGTTCCTTGAGAACATTGTTCGCCGCACGGGGACTGACTCTGGTTCCCTGTTCCCGTCCTGTCCCATTAACCTCGAAAAGGCAACACATGCGACAAGTCCATCTGTCCCCTGTCCACTGTTTTCGATACTCGAATCGTTCCTTTGATTAACATTTGGAGACTTATCTGCACAGGGTGTTTGAAATCAACAGACTGACTGACTTCCTTGAGTTCTGAAAGTCTTATTCTTAAACTTGTGGCGGACAGAAGATTTTTGTTGAGAATGACGGCAAATGTGGTGAACAGAACAAGTGAAACGTTGAAGAGTTTTATTTGCACAGATGGCACTTTAATTACATTCCGTCTGTTTTGTCTTAATCACATTGCCTTCCCCCGGAGTCATTTCCCCTCACACTTTCAGCTCAAGAACCAGAACAACGTGCTTTAACGAAAGGGTCTTTCAACACAGCTGAAGGTTCCGCTACAGAACGTGGCCCTCGTTGAGCTCATACTTTGGGATCACAGGTTCAAGATTGAAATGCCAAATCAATTGTGAACACAACATTGACAACAAAACACATCTTGGATGAATGTTTCTTTGTCCGACACAGCAAGGGACCCAACTTTTAGAGTTCTGGATCAGTCTCAGTTTTTCGCACTTCACCAACAGCCTCCGACACACACAACCGCTGACTCAAACTGCTGCACCGCAGCTGCTTATCAGATCTTGAGACGATTTCACGAGTGCCAAACTTTTAGTCCGCTCAAAGAGAATCCAAACTTGTATTTCTGTCTGACGATCCTGAGGAACAGTTGCATCATGTTGCAATTTCAGAGCGCTTTTATCTTCCCCACACGATCTTGATTCGCCAAGACGTTGTCGGAGTGTCAGAAGGGTAGGGTAGTCAAAACTACCTATCAACACTTTCCACTTGACAGTCGTCCATGCCAAAATGCTCTATGGGTGCTTCTGACCCCCGTGTCAAAACTCACCCATTTGTGTCAGAATGCATTGTTGCACTTTATAGCAACAGTGCACTTTCAGCCCAGAACGGTACCATTCTGACACTGAAATACGCTCCTTCAAAGTCACTGTAGCATTTTGATACTGAATGGTGCTATTGTGGCACTGATATTCACTCCGAGTTGAACTGTGACGTTTTCACCCAGGAACGGTGCATTTACAACTTACGGATGCGCTCAGACATGAACCAGTACCTTTTCACCCTTGACAGTGTGCTTTTCACCTTCAGATGTGCTCATAGCATAAAACAGACACATTTGTGTTGAAAAGTGGATGGAATCATGGTTTATTGTGATGATGAAGGATGCACTTGGAATGTAATACACATATCAAACCGGGTTTCTTCACAACAATGAACAAAACAATGGATATGAACATGTGTTTTAAGGTACGCGTCCTGCTTCAAGTTGCGTTTTAAGGTCCACATCCTACATTTTGACAATGAACATGAACAAACATGCGTTTCAAGGTCTGCATCCTGCTTCAAGTTAGTTGCGTTTTAAGGTCTGCATCCTGGTTCTAAAACATGCGTTTTAAGGTCCGCATCCTACATTTTGGTCATGCTAACATGGACCTGATTATCATTCTGAGTTGTGCCACTCCAGAAATTCAAGCTGCGGGGGGCACCGGGCACACCGAATCGGGCCAAGGAGGGGTCCTGTGACTTGCTCTGCTCACCCCGGATATGGCGCGCCAGCTGAATGTCCTTCGGCTGCAGGGTCACACGCCAGCTGTGCAGGGTTATGATGTTGGTGTCCTCTAATAGCCCCACCAAGTACACCTCAGCTGCCATGTGCAGTGCCATCATCGCATCCCTGGTGATGCGGTAGCCTGCCGTGATGCGATCGCTGGCCTCAGCTTGGAGAATCTCTCGAACAAGCCTGCAAAATGGATAGTGGACATTTGTGTACAAGACTGTTGAGAATGGTCGAGACTGTCAAGAAAAAAATGGCCATTATACACAAATGCATGTGTGCACCAACAGTGGTCAAGACTGTCGAGAATGTCGAGACTGTCGAGAAAACATGAACAGTGGTCGAGACTGTCGAGAATGTTGAGACTGTCGAGAAAACATGTAAGTACTCACCTCAGGAACGGTTTCTTTGGGATGAGGAGATCCATGCATTGTTGAAAGGCATGAATCTCCTTCAGCGCAAAAGTGGATGGCCTCAGCCGCCCCCGTGGGACTTGGTATGACTTCTTCCCAGTCTAGAGTGTGCGCATATGCACTTTGTCCCTCTCTGAAGTATAAGGAATTCCTTGCATTATCTCCATTTGTACATGTATGCTTCAGAATACTACATGACAAGCAACCATCCACAGTGCCAAAATGTTTTGGTGTGACCATGTAGATGTGTCCAGGTATGTTTGTGTGTGTTTCACGATTCAACAATAAATCAACTCACCCTCATTGTCTGGCATGATTTTGTTGTCTTTGTCAATTTTCTCTGGGATGGTCTTCTTCTGCCAAACTGGAGTCATGGCGGATTTCCTCAGCTGCTCTGACCTGACACTCGGCTGTCCAGGTGCTCGAGGCTTCACCCCAACTGCCCCCGGCTGCTTTTTCTTGGTGTGCTTCACCTTCGGCTTAATTTTCGGAGTTGTTTTTGTCTTCGCCATCACTGTTTACTTTTCAATGTGTACAGCTTCGAGTCTGGATGCAAAATGTTTGAAAGTTTGAAAGAGATCATGTGACTCATAACGGATACCTACAGGGTCCACACAAAGCTGTACACGGTTTGGCGGGAAACCGAGAACCAATCACAGAGCAGCTTCCTTCCAGCTTCGGATTCAAAAAACAACCGTGCTCTAGATTGTGCTCCAATT
>JAAUXT010031707.1_pt1 | contig 11449 bp, 11 predicted proteins | sample 7278171 | NCBI WGS metagenome assembly JAAUXT01 (sample SAMN14350112, study PRJNA611818) | marine sediment metagenome | isolation source: surface marine sediment (1.8m) | place: French Polynesia: Moorea | collected 2018-08 | reverse complement strand
GTCGCACATGGCACCTTCCCACAGGCCCACTACCAAAATTCCACAACAATCCGAGCATCCGGACCGGGCAAAAATGGGAAAAAACCGGAGTATTGTGGAGACCCCCTCGTATTCTTGCCTTCGCCAAACATTTCCTGGGTAAGGTACTTGTGTGCCATTCTACACTGCCTTTTGCCGAAAAGACATTCCGCAATTCAATGCAAGGCAGATTCCATTTTCTCACAGGGTCATGGTTCCGCAGAGGCTCTTCAATACCGAGGAAACTCAGCACCGTGTCAAGTCACCCAATTCAATTCGCGATTTTCACACGACTGTAACACTGAACGACTGTAACACTGAACGTAAGAATGCATTTTCAGCTCACTTATTTCGGGTCCGAAATCAATGTGTGGAAAAGATAAGGGAACCAAGACCAAGACCACCGCTGTGAGGACGAAAACGAGGGTCGAGTGTCTCTCACCCGACTTCGTCCCCACAAGGCAATGAAGCCAAAGTGGCTGTTGCACTCACCAGGGGTTGAGGTCGACGTCCAATGGGCTGGCTTCTTCTCGCACGTCGTTCTGAAGACAGAAAACAAAAACAAAGTCGAATTCCACAGACATCCCGGAGTGAACAATTCCATTTTCTGCTCCAAGATATTATTGAAGTCGAACAAGCGCAGATTCTTGTTCCAAATCGGGTTCAAGCTGCATTTTTGTGCCAGGTCCAAGATGCGTGTGTGCGAACAGACTCACCACGAACAAGAGCCGCGACCAACGACGTGAACAGAAAATTTTGACCATAAAACAATGAACATTTTTGATCTGATCACATTTTGCAGATCAGGGCAATCAGTAGCCCAGTGATCCAGGACACGGTGATGCAATTATAAAGTGATTATCCTCATTATAAATCTCTTTCACAATGATAACAGACCATTTACGACGTTCTCATCATCCTCTGTCGATGCCTCGCTCATAAACGTTCCTTCAAGTGTTCCGTGCCTTTGAATTTAACGGCTGTTTGTGAAGTCAATGAAACGATAAATACTTCTCAAACTTTACGTTTGATGAACTTCTGCCATTCCCCCCCCCCCCGAAAAAAAAAAAAAAATCTTCTGAAGTTTTTCTGAGTTGTTTTTTTTTTTCGGAAGTAGGACCACACAAGCAAACTCCACTCAGAATCCTGAGGACAACTGAGATGTTCTGTTCACCAGATATCTTTTCTTCCGTTCTGACGAGTGTTGAATTGCAGCAGCGGACGACCACAAACACAGCATTTTTGTCTGCAAAGGTCTATTCTCTGCTGTGATGGCCAGAGACTGCCAAGGCCAGGCCTCGATGGTTCGTAGAACATCCGCAGTCATTGGGATCACAAGAACTTCTCTTTTGTCATTCAAAGCCGTCAGTTCAGCTGCATGATCGCCTTCAGACAAGCAAAAGTCGGCAAGTCCATCCAAACAACGGCCCTCGATGTACCTTGACAAATGTTGACCAGCAGATCATGATTTAGTGCGACAATAGCATCAGACAAGAGCGTCTGGTCGGGGGCTCAGACGGTGGTCAATCTGTCCAAACAGGTTGATCGCGACTGGTCAACAACTTTGCTCTCGCATTCTTGCTGACGTTCCACAATTGCTGGGCAACACAATGCTTGGTTCAGTCAAACTGGATCGGCCAAGAAAAATAGTCCGCAAACAGGCGAGACTCTTGTTACCAAATCGTCCAGTTTATTGCCAACATGATCCGTGCTTGCGTAAAGTGTACCTGACACTCGTATCCTCTGTGTCAACACGGCTCGTATCTCTCTGCTCCGTGGAAAACATTGAAGGGACATTTGCCTGAGGCAATTGATTTCCTTTGGGTCTGCTCCCAATAAAGCTGTTGGCAAAGATTTTCTGTTTCGTTCTGTTGAATTTCCACCTTCTTGGTGTCATTGTTCCGGGGCCTGTTCTGTGACCTGGAAACGCATCGCAGTCCTTCTTGGGGTCATCTCCATGATATATTTGCAAACCAACTTTCTCACGGCTCTTCAGATGCCCATTTGCCCGTGAGATTCACCTTCCAAAAGAATACCTGTGTTTGGGGGATTTGCAAAGACTGTGCAAAGCAACTCTGCAAACGCTGAAAAAGTGTCGCGCCTTAATTTTCCCACTAAAAGTCCCTTGTGGCTTGCAGGCCCACGATCGGGACTTGGCTGGGTGCATACCCGTATCTGACCCTGAAGGGGAAGGGGAAAAAATCCAACGTCCACAAATTTAACGCGTTTTTGCGGCACAAAAAAAAAGGCGGTGAATTTTCTTTTTTGGGGGGGAAGGGAGCGGTCAGGGGCTCCAACCCGCCGAATCGGCTGGAGGGAAACCACAACCGAAAACTGATCTGATCACCACAACCTCACGTCAACACCCAGAACATGCTGCCGTGCATTCCAGCTCAGCTGACCCTGTTGTTGCCTACATCCGGTACCACCACAATGGCAACGCTAATCAATGCACGGAAGAAAATTCCACTTACACGTGTACCGGTGAATCTGCAATCCAACCACTGACATTCCAAAAATTGTCACTCGATTGTTTATCCCATTTTGGACCTGAAACCAAAGCTCCGTTGGCTTCCCATGCAAATAACACAGCCCGGCTCAGTATCCCATAGATACAGCCGGAACACAGCTCTGTGGAAACACTGTCCAGCGAAAGGAGCTCCTTTTGTTGCACTTCCGATTTCTTCTGTGTTGTGTGCCGTCGCGGAATGAAATTTCGCCAATGATTAGACATCCACAGAATGTCTCGATAAAGCACAACGCGGGACGTAAGAAGACATCTCAGCCAACAGTTGTGTTTGTCATTGTGTAGTCGAGAGTTGGCATTTTGTTTGAACCACCGCGTATGGACAGTGGACAGACAACCGGAAGAAGAGCTTGTTTTTAAGGCACCTTCAGTCGTTTTGCCCCAAGTAAAACAGAACCCCTGTTCAACGTCCCAGCTGCCTCCTGTTTGCAAACCCTCGAGGGACGAAGGACCCGACGAGCTTGTTCCTCACACATTCACGCATCTTTACAGGAACTCCCAACCTGATATCAGCTGATCCACCTCTTCCACCCTTGAAACAACGAGCCTTCTTTGCTCTATTCTCCACAGTGTATGTAATTCATACAGCTGAGGCACGCCTGGCCGGTGTGGGGGATACAGCCATTGATCCACGCGACATCCGATCATTAACAGTTCCTGCAGGTGAAACCTTCATCAATTAGTCATGTCTTCCTCAGGATTGGTCCCCACAACCTGGTTTCAAGGGGCAGCTGAATCTCACTTCATTGAAGTGATCAATGCAGGAAGATTTCCTTGCTCTCATGAGGAGACAAGTTTCTCTCTGATGTGTCCGTTTCAATGGTCAAATCACACACAGTTCATTGACTGCGAGTTTGAGCAATATTCAACGGTTCTGGTTCAATGGGCACGGACAGCGCGGATGAGACGCCTGGATTCCGTTGCACCTTCCTCCGACGCGTCAGTCCCATTGATCGCCGGATTGCGACGGAACAAATCGCTTATCGACCCACTCCACGCAGAGGAAACTCTCACAACGTTCCTGATAATGTGACAATGGTGGTATGGATTCGGTCACGGGAGGGAATGAGGCAATGAAGATGTCTAAGGTTGAGTCTGCGGAAGAATTTATGGCCACGCACAACCAGCCAAGAACCCAGAAAATTGGATTTCAAGAAGCAGTGTATTTTGGCATTGACATCACCCTTAGAATCAGTGGTGCCAAAGTCACTCCAGAAAAAATAATGCGTGGTGACGAAGAAACTTTTTTGCGACCAAAGCCTCCCTTTCTTTTCCTTATGGAGTCAGTGCTCCTTGTGCCAGTGCATGTTCATCCGTCGAACGCAACACCCCCAGACTGGCACAAAATATACACAGAGCGACCATTCGTCATGAGGGAAGATTGGTGAGGACTCCTGCACGGAAAACAAATCCAACACTCACCTCGAATTCCCGGTCCAGCATCGTTTCCAGGAAGCACGGAGGCAGGTACTTGGTCACGCAGATGATGCTGAAATGGAAAAGAAAAATTTGTTGTGCAAGAACCAAGAATAAAAGGACCGTATCTTGAGCAACCATGTACGTACGATGTTCTCAAAGTTCACCAAATCTTGGGGCGGAAAAAATCTTTTGCTCGACGGAGAGTTGTTTTCCGCTGTGAAAATTGCGTGCTGACCTGCGACTTCTCTTCCGATCAATCATCGCGCTCCCAAGACTCAGCGAATGAATGAAAGTTCGATGCCAAAAAGTCGATAGCCGCACGCATTGTTTGTCCCTCGGGACTTTCGCACAGGCGCAAGGATTTTTCGTGGTCAAAACTGTTTCTTTCCTTGAGACAAGCATTGGCCATCGGCGCTCGCCACACGACAAAAGTGGACGGGTGAAATCTTGTCTCGCAATTGTGAATTCAAACGGTGCCACCCACGCCTAAATTCTCACTAGCTCAGGCACAAAAAAAATCGAAGCTCGTCATGGCAACGGTCCTGAAGCTCAAGGGGACCATCGGAGACCAGACACGGGCTGGCACGTCTGACCCGTTTTGTGAGCGTACTCACTAGACGTGACTGCGGAGGCCGACGAGGATGTCCCCGCGCTCGTTGAGGAAGCAGACGGAGTAGACGGAGTCCTCAAGCAGCACTTCCCGCACCAGCTGCGCGTCCGTGTCCCACACCTGCAGCAGTCAGAACGACGCTCGTGATGCTGTCATCTCACCGTGTGGACAGTTTCTTTCGAGTTTACTTCAACGCGAGGGCACAAACACGCAACTCAGAATGTGTGAAGTCTGTTGCCAAATTTTTCATTCCAGTTGGCCGTATTTACCCCCGAAACAAGTATTCTGCGTCTGGATCCTTCACCAATCCAGTCATCAACCCCAATGGTTATTGTTGAACACAGTGTTTCTCTGATACATGCGCTAATTAAATTCCTGTAAACCGAACCACGCGCCTCAGATTTCAGCGGTCTGATTAACGTGGTGCGAACTCGGTGTGTTGCACCAAATCAATTGCTCTTGTGCACTGAGCCAACAGTGTTGCAGGAATATTCAATGACATTTTTCTGATTGCTTGGCTCGCGTTGAAGCTCCGCTCTGGACTCTGCTGGTGCTTTGTTGTTCGCTTTGAGAACCGATCAGTTCACGAGACAAGAACAATTTCTCCTCCAAGTAGATTACAAGGTGAAACACGCCACAAAAACAGTTGTGACGAGGCCATGACGATTTCCCAAGACAGGAAACTCTGAATGAAGATCAATTTCTGGAAACACTCAAAACTTGACCCCGTTTGAAACGCACCTTGACCGTCCCGTCGTCAGACACTGTCACGAAAAGTTCGAGACTCGGGCAGCAGTCCACACCCACCACCTGCAACGTCACAAGAAAACTGCTGCATTGCACCTCTGCTCCGCACGAACATAACAGATTCAATCAAATGTGTTGTATTTTCATCAGTGTTGATGAACTCGCCTGTGTCTCGAGGACGTCGCCGTCGCTCTGCTCACACTTGGTTCCCACAGTTTTTGTGACGCCGTCTGACGTCTGCTCAACGAACTTGTACATCTGCACCGCACTGACCAAAACAAGACAAAGTTCATCGGGAGTGCAAGGGCAGGTCGGACAACTGACCAAGCGGAAACATGTTGCAGTGGACTTGAGAGGAGGGGACGCCACGCACCTGCTGCCGAGTTCGGTGAACGCCAGCGTCTCTCCCATCATGCACAAGCGCGACACCGAGTCCGAGTCCACCCGAACCTGAAGCACGAAACACACTGACATCTGAACCAGTTGGTGGGGCTGGGATGGACTTTGGAATCCACCAGAACTGGAGAAAGAAGAAATGACGCTAGTCTCTCTGGCCGCCAGGTCCTTTCTGAGGTGTGGGGTTGTTCTTCCACAGGGCAGGGATGATTTGGTGGTCTCACCGTTGCAAGAGGTGTGAGGGAGATACATCCATCGTCCGAGGTTTGAGAGACGCCGGTCACGCAGATCTTGCGATCCATCGCGCTCGAGACGAGTCGAGAATAACGACCCAGCTCCACAGCAGAGCTGTGTGAAGTCAGAGAGAACAAGCTGAGACAAAACACAACGGCACGATGGGTTCCAGGTGACGACAGGGTCCCAAACACAACAAAGTCAGGCAAGTCGAAATGACGCTTTGAGCGTCACGGATTGCGCCACGTCGAGCCAAGTTCGACTTCAAGGCCTGAGAACTCAGAGTTCGGGCAGCATGTGGAATTTCTGCCTCAGTTTTCATGTGGACACAAGGGAAAGTTGACCTGTGAACCCCAGTGGAGGTGACGAGCGCCGTGAGCTCCCCCTGGTGGATCCGCACCGGCCTCATCATGTGGTGCTCGTTCGCTTCAACCAAGTCGATCTGCAACGGCAGGGAGTTACGCGTGGTAAAGTTGGTCAAATGTCCAAGTGCGAATGACAAGTTGAGAAACCCCATTTCTTGAATCTGTTTTCGTTTGACCTCGATGAACCTTCGCAGACAAAAGGAGAATCTCTGGTTGAATCGAACCACACGACCCTTGAAGGACAGAAGCACGACGTTAGGCTTTGGGATAACGGAGAAAGGCAAAACAATTTATTTGGCTCTGAAGGAAGGAATCTGGGCCTTTGCTTTTGTGTTTACGAGTATTTGTGACCGGCTTTTGTTTCCTGTGACGAACACAAAAGGGAACTGACGAGTGAAGACCAAACACTCACACTTCCGCTGCGATAACCAGCAAAAATGAGGATTTCACCCGCAGCCGGGTCCTTGTCGCAGTGATCGTCCTGAAACCAGAAACCTCAACATCAGCACACGCAAAGCGTGTTTTGCGTTACACTTCACGACAGGTTCACGTGAAAGCAACGGGAAACCCTTTCGGGTTTTTAGTGTTTCAGTGGACTCGGAAAGCTTCAAGGCAGCATCACACAATTGATGCTTGTACTCACTAGGTAGAGGGCGGTGATAGCAGTGATCTCCGTTTCGTCTTCACGGGTAGGGGATAAGACGCAGCACGGGCGCGCAGGGTTCGTCCGCACGTCGTACACCACGACTGAAACAGCGCACAGCGTATCACAGATCAGGCCTGCCTCACAACAGACGCGTTATATCCCTGGTTTGAACTGGCTTGATGTGGGAAAACATGCTGAACCGAGATGATTGTCTGGTGGAGTTTCCTTGGGCACTTGCGTACACCAACACAAGACGGCCAGGGTTTGGGTCAAAAACTGACAGGACATTCGTGCCTGGACTCGCCAAGCACCGCCAACTCTCGTTGTTGAAAGCTCGGCGAAACGGGTCGAAAATGGATGTGACTTGACAAAACTGGTTTTCTTTTTCGCATGACTGCATGGCACCACAAAACACACTCACTCCTGTGCGCGTCCACGTGCGCGTAGATCTTCTCCGTGTCAGGGCGATAGACCACGTTCTTGATGGTCTGCAAACACAAAACCACGTGTTGACAGAGTCGTTTGGAAGATCACTGTCCAGGCAAGAAAATACGCGCACTCAAGTCTGAGCAGAATTTTTTGCCACTCACCACGCAATTGGCGAACGGGTAGACGATGTTGCAGCAGGCCCCAGTGACGGTGGACAGGAGGCGGATGCCGCAGTCGTTGGTGCGCGCGATGACGCGAGAGCGCCCGCCGCCGCACCGCACCGGCCGCAACAGTTTCACCGGAGACTCCATGTGGCAGTAGAGACTGCAGTACTGCAGAACACCACAGAGAGTCCGTGTGAGGGTGAACGGGAAAGCCTCGCTGTTGTCACACGTATGATTCATTCGTCACATAAACTGTTGCGTTTCGGGAAACGCGGAGATTTTTGAGATCCAGTGAACTCCAAAGGAACAATTATCCACAGGTCAGACCAGGAGGGCGTTCAAATTTCAGAAACGTCGGCTTTCACGAGAGAGACGTCCAGATGAGAAATCAATACGACGTGATGCTTCCCAATTTCTCAAGTGAAACGCGTCCAGATGGACTCAGTGTGGAACTGGCAACAGGGAACGTACGACGTTGAGCCTGGCGACGTGGATGTCACAGGGTGTCTGGTACGCGATCTCACGAGCGTTAAACGTCCACAGCTGCTCTACGGGTTCGTTCACGTCGATCCGTTGTTGCTGCGAAAGGACACAGAAAGGACGGCGCAAGTTAGGAAATGCTGAATCCACATCCACCACACGCTGCAAACTGAACTCATTGACAAGAATGGCATGAAATTTCAAACAGCACTGTTCGCATTGAAATTGTGATCTCTTCATGCATTGTGTGGCTGTGTTTCTGTGCTTTGGTTCTCTGAGACATTTTGAAAAGTCTTCTTCTTGTCGCAAGCACCCGACCTTTGTCGGTTTTTGAAGTGCTTTACAACTGCACCAGTTTGATGCAATTCTTTGGTTCTCCGAGCACTTGCCAAATGGATTCCTGAACTGGGTTCTTGTTTGCAAGCAGGACTGCCCTCCACACTGCCAGTGTCTCATCCACTGACCCCAATCTGGTTCCACTGAAGACTGCATGCTCACCAGTTTGAAGGTGTCCAGTCTCCAGAGTCGGATAGACTTGTCGCGCGAGCCGGAGATCAGCAGCGGCTCCGAGCGGTGCACCAGCAGCCCCGTCACCTCGTCCACGTGCCCGCAGAACTCATGCACCCGCTCGTAGGCCTCCGTACTCCACACCTGCAGCATAAACAGAATGCTTTACAACACTGGCATATGCCCTTCGTTCCATACAGTGCCGTGTAGCAGAGAATTCCCTCTGGTAAAAAGGATGTCAAAAATCACAAAGCCGTGGATTATTTTGTGGCCAAAGCGAACCAACCTTTATGGAACCATCAGCCGCCCCGGTGAAGAAGTAACGCAGCTCCGGGTGACTGGTTGAACTGAAAGAAAAAAATATATGCTTTTTCCAACCTTTCACTCTGGTCACCTGTGTTTGTTACTCCACATTTCCGGCTCTCAATTCAGAACTCGTACGAGTTATCCTCACCAGTTGTAAGGGGCACCGTTGTGACGCAGCACGTGCACGACTTTGGGCTTCTGCAAGCAAAGAACAGTCAACTAAATTCGGTGAATTCGTTTCCTCTTGCCACTTTTGACTCACATGTGCACATTCTTTACCACATCGAGGGCAAGGAGTAGCTTTTGAACTCCTCTTCAAAAGTTGACCAGTGACGCAAAATAAGGGTAGCGACAGGCAAGGGCTGTGAGGCTCTGGATCCGCTCATGAAGAAAAACTCAGTTCAAAAAAAAACAAAACAAAACAAACAAACCAGCAAAAACGGAATGCAGTTTTCGCAGGTCACCTACCGTGTAGTCGACGATGCAGAGTTCCTTTCTGCAGTAGAGCAACAGCTGGCGCGCGTCCGGGTCCAGCTTCATCCTCCAGATCCACGTGTCTGCGCTCAGGCCCAGCGACATCGTCCCCAGCGCAACCAGCGTGCAGCGACCCTGCAACGAGCCACGATCCAGGGTCAAGCCAAGCAGGGAGGAATCCAAGGCACTTTGCATTGACAGAAGCCGTGCACAAGAACATTTTGTGAAAGAACAACAGATTCAAGGCTCTGGTAAACCTGCATCTCTCGGGAAGGAACTTTGTGTTCGCAGAAGCGTGAACCACATGATTCGGATAAACATTTCCACCGTTATAAGTTTGGATCCAGCAACCTTCGGTTCCAATGAGCGTTACCTTGGTGACGCGGAACCGATGCACTGTGTTGGTACACGACACGTACACTTCATCTGTGTCCCGGTTGTACAGGATACTGCAAAGAAAGAAAAGAAATTCACCTGTTTGTTTTTTGCATCTGACCGGAATATGGCATCGTCGGATCTAACAAGACTGAAAACCTGAGCAATGCTGGAAAGCGAAAGTTGAGTGACAAATACCTGAGGGCCGTGCTGGGCAGCTTTGTGCTGAACACATCCGTGCAGTCGTACACAGCCTCTCCAAACACGTACAGAGACATGTCCTCGGGGCAAAGAGCCACGAACACCTGGGATGAAAATGGAGGCCGGTCGAGAAAAAAGTGTGACATTGAGATTGTGAGGTTCTCGGGATTGTGATTTTTGACCTGCAGAACCAGAACCACCACCACCTACCCGCTGTGTGGGAACATAGTCAAACAAGGCAATCTTCTTCTTGGGAAATCTGCAAGAAAACACCGACACATTTCAGAAAAGTGCGAAGTTGACACAGAAAAGCCTTCAGAATCTTCGACGCAAGTGATATGCTTCGGCAGAACCCGGCGCGTGAAGCGGAGAGTGGATCGACGCCAGGCCAGATGATACTCACGAGACGGATTTCACGTCGAGTCTCTCTGAGGTCAGATGGTAGAGCGTCCACACACGCAGGCTGCAGGGAAAGTACGTGACAAACAGGTGGGCGATGGACGTGCGAATGTGAAGAGCGTAGCTCAGTGGGTGTGGGTGGCGCAATGTGTCCAGAACCTGTGCGAGAGCAGAATGCTGCATGTACAGGTGGCAACAACACAGGTGCATTTGTTCTGAAAGACATGTCAACAAAACACCAAGCCCGCATGCACAAGCTGTTACAAGAGAGCCAAGGTGATCATTCACACCCTTCAAGATTTTGCACAACATTTGCAACATGTTTGGCCGACCCTAACAGATTTGTTCGTCGCCTGTTTTCGAATACCCACCTCAACAACACTGGGTGCAGTGATCCCCGGCTCAAGCCTTTCCTGCAATAATCCCTGAATTTCTTGTTGAACTTGAGCCCAGCATTTGACCTGGAAAAAGAACTTGGGAGGTTCATGCGTCGTTCGAGTATCTGCCCAAATGGCATTCGACAAACGAATCTAACGCCATGGCTGCAGGGTCGGGGTGGGGGTCCGACTCGGTGCAGCCCTTGGAGTGTCGTATGCAAAGGTTCAGACCCACACAACAGGAAACCTCCTCCAATTTGTACCGCTGAGCCATGGCACAATTTTTTGTCACCACTGATTGATCATTTCTCACTTTGTCGGGTTTCTTTTCCTGCGTGTCGCAAATTCTTCTCCCTTCCATGTTGGATGCTTGGTGGATTCAACAGAGTGGATGAACTTGAGTTGCAATGAAGAGTGTCGGTTCCTGCATGATCAAAGAAACTTGTATACGTTGTGCTTTGTCAGCATTGACTGCAGACCAGATCTGCTGGACTGCATGGAGTCGATCCGGGCAAACCAAATGAGAGACAGACCCATTGTCTTGCACAGTCTTTGAGTCAAGTTCAAATCAAATTTGGAAGTATGGAAAAAATAGGGTGTGAATGTAGAAATGTCTCCGTATCTCAGAAGGCACAAATATTTGGTGAAAGAAGTATATTGATAAAATATAGTCTATATATAGGGGTTTGAGTGGTAACATTTGATTTTTGATTTTTGAAAATTTTTACAAGGTTTTTAGGTGGGCCTAAAGTTTGGGTTGAAAAGTCAATTTTTT
>JAAUXT010028047.1_pt1 | contig 11451 bp, 20 predicted proteins | sample 7278171 | NCBI WGS metagenome assembly JAAUXT01 (sample SAMN14350112, study PRJNA611818) | marine sediment metagenome | isolation source: surface marine sediment (1.8m) | place: French Polynesia: Moorea | collected 2018-08 | reverse complement strand
TGGGCACATGACCCAGACTGCCAACACACAATAGCTTGTGACACCATAGAGGAAGGTAGCCTAAACCACTGAGCTCCAACTCATACTCTACAATAAACTATACTACAACAGAAATTTCATGCACAAAAGAAGCAATTTCTCCTCCTGATGGGACCAAATGCGGGAATGAGAGCGACCCTGGACCTGCTGAAGGGTCAGATGTTGTCATTTCTCCCTCCGCGGTGACCAATCATCACGAGACATTCACTTCTCTCGCCGCAGTGAGGGGCTGGACCTGGCCGGGAATGTACTGAAGAGGAAGATCTCCCGCCTCATCCACGACAAGGTAAATGGGGGTGAGTGGAAGAGCAGGTCTGGGCGGGATGTAATGGGGCAGAGCGGGGTGGGCAGGATTCATGGGGTGGGATGGGGATGGGACAGGATATACAGGGTGGCAGAGGGCATGGAAGGGGTTATCGTTGGTCATGGTCAGTTCTGATTTGTCTTTGATCCAAGGTCCAAGATCTCAAACATGAAACTGAAGGCACCAAGCTCTCCGCTCAATTGCACCTGTGCGTGGAGTGAGGACCAAATGGGCCGCCGTCTGTGATCCACTTCCATGCCCTTCTCCTACCTACCCCAGTCCACCTTCCCGCCCACAGACACCACCACCTGACTCTCCCTCTGGCTGTGTCAAGAGGCGATGTGCGATCAACAAGGATAGAGCCTCATGGGCGGCATACTCCCACCACCGCCACCACTTTCTGCTCTTGCCGCAGCTGTGTGTATGATGAGGCGACGAGAGGGTCAATGACAAAGCCGCCTGGGCGCTCCCAGCCTCCCACCCCGCCCAGCGCCCCCATGCCTCTGCCCACCACCCCGCCCAAACCTCCGCCCAATCTCTCTCATTTCTCTCCGCAGTTGTGTGAATAGGCTACGAGGGAGACAAACCAGAATGCCTTGATGCTCCCACCAAAACCCCCACCCATGCCTCCGCCCACTGCTCCGCCCAAACCTCCGCCCACATCAAACTCCCATCTTCTCTCCGCAGCTGTGTGATGAGGCTACGAGGGAAATCAACGAGAAGGCGGCCCAGGCGCTCCCCGCACCTCCCACCCCACTCCCCCACCAATACCTCCGCCCACCACCCCGCCCAAACCTCCGCCCACATCAAACTCCCATCTTCTCTCCGCAGCTGTGTGATGAGGCTACGAGGGAGTCAAGCCAGAATGTCTTGGTGCTCCCACCAAAACCCCCACCCATGCCTCCGCCCACTGCTCCACCCAAACCTCCGCCCACATCAAACTCCCATCTTCTCTCCGCAGCTGTGTGATGAGGCTACGAGAGAAATCAACGAGAAGGCGGCCTGGGCGCTGTCCAAGTTCTCGACGCGCGAGACCCTGATGAACAAGTACGAGGTGGACTTCAGCCTCATAGACGCGCCCGACTTCAACTCCACCTTCGGCGTCGACTCCAACCACAAGGTACAGAGCCAGCCAAAGGTGTGGGCCAGGCCACAGGGTACGGACCCGACCACCGGGCAGACCACTTGGTACGAACCCAACCACAAGTCAAGGAGCTGACTGCAATTCTGCAGGTCCAGCGCAGCTCGGCAAATTCTGCTCAACACAGACAGCAGGGTAATATGAGGGCTTGGGTGTTAGGTGCGCAGGGACAAGGGAATTGGTATTGGTGAAGGGAGAGCGAAGCAAAGTGGGTAGAGCACAACAGCAGTGGGTGAGGAACCGGAGTTGTGGGAGGAGATTCCTTGGAAGTGCATTGTGGGCGAAGTGCCTCAAAATAGTGGGTGGTGGCACCAGGTTGGGTGGAATGGAGCAGGATGAGCGACGCTTGGAAGGAACACGATGGTTGGCTCACAACAAACATTACAAAAGGCACTAGCTTTTGTGTCTCTGCAGGGCGCCATCTACGCAGCGCGGCGCCACGCGGAGCCTCCCTTCTCCCCACCGCGCATGTCCAGCTACCTGGACCTGACGGACAACATGGCGTACGCGTTCATCTCGAGCTACCTGCTCAACACCGGGCTGTACGCAGCCTGGGCCAACAACGAGCTCCGGATCAACGTGACGCACGACAGGGTCAGTTGGGTGTAGGGGGAAAGGCGGGGCGGGGGCAGGGCGGGGCGGGGCGGGGGGCGGGGCGGGGCGGGGATGGGGCAGGGTAGGGCGGGGCAGGGTGGGGGTGGGGCGGGGCGGGGGCGGGTCCAGGATCAGTTGGGTATGGGGAAGGGCTGGAAGTGGAACGAGATGGGGTGGAATGGGGTTGGGGTACTGGGTGGGGAGGGTGGGGTTGGGCAGGGTCAGGTGAGGTGAGAAGGGATGGGTTTGGTGTTCTGTGGGGTGGGGCAGGTTGGCTGGGTGGGGAAGGATCAGGCTGGGGTGGGGTCATGGGGGCCGACGGGGTGGGGTTGGGAAGAGCAGGGATGATGTAATGATGGAAGGCGAGGCACGGGGAGGGTGGATGAACATCAGCTGGGGTTGGGTCGGGTCGGGTTGGGTTGAGCAGGGTGGGGCTGATTGTGATTCAGTGGACATAGGTCGGCTTGGTCAGTTGGGCAGGGGTTCAGACGGTGACTTCCGGATCCTGTTGCAGGCCCCCGCGGACGTGCGCAGATACTTCGCAATGTCGTGTCCTGGAGAGCGCTGCATCGGGTCGCTGTATCCTGGGGTGAGTCATGGAGAGGAGAGGGGAGGGGAAACGGAGACGGAATGAGAGGGAAAACGAGAGAGGGGAATGATGAAGGACAATGACTGAGAGAGAGAGAGAGAGAGAGAGAGAGAGAGAGAGAGAGAGAGAGAGACGACGATGACGACGAAATAAAACTGGACAGAGATCGAGAAAGAGGACGGAAGTCAAGAGTGTGTTCGAGGCACGACCAGAGATATCTCAATGCACACGCCCGGGCGATTGTGTGTGTGTGTGTGTGTGTGTGTGTGTGTGTGTGTGTGTCTGTGTGTGTGTGTGTGTGTCTGCGCGTACACCGTCAGATCCCTGTCCGTGTGTGTTACAGTTCGCGGCGCGGCACCCCGACGCGATGGGGCAGGTCACGATCGCGGCGTCGCGCAGCCCCGAGATCCACTTCCGGGGCGGCGCCATCTCGCTGGACGCCGGCGTCGACGTCGACGTGTACGCCGCGCGCAACGGACGCGCGCGCTTCCTCGTCGGCGCGCATGTCGTGAGTACAACCGCGAATACTTGAAATCATACGAACACACTGAAAATCAGGTGAGCCGAAAATTGTTTGACGAGATTCGTGAATGTTAAGAATCCTGAGTACAGAACGTTGGAGGGTGTTCGAGTTGCGTCACATTTGTGTTCCGCGCGTTGATCAAACACGCCCAATCTCTGTTTATTTCGTGGCAGAGCGTCCGCGCGCAGCTGACGGTTCGCATCGAGGACAGAAAGGTCATGTTCAATGTGACGCAGATCCAGTGAGTACCTGTCAATCAATCAATCATTTGGATCGTTCATTTGACCAGTGAAACTGCCAGAACTCAAACCTCTCGGTGAAGAAGATTGTCTGTGCTCGGTCCTCAAAGCGATTCAGACCTGTTTCACAATGGGTGTGTTACGTCCCTGGCCCAGTCAAAACGTGCAACTGGTATTCTTTGCCACGTAGCGCCCATAAAGAAGAATAGGGACGCAGTGTTTCCTGGTCTGACGTCAGCAGAACTGTTTCACTCAATGCGTAGTTGAATGCGTCCCTGGAACGTCTGCAGTGCGAAACGGCCCTCATTGGTCATGTTCGGAGTCCTCTACTGAGTGTGAGTGAGTTTTATGTGTTTCTTGCAGACCGAGAGCGCACGTGCGCCGCACCTCCGCCCAGGATGCGAACATCGTGAGTACGGCCGCTCACTGCAGTGTTGCTGAACCTGTTGCGAGCGACCTCTTGGGACGCACCACACACACAAACACACACATACACACACACACACACACACACACACACACACACACACACACACACATTCTGTACGCTGGCGCACACGCACACGAATACAGAGACGTTTCTATGCGGTTCATCTACGAATTTCCCGTTTTCTCAGAATACAAACTTTGATTGATGGATTCACCACACCAACTGGTGGGGCCAGATTCACCACACCAACTGGTGAGGCCAGATTCACCACACCAACTGGTGAGGTCAGATTCACCACACCAACTGGTGAGGCCAGATTCACCACACCAACTGGTGAGGTCAGATTCACCACACCAACTGATGAGGCCAGATTCACCACACCAACTGGTGAGGCCAGAACCACCACACCAACTGGTGGGGCCAGATTCACCACACCAACTATTTTGTTGACTTGAACAAAAAGTACCGGTTTGTTCTTGGACAGACCTCATACACACAGGCTCACTTATCTTTGTTCCCTGTGTTTCAGGACGCGTTCCTGCAGCGCATGCTGACCCTTGGAACGGACCGCTACCTCGTCCCTTTCATCGCAGGTGCGTCTCGCTGACTTCCGACCGGTCCAGGGCCCAGAAGCTGGATAGTGGAGCGGGTACACCCTGGGGTGGGCAATCAGGGATGGAGCAAGGGCACCAGGCGCAGAAGGGGTCCAGGGCAGCGGGATCTCCAGGGTTGAGCGGATCCAGGACAGTTGGGCCTCTGGAGATGGGCGGGTCTAGGGTGAAGTCAGCAATGATGAGCAGACCCAGGGCACGAGGGGGCCCAGGCCAGTGGGGTGTCCAGGGGTTGAGTGGATCCAGGGCAGCAGGACATCCAGGGGCTGAGCAGGTCCAAGGAAGTGGGGCTTCCAGGGATTGAAGACTGAAACAACCAGAGGCCACGATCGCCCACGTGCAAGCCTTTCTGTGCCGATGAACGCGCTCGGGGAACATCAAGGGTGTGACCAGGGCCCCAACTCAGCAGTGAAAAACACGTGGACGTTAAAAATAGAGCAAAACTGTTTGTTCGAGTGTTGGTGGGCTAGAGTCTGGCCCCTTCCCTTGTGACCCACCCATGGTACGTCTGATGTTGGGCGTTCGTTAATCTTCCACAATCCCCATCAACAGATCCAATCCCAACGAGCAACCTCTGATGGACTTTGCAAATCCTACCGTCATCCCGCAAAGCCAAGGGAGACGTGCGAAGTTGGTTCTGAACGCGAAGAGAGACGGGTGCCTAGGGACCCTGATGTCTGCTGCAGTAAAGCTGGGAGCCGCCTGTCTGGCTGTCTGGCTCATCTCCCAGGAATCCCGCAATCATGCATCTAAAAGGCGTGTTTCAACGTGAATTAAAGGCTTCCGTTTGGTAGAGACCTGTTTCACGCAGAATACGCCACGCCCCATGTCCGGACACATGTTCCTTGGTCAACAGTGACAGTGACAAAGCCCCGTTTCATATTTGAAACGTCAAGGGTTGTATCCACACCCAAGTCAATGAGCACTTCGTCGTTCGACAGCCCTGTGTGGACCTGTGCAGAGGCACACGCATTCAGTGACGTACGCAGTGGGAAACAGGCTGTAAACAGACCTGAAGTGTTGGACCGCTCTGGGGTTCGTCTTACCCCTCAATGGGGCGCCATGTACACGCTGAAATGGCGCTGTGGGCTCTCTTTGCGTGACTGACTGACAGGAAGCCACACATCGCAGCCGCAGATTCACCAGACAATGTGCAGCCTTACAAACCCTATTCTGTTTGATATGAATGTGTAATGTCCAACAAAAATATCTTTGATTGGATCTTGCATTTGCGTGGCGACATGGTGGCCTGTGACGCAATGGGGTGAAACAGGCAACACGTTGTCCAGTTGGGCGTTCACACACACACACACAAGCAGACACAAGCGCACACACACGCACACACAAGCGCACACGTACACACCACACGTACACACACGCACACACCCGAGTGCGCACACACAAAACGCATCGAAAGGGCACAGTGGTAATCGATGTCGGTCTCGCACACGCACACACACACACACTCGCACACGCACATCGTGTATTATCCCTGACATTGCAGACATCGGGACGCGAGGCATCGAGCTGCCCGACGTCGAGGCCGTGCGGCTGCAGAACCCGTTTGTTCTCATCCCGTACCATGAGGAGGTACGTATCGCACACACTCATGTCAGAGTGAAAACCTTGGAAACACCGCATGTGGTGTGGAGACAGTTTGATGCATAATTCAGACTGAATAAGTTCAGGGGTTTTCGTATGGAGTGACGCGCGGTCGTTTTTTTTGGGCCGGCCTCAAAAATTCCACCATTGGGTTCAATGTCAATTTTGACGCCTACTTCAAGAAAATGACCGCGCGTCACCCATGTGAAAATAGCTTCAGTCTTCATGCACACCACACACCTCATGCTGAGTCCACACCGCGTGCGCGTCTGGCTTCAATGCACTCACAGTTCGCTAACTCTGTCATGTCCACACGTCTGGCACACGTCTCGTGTCAAAGCTGACAAAACCGAAGTCTGTTTGCTCCCATTTCGCACGGGCTGCATCGAATTAACGCGTGCAGCGAGATGTTTCTGGGACTTTGAGTTCACGCGTGCAAGTCAATTTGCCCAAGACATCAGAACTTTGGAAACCTGACCGTGTCCTTTGCCATTTGCAGGGCGTCATGATAATCGGAACAGACCTGTACTACGACGGCAGGCTGTGAGGAGAGCACCTGTACACATTGAAGCACCCACCCACCGCCCGCGTGCAAACCTCGACGGAAGAATGGGGAATTGCCTTGTGCAGCGAATGATGTCATCACCATTGAGAAGCTTCACTGAGAGGCTGTCAACAAGAAGTTTTTGTGGACACAGGAATGCGAAATGTTATTCTCAAAGATTTTATTCTTTTCTTTCCTAGATTTTATTCTGAAAGATCATGTGAGTTCTGAACAAATCCAAGCCCTCATGCTTGGATCACAGATCAGAGCCCCAACCAGGGTTAAACCTCTCCCTCGTCCCATCAAACTGAGATTCCCCCCAACCAAGGGCAAGGAATTGCCTCTGGGAGCTGTGCAGTTGGGTACAGGTATATGAGGTTTTGTGCTGTGCAGAGCCACACCAGATGCAGACGTTTTCTTTGGGGGAGTAGCTCGGAACTGCAGAGCCTGTTGTCTGGGACTCCGGCTCCAGAGGCGACCCAACTTCGCAGAAACCAATTTGCAAACGGAAGCAATATTCATTGCGCTTGATGGTGCAAACCTCGGGGGCATGAGGGAAAAAAGGGGTTTGTTTGCGCGTGGGGGACCTCGAAGCAGTTCGCCCGCCCACCAATGACTCGCCCGCCCGCCTGTCCGCCCATCCACTGCAACTGTCCGCCCACCTGGTCGTGCTTCTACCATCCTGCACGCCCGCCCCGCCCATGCACCCGCAACGCGCACAAAGAAAACCTGAATCTGGTGTCCATAGAATTTTGAAGTCAGGTCTGGAGGTTTCAAAACAGCAATGCAAGTTTGTACAGAAACGGTGTGTAGACTCTGGACTCTTGTTCTTGTACATAAAAGCAGCAATAGACAGTGTCTGAGGAACTTGAATTGCTCGTGTGTTTTCATTTCCGTTCGCAACGCCACTCGGCAATGTCCACGCGTGGGCCCTTCTGGAATGTGAGTGGTTTTCTCGTTTCAACCCAAACACGAGACCGTGGTTCGTCCACGAATTTCCTGTCATTCCATTCTTTCAAACTTGACTGCTGTACGATCCATCGCACCAAATGACAGGACCAAAGTCACCACACTGACTGGTGTGGCCAGATTCACCACACAAACTGGTGAGGCCAGATTCACCACACCAACTGGTGAGGCCAGATCCACCACACAAACTCGTTCATCGTGTTCAGGTGTTCAGTTTATTGTGCCACAGTTCCACACAGGTTGTAGTTGTGCACTTCGTTTCAAGAACAACACATTCAAGTCCACACCGTCTTGACTGTTCCGCAAAAATCAAAGGGTCCTTGAAGACTCCTTCAACTACTCGGAAATTGCAGGCAAATACTTGTCCTATTTGTCAGTTCATGCGAGAAGATTGTGTCTCGGTAGACACACAGCCACGAACCACTCGAAATCTCCGGAAACAGCCTCGTACATCGCCGCGTCGTTTGATGTCTTCGCCTGCTGCACCAATTGGTACAGGAGCCGTGGAGACGCGTCCACGTAACAAAGTTGTGTTGAAGGTGTAAACATACTGCGGATCACATCGCGCACCCTGATGCAGCCCCAATTTGGTCTGGCCGTCAAATCCTGGAGGACACCGGCTTGCTTTGCAGTGGCCGGCCCTCCGCCCCCTAGTTGTCGAGCGGCTGTAGCAGCGATTGCTATCGTGATCACCCTCGCGTGTAATCTGAAAGAAATATGAACAAATTTGCTTTGCTGTTTCTCAGGTTGAAGCTGCGCGAAGAACATCACAACAGAACAGAACCCCCCTGCAGACAAATACTTGTCCTGTTGGTCAGCGTTCTCACTTTGTCAGTTCTTCAGATTCAGAACAGAAGGTTGTGTCTGGGAAGACAGGTCAGCATAAACCACTGGAAGTCCGACGATATTGCGTCGTACATCGCTGGATCGTTCGTTACCACCGCCTGCTGTACCAACTGGTAGAGGTGCCGTGCAGCAGCATCGATGTCCGACAGATTTGGGGATGGAGTGAACATGGAGACCAGTACGCCACGGACCCAGTTGTCCGCCCAATTTGCTCTTGCAGCCAAGTCATTCAGCACCCCGAGTTGCCTGGCAGTGGCCGGCCCTGAACCAGGTCCTCGAGCAGCCGTCGCGGCGATTGCTATCGTGATCACATTCCCATGTAATCTGAAAGAAACAGGCACAATTTGCTTTACTGTTTCTCAGGTTGAAGCCGCGTGAAGAACATCACAATAGAAAAGAACCCCCCCCCCCGTCTTCTGTTGTGTGTTGGGAAGAGACTTGTTGCTTGGCACGGCGGCGCAGGTTTGACAGAAGTTGACAAGTCAAGTTGACACACACTCATGACTGTGGACTCGCCAAGTTTTCACACGAGGCTGTCTGAACCGAGAAATTTATGTGGTAGGACGAGGGAACAGAAAAGTATGCAAACGGTGGCGACTGATGCTGACAACCTTCAGACGCGCCTTTTCTGTTTCCTCTCCAGACTTAGCTCGACCAAAGGAACATTTCAAAAGTGTCCAATTGCAAATTTCCACTTACATTTCGTAACTGAAGGCTCGGAAGCGAACGCCTTCTTCTTCGTTGTCGCTGCTGTCTGCCATGCCTTTTCTTTTTCTGATCCTTTGTGTGTATCTTAGTCCTTCTTCACTCGCTGTTTTCTTTCTGGCAAGTGGCACCTGTACCTCCACATTTGTACCTTTTCCCCTCGCCTGAAAATTGCAATTGGTGCGAACGCTGACTGGAACGCTGAAGTTCGCTGTGTTTGTTGCGCATTTAGTCTACGCATTTGGTGCGCATTCGCAGTTGTGTCGGAATTAAAATTTAAAGTGCAATCAGTGTGTCCCCCAGCAACGGACAATGAAGTTTGGTGAGAGAGCCCGTGAATTCATTTTGCTTGAATCATTTTGCTCCATGCAAAGTGCACCAAAGCAAACAAACTTTTTCCAAATGACCACGTCTCAATTGGTTTTCATAGTTTTGTCCTCTGTATGAGCTGGGACCCGTGTGATGGCCCCCGTCTCACATCAAGTCCTCTGTTTGCCTCCACTGAAGATCTGGTTGCCGACTCAGCTCTGCTCAGGACCAATTCTGTTCGACCGAGTACATGCATGCTCCAGAACAAATATAGCATTCTGCTCCGAATGTGCCATCTGGAAAAAATTTCTTTTTGCTCAGAAATGTCCCGTTCCCCTGCAGTGGCGTTTGCGTCTGCACTTGACACACAACTCCAACTTGCACACGAATGCAACGAACGATGCATCCATTTCACCTCGGGGGCGAACACGAGATCTCTGTCCCACTGATTTCGTTTTGTTCTATCTTGACGTGTGAAAAATCCGCCCATGTCACACGCAAATTAATCCATCACCTTCAGCGACGGATCTGCACCTTTCCGAAAGGAATGGCCAGACACCCCAAACTTGGAAACATGGGTGCCTGCCATGGTCATTGTGTCTGGATCTCGGGTCCTTCGTTTTGGCCCCTGGATGGAAACCTCTGCAGACGTCTAGTGCGACACTCGCCCTGAGGAAGAGAAACGGCCTTCTGGGGTGAAGAGCGTATCCTCCACCCCTCATCATCAGTGTGAGCAGATGTTTTCCTGATGAGAGACTCAACTATCCCTTTCTGAAATGATCAATTGGGTGACGACACCCATTGGTGCCACAATTTCCTGTATCCATGAACCATAATGGATGCTTATTCAGACAAAACGAGCCACAGGCTCTGATAACTGCAGTGATGGAGGGGTATTGAGCAACCCACCATCATCATCACCCTGCTCCTTTCTCAAGGGCAGGGCAGGGTCAGTCCCCCCTTTCGACCTGGGATCCGCGAGAACTGGAGTTTGTGATTGGAGCGTATTGCATGCAAGTCTGCACGCCTCTTCCATTTGCTCAATCTGTGGTTGTTTCCAGGAAAACCCCAGGGCATCCACACTCCAGTTTCTGTGGGATATGGACAAATTTCATTGGCTGCATGAAATCAGAAGGAAGGGGCATTCACCCTGCGGAAGGCACGAGGAATCGAACTTGTATTGACTCTTTCGGATCCAGGGAAAATGTTGAGGGAGCGAACGGGTCCTGATCAGGGTCTGACCCTGGAAACCAAAATAAATTTTTGAAATATTTTGCTGGTGCGAAATTTGAAAACGATTTCTGCGAGCCATTCTTGGTGGACTCGGTGGGACCTGGGGTCTTCAGACTCCCCGAGATTTTCCGTGCAGACAACGAAGTTCATTGATTCCTTCATTGTCAGGATCCCGTCCCGGAAGTTTAATCCCCCCGACCTCTCTTGGGTCCACCAGAGCTTGCCCCTCCCCTGGAAACCACCTGAGTGGCCGCTGCGTCGGACCCATCACACCCCCCTTCCTGGATCTGCTGGAATTGTCTCCCTCCCTGGACGTTCCTGCACCAGACGCGTCATTTCTGTGCTGATTGAAAAAGGCCGAGGCCCGAGATTGCCCACGACAGTTGTTGCGTGCGCACATCATGCAGACGCTAAACAGCGACGCGACGCCAGACAGAATTCAAGTGGACCACTGCATTCAAAACTGTCGTGCTTCGTTGGTTGTTTTTGGAGACCACGAAGTTTGCATGCCCGAAGTCTGTCCTCGAGTTGACCGGTTCTGCCTCAAGTTAACAAAACAGTTGGTGTGGTGAATCTGGCCCCACCAGTTGGTGTGGTGAATCTGGCCTCACCAGTTGGTGTGGTGAATCTGGCCTCACCAGTTGGTGTGGTGAATCTGGCCTTACCAGTTGGTGTGGTGAATCTGGCCTCACCAGTTGGTGTGGTGAATCTGGCCTCACCAGTTGGTGTGGTGAATCTGGCCTCACCAGTTGGTGTGGTGAATCTGGCCCCAC
>JAAUXT010078346.1_pt1 | contig 11452 bp, 13 predicted proteins | sample 7278171 | NCBI WGS metagenome assembly JAAUXT01 (sample SAMN14350112, study PRJNA611818) | marine sediment metagenome | isolation source: surface marine sediment (1.8m) | place: French Polynesia: Moorea | collected 2018-08 | reverse complement strand
CGCACGCACACACACACACACACACACACACACACACACACACACACACACACACACAATTTGCCTCGGGTTTTGATGCACACGAACAAACTTGCACATCAAAATTTGTCGCTTCCTCCCCTGGGGCTGTTTCATGTTTACCCCAGTGTACAGAACACGCAAATACAGTTCATGCCAAGATTTTTCTCTTGCGCAGATACTCCAAAGGCAAAATTGAAGGCGCGAAAACATTTGAACACACTTTCCGAGTCAAATTAGGCCTCTTCACTGAACATCCCGCACCCTTCAAAAGAAAAATGGGTGGAAATGTGACTGAGTGAATTGATTTCTTTCCGGGGTTCTGGTCTCGTGCGATGAACACATCCCGAGGCATCTGGTTAGTAGTTCTGCTTGTTCCATAAACGATCCTGGATGTCATTTGTTTGTAACCCAGCTTTTTCACACAATTGTTCTTGACTTGGTCTAATTTTTTGAACAATGTGCTCTTCTGCCAAATGAATGAGATAAATTGGCCTGGTTCATACATTTTTAATTTCCTGTGTCATCCGAATTCCGTCTGTTTGAGTTTGGATCAACCCACACACGTCTGAATTTGGATCAGTTTCCACAAAAATGAACTTTGCATGATTTCAAGTGCTGAAAATTTGAGCCCACTTGTGTTGTGAACGCATTTTCCAGACTGGGAAGTCCACCAATGATTTGCAGCCCACTGCAGAGAGCAAAGGTGTAGCTCCGCAGTGTTGCATCGTTCGGCCTCATGAATGCGCCAGGCGCGAGCAATAACCGGAGTCTGGCTTGGTTGTTGACGAGTGGATGAGATGGGAAGATTTCTGTTGTGAGATCTTGATGGAGTTCTGGATCCACGTTCGCGTCAGAGGTGGTGGCCGAATAAGATGCTTGAAATCTTACTGAGCCTTTTGGCCGATGCGTCATGTTCTTTGACAGATCAACAACGTTCGTCAGGAGCAGCCGAATCTGTTCTGGCGATTGACAGTTGGAGCAGCAATGCTCATTTGGCGATATTCTCCTTGAGGGTCTCTTGTCCGATTCAACCTGTTGCATCTCAAACAACTGAGGACCACCCTTTTTCGACGTTTCGGCTGCACGTGCACGATTGCGACAATTTTGTGATGCAAAAGTCTCACAGGTCTGTTCGTTGGGAATTCGCAGGTTGTTGACAGCTCTGTACTCAAGACTCTCCACTCCCAGTTGTTATGTTTGGGAAGGTTTCAACAAGTGGTTCTCAGTTCACATCTCGTTTGCGAGATATTGTCGTACGAGTAGCATGGACGGGTGCTCTGCCCAGCAATGTTGAGTTCAAATTGGCAAGAACCCCGTTTTGCTGGATCTGCTTCCAATGTTTTCCATTTTGTGCGCATCAAGGAAAGCACCACCTACGCTCCGAGTTTGTTGTGCTCAAAAGCAATCTCAATGCGATTCCAGTGTTTACTTTGCAGCGAAACAAACATCTGCACATTTGCAGCTGGATGGCAATTCAGATCACAATCCTAAGATTGTAAATGGGAGAAAACCTGATGATGATTCTCAAGGCTGCATGGTCTGGGAAAACAAATCAACAGCAAAGTGAACTTTTTCTTGCTTTGCATTTGTACGGTTTGAAAAACGTGAACTTTCTTCTGCCCCGAGCTTGGCATAAGACTCTACACAAGACACAACCCAAGAACATGCAAACGAAAAGATCATTCAGTTTTCCCTGACAGTGATGGAGAATAGGAATCATGCAATCCCACCATGCGATGCAACAAAGCAGCAATTTTCCTTATGGCCAAGTGCAAGAAGCTATTTGCACAAAAATGATTTGATGTTTGGTTGCATAATTCTGTTTGTTGAGTTGTGGGCTTTTGTGGCCATTTTCAGGCTGTGCAGCCGGTTCAGCTTTCTGGAATGAAACAATGCTTTCCGGCCAGAGTGTGGAGGTGAGAGAGTGAGGGACCTGGTGGACAGTCCGATCGACAGTGCTGTGAGTCCCTCCACAGAATCGGCACCTGTTTACCAGACATGGGGTTCGCAACTCGGGCGCCTCTGGTTTCTCCTGTTTTGTCTCTGACAGTTCATGGCACCAAATTTCAAGTCTTCTACCGCCAAGGTTTCATTGTGGAGCCTGGGGAAAGGCCCAGGGGGTTGAGAAATGGTTTACATGATCGGGGGAAGGTGCTACAACCAAAATTGTTCCTGCCTGCTCATTGTACTGCTGTTTGTACTGATGTGTCCAGAATGTTTCTTTTTGGCGGGTCGTATCTCGTTTCTTTTCTGCAGCGGAGACGTACCTGCACTTACGCACCCGTTTCACGCACCTCGAAGACAAAACAGCGCCACTTCAAAGCACCGCCGGCCATTTGGCGGGGAGCGGACCTCTTTGAATGCGCAAAGCAGAATGAAGTGTGTTTTGCCTGTGGTTCGAAGAATCTGGTTCTTTTCCATGTACCCATCCCCAGTCCGAAATAAAGGTAATTGCGTGCGTCTGTTTGGTGGAATGGTACGTAATTGCTCAAATATTACACATTAGGAAGAACACCAGTTTTCCGAGTCATCAACAAGGAAATAATGGTTGCCCTTGATGAAGATGCATTACTGCGACGAGCAGCGAAACAAGAATATGAAACCAAACCCATAGATAAATCAACCTGGCAGGGGGGACTCATGAATACTTTATGGACTCCGGGAACGTAAAACATACCAGTTATTACCGTGTCTGCTCGACGGTCCATTTTGGATACCACTGCCAAGAGAGCCGGAACCGAATTGCAACCGTGGTCCTGTCAGAACCTTTCCGCAGCCGCCATGCACGCGTGCACGCGCCACCCAAAGCTGACCCAGTGCAGAATGTGTGTGTGACAAGACTGCCTCTCCCAAACGTGCGCATTCTGATGTTCGCAAGAACAAACCTCTCTTTCCCAGGAGACTGGTCTCCTCCCGCTGGACACCTGAGCAGCTTGCTGGGCTGGGCAGGTCATACGGGCAACCACGGACAGGCCGAATAATGTTGGTTTCCCTACGAGCTGAACCAGCCAACACCAGGGCGTACTCACGATGGGCAAGCGAACACCGCGTGTGATTGTTCTTTGCCGGGAAATCCTGCGGCCACTGTCTCAAAGTGAGATCCTCGGAAGGGAACCAGGCGAGTTTGCGCCTGGTGCATCGATCTGCTGCTCCATGGCTTGGTACCGACCGTGAGACATTGTTTCCAGCGTCCTGACGAGACGCAACAAATCTGCAGATGACGCGTCCGACACCAAACACGGACGGGACTTTTCCACGAGCGACGCGCGGAAAGTGTATTGGTTGCAGCGTCGTGAAAGCTGATACGCGATCGTCGCCAACTACGTGCACATGGGAACAATGGGCCTTTGTCTGCTTCTGTTTCATACTTTCATAGGGCGTGTAAAATGGCAAGTTTACTTGCGTGCAGCGTTGGCTGCGACTTCTTCTTTCCGCGGAAAATATAAAGAAATTTAGTTGTTTCGCGTCTGTTCTGAGGAGCAAAAGCAAGATGCAATTTTGCGCTTGAAATGACACAACAATCAAAGAAATGTCTCCTCATTCTTCACCACAATCACACAGACAAATATTGTAATTGTTGTACCAAAAATTATTGTATTATTTATTTATTTATTGCAGATTTGCAATCACTCAAACTGCACCTTCTTTCCAATGTTCACGAAGGACTGAGACTGACCAGTTTCAGATGACCCTGGAACAAACGCGCAAGTGTCATTGCTGATAAAAAAAATCGTTTTTTGTTTTGGAGTTTTTTCTTCCGGAATTACCCAAATTTGTCTTGTCATTGGGATCACAGTGCCCTCAGAAAGGAGTACCTTATGGCGTGCCATAGCAGGATAAATAAATGTCCTTCTTGTCTGTCACACACTTGCTCTCTCTCTCTCTCTCTCTCTCTCTCTCTCTCTCGCTCTCTCTCTCTCTCACGCACACACACACGCAGACACACACCAAGCGTGAACCCAATGATCACGCTGTACACCACTCAACACAGCACAACAGTCCCGGCGCCTGGATCAATCAATGTCTGCGTGTCACACAATCCCCCAAGACCCGGATGTCCCCCCCACCCGAGGCGGATCAAGCGGGCCATGGGGACCCGCTGCCGAAACTTTATGGAAATCGTCTTTGTGTGTGTTCCTCTGACCCCAAATCCAAACCAAGCGCACCACGCATACCCACACCTGGGTCACAGTGCACCAAAAATAGGTATCACACACGAAAAAGGAAAAGTAAATGGGCAGTGACTATTTATATTCACACAGACAGAACTTTTCATGAATCACTGTGATTGTAAAATGGGTTTCAATCCCATTCATGTGTGGAATGTCGTGCGTCATGTGCTGGTGCACGCGGTGTGGATTGGGGCTGACGTGAAAGACTCTTGTTTGAACGTGTTCAATGTTGAAATTACACCCCCCCTGCTGACCAGAGCCTGGATCCGCCCCCCACGCCCCCTGGCGCCTGGACACGACATGGTGATCACACCGTCGCTTCGCCCGGTCTCCTTATCTGAAGCCCTCCGCCTGAAGGAAACGGATTTGGGGCGCGTCTCGCAGTCGCTTGTCGATTGACATGTTTCACTGCAGGTAGGGTGTAGCCAGCCTCTCGAGAGGCCTATTTCCCACTGTATGCGTCGTGCGTCGCGCCTCAACACGTGATCTGCGTTGTTGCTTGCGGCACCGTGACCATGACGTATGTAGACGCAACGCGTGGCGTACCCCACGTGTGTGGGAATGAAACACCCAAAGCACCGAAGAAATCCTGCATCCTGGAGTGGAAACTGTGTGGGGAAACAGTCACCAGGCTGAATGCTTCTGTATCAAACACACACACACACACGCACACACACACTGCGACGTGCACACACATACACACACACACACACACACGCACACACACACACACACTGCAACGACGTGGTAGAAATGTCAATCGAGTCAATGCAAGGTCTGCACCAACCTGTAGTCACCTCCCCTGGATGTAGCACTGTGTATCCTTCACCCCAAGGTCTGCGTGTAACCGCCCGTGTCGAGTATCCTTCCAGCTGCGCTCCTGTACGAACGCTTCCGCCCAGTCAGAATCCGATGAGTGGCTGAATGAGGCCTGAATCAGTCACACTGAGTGAATGGGTCCAGCGTCTCAAGTCAACGGGCGTGGTACGAATATCTTGTACAAGTTAATGGGCACTACGTCGAGCCTTGTATCCTTGAACTTGTACACGAACGAAGTTCCCAGTGACTTGCACAGGACACGGTGACTTGTGCAGGAAAGTAGCACCCATTGACTTGTGCACGGATGCAGCACCCATTGACTTGTGGAGGGATGCAGCGCCCATTGACTTGTACAGGTACGCAACACCCATGCACTCGCTCCAGGACAAAACGCACCTCAAACCTCAATTCCAAGCCTGACAAGACGTGTGTACACTGATGATCAGCATCTGAATAGCGACTGAACGCTTGGCTCGATGCAGTGCGGCTCTATCCCCAACGGGACTGAAGCTCCCATCAAAATACATGCAGCTTCACAAGTAATGGCTCCCACACATCAGCCGGGCCCGTCAGCCACTGCGGGACAGTGATGAACGTCAGGCGCCCACATCCACAGTCCGAACTCTACATGCCGACTGGACTGCGGCCCCAGATTCACACTGCGTGCGCCACCACACACACACACACACACACACACACACACACACACACACACCAAGGTCACAGCGCACCAAAATGGGTCTCAAGCACGCATGTGGTTGTGTTCACACTGAAGTACCAACTTACATTTGATACACCACCATAATCACGGAGGGTTCCAACCCCAGATGTGCACTGGCACGTGGTGCAGGATATCGTTAAAAGCTGTGCATGCTGCGCTGGCGCACGCGGTGTGAATGGGAGGTCCCCGGACACTGGGTGGACGTGCTCAGCGTTCCACTGAGGTCACACAATCAATCAGCATTTTGCGCTGTCCACAGCTGTGCATTGTAGTCATTGACCTTTTGTTGCGTCTGTCGACACACCGCAGACGCTGATTCGTTCAAAAGTTTGATACCACCCAGCCAGAGGCAGGGGGAGAAACTACAGCGTGTTGGGGAGACCAGACACAGGGGTGGGGTTTGACCCAAAGAGTCTGTCTCTCTCTCTCTCTCTCTCTCTCTCTCTCTCTCTCTCTCTCTCTCTCTCTCTCACACACACACACACACACACACACACACACATCCGCTCGCCTTAGCAACGCGTTTGAGGTCAACCTTCTTGCTTCAGCACAGGGAAGTTCTCCATTCAGTTCACCTTCAGCGTGGCTTCTGGGTTGACCCAGACTCCGTGTTGCAGCCCGTCTCCCCAGACTGACACGTCTGACTGCAGCTTGTCTGACACGCGAAAATGAGATGATGTTTTCAGCCAACACTCACAGCTGCACAGCAAAGGTTAACCGTCATCAGGCCGTCAGATTAATCAACACACGGAGCCGACGCCGTATGAACAGTTCTTCATAAGACCAGGGGAGCAGAACACTGACCTGGATTCCGCACATTGTTCGTGAGCAACACAACACAATGAGTCGGGGAGGAGGAACGCGCCAAGTTCAGACTCATCTGCTGCAACAGATGCCAAACTCCCTGCGTCTCTACCATAACTCAGACACGAGCACGAACCTGCATCAACCTCGCCAATACCACCAGTCCGTGGCAGGTGTGCGTTCAGGGGTCGGGCACCCCTCCCACCCCGACCCTCGAATCGTGCGTCGCTGGCCAGTCCACGCTCAACTGTTCCACGTTGAGACGGGCCCTCTGTATTCGTATGATACCGCGGCCCGCGCCAGGGGCCAAAAACCCGCTCGCAGAAATCGTGCGCCAGTTTGACATTATCCATGTCCAACTTTTCGCACTGACGACGGGCCCCTCTGGACCCCACCCTGGCTCCACCCCTGAGCGAGAACACAGAGCAACATCTGTTCGCGCTTCTGTGCAGCTGCATCCACAACCACAATACGTACACAGCAGGCGCTTCAGCCGTGCGTCTCTCCGCACGTCTCTCTGCGCCGTCAGAGCTCCAGACTACACTTCCTCCACAACCGTCCCTCAGCGCCTCCCAACATGTACCGTATCCACCCGTGCAAGGTGCACCATTTTGTCCCAAAATGGAACACCAAAAGTGGGGGTGCGTCTCTGAGTATGAGATTGCTGTTGTTTCAATACAACCTGACGCCACAAAATCAAGGCAAAATTGAGGGTGCGTCTTGTGCTTGGGTGCGACTTATACATGGGTGACAACGGTAGATCCGCCGCTTTGCTCCGTGTGCCACGCATGTCACGTCTGGTTCACACTGGGTACGTTTCGTGCAGTGCAGGTCCACACACGCGTGTCCAGTGTGAGTACACAACTGCAAATAGCGTGTATGGAGCACATGAAGGAAATGCGAGATCAACGAAAAACCTGACCCTCAAATACCGCAGATCATTCACAGGTACCATTTACCCTTCGCTCGTTCCGCACCCGATGAGAACAGGGAGTACCACTGTACCACGTCTACAATGCGTGCAATGCAGCATTGCACTGCAGCAACTCAACACGTTTGCTTACCCTTTGACTTCCGGTTACTCTGAAGCCGGCTCGACCCTGGAAGTGAACCGAACCTACCGAACCCTGGCGGAGGCTTCGGGCTCCTGCGGCCCAGGGAAAACGACTCGACCCCAGGGGAAACTGGTTCGGTTCGATGTGTGTGGGGGGAAGGGGGGGGGGCTCTGCCGAAGAGGGGAGGGAGTCGGTCCAACCAAGGGAACTCCAGTCCTCGGAACAGGTTCCGGGTAAGGCAGCACCAGAATCAAAACCAGAAACGTGACAAGAGACTTGCGTTTCTGTGTGGTGTACTTGGGCGTTTCTGTGTGGTGTACTTGGGCGTTTCTGTGTGGTGTACTTGGGCGTTTCTGTGTGGTGTACTTGGGCGTTTCTGTGTGGTGTACTTGGGCATTTCTGTGTGGTGTACTTGGGCGTTTCTGTGTGGTGTACTTGGGCGTTTCTGTGTGGTGTACTTGGGCGTTTTTGTAGCGGCATGCGCTGGGTCCCTGTCTCACAGCGAACGCTTCGTTTGAACGCTTCGTTTGACTGCAGCAACCCTGGCTTCCACCCCTCCTTTGTTGCCCACTCGCGGTATCTCCCGCGCAGCAAGCGTCGACAAACGAGCGTCAGTTCGACCCAAGAGCCTCTCGACCTGATCCGCCGCAGATTTACATTTACACATCGTACATAACTCACGGTCTGCATGCAGCCGGACCGTCCAGGGGCGGCGCCAGGGGAGCCAGGGGAGGAGCCAGTGGCTGATCCAGGGGCGGCGCCAGGGGAACCAGGGGAGGATCCAGTGGCGCTGATCCAGGGGCAGGTCCTGGGCAGATGCTGGAAGAGCCGGACAGCCCCCCTCCCCCCAAAGTTTTAGCTCACAGTTTCGGTGGAACTGAGGTTGGAGCCCAAATCCAGAGCCCCAACGGAGCAGAAGTCACGCCCCTGTTCGTTGGGCAAAACAAACTGCCACAAGGTAGAAGGTCTGTTTTGCAACGGCAATTTGGAGAATTCGCCCCTGGCTGGTGATGCACGATTGGACAAGACGACGAACGTTCTCCTCCAACGCGATCCACCCACGGGAGCGTTACACTGCACTGTCTCGCATGTCATTCATGTACAATGAGCTGACTGAGCAGCAGAGGAGGAAGACGTGCTTCTGCACAACACTGAGAACAAACGAGACGCTCAGGCCTGTTTCACACTGGATGCGTCAGCCTTCAATGTCTTCACGAGCGAATGGACACTGCGTCGTGCGCTGCGTTGCTGACACGAGAACACCTCAGCTGACCCTGGGACAGAAAAGCACACCAGATAGGTCACGTGTTCTTCAGTCCTCTGTTTCACACTGGGTGCGTCCTCCACTGCATCCCTGCACAGGCCGCGTCGCGTTCAGTGCAAAGCAGAGATGAGAGGGCTCTTTTCCCCTGTGTCTTTGTACGCCACGCGTTGTCTTGTGTCTTTGAACAGAATGCTCGGTGATCTGTCAGGGGTACGCGAGTCGCATCCAGTGTGAAACAGGCCTCAAGTCACATCGCCTTTGTTCCACTGTTCTGATCCTGAACCCGTGACGGTCGCGATTATCATCAAGGAAACGCAGATGCGTTTGTCTCCCGAGTCATTCTTTGAGAAGCACGAAGAAACGCGGTGTCCAGATGCAGATCTACCGCTCCCAACCCAAAGCAAAGCCATCTTCATCTTAATCTGAGCTACTGTCTCAAGTCAATCGATCTTCAATCTCCCAACACGGCAAGGAACCCGGTGGATCAGTCCAAAGCAAACATTGCTCAGATGCAGAATTTCGCGACCCCCGAGGAACGAAACTGAACACGACCAGTGAACGCAGCATCGTAGAACATCGACAAAAGTACCACGTGCTGGGTCTTCCTTGCGTCCCCCTTTTCCCAGGGCAAAATTGCAGTGGAGACTCGACGCCCAGTTCCACCCGGACCCACATGAAGTGCAGACAAACTGAACATCGGGCTGAGCTAAACACCCAATGGACCCTGAGCCATCCTGAACTCTGAATCACACAGGAACCCAGAACCCTGGATCCAGGACCCACCCCAGACCACTGGATCCTCAATCCACCACTGACCCTCTGGATCCTGCGTCCACCCCGAACCTCCCTGGTTCCACCCCAGCCCACTGTGGATCCAGCACACACCCAGAAGCCCTGGTTCCACCAAGCCCCCCCCCCCCCCATGGATCATGCACACACCCGAGGCCCCAAGACCTGGGCTGTCATTCGGTCCTGAAGAGATATCGGCCACCCCTTGGTTCCTGGGCCTACCCAAACCCCATGGATTCAAGGCTCACCTCAGACCGCTGGACTTTCGGCTCACCCCAGACCACTGGATACTGCACAAGGAACCCCTGGTTCCACCAAGCCTGCTGTGGATCCTGCACCCACCGCGGACCCCCCGCATCGCTGACGACACGCCGAACCGACCTGACCCGATCGGCGCCGCTCGTCTCGCACTTCCGGTCTCCTCGCGGTGCGGCCCCGCGGTTCCTTATCGACCGCTCGCGCGGCGCTGGGTGACGCGGCTTCAGGGCCCCGGCCGAGATGGTCCACCGATGACACCAGGGAGTCTCGTGTGGACAGACATCCACGAACACCAGCAACCGTGTTGTGTTCGTTGTCTTTTGATCTGGTGTTTTGCAGACATCTCAAGTATTTGGTTCAGGATCACTGTGAGTTCGTGAGAGACAACATTCTCCGAAGGAAGACAACAGTACACGGTGTTTGGAGTGTTATTCGATGCAACCTGGATCTGCACCCTCCCCCGAGACGCACCGTGTGCTGTGTCCGTGCACAAGTCCGTGGGTACAGTACACAACGCACAGTTGATTGACTTGTACAAAAGGACGCCAGGGGACAATCCTGCGACACATGGACCGGCCCCTGTTCTGCCCGAAAAATTTCCCCCCAACAATTTTGCGCCAAAAGCATGAAAAAAGGTTTCCTTTGTGTGTCAAATGTAGAAATCCTTCTGGAGGTCCCTCCTTGGACTCAACCCCCGGGTGCCTGGAAACAGACCCGACAGCCCCCCCCCCCCCACGGATCCACCCTTGGAACCCAACCCACGTTGGATACGCCCTTGGACCCCAAACACCCCGACCCACCCACCCAACCTCAGCCCCACCCACCCCTGGATCTGGCCCTTGAACCCGACTGGCCGACCCACCCACCCAATCTCCGGAGATCAACACAGAGGCGCTGCGTCCCCGGGGAACGGTCAATCACCCATCTCCTGCCCACACAAACTCTCAGCCTCACACAGTCTCAACGCACGCAAGATCTGGCATAGATTGGGTGGTTTTCACTCTGGTTTTGCCTTCCTCAAAGTTTGCACCCAACAACACAACATTTCAGCAGAATCAAGGGGTTTTCACATTGGGTGATGCACGGTCATTTTTTGCGCTGACGTCAAAAATTCCACTTTGACGCTGACGTCAAGAGAACGACGTCGCGTCACCCAGTGTGAAAACTGCATCAGTCTCATCCCGCCCAACCACCACCTCAACATGCCTGCACTATGGTTGTCCTTGTTGAGGTAAATTTTCTGCGGTATTTTCAGGGTCAGGCTTCCTTCCCCCCCGACAGGGTCAAGAGTCCTGTGTATCTCACATCTCCTGGAGCCCCTGAAGGGCCGTGAGACACCCGAACGTTGGGCGAGCTTCTGACGTAGGAGATAAGACAACACGTTCGCTTCCCAGCTGCTCTGCGCGGAAACAAAGGGCAGGTGTGTGTGTGTGTGTGTGTGTGTGTGTGTGTGTTTGCGTGTGTGTGTGTGTTTGCGTGTGTGTGTGTGTTTGCGTGTGTGTGTGTTTGCGTGTGTGTGTGTTTGCGTGTGTGTGTGTTTGCGTGTGTG
>JAAUXT010121938.1_pt1 | contig 11453 bp, 13 predicted proteins | sample 7278171 | NCBI WGS metagenome assembly JAAUXT01 (sample SAMN14350112, study PRJNA611818) | marine sediment metagenome | isolation source: surface marine sediment (1.8m) | place: French Polynesia: Moorea | collected 2018-08 | reverse complement strand
GGGGGGGTTCTGCCTCCAGCAGGGGGAGGGGGGTCTCACAGGGGGAGGGGGGGTCCCATAGGGGGAGGGGGCAGGGGACATTTCAGTCCAGCTGCCATATACTGCACTACCACATGGTGCTTCGCCCTAAAGGGACTTCGCACAATGACGGATTTTAACAGTATATTGTACGAGACTGAACCAAAGTTCCGAGCACTGTCGCGAATGCTAACCTCTGCGTCTTGCTGCCGTGTACAGGCCTCAGTCGGTGCACGTGTGGAGCTCCGTCGGGCGCTGGCATTTCGCCGCCGCCTTCAAGACGCTCTGGTTCGTCGTCACCCTGGTGACCTGCAAGTCGGACCTGTACCGCGTCGCGCGCGACCTGAGCCTCAAGTACCTGCGCACGTCGGAGCGGCCCTTCAACATCATCGCGCTCTACATGATCGTGACGTCGTACATGCTGCTGCCCGTTGTCATAGATATCGTGTCGTTTTACGTTTTCAAAGATCACTATGGTTACGGGATGTGCTTTGAGGTGGTCAAGATGTCGCCTCTTTGCCTCGTCGTTGTTATATTCTACATGACGATGATTGTTACGTACGCTGCGTTTCTGTGCGCACGTTGCTTGCGTGACCCTGAGGTCTCGGTTGCCATTGGCAACATCCACTCGCTCAGCAGGCGAGAAGACGAACCAGCTTTGTTGAGCGATGAGGAAAATGAACCTGACGACTATGATGAAGAAGACCACGACACAGTAGCAATGGAACCGGACGATTGTAACCAAGGTGACGATTCCTCTGGCAACGTTGATGCGAGTTCTGAGAATCACGAGTGGGACTCGAGCACGATCAAAACCGTCGATGAGATCGTCGGGTACGACAAGAGCGACGCACTCATTCTGGACGAGGTCAAGTGTGCACAGAAACGAAGCTCTCGCACCAAGATCCGAGTTGTTGTCATGGCAATCTTTCAGCCTCTGTTGCTGTGGTTGTGGGTGGTGGTTGTTCTACACGGTACAGTGGGGTTCGTCCCAAGTGACAACGTTGACTACGGAAACCTGGCAATGCTATGGAGTGTTGTTGCCATGTGGTACGTTATCATTTCAGCTTGTTTCAGAGATCCGAAGTAGTCTGCTCCTCCCAAAGACAAAATTAACAAGAACGAAAAGACCGACAACAAAAACGCGCACAACAGGATTGCGACACACGAAATATGGCGCGTTATTGTTCACATCGTATCTCCACAATACTCAAAAACTGTGCACATGTGGCAGAACACGTTTGCTGAGCGAAATCCAAATACGTAACATCCAAAAACGCCTGCCTGCAAGCATGTGTTCTTGGATTTTCCCCTGCAGACTGTGCTTAGTTTCTGTGTTCTGTGGATAGTCAGGTCAACCACCACAAAAAGTGTTTTGCTCGAACGAGTGTTCACAGCCACGCGTGTACGTGTAAAATACTGTCCTGTCTCACTTGAGCGGTTGTGTGAACATTCTTCTGTAAATAAACTACATTTTCCAGACATGTTTTCTTCTGTTTGTGTTGCATCACTGCCTGAATATTTGGCGAGACTGGAAAGTTTGCGACAAAATTTCGAATCCCCGTACGTGCAACCAAAGTGCGCCTTTTGCGAAAACAACCATTCCAGTGAAAATTTATCGCTCGACAGGGCTTTGTCATCAAACCAAAAACTACGTGTTTTGAGGAGCGAGCATCTTTCTCTCTAGATGCGACATCTGCATCGTTCTGCTGTGGGCAGCTGCAAAACTCTCGCAATCGTCCCCTATCTCCAGCACAACCGAGAACAACCGATCACTGTTCCATTGGGAAGGATGAACCTTTCTTTGCCTGTCAATTGCGACCAAAATGATCAACACTCGGCACAGTGTTGTACGGTAAATTGGACAACATCGCTGTGTTATTCTCTGAGCGATTGAGCCGCCCAGGTTGGTGTCGTCGTCTCCCACGGATTCTGTGCGCCTGGGCAGAGCTCGACCATTCCACCCACACCTTCACTGCAAATTCTTCCTCAAATTCCTCCTCCTGTATTCGGTTTCTCTCTGAGTCCACGGCTTGGAACCAATGACCGTGACTGAATCAAATGTTTTGTGAACTTCAATTCAAAGCCGAACTGAGCCCTTCCTGATCGGTCGGACTCGGATCCACCTGCCCTGCGCTCGTGCGCTGGTGGAGCGACAGCGGTCGCTATTTTGTGCGTGAAATGGCACAAACAATTCATACTTCTCGCAGAAAATGATTCGCTCGGCAGAAAAGAATGAGAAACGTTGAAGTACGCATTTGTTTTATTTGTAAAATATAACTTCAATAACAAAAAGGGGTGGCAGTATAACTTAAAAGAGCCAAGCACGTTCACGGACACGTTGGGTTCTGAAACACAACAAAATGAATCACAAGAGCCTATCTAGGCAGCACTTGGAACTGTCACAAAAGTTGGGTCTGAACACACACACGATGTCAAAATATGTACACGAGCTCATGACGTTCACAACAGACTTGATGAAACCAGGAGACATTTCAGACCGAAGTGGTTTGTGCGCAAAGCACAAGTTCTTTTGCACCTGAACCAAACTGGCGCACTCACACACACGTGACACTGGTCAGCCTGTGTAACGCACGATTCTCCGAGGAACAGCCGAGCACAGCCTTAGTCTCGTATCTACACAACTTCTGCGCTTCAAACACGCACCTAAGCACCATGACGTGTGCTAACAACGTCGGAGCCAAAACAGACAGTCTGAAACAAAGTCCAAACGGCACATCTCAATGTTGCAGTTCACTCAGGAACCCACGACATTTTACAATGTTCACACAGCATCACAAAGACATCACGAACCAGTTGATTGAAATGGCAAGAAAGTAACAGCATAGTTTGTGTTGAAAAACTCCATTTCGAGAGAGAAGGGGGGCGCTGGACTTATCGCGGTGGAGCGTTCAAAGAGAGACAGACGGCTTTGGTTGGAGACTGAGATGTCACAACAGATCACACAGAGCTGTTCGAACATTCCAACAAAACATCAATCAACATTTCCAGGGTCCTGGGAAAGAAGAACGATTCTGAAGAGTCGATCTCCGGTCAACACACTGGACACCAAAGGTTCGAACAAACCAGAAGACGCGCACCTTCAACACTGCAAAGCAAAGCAGTGCAAGTCTTTCAATGTTCCATCATGTGCGTCCACCACAAAATCTGATTTTCCAGGAAACGAGCGAGGTTTCCACTCACAACTCCGCCCAAATCAAAGAGATTTTTCAGCTTCTCTTGCACGTCGCGATCAGCTGACCTGACTCGCAGCGCGACCCACGCGCCCGTCGCGCCCTCTGCAGCCGCTTCACTTGGTCTTGATTCTCGCGCGCATGATGCGTCGCTTGGCGAACAGCACTTCCCGGGACGGACCTCGCACCATGACGCGGCGCTCGGGCGTCGGGCTCCGATTGTTCTTCTCGCGCGGCACTGACGGCGCGTCGAGGATCCGCCCGCGGCGCGACGAGTACGCCGAGTCGGTAGGGGGCGGGATGGCCACACCGGAAGCGACTCCCATCGCAGCGGAAGTCGCCAACATCTGCGGCGACGGCGCCAGCGCGACGAACGGCGACATGATGGGTGGTGAGATGAGGTGCTGCAGAGGCGCCGAGACGGTGGTGTGCGCGACGCCCGGCAGGGGGAGCCGCTCCGCGTCGCTCAGCTTCAGAGCGAGGCTGTTCTTGTTCTGATCCACCCCAACCACGCCTCTACTGCCCGTCGCGCGACCACTCGGAGAGCTCTCGGCGCTGTCACGTGACTGGCGGTCAGTTGAAAGGTCAATGACCCCGTCCTCGAGGTCAGAGGTCGAGGTCACGGTGCCTGCGCACTGGTCGATCGCGCACTGAGAGTCTCGCGAGGCGTTGTTCCTGCAGGGACCAGAGTCGCCCTCTGACTGGCAACACGCGCACTTGATGGTGTCGCGACCAGCTCTGGTTGCCGGACTCGCAAGACTCTGGCGGGACTCGGTCTCGTCCCTCTCGTCCTGGACTCGGTCTGCAGACGCGCTGCGCTCCCTCTTGATGGGCTGAATGTCAATAACACGCGAACGGTGCGCGTCTCTGTGTTGATGAGTGGACGAAGCTTCTCTGGGCTGGTGGGAACCTGAACTGGTTGTGGCAGTGTTTTCTGTTGACGATTTCTTGGTGTTGCTGTACATGTTCATGATTGTGTCGAAATCTTTGTCGGTTTTGACAGGCAGAACAATCGGGACGGGGACAGGGAAGGGAATGGGCACGGGGTAGGGCACCATGAGGGTGGCAGGGGGCATCAACCCCTGAGAAGCAATCGCGGGAGGAGGGAGGAACCCTGCTGGAGGCATTCCGGGAGCTCCGGGGATGGGAGGGGGCAAGAGTCCGAACGGTGTCATGGACGGCAGGTATCCAGGAGGCAACCCCAGCCTCGGGGCTCCGAAGGGGCCGTGTGGGTGCGGAGGCGGAGGCGGCGGTTGCGGGGGGTTGGACCCCGCTGTGCTGCTGCGCACAGGTGTGATGTTCCCAGCAGTCTGCGGCTGAGACCTGGACACCGTGGGGGACTCTGGGGTGGCCGCTACTCTGCGACTCGGGTCAGCGGAGCCACCGACGAAACCCGGACCTGCCCCAGGACCCGCCCCTGGCGTTGGCATCAGCAGCCCCGGAGGGAGACCCGCAGGGAAACCCCCGAGCAGCTGCTGATACAACAGATGATGCGGCAGCAACCCTCCTGCAGGACCCAGGGCCCCCATGAAGGGCAAACCGGGCAACCCTGGGGGCTGTGCACTCCCAACGGCAGGTGGCGTGTGCACGCTGCCTCCACTAGATGGTGTTGATGACAAAGCGGAAGCTGCGCCGGGAGAGTGCGCAATGGACAACGGTGTCGACATTGATTCCCGTGACTTGAATCGCTTCATTTTCTCGAGCGCGTTGTTGAGTGTGCCGGCTCCGTGGCTGTGCCCCGCCGAGGGCGACTCGAGCTTGATGCGCTTGGCCGGGGACGGGTGCGGAGCGCGGCCGCCGCCGCCTCCAGAGCCGTGCGGAGACTTGCTGCTGTCCACGCTGAGCGACCGGCGCGCGTCACCCGCAGAAGCAGCGTGCTTCGACCCGCTCTGATAAAAAACAATACAAATATGCAGTGCGTGAACGTGTTTCAAAGAGGAAACTCGCGAACCTCCGAGAACCAATCCGTTGGTAGAATTGAACGTGCGATGAACTGTACCTTGGTGTTGAGGTCAAGGGGACGGTCCGCGGTCTCCGTGACCGACGCGTCTCGGGAGGGGTCGCTGCCGGCGTTGCCCGCCGCGCCGTCCGTGTCGCCCGGCGCCGTCCCGGACTGGGGGCCGTCCTCGAGCCACAGCTCCGGCGTGATCAGAATTTTGTTGGTCGCCGTCGGCTGCAACGTCAACCAAACGTCGGTGTCATTGGCCGAGGTCACGCGATTTTTCGAGCTGAACGTCGACAGCGCGATTTCACAGTTCTCTCATCGAAGGTCATTCCAGACCAGGTTTACACACACACCCACATAAACACACACAGAGGCACGCACGCACGCGCACGCAGGCTCCTTGTGGGTCACACGTGTATCAACCTTTCGTGATGCAAAGGAAAGGAAAATGCTGGTGTGTGTGTGTGTGTGTGTGTGTGTGTGTGTGTGTGTGTGTGTGTGTCGGGGTGTGTTCAGATCAACACCAGGCTGAAGGTTTTTGGACACAGCCATGAGGAGCAAAGGGAAAACACCGACCTTGGGCAGGACGCCCGCCTCGACCTGGGACTGGATGCTCTGGAGGTGTTCCTGCGTTTCTTTGCAGAAGATGTTCATCTTGTACTGACTCAAACACTTGTCGCTGCAGAACTGAAGCTGCTGCTCGCCGTCCTGCGGACAGAAGGCGCAAAGTCAGCGACGTCAAGACGAACACACCGCGTCGGCGTTGGAACACAATGTAAAAAATCAGTTCCGTAACGACGACGAGAAGCAATCTGTTTTTGCATCTCAGCATCGCACAGGACTTTGCACGACATCGAAACACACAAGCTGCGGATGAGAGGAAAGGCGCCCAACTCGAGTTGCAAAGTCATGGTGACTGCTGCAGAACTCGCCCTCTGTGCCTTCGGTCATCAGCGTCACGTTTTGTTTCACACGACCACTTTACAACTTGATTTTCATGACCACAGAAACAGGACTCGGGGACTCGATCAACATCGAGGCCTCACTCGACCTGCGCGGAACTCAACTCACCTGAAAGTCGACGTAGTTGACGGTGTGGCGCACGTGCTTGCACCAGTCGCAGACCTTGTTCTTCTTGAAGCTCGCCCGGCGGCACTGCGTGAAGCAGTACTCGCTGCAGAACGCCTTGGTCAACGTCGGCGTCTTGAGTGTGAACAGCTTCGGGCCGGTCTTCTGGCACCAGGCGCACACGATGACGGGGCCCGGGGGCGCTTCCGGGGACGCCGCCGGACTCTCGTCTGCAGCGAGAAACGGCGAGACTGTCAAGACAATGGGGCAATTGGAAACGAACAGAGTCCACGCCTGGAGAAGTCACGACCACAACACGCGAGATCTGCCACGTTCGTGTGTTCGTGACAAAAATCAAACCAGGACGCAGCCTCAACTTGAACCTCACGTGCTGGTCAATGGAGAGTGTGTCGTTAGTTTTCTTAAATTGAATCACATGTGCAACACAGTTGAAACATCAGTACACCAGTTGGTCAACGCACAAAACACACACAAGAACATGCACGCACACAGACACAGACACAGACACAGACACACCAAATATTTCGGTTGGGCGGTTGAGACTGTGTGGACATTCACCATTCCGCAGAAACAAGGATTTCAAGAACACGTGTGAATCGTTTCCTGAAAGTTCTGTTCTAGATTTCCACCGGCAGATGCGACGTATTTGGGCAGACATCAGAGACCCCACGAACTCAACAGGATCTTCTCATCTTTCAGTCGGGCGGGAAGCAAACGCAAATCCACCAGCGAGGCGCTAACAAGATAAAAGTGAGGACTATTAAAGCCGACTATTGTTGCGCGGTGTCAGTTGAACACCCAATCTCACCTTGCCATCAGTTCGCACCTCCCGTTTCACGTTCACTCTGAAAGCGCTGCCGGTCATCCTGACCGCTCATCTTCACCTTTAGAAAGCGCGGAATGCCTGACGCATGACATTTGGACAACGCCTTTTCCGCAAAAGAGATGCTTGGAAGGGAAACGGTCGTCTCCATACGACCCGCCTGTCCGTCTGGCGACAGGGCGAAATGGTGGAAATGTGTCTCATCTTGAGCTCAGTAAAATGAGATTCCAGTTTCTCAAACGGGTTGGTCTTGGGTATGCACTGACGTCATGGGTATGCACTGCACTGACTCTGGTTGTGACGGCTTCTGTCAACCTGAACTAGGCAGGAAAGTACTGTCACCGCATGCCACAAAGAAAAACAACTCAGGGTTTTGCACCAATTTTACGAGAGTGTAAGCAAAGAACACGGCCTCCTCGGCTGAAACCAGAGCCGCGAGATGCGACGTGACGATAAGTTGTGCCTCCCGTATTGAAATACAGCGCCTCGCGCGGCGCGGCGCCTCCAGCCCCGCTAATCCGTCCCGAACCCGAGCACCGCCGCGCCGCGCCGCTCGCTGCCCGTGTGCTCAGCGTCGAGCACCAACTCACACAGCGTGGTCAGGGTGAGCACAGGGACGTGACGGCCGTGTCAACTTTGCATTTACGATTGTGTGGGAAAGTTGTTCGTGTGTGATCATTTTGCGTTGGTTCGACAAAAAAAGATCATGTCTTCAAAACTCAGGTTTTTGTCTGTGGTGTGATTTTCGTTGTCGTGATTTGTATCTTCAGTGAAAAGAAGCAAGTTTTGCTTTTGGCCAAGTTAAAAAATGTACATCTCATGTACCCGACGGAAGAATTCGCGTCTCTCATGTCGTGTGGCACTGCACCGAAAATTTTACGGCCAAATCCAGAGTCAAAAGACAAACTTCAGATGGGGTCTTCTTCCACAGAAGACTCACAGTCTTTGTATCAGGTTTTGTGAAAAGAGTTTGAAACTTTATCCTTCAAAGACTCCAGTGTCTCTATTTGAGTTGAGATGCAACATATGTCTCTGAGCAGATGCTTATGCTAATCACCATAGAAACGCGATACGACAGTGGCGGCTCCGTTTACGCCATTATGCAAAGTCAACGCTATCGCTGTTATCAATCTACGAGAGGAAAAAGAGCCTCTGTTGTTGGGTGGCCTCAGGCATGGCGAACCCTCTTTTGGCGAGCTTTTCAGTCTGACCAAACAGGAGTTGCACCTCAGTTTGCTCCCAAAAAGTCGTGGATCCAACTGAAAAGCTTCGGATGGGAACCACAAAATGCAACGAGACTGGGACTGCTATCACGCGAGCGAGGCAGGGGAAACGAGGATGGGACGAGAGGCCTGTGTTGCGGCATGACAACGTCGGATTGGCCTGAGTTCGAATCCACATTTGTGGTTCCTGGGAACAAGACGCTGTGTATTTATTGCTTGCGCATCCTGCCACGCTTTTCTTGTGTGCAAAGACTTCAGTGTCTGACTTGCATCACTTTGACAGAAAAGAAGAAAGTTTCAATTAATTTGAGTAAAGACTATCAGGTTTCTGTGGCAATAATCACACAAGGCTATCTGCTCCGGTATCCGTGGCAGCACAGAAGCCGAGGTTGTTGTTTTACCAAAGCTCTGCGTCTGTCGTCTTTTTCAGCAACTTCTGGTCAGGTTTCTGTTTTAATCCCAGGCGTTTCTTGTAAAAACTGGCCCTATATCTTCTTCGCTTTGTCTTTACGAATCTAAGTCTTCTTTGCGAGGTTTTAAATTTCATCCTGTTAAAGTTGAAAATTGTTCTGAAACTTTCACTGAAGTTTTCCTTTGAGAAATCATCCTGAAAGTTGTCGCTTGACAAAACCGCTGACAAGCATATCCCGGCACACGAGCGTTTCTCAGTGAAACTTCACTGAAGTGCGCGCGGTTGTGATGATCTTGCGCTATATATGACGTAACTTCTCGAGTCCTGAGAAGCCACAGGCCCTTTGGAGGCGGCAGCAGTGGAAGCCTCGCAAATCCCGGACCGGAGGGTGCGCGAGTCTCCAAAGTCTGACCGATTCGAATCGGGTGCAGAATCTCTCCTGTCCTCATGTTTGTCTCTCCTTGTGGGGACCCGGGCTCGGAGCGTCTTCACCGTCTCGCATCTGCGAGTCGCGGCTTCACGGCAGCGCTGTCGATTGATGGTCACTACTTTCTGCGGCGATCAATCGCAGGAGACGCGCGCAGCGGCTCTGACGTCTTCGGTAACGACTCGCGCGGGCCCGCTCCTCCGGGCATCGACGCGGCGGCGCGACGGATCAATCGGCGGCGGACGGACGGAGACGAGCCGCGGGGAAGGGGCGGGGCGGCGCCCGCTGCCGACCGTAATTACCCCCGAGGAGGGGGCGGGGCCGGGCCGCGGGGGATGAGGGACCCGGCGACTGGGCACGAGATGGAAGAGGAGCGCGGAGGCGCTGCTGTGTGATCGTGGGACGGAGGGCGCTCCGTGACGGGCGACAGGGGGCGTTGATACATGTTGCAAATCTTTCAGTGGTTCAGGGATCGTTGGTGCAGACCCCGAATAAATTCAGGCTTGAGAGAGACACACCTTCAGTCAAGCTGGACACTGATAAGTTACGCCTACATGTGCAGTACGGCACCTCGAGGTGAACCCCGTTGTGCGTTTGGGGCCTTTGTCTTCAAACCCTGCAACCGGCCCTTGAGTTTGAAAAAGGTGTTTTCAACGTGTGTGCTTCAATCAAATGTGGGGTGACTGTTCTTGAGATGCACCAAATAGACAAAATATCTCCATCCAAATCTGTTGGACGATCAATTCCACGGTGATCCTTGGAGAGAACTTCAAATCCTCGTCACTCTGACTCAGAATTGAAATCAGACACACCGAATCCCACATGCAGAGAATCCTTCAGCTGCTGATTTGAACCCAGAAAGGGAGTGGTCGCCGCCTTTTGGGGCCTCGCAGATCTGAGGAGCGGAGGAAATGAGCGGCTCCGGAGAAGGGGCGGCACCCTCCGCGAGCGCAGAGAGAGAAGGGCCGGACAGCTCTCAGCCGCGGAAAATGGATGAAAGGGCGGAAAATCAATGTGATACTTGAGAGGGGAAGTTTCAGGAGGGGGAGGGGCGGCGGCCGGGAGAGCTGCGTCGCGATGGATCGCGAGCGCGACCCCCCGACGTCCGTGTCTCAGCGACAGGAGGAGACGGGTCGGTCTGGTCCGTGCCTTTTTCGGTGGACACTTGGGCGTGCATGTTTGGAAGTTTCAACTTCCTCGGAGAGAGAAAGCTGCTGCGAAGCGTACTTTCTACAAGTTGTAACTTGCAATCTGGCTTCCAGACAAAGCTACCTCGGCTGCTGTTTTGCGTGTTTTCTGTTTTCAGAAAACTGAGGTTTTCTTCTTGATGTGCACCTGTAGAGATCTGTGTCGTTCTACCGATTCGATCCTTCTGGCGCTGCCGAGCCGTGTTGCAACTCTATTCGGAATGAGAGTCGACAGCAAAGAGGTGTGTCCGCGGCCCTGCCCCCTGTCCAGCTTCAGTCACAGTGATGCGAGAGTCAGACACCACCCGCCGAAAGGGAACAACACTGATCGAGTTGACTGGTCTGGCACGAAAGGAAAACGCCTTGACTGGTCTGGCACGAAGACAGAACGTCAGGATAGTCTTTGCCGAAAAGAGGCAAATACAGAAGCCGTCAAAGTAGATCTGCACAACACCATTGAAAGAGAATTTTTTCTCTGATTGCACATGTTGAGACCAGCCTTGGATTCACAGACACCAAGGCATGCCAGAACCAAATCGGTGCCAAAATCTCAGACGCGCGCAAGTCTCCAGTGCAGCTCCCGAAATATGAATGATCCGGGAGTGCATGGGGAGTGTTTACAGTCGGAGAAACCACCGTCTCAAGCACCCTTCACGAGCACTTGAGTGGGAGGGCGATGCCCCTCTCCCCGGTCACGCACGCTTCACCCACCTCTGCCCCACGGGGAGCTGGATCCTCCCGTGGGAGCCGCAGTCCGCGCAGCGCACGAGCACCAACTCCAAGATGAATCAGGCTTCAAGCGTTCGGCGTTCAACTGCATGTGGAATCTTTCTGACTCTTCCATTCGCCGCGTATTCGAGCCTGTGAGCACCGCAAGGAGTTCCGTCCCAGATGTCCAGGTTGTGTTTCTGTTGTGCATGTGTTGAGCCTTGTGCAGCTCGTGCCGCCGAAACCTCATTGTCATTGTGCGGCGTCCCACACAAGAGGTTGTTCAACACCCACGCAGTCTGCCAAAAACACGATGTCGAATGATCGTGTCTGAGTCGGTGGGGGGCGCGGGCGCGGGCCAAGGCAACAACGCGGGGTAAAGGCGGCCGGGGGGGGGGGGCAGGGGGGGCGGGGGGGGGGGAGGGGG
>JAAUXT010146556.1_pt1 | contig 11456 bp, 9 predicted proteins | sample 7278171 | NCBI WGS metagenome assembly JAAUXT01 (sample SAMN14350112, study PRJNA611818) | marine sediment metagenome | isolation source: surface marine sediment (1.8m) | place: French Polynesia: Moorea | collected 2018-08 | reverse complement strand
TAAATATTCTGAATATTTTTACAATAAATATTTATATACATTAGACAGGAAATAGATGCTTAATATCAATTTTGTGCTATTTTGCTGGATATTACCCAGCATTCCTCCCCCCCATGGGGTGATCACGTGACCCCTTGTGGTTCTGGCTCTCTCTTTACTGTCATGGCGTCGAACAGCACCAGTGTGCGCATGATCACTCAAGAAGAGATAGACATCCTGAGCTTTCTTTGCCAGAATATCGCATGAAAAGTGGCCCTTGAGGCCCACAGACAAGGGAGGCCCAAAACCCACCCCTGTGTGGTACAGGCAACAGTGGCCCTCTTTAATTTGGGGCCCACAAGTCACCAAAACTTCGACCAGTTGGTGTGGGCAGTCGCCCACGATCAGTAAAACAGGTGAGTGGTTCGCGAGTCACTCCACACTTCGGAGAAACTAAACAATCTTCAGAAGGAAGGTTTGTGATGACGCCAGGATTGCCGATCGAGCGACGATGAGCCGCAGCAGCGCAACTCTGGCGAACATATTTTTTTTCAATGAAACAGTGGAAAACGCGTCTCGGCCTCGTGGCGAGGAGTCACGTGACGTCACTGACGACGACGCACGGCGCTGTGACGTCATGACGTCTGCACGTGGAAACCCAACCCTGGACACCCGAGTCCAATCCACCCCCGACCGATCGGAGAGGCGTGCGCAGGACTGCGTGCGCAGACATGAACCACGTCAAACGTGGGCCGCGAGAGGAACTGACCCGAGGGTGTCCGGAAGACGGTCTCCACAGCCGCGTCGGTGTAGCTCAGCCAGATGCTCCTGCGAATAGAGACCACGAGTAGATCTGTGGACCTACATATGGGTCTGTCTCACGAGAACATGCAAACTGGTTTTGTTGTCATAGCAACCAGAAAACTCATCGGTGTTCTTTCTTTCCACAACGACAGACTGCAGTGGTGCCGCCCCCATTTACAACGACAGATTCATTTCCCTCTCTCATTGCATACCCTCTCAGCATCCAATTATGTGTGTTACTGATAGTTGTACGGTTGGGTGTGTTTTTATATTTCATGACCTTTTTGCACTCATCAAAGTCACCCAGAACCACAACGAGGTATGTATGGATACATCATACTGTTGTCACCTCACAACGACACGTTCAATGGGATTCACTATATCTGCGTCACGTGGTCCACTCTTTGACGTCATTTGTGTAAAATTCACTGTGCTTCGCACAGCGTGAGTCCATGATGACGTGATGCGCGTCTCTCACCCGTGCGTCGTCACGTGGTCGCGCAGCTTGTTGTAGAAGCCGAGCGTGTCCGGCGCGGGCAGCGCCCCCTGCAGAGACGCGCAGTGCGACGCCGCCGCCGTCTGCGTCATGAGCGTCACGTCGAACGTCTCGTTGCAGAAGTCGGCGTCGCTGTACGCTACGAGCAGAACGCGACGTGACGTCACGAACGGTGCACACACAACACACTCACACACACACATAAACGTGCGCACACGCACACACGCACTCGCTCGCACACACACACACATACACACACAAACAGTCACACACAGTCACACACAGTCAGCCTGCAGGCGCATGAACGGCACCAAGGGTCAATTACACACACGCGCACACGCACGCGCACACGCGCACAGGCACGCGCACGCGCACACACGCACGCACACACGGACGACCCTGTGGAACCTGCGCGTCGCCGGTTGTAGCATCCAGACGTAGCTCCCTCTCAACTCGGACTTCATCACGACAAAACCACCCAGCGACTCGGGCGAGATGCCAACATTTTCCATTGCGCTGCGCTTGTTTCGTGACAAAGGAAATCTCAAGGGGGGGGGGCTGGTGTATGAAGGACGGAAGGGCCCACCCTGCCTCCCGCTCCACAGAGAGGTGGCGCCACTTACCGCCGGACACGAGCGGCTGGTTGTTCCTCACTGAAACAGAAGGAAGATGCCATGTACAACACGTGCAGCGCACAACAAGACAGTGAAGACATTCAGCTGCGCAGATTGGCGAGGTTCAGCACGCAAGAAGTGAATGACATCGGTCCGCTGGTTGTTGAATTCCTCGCCCACACCGCACGGGAGGTCGGTAGAAACCTCAAAACACACGGAACAGATGTGCGGTGGAAGGAGGTCTGTCTGAGCTAATGACCAATCAGCAGATGACAAGCACATGGCAGTGTTGATGTTGTGATCACAGGCCATGTGCTTGTGTTTTGCCCCATTTCCTTTTATGGTCTTCAACATTTGTTGAGGAGGTATCTCCCTCAATGCGCTGTCACTCAAATTACGTCACCCACATAGACCGTACCGATTGCAGTTTCGTGCTGAACCTCGCCATTTTGACGTCAGTGCGGGGCGGGCAGTGTCCACAAGGCTGGTGGCCAGTTTCTTTGCTTGGCAATCAGTCAAAACATTGAGGATGTCGTGTTTCACCCCTGCACCCCTTTCGGGAGCTGGTGACAACCATCCTCACTGAGGCCCACCACACAACACCCAACCACCACCACTCCACCCTACCCCACCCCACCCCCACCTCGCTCTGCCCCACACCACTTCGCTACGTGTACCCCACTGCAGCTCACCCCAGCCTGATGCATTCTGCAGCATTTCGTTACAGCCTGCCCCACCTCTGCAACGCACCCACCCGACTGACCCCGTTAACCAACCACCCTCCAGCACCCGTGCCCCACCTCACCCTGTAGCAGCCTGCCCTGCAGCACCCGCTCATACCCCGCCCCACAACACCCCCACACCCCCACGCCCCGTTTTACCCCCCCCCCCCCCCCCCCCCCCCCCCCCCCCCCCCCCCCCCCCCCCCCCCCCCCGCCCCCCCCCCCCCACATCATTCGGTCCGCAGAGGGATACCGTGCCTCAGCTGGAAACTCGAAGACTCGACACAGAGTCGAGATCGGAATCTCAGAAACTTCAAGATCGCAGATCTAGATCGAGAGTCTAGATCAAAGAGTCAACGACTCGAGACACTCTACAAACGGGTGAAAGGGAATGGTTTCATTCCCTTCACTTCATGGATGTGGGCTGTAAAACTCGTGTGTGGCCAATTTCCATGAAACGTTTTGGGCTCAGATTTCAAATTTTGTGTGAGATGCACCACATAGAGTCCAGAAAAGATTCCAGACTCAAGATCTAGAGTCTACAGCTGTGTCTTGTTTTTCGTCTCGATTCTGGAGTGCGAAACTAAACTTACCTCCGTATTCCTCCACACACCTCCCTTTATCGTGATTCGCGGCATCTTGGCAGACTTTGCCAAATGCTTCCCACAACAAACAAGCAAGAGTCAAATTAAAGTCCTGAAATTCGACTATTTAGGCAAAAATGTGCAGATTACAACGTTCCTCGCACGCATCAATGGCGGATTCTCGCCGTCTCTCGTGGTGAGTCACATGACGCGACTGTTGCGAGAATTGACGATTTGACTGTGCACCAAAACATGGAAACTTTTTGTGCCCAAATGGAATACTTGTTCGAGACTCTGTTTTCTTGAGACCTTCAACGAGGTAATTTTAAAAGTCCTTCTTGTTGGAGTTATCAACTTTTTGGAAGTTCTTGGAGCACTTTGGTGATGCAGACCTTGCTCTAAACTCTGGCAGATTTTCAACTCGTTTGCCCAGACTGTCCAGTGTCACTCCACGCTGCGATCCAGGTGTGTCATTCTCCAGTAGTCATAACTCTCCAGTGCTGAGCATCTGAAAATAGATATTTCGAGTTTCTGGGCTCTGCTGAGGGTGATGTAGATTCTAGATCTGTTTGTTTTGTCTGCACAAGGGACGATTGATCGATGACCCTGATTTCAGGAAGACAGATGTCTGTTGTCTGCAAAGACCTGTCTACTGTTTTCCTAAATCAATGAATGACACCACATTGCAGTGAAAACATGAATAAATTACATCTTCTGGAGGTCGTTCAGAGGTTTAACACAACTCTTCCTGTTGTTGACGCTGTCCCTGCCTCCCTCCAAAGGGTAGATCTATCGTTCCACAGCTCATGGTCGGATGACCCCCACCCCCCCCTCGCCCTGTCAGCAACATGTGCAGAATTTGGTGAATTTTTTGTGAGGCGAAAAGTGTTGGTTTTGTTTGCTTTTGGAAATTTCAGAAAAGTTTCCATTGGAGAAGTTGGTCAGAAACTTTCACCTTCACCACAGTGCCTCCCCTCCCCCACAAAGGATGGAATGTTTTCAGAAAAAAAGATTTGGCCAGTTGTGAATTTTTTCGCAAGATTGCGACCAATTTTTGGAGCCGTACCGCTGGACGCGTTTCTGCTTCGACAGGGTCAAATTGACTGCGAGTAAATACTGTATGAAGGCCTTTGCGCTGTTCTAGATCTACGTATTCAAAGCTTGGCATGATTCACTCCTTTTCATGTTACCAATGTAATTCAGTGTACAAGGAAGTTGTGAGATCAAACGAACACCCACATCTACGTAAGTCTGAAGAAGCTGGCTGAGGATTCTGAGTGAGCCACCTCATGAAGCTCATTGCTTGAGGTGGCGGGGGAGGGGGAGCTCAAAGTATGGGGCTCAAGGTGTTCTGTCGAGGTCACCAGGTCAGATTTTCGAGAGGTTCCTGTCACCTGGTGTATCGTTCGTGTTTAGATCTGACTCAGGAAGCTGGGAAGAGACAGAGCACCAATTCAAGAAATGTACGGCTCCTACTGTCCCCCCAGAATTTCGCACTCGTACGCACAAAATTTTGACTCTGCGAGATATTTTTGGTTCAGGGTTAGAGTTTGGCCGCCCCAAAGTTTGGGTGCTTTTGGTCTCCATCCTATAGATGCACGAGAAATAGGAGAACCGAGTGCAAGTGTCCTCAACCCCAATCACCCTTGTCCCCCCCAACCCCCCCCCCCCCAAGAAATGTCACATTCAAATACAAGCTCATATGTTTTGCCTGTCTGATGTGTTCAAGGAGCTGCGTGTGTGCAACGCTGTGTTCTTGCTTTGGGTGAGGATAGATAGATCTACAAGTCGTTCCCTGGATCTCTGAGAGCTGAAACCAAGTGCGAAATTTTTGGCTTTGACACCGGCCAAGCTGACCGGGGTGGTGCATCTCAGGTGCTGCTTGCCTTTGTGCTTCCCAAGACACCTGTCCGTCGAAGAGCAAAACGACAAATTTGACGTGAGAGAAGCGACTTGCTGCACAATCCCTTGGGCCGAAGTTAGTACTGTGCTTTGTTGCGTGCGTATGCACGGTTAGCAAGAATGCAATGAGGATGTTTTTCCGCTTTGCTGATTTTGGTGTTGCTTCTTGTTTGATCTTGACGCATATAATTGCACCACATGCACATTGAGGTGCAACGACGAGTTGATCCCGAATACCAACGCACTGTGGTATGATCAATATTTGTTAAAAGTGAATGTCCTTGTTATTTATGTTGTGCCTGAAGGGGAAAAGTTGTGTGATGTTTCTTTTGCCGGTTTAGGCACCTGATCTCGTATGCAGAAAGGCAAATGATTATTTTCACTTTCTTGGCTTGAGCACGCCACCTACATATTACATTTTTACAAGTTTGATCCAGTGTCGCTCCTTCCCCGTGTGCACCAGAAGCCTTCAATCACAAAGCCAACCACATTGCTGGCAGAAAATGAGAAAAGACGTCCAAATGTGTTTCATGTCATTCCGTTGAGTTGCTGCATGTCAGTTGCAACTGGGTATAAATTCAGACAAAATTGCCCAGTAATGAGTAAACGCTGGGTGTTGCTGTGAACAGATGCAGAACAAGTGCGGGACTTGATCTCCCAGTTTCAGCGGCGAAACTGAAGCCAAGGGAAACCACGTGCGGATATTAAATCCGTGAACAACATGAAACTCCATCAACATCGCTTTGATGGAGATTGATTGCTTTACCAAATTTAGATCTTTGTGTGCTCGTGGTGCTATCTGTGACGCGAGGTCAGTTTTAGGAGCAGGTTTATTGCAAGGTGTCACAAGAAACGGAGTAAGAATCAGAAATCTCTGCGAGATCTACGCACCTTGGTGCATTTGAGAAATTAAGTCGGACGAGCAGCTGGATTTCTTTGGTTGCAGTTGGCATGAGCAAAAGGGTGACTCTGTGACAGTCGAGAGACAAGGGTGTCCTGAAGTGATGAACGTGGAATGCATGTGGAGTTGAGTATCTTGGGTGAAATTTTGGCGTTGTGTGGGTGCATCTCTTATCCAAGGCTACATCAAAGGTGAAAACTTCCGCCCACTTGTTTGCGAGGCAGCACAGATTATGATGATGACAGGTAGTCAGAAGGATACATGAAACACTCCACCCAATGCACCTTTGTGAATCGAGATGAATCAACGTAAATAGTGCACACGCGGCAGACAACCTCGGAGCCAGGGAAAACCTTGTGAGGGGTTAAATCAGATTTTATCAAGCGGTGTGAGAGACTTGGTGCAGGACAGTGTTTGTTCTTCTATGATTACACAAAGCGCAGGTTTGGAAACGAGATAGGTTTGCTTGTGGTGCCGAGACTGAAGCCTTGCTGTTGATGTTTCAGTCTGACATTGGGAACAACCTGCGCACCTCTGATTCCACGCAGTCGGAACCTCATTGAGTGGAATAAGTTTCACACCTGGATGAACATTGCTCGTTTTTGTGCACGTGTCATTTCAAGATGGGAAAAGAAGAAAAGGAAAGTCACATTTGCTGAATAACTTCGTGGCTGCTGATTTTCGTGGTCAGTGATTGGTCACCTGCACACCTGTTGAACGTGTGGATCGCAACTTGACAGGGACTTGGCCACAGAACCTCACTTGACGTTGACGGGTCTAAAACGTGGTCGCCTTGTGGTCCCAAATTTGTCAGGATGCTGATTGATCTCCGCATCCCGTGGACAAAGGTAACTTTGAAAGGTCGAAATCTTGCATGATAGACAAAACGTTTGGATACTTTGACCATCACCCAGCACACGTCCTTGCTGGACGAATACGAGCGCGTTTGAAACGTCGGAAGAACCAAACATTGACCACTCGCAAAAGAATCAAATGCGCGTTTTGAAGTGAAACACAGATTCGTTTCCACCTGGACAGCTGCTCGAGGCTACGCTGTGGCTCATTGCATGGACGACTGAATCCTAATTGCTCATTTTGTGTTGGCACGGCTTCGCAGGTTGTGTGTTGATACGAGCAAGAAGCGCATTCACTTGGTCCACAAGGTTTCTGTCAGTTTGGTACTTGCTCAACATTCTGCGTGTGTTTTATGAAGTTGGGGAACATAACGATTGTGTGGATTTTGGCTCGAAGTATCCGTCTACCTGGATCTGAAATGCTGCGATAATATATCTTGTAGTGCTTGGTAAACACATCCTCACCTATCTATCCACATTCTCAATGTTCAAGTCTGCAGGCCTCACTCAACCACCAAGTCTCAGAAAGAAAACAACAAAAATGACTACAGCTTCAGCTGTGGCTTTGTAGTTTTTGAAGGATCAGTGGTGCAGCGAAATCTTCACAAACGGAGTACTCAGTGTGAGGAACGTTGCAATTTACGAGAGGATTCAGTGTTGTGTGTTTGCGCACAGGATTAAATGGTTACGTGAAGATGGCTGGGATCGGACGGACGATGAACGGAAAGCAGCAGACAGAAGAGGGCGATGAGGAAATTGACCTGTTCAGGGAGCGCATCCGCGAAGCTGCAGGTGAGACGTTCAGCTGATTCATTTTCAAATCGTCACTTTCTTCTTTGTTTTTCAGTTACGGTTGTGAAATCTCACACATTTGAGACCTTGAGGGACCTGCGAACTTGCTTACAGATGTGACCTGTGGTCAGTGGCGGCTGGCATGTTTGCAACAAAATGTTCATCATTTATCATTTTCGTCACAAGGTGGTCAGAAACAAAGGCAGAAATTTGCGAAATGCAAATGCTCGGTGTATTTCCAGCCGGATTTAAAGCATGTTTTCTTCTTGGTTGCATTGTACTTGGCAGGGAACGACCTCAGGCTTCTGTTGTCGTTTCTCGTGCCAATGTCAACGATATCATGCAGTGTCGACACTCGCTTTGCTCCATGCTGCGTTCGTGTGAAAGAGTGGGTTGATACACGTAAATTTTTTCCGAACCAATATTTCTCGTGAGCAAGTTGAAAATTGCAAACGCAAAACGCTTGGCGACATGCTTGTGTGTGGATTGCATTGGATCAAAGCCTTCAGGGACGCAAATGTCATCAGGAATTCAACCACCACCACCGCAAACTTATGTCCAACTGGGGAAACCCACAACTCATCAACCTAAGGTCATCACAAGAATAACTTCATCGAGGTTCATTTTCGTGTTCATTTTCATCAGCCGCTTGCGCAGATATTGGTTTTGTCGTGAGGTGGCGTATTTTTCTGAGTGAAGGTGGGGTAGGGGAAACTGGAAATTACCGGTAAGACATTTTATACTTTTTCACGGGGAATGTTCATTTACTGGCAGGAAATTTTTTACTTTTTCTGCGGCTGATGAAAATGAACACGAAAATGAACCTCGATGAAGTTATTCTTGTGATGGACTCAGGTTGCTGAGTTGTGGGTTCCCCACAAATGAACAAGGACTTCTGACTGGTTGACTTGGTATCCACTCCCCTCCCCCCCATCCCCGACGCTATCACTACATGAAAGTGGCTTCTGACTCCCCAAATTTGCAGATTTCCACGTTTAAATATACCCCCGCCCTGCAAAAATTGAAAGGCTGGCTTCTAGGTTTCCAGGTATCCACATTTTTGCAGACCTGCAACGTGTCCATTGCTGTCAAGCATTCTTGACATTTTCGTTGTTCGAAACCTTGCAGCGTTACTTTCTCACCGACTTGCAAAGTTTTCTCTTGCAAGATCCTTGTCTGCCTTGAGGATATGTTGACCGTATTTGATGTGTCGTATCAAATGAGTGGATCCAGCGTCGTGACAACAGATCAACCTTGCATGTCGGTGGGATTTTGCACGCACAAACTATGCTGGCGTAAGCGTGTGTGGAATAATCACCCTTTTGGCACCCTTCAAGGTGCAAACAGGCCTCCAGGATCACCCCTCCTTTCCGTGAACTGCCTGTTGAGAGGTTTCAAACATTTTTTAGCTTGTAATCTTCTTCATCATTTTCCACTGTGAGGGGAGGAAGATTTCTCAGCCAAAAACATACTCGTACGTACCTTCGCTCGGCACCTTGCAAGAGAATGAGTGCTGCAGTGGCCCCACCCCCTGGACAGAAGTCAGGGCAAGGCCTGGAGTATGCATTTGCACGAAGGTATGGAATTTCATGCTGCAACCCAAGTCCGAACATTTTCTGCAGCAACAACCCCCCTGGACAGGGCGAAGGGCGAAGCACATAATGGAAGTCCAAATGTTGACAGCAGATTCTGCACATGTGCACGTAGGAGGAAGGCTGTTGTGCACACGAACCATGCAGGTTGACTTGTCTGAGTCAGGTTCAAGCCCCTGTGTACTGCCACAAGTCAGGTCAGGATTGACCTGCCTTCACCCAAGCCTCATACCCCTGCCCCCACCCCTCAAGACAGGTCAGGGCAGATAGCTTTGAGTTGGTTGAACCGCCCATTGAACTGACTTTGCCCTCTGGAAGATCCGCGCCCATGCCACAACAACCCTGAAAAAATTTTGTGTTCAATCACACGTCTTGGTGCCCCCCCTGTTTGTTGGACCAGTCCACTTTTTAACTCTTTTCCAAGTTGAAGTTGGGCCCCTGACTCCCAAAATTACCCCCGCCCTCTTATTTGAATTTCTTGCTTCATTCTTGTGCTGTCCGCGTCGTTTTGAAAACGAATCTGCCTGCTCCATGGTTCTTAAATTTGGCTTGTTTTTGTCCTGCATGTTCGCCGTTCTTCCATTTCGAAAAATAATCGCTCTGGGGAAGAATGAGATCCAAGTGCAAGTTATTTGAGAAACCGTATGGCCGCTGGGTCTGAAATGATTGCAAGTAAATATTAGGACACATTTTATTCATGTGTCGGGACATTAATGCGCATCAGGAAAAAGCGAAGTGCTCTCGTAAACAAGGCTCAACTGTTTCATGTCACGGCCAGGTCATAAAGTGTGCGGTGTGGCCGATTGCGCTGCACAATGTGTGTTGAATTTCAAAACCACATTTGACATTGCTCAAAAAGCCCTTTCAGGGTGGTTTCCACGCAGGGGCGAAGCCACGCTTGGTGTGCATTTCGTTGACTTGTGTTGACTCCTTTTCAAGAAAATTTGCTGCACTAGCTCTGAAACCAGGGATTCATTTTATTTAGTAGTTGCTTGCGCTCAATGTCCTTTGTCTTCTTGTGAACCTTCGCTTGGTTTCATGAACACTGACCTGTACTTTTGATCTTGCATTCCAAGAAACAAGCTGTGCACGTCAATGTGCCATCGATGATGAAGATGAAGGATCACGGCATTGTCGCTTTTGTTCACCTGGGAGTGTGTTTATGCAAACACAACGTGGTGCACAAAAACTGACGGCCACGTACGAGTACGCGTGCTCGGCGGTTGACGTTAGAATTCTGAGACGAACAGGTCTGAGACCTTCTTGAATGTCTTATTTCGAAACAACGTGCAAAAGCTGAACGTACAGAAAGATTCCTTTGTAAACACCTTTTTTTCAATGCAAATATCTCTGTGTTGAACAATTATCGTCAGAGGTGAAGGTCAGATTTACCTTTCAGAAGAAACTGAAAAATTTCTGTGTTGTGGAGGAAATTTGTTCAAGAAACCAACCGAATTTCTTTTTTGGCAGCGGGTCACAAAGTGAAGTGCGCTGAATTTACTTGTTTCATACAGTATACAAAAATGTGATTGAGGAGATTATTTGATGTTTACCTTCGAGTAGGTTTTTGCAGAAGTGAATCCCGTGTAGCTGGGTCCTGAGCCAATATTTACTGTGAAGAATGATACTTGATTGTCTTTGCACAAAAGTTGCCTCTTGTAGAATTTGTGCACTTTGCGTTGTGTATGTGCATTTCTACTTGTGACACAACAAAACTCGCTCTGACGCAGAAGGGCTGGAAAGGATAAAAGCGCCTTCTATCGAGATAAAAATCTGATTTCGAGCGTCGTTGGAGGATGGAATTTATTGTAACAAGAAGAATATATTTGGGAAAAGGTTGGTCTCCCAACGTTTGTCGTTTTCGTCCTCTGTGCTCACGTACGACTACAGGACAGGGCCAGTTGACAGGTGAACCAAAGCCAACAGTGTCCGAGACAGTGCCAGGTAGTTTTCTTGGATTGATTGTTTCATTCTCGCATATATTGGTCTGTATTGGCGGTGCTTTCGTCGCAGAAATGTTTGCCATCAACCATTGTGTCCAGAGCGATTGAAATTTTACTATGTATATTCTGTCAAGTATCAGTGGATCATGGTCGGAGTGTTTTTGAAACAGCCTCTTACGCAGCAACAACAACCGGTACAATTTTCAGCCGCATTCTTCAGGGGTTAGTGGTGGGTGGGGGGTTAGTGGTGGTGGTGGGGGGTGGGGTGGGGGG
>JAAUXT010052938.1_pt1 | contig 11459 bp, 11 predicted proteins | sample 7278171 | NCBI WGS metagenome assembly JAAUXT01 (sample SAMN14350112, study PRJNA611818) | marine sediment metagenome | isolation source: surface marine sediment (1.8m) | place: French Polynesia: Moorea | collected 2018-08 | reverse complement strand
TTAGAAAACATACAATAGTTACACCACACTAAAATGTAATCTTTGAAGCTCTTATTTTATAACTTTGCTTCATAATTTTGAGCAATTTTTTGTGTATTTTGGTGGATCATGTATTGCACATTGAGAATGCAAGATGATTGGTGATGAAATATTTCAGTACGGAGAAAAAATTGAGTGGATCGGTCATATAAAAAGCGTGCCTCGTACGATCTTTCGTCAGTGTTTCCTTGAGCCCTATCTCACCTGCCACCCGTTTCTCCAGCAAAACTGTTGTCACATGGCTGAGGTTGCGTTTGCCCGTTTGCTTCTTTGTTGATGGTTCGAAAATTTTCTTCAGAATAAATCTTGTTTTCTCTTCTTGCTGTGTGTTCCATTCTCTTTGTGACTGCAGTGAACCAACACTTTTCGAAAACGCATTTCTGTCGTGTTGAGCGTACGTATGTTGCTGGGAGTTTCCATAAAATTGTGTACAATCTGTTTGCCATGCAATTGATGTCTTATTACCTCAAAAAAGTGCTCATAAAAATGATAAGAAGTCACCGTCCGACTCCAAGATTACGAAAGAAAAAAGGACGACAAAGAAAGACAAGTCGCTTTTCTGCCAACCGACAGTCAAATTTATTTTCTCCCGCATTGGGCGCCTGCAACTCAGCGGAAATTTTCCGTTGTAATGTGCAAGTGTTGTTTTTGTTTGACTTTTTTCCCCGAATGTTTCAGGAGCACTTTTTGCGCGTCTCAGCAATGTCTAATTATTCAGTCGCAGACCTGTGGTCCCTGGTGCACATGTGTGTCAGAGTCTCAGGTGAAAAAAAAAAAACGGAAATCACTTCTGGAAAGTATCACGCAACTCCCTGCCTCCAACAAAAATCTTTAATGAGAAAGCACACCAAATCAACCTTCACCCCTCCTTGCAGGAAAAGATTTTATGCATTGTACACACTGTTTGCAATGCCTGTGCCTGCTCATTGCTCTGCATTGTGGTCCACGTGGAGTGCAGGTATTGTGTGTGGAGTTCTGGAACTCACCGAAGTACCAGGCATTTTGTGTTCAATAGATCTCATACACATCATTGGTTGGAGCACTTCGATACACAAAACAGGTTGATTCGAAGAAACTTTACGAGTGCTGAAAGCAGAATACAGTGTTGCAATATGGAACAGAACATGGATCACGCGCAATGCTCAGGACATTAATTGGTGCAGAAAAATTCGAAATCTGAACGTAGATGCGAGAATCTTTCGTGTGCACCCCCTCTGTTGAAAAACTGAAGCGCAAATGTGTCAAATTTACCTCCCTTTCGATTGCTGCATTCGTGTGACTTCACTGCCGCATGGACTGGGGCACGAACGGAAGGTTGGGTGCCTTGATCTCCGACGACCTGAACATGTAGAGATCAGGTTGAAACGGCGGCGGGATGTAGGGCTCGCGCGCCGCCTCGCCTCCAGCCGGTTTCAGCCAGCGCGCCTTCGAAATGTTCATCTCATTCGTGTAGTCCTCATCGTAAACCGAAAGCCCCAGCGGGAAGTACTCGTCGTCAGGATCCGGGTTGGCCTGGCCCGGCTCCGGACAGTCAGCGGGCGCCCTGCCCCCAGTCATGCTGTTCTTGAGCTCCTCGCGTTGTTCATTGATCTGGTCGCGGTACTTGGCTTGAACACGCCCACCGACTGGCTGTATGTCTTCGTTGTACTTGCAGGGAGTGAGACCTTCGGGCCCACCCTCGCCGCCCGCCCCGCCGCTTCCACCACCGCCTTTCGACTTGGACTTCATGCCGCAGTATTCAACCTGGTACTCGCTCCGAGTCGCGCACATCTGAAATATTCATTGAAACTGCGTTGTGGATCAGCGATTCAGACAGATTGCTTGTCTCAAGGCTCCTCGCTGCAAAAGAATCCGGTGAAGCTGAGCACCAACACTTAAATTGGACTGAAGGTGACAAAAGCACTTCACATGTACCAGGGTGCACGTCAAGCAAAGATCCCATAAACATTGAAAATCTAAAGTTCACAACACAAACACGGTCTTCAAGAGTTGCAAAGAAGTACCACAACAAGACAATTTTTTTTTGTAGACTTCCTGTTTATTTCACTTTGCAAGTTCACCACAGATGTATCACAGATCGCTTTTCAAGAAACGACAACTGTCAATAAATTTATTGAGATCTTCCGTTGTCAGCAGTACTCTATCTTACATCCTGAGTTATTCTGATTCACGAGAAAACACGAAAAAATTCCAATGCTGACAATTTTTCCTCGTGAGATCCACTGGTGTTGGCAGAATCCTTTTTTGGAGAACGGTTAAAATTCAAACCACAGACTACAAACCAAAAGGCGCAATTCTCCACCCGAATACATTTCTCGCCAATGACTCAGTTCTTTTCAGTGAGCACTGTCAAAGAGGTGCAAGAGCATGCAAAAATGCCCACGCTTCCATCAACTTACACGGCTATCATCCTTCTGTCAAAATTACCACGCCCAATACAGTTTCGGCAGTTTTAATCTTTATTGGAAGGGTCTCTTCGTTTCTTTTGCCCGTTTGCAAAGCGGGTGATCCACTTTCAATTATTGTACCAGTCATCTCCAGTCATGTAGTTGTTGTGCATGTATCTAAGCTTGTGCACTTCGGGTACAGTCATGACAGGACATGGAGAGGGGCGGGGCGCGTTGTCCTGCGTTGTCTGGTATACGTGTGTCTGCCTGCGTTTCTTGAAGTCGCCTTCTGCTCGTGTCGCTGGGTTGGCGCTGCTCGCCTGTGTTCCTGCGCTCGGAGGCGCGTTCGCGTCGCGCCACTTGGGCTGCACGCGCTGATCGCCAGCGGCGCCCGCCTCGCCGCGGGCGTAGTCGCCGTCGTAGGCGGTGCTGGGGAAGGGTTCCTGCTTGGCGTGTGGGAAGGGCGCGGCTGCCTCGTCGAGCTCGAGCTGTTTCTTTGCGTGCATCTTCTCAATCATCTGCTCTCGATACTTCGCCTGCACACGCCCTCCAACCGGCTGAACGTCCTCGTTGTGTTTGCAGGGCGTGAGACCTTCGCCTGCACCTCCAGCGCCACCCCCACCCCCCGCACCTCCCTTTCCCTTGCCCTTCTGCCCACAGTATTCTTCTTGGTACTCAGACTTGTTCATGTTTGCAGGTCGGCGTTGATTTTAGAAATCCCTCTCTTTCCTGAAATTTCAAAAAGACTTCCATCAGTAACCCGAAGCTCTTTGGAGTCCCCAAAGGTAGAAAGAAACTGTAAATTTTTCCAAAATTTGTGTGCAAATCAACACGTTGTCTTTTTTTGAGCGAAATAGTCGTGGAGTCTGTTGGTTCTGAGAGTGGAGTTTTCTGAGGAAACCTTTTTGAATTTTTCAGAATCATCTCAACATCAGGAAAAGCTGTGCATGCATGCTCTTTTGCAATACTGTAGATTTCTAGAATCTACATGGAGATCTAGATCTAGTTCTTGCTGTTAATTCCCAAGACCACACTTGCAGTCCTCCAAGAATCAAACGCAAATTGAAGACTGTAGCACGTTCCGACTGGATATCACAATCCGAAAGACACTCATGAATAGATCTAGCAGTGAACAAAAAGGTTGCGTAAACTTGCACATGTTTTTACCTTTGAACAAGAACAGTGACCCTGTACTTGCAGATCCAAGTGTTTCTCTCGTGCCGCGCACCTGATCCAGTCAACACAACAGCGTCCCTAGTTGCCAGGCGACTGTTGTCACCAAATACTTGGCGGGAATTTCTAACAATCAGAGGGCAGCACTGGCATGCAGCACGGTGCCGAAGCAAACAAAAACTTTTTTGTGTTGTTTCTTGTGAAGATACTTTCTCACACTACGGGGCGTAAAATCGTACATTGCAAACGTATAATGGGAAGTCGAATTTATTATAGATAGTTCACTGCTGGACAAAATGCGGTATTAATCTTGGTGCACGAGTAACGAGAACGCCCTTGGGCCTCCAGTACCGTGACTGTGGTTCCAATTTTGACTGGTTCTATAGACCAATATCCTCCCACCTATTGTCAGATTGTAATATTTCCACCATTATGTCGAAACTTTGATTGAATTTTTGGTATAAATACCTGTGACTGAAGAATCAATAAAATTAGCAACACATCCTTTGAAATATTCTCTGTATGGTTGTGAAGGGGATCACTTTGGCACATTTGTGTCGAGTTGGTGAGGTCGCGATTCGGACGAATGGAAAATCCAGAGATTTCAACACACGACGCAACTGTAGACTGGCAACAGAAAGAAGCTGCAACGGTGAGAATTTTGAACGTCCTTTCGAGGTTGGTGATGAAATAACCAGTTGCCTTTGTGAATCATACTTCCAGGGTCGTCGGGAGTAGTTCTGAGAGTTATCGCTGCCAGTTTCAGGGAGAATTTGAGGTTGACTGTGGCGATCAAAGATGGCTCCCTGTCAAGGAAGAAAATTTGACAAGCCAAACATCGGTCTCGTTTGTGTCAAACTTTGAGCAGAATGGGAGCAGAGACTCAGATATCTTAAGGATCCGATTGAGTGCGAAGTGATTTGAATTTGGCAAGTGTATCTAGATCTGGATTCATCTGGTGCCATTTGAGACCCAGCCACGGATGACGACCAAGTAAAGTCGCTAGCGCTCCTGATTCTCGTAGGATTCAGCTCGAAAGTTTTGAAGCCATCTTTCATCAGTTTTGTCCTTTTCTCATCGTTTTGTGGCCAAAAGAATCGACTCGAAGCGAAAATGCACTTCTTGTGCAGACCTGACAAGATCATTCAAACAGATCTAGATCTTGTTCAATTTGTGACGCAAACAAGTCTTGGCGATACAATTATTCCGAGTGAACAAGGACGGCATTGGTGCAGCGAAACCGTGACAAGAGGTCTGCCTCATGTGAGGTGAAGGAGTGTCCTGGTTGGGCCGCAGTGCATTGTGGGATGAGTCACCTGTTTATTTAGCATCAGATCGTGGCAATAGGCAAGGAACAAGTGCTGGAACGAGCAAGTACTGAAAACAAACTGAATCGTCTGATTTGAACTGTCCGTTTGTCGAACACTGTTGAGCGGTGGTCAGTCACTGTGTGCCAGAATCACAAGTCTTTTGGAGTACAGGAAATCGTGTCAACTATCGAGTGTCGAATTGGATTTGGCTTTCAAATCGAACTGCGTAGGTTGGATTTAACGAGTTGGGAATTCACTTCCCCATTGGAGATGTTTTAAAACGTTCACCTGCCCACACAAACAGTTCGTACTCACAATCAAATTTGGACTTTGGGTCTCAACGGAAGCACTCTGTTTGCAGATAGGCAAAGAAATTCCAGGCCACAGAAGCCATGCCAACTCCAGAAAATCTCGTGCTCACGCTTGAGCAAACTTCAGACGGATCGTTCAACGAGAGTGGTGAGTTGATTTCTGTCACGCGTCTGTCAGCTGCGACCCGTGTATCCTCGGGATATTTCAATCCAAACACTCATACTTTGTTAGGGCTGTTGCTCCACTTCACGTATCTGATTTCATCCTTTGCTATGTTGGGCAAAACATCACTTGTAGCCACGTTACTCGACCAGAGTACACTTTTGAATTCGATTCAGACGTGTGTGCGTGTGTTTGTTTGTGTGTGTGTGTGTGTGTGTGTGTGTGTGTGACAGAACCAATCAGTCATACTGAGAAGTGGGCGTTTTTTGATTCCAGATTCAAATGCCCTGAGCGACGAACAGAAACTGGCCATGCTGCGCTCGTATGCGGAGATGTTGGAGGCGCGAATACGAGGCTCGGGAATTTCCGTGCAGCCCCAGCAGCAATCGGTCATCGAAAGTAAGTTGTTCGGTTCTTGCGTTGCGTGGTGTGTTCTTGAAGAATTTCGTTGTCGTGGAATGTGTCTTGCACGTCACAAGTTTTTCGCGGGCTGCCACTTTCGGGATCGCACGCTCAGTGCGATCACCCTGGTGATGGTGAGACTTGCTCGGGCGGGGGGGGGGATCGGGGATGGCAGCATGAATTCTGAACTGTTGAGGGCAGGTTTGAAAGTTTACATCAGGCAAATTTGCACCAGGCAGCGATTTAAGCCCGCGGCCGGCTGTCGTCGCAGGCTCAGTGCAGTCAATGTCGCATCATATATATCTGTCTGTGTGGACGGAAAGTCGCAAACCAACTATCGCTAGTTATTTTTCGGAAGGACAGGGTGCAAAAATTGCTCCAGGGTCCAGGGCGACATCTTTGATCCACCAGATTCGTCGAAAACATTTCGGCACCGAAGAAAGCGCGAACACGTGTTTCGGCGGAAACGTTGAACTTGTTCGCACACGTCCAACTTCACGTGCCTCCCATATCTAATATCCCAGCAGCTGGCGATGCGGCAGCGGGAGCAATGCAGGAAGCAGTCTTGTATACTTGACAAGTGTTGTGCTTTGTAGAAACACAGAGATTGGAGGAAAGTACTCTGATACACCAACCAACAGACGAGTGCGATGTGCCGAATAAGATGCAGGGACAGCTGCAACAAATGCTCGGGCCAGCTCTTGAAGTAAGTTTGATGTGGAAACGGCTATTTTTATAACTCACCAAGATGGAATTCAACCGACCGTCTTGTCGTCGAGATGCGCCAGGTCTGAAGTAATCTACAGAAATGTCTGCGGAACAAATAATCTCTTGCAACTTCGAGCGTGTGATTTACCTGCTACTCAACACCGAAAACAACTGATTTCAGATGACTCCGATCCAAGTGAAGAGTCCAGAGCCCCAGCAGCAGCCCTGGTTCAGCAAGGGCTGCGACATGCTGGAAGAGCTGCTCAAATACAATGAAATCACAGAGGGAGACGCACTGATGCCTGACGCACCCACGGTCGAGACACCCTGCTGCACAGACACACTGAGCACGTTCGCTCCACAGCAAACTGCGCAACCGTCACAGGAAAATGAGCTCGCTCCCCAACCCGTCGATGTGGAGCTGCCGACTCTGAGCGTTGTGGAGCAGCAGGAGGGCACCTCCATGTCCTTGCCGTCAATGGACTTGCCGCTGGCGGTGTCGGAGCTCGAGATGAGCTACTCGTTTGAGCTGGACGAAGCTGCTCCTGAACAGTTAACGGGAAGCACTGATCCACTGTGTAAGTACCGTGTCTTGCGTTGAACGCAGCTGCTTCTTCCCCACACAACATTATGGTGTTCTGGATTTGCGGAGTCTCTTTTCAGTGCCGCAGTCTTTGCCGGCAGTCCTGACGTCCGCGCCGTGTATGCCGAAAGACGCTGGCGTCGACAGCACACCCCAACTGGATGTCGGTGCGTGTGGTTTTCTGAATGTGGCATTCCAATGCACTGAAGTTTCGCCAGGAAGGAGGACAACTATCTAAGGGTGCTTTCCATTGAAAAAAAGGAAAAACAAGAACTGATTTTGTTGACGGTTGAGACTGAGTCCAGTGAAATTTGTGTCTGTGACCTCGACCTCATTTGTGGAGTTCTTGACAACATTACGCTGACCGTCACTCTTGGTTGCAGATATGGAAGACATGGGGCCGTACCGCGACCCTCCGTCTGTCAGCTCAGTGAGCACACTCCACGAGTACCAGTCGCTGTTGTCTCCGCAACAGAATGAGTTTGAAGCTTTCGATGAGACGAACGTGTCCAGTGGAGGCGTGAAGGCGCGAATTGGAGCTGTGGTGGCGCAGCGCCAGGGCAGGCGTCGGTCGTCTGGTGGCAAGGACGTGAAGCGCCTCCACAAGAAGGCGAAGCAGCCGTACCCGAGCGCGACCGCGAGGAACGGGCGACTCTCCAAGTGCCAGTACGAGGTGGATTACAAAGAGGATGACTGTGAGTTGCCACACGTCCTTTACAATTTCCAATGATCGAATTCTGATGGACTGCTTGTGCGGGTTGAAATTTGCGTAAACATTTTCTGCCTGCATCCTGTGATCGGAGTCATCAAGAAAGGAATAGACCGCAGGTGACACCTGCTTTTGTGTTGAGAAGTGGCATCATGCGAACCTGAAGTGTTTTTCCTTTCCAGTGAACGATGGATGGTGGAAAATGTTGAAGGCTGTGGAGAACCTCTACCGCAGCAAAACCAACTTCGATGAGAGAAAGGTTTGTTTTCGGAGTGGCTCGTCTAGCAGAGTGATCGTCTGAGATTTTATCAGAAGGAACAAAATGGGAGGATCATCAAGACGTTCTTCGGAGTCCACTGTGTCAGTTGTGGTGTCGGTTGATTGTGTGTGTGGAGATGTTCCAAAACAAGTCCACTTCGGCAGGTGGAAGATCTGCGCCGCTTCGCGCACGACCTGTTCGCCGTCGGGCTCTTTCCGCCGAGCCTGTGGGGCAACAATCAAAAACGTACGTCTCGGCTTCGTTACCAGTCACTCAGATATGCCGTTGGTTTTGTCACAACGTACTCTGGTCGCAAAGAGATGTTAAAATTTGGCGCTGCGTGTGTTGCAGGCAAAGGAATCTACAAAGAGGAGCGCAAGGAGGAGTACAGGTGGCCCGAGCATGTGCCGTTCCGCAGCCTCAACAACACGCCCAAACCGGGAGGTGCGATGTGCGCGAAAAAAGATTGTGCGCTCTCTTGTTCGTTTTGCTGGGGGATACAAGAGGTTGAAGCCATGAGCCACGATTGCATCACACCCCCGCACCTTTTCGTCTTTCAGATGCGCCTCGTGCGAACAAGGCTGACTTGGTGGCGATTTCGAATTTTCTGATGGAGCGCTACATACAGGAGATCCGCCCCAAAGTTCACATCTTTGAAGGAACCCGTTATGTAAGTTGTTGTGCGTGGTGCAGTATCTCATGGAGTTACCTCGCAGTGGAACAAACTTGGTTGTTCCATCACAAAAGCGCACGGTTATTTTATGAAACGACGTATTTCGCATCAGGTGCGCCTGCAGGGAATCACCGCAGATGGTCGCATTGAGACGCCGGCGGCGGCTGTCGACGCCGGGATGGATCTGCCGACACCGCTCGACCTCCCGCAGCTCGTCCCCACGGCGGTGCCGGTGAAGCCGGACCTGCCCTCCGCCGCCGTCAGCGGTCCGCAGCAGGTGTCACAGATGGTAACGGACACCGAGGCGAACGGCGTGACGAGCACCGTCGACCTGACCGAGCTGATGCAGCTGCTCAACTCCAATGCAAACGTCCTGAGCGTCTCGGACGGCTCGCAGAGCATGTACAGCTTGAACATCGAACCTAGACCGACGCCGGTATGTTTATTTGAGCAGCTTCCAACTTTCTTTGGGGGTGCAAGCACTTCGCTGTTGGAGCAGCCTGCTGGCTTGCTCTGGTGTCACGGAAGTTGGCGAATGCCAGTCACGCAGAGCACTTGTTCAGGTTTCACGGTTCTTTTGGCAATACTGTGACTGAAAAAAACTTTCGAAATTTATTTCACGCAAATTTGGTGTGTGCAACCCTGTCCGGCACTGCAAGAAACCGAAATACCAGTGTTGAATTGCTGCACAGGTGACCCCACAACACACGGTACAAGACGGAGACGTTGCTGGGTTGTTGCAGGTGGAGCCACCGGCTGTGTATGTAAACCCGGAGCAGAAACTGGCCTGGAGCAACCTGGGGACGCCTGCCCCGGCCCCCGCCCCAGCTGACCTCGTCTGCAAAGACAAAGACGAACACGTCGAGCACAACTACAGGTGCGTATCCGAGGCAGCCGCTTTCTTTCTGTTCTGGAGTTCAGGGACAACCTCAGCAGATTTTTTTTTTTGGGTGTCATGGGAAAAAGTAGTGTCTGAGTGAAAACAAAAACGAACACCCGAGCCACAAAATTGGGCTTCTCAAAAGACGTTGCCCAGTCCTGGAACTCTTGGTCTCCTCAGCTTCCTGGTGACATCAGTTGAACAGCACTTTGAAAAATTTCAGGGAATTCTTGAAGGATTTTGGAAACTTTGTAGAGTTATTGGTAAACATCTTGCGCAGCCAAAGGTGACGTTTCAGAAAATTACTTTGCGACTTTCAGACGCTTGACTGGCAGGGTCATGTTTTTGGTTTACGGTTGGCGAGTTTCACTTTCCGTGACACCGGTCGCCGAGAAAAGTTTGAAAAACAGAACCAGGCAGTCGAGCGTCTCCCGCGCCCTGTGTTCTTGTTCGTTTGTTGTCTGCTTGTGGTTGGTTGTGCTTCACGGGTGTCTGTAAAGTTTGCCGCCTCCACCAGTTTGCAACACGTCAGTACCAGATTTTGCGGTTCAGGACTGTACGGTATGTTTGGCGCTTGGCCTTATTGCCTGTGTGTTGGATTGCAGCGCGGTGGCCGAGCACAGCTTGGCTTTCAACAACGTCTCGGGGAAGGTGACGCTGGAGAGCGGAATCTCCGGCGCCGTGCTGACGCTCGCCGAGCAGACCGGCACCGACCTGGTGAGTTGAAACATTTATGTCGAGGACAACGCAGTGCGTTTGTGTCGTTCTTCACCGAACCTTGAGGGGAAGCGTAGTGGTCTTTGAGACTGCTTTCTAACACTCGCTTTTCTTGTCAGCAGCCGATGGAGATGACTCCCAACAAGGATGCGGTCAGCATGGATGACAATGCCGACGTGTGCGTTCAACGTCTGAAGGAGGCCGAGTAAGTGGGTCAGCCGTTGTCGTCCCTCAGTTCAGACCAGGAAATTGAAGCGATTGGAAGTGAACGTGCAGTGAGAGACGAGACCGTTCACTGTGTAACAATGTCATGTCGTCGTTTCAGGCCGCAGATGTTCAGCCAAGTGATCGAGGTTCTGGAGGCGCTCAACAAGTGTTGAACGCGGCGGCCGCGGCCGGAGGAGCACCGCTCGTGCCCACAAATCGATGTTTGTTTGGCGTGTAGATTTGCATTGTAATCGGGCACCAATAATTACTCTAGGAGACGTTTTCTGTGTGTCGCGTCCTCTTGTAAAAACACACTCAAAATTCTTTAAAAACAGAAAAACTATCATTGCTGGGTGAAATGTATTGTCATTGCTTGGTGAAATATACTGTTGGTGAAGGCGTGTCTAGAAATGGCGGGTACGAAGTTCAGTTGTTACGACGAATAGAAATTGTGTGCGTTCACCAAATCTTGAGCAGATCCTGGCCCGAAGAAGCGAAAATTGATTGGAAACTCAAAACTTAGGCTGATTAAAAATTTGTCCTGATTCAGGGGCCACGTTGCTGAGCAGATCCTGGATCTGCCTCAACAGGGGATTCTCTGAATCACCGGAGGTAAACCGTAAATCGTTGATTCTCTTCACACTCTCACCAAAAAAGAAATTGAGATGCAGATGTAGTGCCGTTCGATTTCTACTATCTACGGACCAGATGAACCAAAAAAAATACGTCCAAGGACGCCGCGGTGATTTGCCCCGCCCCAACTTCCCGCGGGATTCTTGACGCGCCCCTAGCAACCAAAAGTAGCCCAAAATTTTTAACATGATCGATCCGCAAATGAACACCACCAAAGAAGTCATAAATACTTTACCAAACTACCATAACAAGGAATTAGCGATCTGACAAAAATAATTTCCAACTTTTCACAATCCATCAATCCA
>JAAUXT010028035.1_pt1 | contig 11460 bp, 11 predicted proteins | sample 7278171 | NCBI WGS metagenome assembly JAAUXT01 (sample SAMN14350112, study PRJNA611818) | marine sediment metagenome | isolation source: surface marine sediment (1.8m) | place: French Polynesia: Moorea | collected 2018-08 | reverse complement strand
TATCAGGCCGCCGCCCTGTCGGCCTGGTCGGCAGCGAATGCTCGCGGGCTGGTGAGCCTTCCGACCGGCTCTGGCAAGACCCGCCTCGCGATCGCCGCAATGGCTCGGCGCCGCTGCCGAGCCCTTTGCCTGGTTCCGACGCGTGTGCTCCTCGAGCAGTGGCGTCTGAGTCTGGGCGAGTTCTACAGCGGTCCTATCGGTCAATACGGCGACGGCAAGCGCGAAGCCCTTGCCGTGACCGTGGCGACCTTCGCCAGCGCCTTCCATCACATGGAGGTCCTCGGAAATCGCTTCGATCTCGTGGTCGTCGACGAGGCGCACCACTTCGGCGCCGGACCCGGGGACGAGGCCCTGGAGCTGTGCGCAGCGCCCGCGCGCCTCGGTCTCACCGGGACGCCACCGACGGAGCCCGCAAGGCACCGGCGGCTCGCGGAGCTGATCGGTCGGGAGGTCTACCGGCAGCGCGTCGCGGACCTCGCCGGGGAGTTCCTGGCGCCGCTTCGCGTCGTCACGCTCTCGCTCGACCTGAACCCCGAGGAGCGGCGCGCCTACTCCCAGGAGGTGTCGGTCTATCTTCCGGTCGTGCGTCATTTCTTCCGCTATTCGCCGCGTTCGAGCTGGCGCGACTTCCAGAGGGCCGCGGTACGAAGCGACGAAGGTCGACGAGCGCTGGGTGCATGGAGGCGTTCGAGGCAGCTCGTGGCGTTCACGGAGGAGAAGCGCGCGACGCTGGCTCGACTGCTCGGCGAGCATCGCGGTGACCGGTTGCTGATCTTCACAGGAGACAATGACGCCTCGTACGCAATCGCACGCGAGCACTGCGTCATGCCCGTGACGAGCGATATTCGCGGTACAGAGCGGGCCGAGGCGTTGGAGCGCTTCTCGAAGGGTGAGCTGCGCGCACTTGTCAGCTCCCAGGTGCTGAACGAGGGGATCGACGTTCCGGCTGCCGATACTGCGATCCTCATCGGAGGCCGCCTGGGCACGCGCGAGTATCTGCAGCGAGTCGGCCGCCTGCTGCGACCTGCGCCCGAGAAGGAGGCCGTTGCGTACGAGCTCGTAACCCGGAACACCCACGAAGTGGGTGATGCGCGGCGGAGGAGACGCGAGCTTGGTCCCTGAACGCCTCCTGCAGTACGAGGTCGCCGGCGCTCGGGCGTTGCCCCGCTATCTGACGCCCGCGGATCAGACATGGCTCCGAGTCCTCATCGAGGAGTTTCGGCGCTTCGAAGGCAGGAGGCTCGAAGCGCTACGCGACCGACTACGCGAACCCCTCCCCTGCTACGCACCAGACGGAAAGGCCCGGCTCGCGGCCCACGTATTGGAGCGGCGGTGCCATGGGCAGGCCGCCGCCTGCCCGGTCTCCCCCAGGCTGGTGAGGAGGACGCTCTTCTCAGGGGCACAGAGGAGCCGAGATCGGGGCGAAGACTGGGATCGACGCGCGGTGCTCGGAGCCGCCGCGCGAGAGCTCGGTGCGTCACCCGAGTCGCTCGAGCGATCCCTCCTGGCGGATCTGCCGCGCGAGCGGATTCTCGCACTGCCGTCCCCCACCCCGGACGCTCCAGAGCTGGCTCTCCAGGTCAACCAGGCCCTGGCCCAGGGCCTCCTTCAGCGGTCGTCGCGCGTCTCTCTCGTCCTGGAAGGCAACGCCCGTGCCGTCGTGCGGCAGGTGAGACTCCGCCGCCTGCTCTGCGTCGTCCGTCCCCGGACTACGGAGGCTCGGGCGGTTCTCGAGATCTCCGGGCCGCTGGCTCTATTCAGGCGTACGACTCTCTACGGACGAGCGCTCTCTTCGCTCGTACCGAGCCTGCGGGCGTGCGATCACTTCGAGCTCTTCGCGGACGCCGAGCTGCGAGGAAGGACGCTCCGTGTCGAGCTCCGTGCGGGCGACCCGATCTTCCCGACGGCTCCGCTCGCACGCAGATACGACAGCAAGCTCGAGGAGCGATTCGCTCTCGACTTCCGGAGGACTGCCAGCGAATACGATCTGATTCGCGAGCCCGAGCCCCTCCGCGCGGGCGATCACGTGGTCTTCCCGGACTTTGCCGTCTTCCATCGCCGCAACCCGGCACGGCGAGCGCTCCTCGAGGTCGTCGGATTCTGGACGCCCCGCTACCTGCGCGAGAAGCTCGCGCGACTGCGAGCGGCCGGGCGCCAGGACGTGATTCTCTGCATCGACGAGTCGCTGAACTGTGCAGCGGAGGACCTTCCCGACTCGCATCACGTTCTCCGCTACAAACGCCGAATCGATGCCAGGACGGCGCTGTCCCTCGTCGCGAAGGTCCTCCAGCACGACGCGCCAACCTGAGCCCTGTCGAGCTGGACGAGTCGACCGTCGTCGCGCGAGGCGCCGTCTCGACCACGGCCGTCCAGACGAACCAAGCTCTCGCGCTCGTCGGCACTGCCCAGGTAGCGGCGGGCGTCCGCCGTTTCGATGTCCTCTGCTCCCGGGGCTCAGTGGGCCAGACGAGGGTTCGCGGCGGCGGACCGACCCTGCTCTACGTCCCGTCCACGTACGAGGCGACCGAGCCGTGAGCTTCGTGCGTCGGGGATCGAAGAGCATCGTCCGGTCCAGGGCAGCGCACCACGCAGGCTTCGAGAGCGCCAGCCAGTTCAGCGGCGAGACCGAGCCGTACTTCGGGTTTCCGCCGAGCCGCGTGACGGAGCTCCCCTGCTCGGCCCTCGCCTTCGCTCGGCTGCGCCTCGCTGCGCGCGCCCTCCGGGCGCTTGCAGGGGGCTTCTGCCGCGCAGACTCCTGGCGCGTTCCGTGGTGCCGGCGAGCCGCGTTCCCCGCCGTCTCGCGGAGGGCCACCGCCGGGGGGTGCTATTCGGATGCGGCCGCGACAGCGCGCAGGAACTCCACCGTTTCCGCTTCTCGGTTCGTCGCTTCCTCCGGGGAGGTGCCGTAGCGGCGATTCGCAGAGAGCTTCACGACGACGACCTCCCGCGAAGGGTCTACGAAGACGAACTGATTGTAGACCCCGATCGCCGAGAACTCGCCACGGTCTCCTGCCGGGACCCACCACTGGTAGCCGTAGCCGAACGGGAAGACATGTCCGCCGACGAGCACCCTTCCCACTCGCAGATGGTCGGCGCTGGGCACCACCGACGCCCTCACCCACGCTTCGGGAACGATCTGGTGGCCGTGCATCCGGCCCCCCTGCCGGAAGAGCTCTCCGATCTTCGCGAAGTCGCGCGCGGTCAGGCAGAGCCCCCCGAAGGCCATCTCCATGCCATGGCTGTCGAGCAGCCAATGGCCGGGGTACTCCATCCCAAGCGGCGCGTACAACTTCTCCTGCATGTAGTCCGTGAGCGAGCGACCCGTTGCACCGACCAGCAGCGAACCGAGCGCCTGGGTGTCGGCGGAGTTGTATTGACACACCGTGCCGGGGCGTGTCTCTCGCCGCATTCCCGCGACGAACGCGTCCAGGGACCCGCCCGCCGCGATCGCATTGCCGAAGCGGATCACGTCCGAGTCGGGATCGCTGTAGTCCTCGCTCCAGCGCGCACCCGACGACATCTGGAGTACGTCGCGGATCGTGACTCCCTCGTAGGCGGAGCCTTCCAATGCGGGCGCGTAGCGATCGATCGCATCGGCGATGTCCGTGATGTGGCCCTCTTCGACCGCGATGCCGACCAGCGCAGAGACGAAGCTCTTGGCTACCGACCACGAGATCCAGTTGACGGTCCGGCCGCCGGTCAGGAAGTACTCCTCGAAGCAGAGCTGCCCTGCCTTCGACACGAGGAGCGCGGACGTATCGGTCGATGCGAGGAAATCGCGCACGTCTCGTCGCGCTCCCCCGAAGTGGAACTCCCTCGGCAGGTCGAGGGCGTCACCGACGGGAAAGGGGCGCGGGGCTTCGGGCTCCATGCGACCGGTGGGAAACAGCTCGACCATCCGCGCAAAGACTTCGTGCTGCGGTCTTCCGGAGTAGAGCGCGAGCTGGGGTCGATCTTCGTCCGCCATGCTTTCCTGCCGTCCTCCCTAGGCGGCGGACCCGGTTGGAAGCTCGATGACGCCGAGCTGCAGGTACGCGGTCAGGTTGTCGCTGACTCCTGCCTGTCGGACGATCTTGCCGTCTCGACAGGTGCAGATGGTGACATCCCGGATCTCGAAGGGCCTCCCGGTGGGGGGCAGCCCACCGAACGCCCCTTCGTGGGTGCCACGGATCTTCAGCACCACGACGATCTTGTCTCCGGCGTCGATGAGCTCCTCGATCTCCTCCCGGTAGTCGGGAAACGCTGCGCGCTGGGCGTCGGCCAGCTGCTTGATCCCCTCGAGCCCCTGGCCCCAGTTCGTGATGGGATAGTCGGCTTCGAAGTCGTCGGCGTAGAACTCACCAATGCGGGAGTGCTCCCCATCGGTCCAGACGACCTGGCACGCGGTCCTCACCAGCTCTTCGTTCGTCATGTCCCTCTCCCCCTCTAGGTGCGCGCCCCGACGATCTGGTTGCGCAGGACCCCGATTCCCTCGATCTCGAGCTCCACGACGTCCCCGTCCGCAAGCGCGCGCTTGTGCTCCAGCAGGCAACCGAGGGGAACCGTGCCGGAGCCGACGATCTCGCCGGGATGGATCGTCTCGCCGCGGCTCACGTAGGCCACGGCATCCTCGATCGTGTGGTCCATCTGGCTCGTGCTGCCTCGCGAGATCTCTTCGCCGTTGAGCCGCGCGATCATCGTCATGTCGTGAGGATCCACCTCGTCCGTGGTGACGATGCAGGGGCCCAGGACGTTGCCCGTATCGAAGTCCTTGCCTTTCGCCGGCCCGAGGCCCCCGGTCATCTCCCGGACCTGGAGATCGCGCGCCGAGACGTCGTTGAAGACGGTGAAGCCGAACACGTGGTCGAGGGCCTCCTCCCGAGGGATGTCGCGGCCCGGGCGACCGATCACGATGCCGAGCTCGAGCTCGTAGTCGAGCATGCTGCAGCCCGCAGGGCGGACGACGTCGGCTCCGTGTCCGACCACCGCCATCCGATTCGCCTTGTAGTAGAGCGGCGTGTCGACGAAGGCGGCCGGGATCTCGTAGGCGGCCGGGTCGCCGCCCGTCATCTCCGTCGCCACACGCCCTGCATTGCGCATGTGCTCGAGGAAGCAGAGCACGTCCCGGATCTGGACGGGCTGCGGCAGCGGCGCGAGCAGCGGCGTCGAATCGTAGGGGAGCGTCGTCGCGCCCTGGGCTCCAGCCACGAGACCCCGGGCCCGCTCGAGGCCCTCGTCGCCTGCCTCGATCAGCTGCTGGACGGAGCCGAAGCCCTCCAGGGGCAGGATGCGGGTGTCGCTCTCGACGAGCACGCCCGCGAGCGCGCGTCCGTTCTCTTCATAGGTCACGAACTTCATGACTCGCCTCCTCGGTGTCGGAGCCAGTCGCGGCGCAGCGCCTTCTTGTCCACCTTCCCGTAGGGCGTGGTGGGCAGCGCTTCGACGAGCGTGAGCCCCTTGGGAACCTTGTACCGGGCCAGCCGTCCGCGGCAGGACTCGATCAGCGCGTCGGCCGCGGCGGGCTCCCGCACGACCACGAACGCGTGGACGGCTTCGCCCCAGTCCTCGTCGGGAACGCCCACGGCGGCCGCCGTCGCGACCGACGGGTGCAGGGACAGGGCCTGCTCCACCTCCGACGAGTAGACGTTCATGCCCCCCGTGATGATCATGTCCTTCTTGCGGTCGACGAGGAAGAGGTGTCCCGTCTTGGTCAGAAAGCCGACGTCTCCGGTGCGGAGCCAATCCCCGGCGTAGGCCTGCTCCGTGAGCTCTGGGGCCCGGTGGTACTCCAGGAGCGTGTAGGGTGCGCGCAACAGGACTTCGCCGACCTCCCCGACGGCCAGGCAGTCGCCTCGCTCGTCGGCGACGCGGACCTCGACACCGGGAACCGGACGCCCGCAGGACGCGAGCAGCTCGGGATCGCGGTGATCTTCCTTGGCGAGCGTCGTCGCGAAATTCGGGCACTCCGACTGGCCGAAGAGCTGGAGGAACACCGGACCGAGGCGCTCGAGCGCCTCGTGGAGCCGTGCCTTCGCCATCGGGGCGGCGCCGTACACGATCGTCGCGAGGCTACTCGTGTCGTGTGGGCTCTCACGCAAGGCGTCGAGGAGCCGGTAGATCATGGTCGGGACCATGAAGGTCCACGAAATGGCCTGCTCCTCGACGTCCCGGAGCAGCTCGTCCGGGTCGAACCGAGGTGTAACGAAGACCGTCGCCCCCTGGAGGAGACCGGCCTGGAGGAAGAAGCCGGCCGAGTGCGGGAGCGGTGTGGACAGGAGCATGCGCTCACCGAAGCGGATCTCTCCGGCGAGCACGTGGGTCAGGAGGTTCGTCCCCAGCGCTCCCGCCGTGTGCACGATGCCCTTCGGGCGCCCCGTCGTGCCGCCCGTGTACATGATCACTGCGGGCTCGTCGGAGGCCGCCGGGTCGCAGGCGGCGGTGTCGCCTTGGCAGAGATGGTCGAACGAGCCATCGTCGCCCGCGCCCTCGGGAACGACCACGATCCGGACGCCGGTCGCATCGTCGACCAGCGGGCGGAGCGACTCGTGCACGAGCGCGACGGAAGCGCCGGAGTGCTCCAGCGCGTACGCGACGTCGCCCTTCGAGAGCAGGTCGTTGAGCGGCACCTTGGCGAGGCCGACGCGCGCGATGGCCAGATCGGCGATCGCATAGTGCGCCCCGTTGCGGAGCAGGAGCGCCACCCGGTCGCCCTTGCGCAGCCCCATCCCCAGGAGCCCGCCGGCCAGACGGCCCGCCCGCTCGTCGAGCTCGGCGTAGCGCCACGCGCGGCCCGCGGTCACCAGGGCCACGCGCTCGGCATGCCGGCGCAGCGCGCCCTGGAGGAGCGCACCGAGGCCGGGCGAGGTCGACCGTTGCGCCATTGCGTGTACCATTCGATGTACTATAGTACGCTAAATGGTACGACGCAATCGGGATCGCCGTGAGCAGCTCCTCGACGGCCTCGAAGCCATCTTCCTGAAGGAGGGGTTCCGCGGCGTGACCGTCGAGGACCTCGCGAGCCGCCTGCGCTGCTCCCGACAGACCCTCTACCGGGTGGCGCCGAGCAAGCCCGAGATCTTCCTCGCCGTGCTCGACCGCTTCCTGGCCCGCATCCGCGAAGAAGGACGCGAGGCGGCGTACACGAGGTCCGACCCGATGGAGCGCATCGAGGCCCTGCTCGAGCCAGGGATCACGGCCACGGTGCCCGCGAGCCGGCGCTTCACCGAAGACGTCGACGGGTACGAGCCGGCGCGCACCCTCCTGGCCGAGCACCAGCGGGAGCGGATGTGCCTGCTCCGGGAGCTCGTCGAGGACGGCATCCGTCTGGGCGCCTTCACCGGTTTCCACGCGCAGCTGGTGGCCGAGGTCATGGTCGCCGCCGTCGGGCGCGTCAGCCGCCCCGATTTCCTCTCCGAGGCCGGACTCTCGATGAGCGAGGCCTTCGATGAGTGCAGTCGGTTGATCCGCTGGGGGCTGGCCCGCGCGGATCGACCCCGAGCCAACTAGAGGAGAGAACCGATGTCCGCCGAGCTGGAAGCACGTGTCGCGCGTCTCGAGAAGAGCCTGCAGGAGGTGACGGATCGCGAAGCCATCCGCGAGGTGATCCACCGCTACTGCCAGGCCGTCGACCGGTGCGATCTCGAGATGCTGAAGGGCTGCTACCACCCCGACGGCTTCGACGACCACGGGTTCTTCGCCGGAAACGCCCACGAGTTCGCGGAGTACGTGATCCCCGTCCTCGCGCAGATCGACTCGAGCTGCCACGCGATCACGAACACGCGCATCCAGCTCGAGGGCGACCGGGCGGCCTGCCAGTCCCAGTGGTCCGTCATCCATCGCCTGCGCACCGACAAGGGCTTCACCGACTTCTGGCACCAGGGCCGCTACCTCGACGTCTTCGCGAAGCGGGACGGCGACTGGAAGATCCTGCACCGGGTCGTCGCGGGCGATTTCGATCGTTGGAGCCAGGCACCGGACGTGCCGGCCATGTTTGCCGCCGCGGCCCCGAAGAACGCCCCGCTGCGAGGTTGCCGGGGCTCGGCAGACCCGAGCTACCTCGGCCTCGACCTGGTCGAGCATCGGCCCGATCGCCCGACCATGGACGACTTCTGGGGGCCCTTCCATGCGCTCGCCCAGGCGACTGCGAGCTGAGCCCGGTCCTGGAGCTCCCACTTGCTTCATCCGCTCTGAGCCCCGACGACCATGCCCAGCCTCGCCTTGCGCCTGCAGAACCTCCGGACGCGACTCCTCAAGCCGATCGTGAACTCGAACTACGATCCGGTGGCGATGCGCAAGCGCCTCGCGAAGCCGAGCAGGCTCGTGGCAGAATCGGAGAGGGTCGAAGTCGGCGCGTTCGCTCTCGAACGGCGAGGCGACCCGAGCAGCAGGACGGCGATCGTCTACACCGCCGGAGGGGGCTTCTTCCTCGGACCGGACGATCGTCATCGCCGGCTGCTCGACACCGTCTGCCGTGCCGTGGGCGCGCAGGGCGTGATCGTCCACCACCGCCTCGCGCCCGAGCATCCGTTTCCCATCCCCGTGGAGGACGTGAGCGCAGGGCTCGAACACGCGCTCGCGAGCTTCGGGATCGAGGGATTCGCCATGATGGGCGACTCCTCCGGTGGCACCGTCGCGCTGTCGGTCCTCCTCGGACGGCGGGACCGGGGCGAATCGATGCCGGCGGCCGGGGTCTTCCTGTCTCCATACACCGACCTGGCCAACACGGGTCTCTCACTGGTCGAGAACGCCGTTCGCGATCCCGTGTTCGGTCCGGCTGCGCTCATCCACAAGTCCTGGCACTACCTGCAGGGACACGACCCCACCGATCCGAGAGCCTCGCCGCTCTGGGCCGAGCTCCGCGACCTGCCTCCGCTGCTGCTCGTCGCGGGGACGACCGAGGTGATGCGCGACGACACGGTGCGCTTCGCCGACCGGATGCGGCGAGCCGGCGGCCGCGTCCAGGTGTCGCTCTACGACCAGGCTCCGCACGTGTTTCCGCTGCTGGCCCTGCCCGAGAGCCGTCGGGCCGTCCAAGAGATCGAGGACTTCCTGGCTCGCGCGTTCGGCTCTGGCCAGGGCGCGAGCTGGCCATCCCGCTAGCCGCCCTTCGAGGCACGCGACCGGAGGCTGCTCGGCGAATGCCCGGTCCACTTCTTGAATGCACGTCGGAAGTTCGTGGTCTCCGCGTAGCCGAGAGAGCCGGCGATCTCGTCGACCGTGAGCTGGGAGCTGGTCAGGTAGTCCTTCGCCACAGGCTGACGGAGGCAGGCCGTCGAGGGTCTGGCTCGATCTTCCGCCGCGTTCATCTCCTCGTCTCGCGCGCGTCCCGGAGCGTCCGGTCACCGAAGCTCGACGCCGGGATACCCCTCGTCGGCGACCCGACGGATCCGCTCGTTGTATCGCGGCGCGCCCCCCCAATAGGCCAGGTAGCGAACCCTGCCGCCGTCGTGCCCCGCGACGTTGGCGTTGTAGCCGGTGAACCAGCCGCGGCTCCGGCGCAGGAGCATGCGTTCCTGGGCCGCGATGACCTCTTCGCACCACTCCTTCTCGGCCTCCTGGCGCGCCTCGAAGCGGGTGATGCCCCGGCTCGTCACGTGCTCGAGAAAGCCCGTCACCCAGTCGACGCCGCCTTCGATCGCGCGGGGGAAGTTGGTCGAGCCCGAGACGCTCTGGGGGCCGGCCACCATCAACAGGTTCGGGAATCCGTGGGTCATGAGCCCGAGCCAGGTGCTCGGCCCGTCGCGCCACTTGTCGCCCAGCGCGACTCCCCCCGCGCCGCGGATGTCGATCCGGTCCCAGGCACCGGTGACCGCATCGAAGCCGGTGGCGTACACGATGAGATCGAGGTCGTAGTGCGCGGCGGTCGTCTGGATTCCCCTCGGCGTGAAGCGCTCGATCGGCGTCTCCGAGAGATCGACCAGGTGCACGTTGTCCCGGTTGTAGGCCTCGTAGTAGTGCGTCTCCAGCGGGAGGCGCTGCGTCGCGAAGCCGTGGTCCTTCGGGATCAGCTTCTCTGCGACGGCGGGATCTCTCACGCGCTCGCGGATGCGGCTCGCGACGTACTCGGACATCTCACGATTGGCGGCTTCATCGAAGAAGATGTCCGGGAAGTTGCGCGCCATGATCGCGAAGCCGGGCGTGGCGTAGAGCTCGTCCCAGAGGGCCCTGCGCTCGTCGGGCGTCACGTCCCAGAACCGGCGCTGCTCCGGGGGGTGGTCGAAGCCCCCATGCGTGGTCGCGCAGCTCGCGAAGATCTCGTCGTAGCGGGAACGGATGTCCGCCATCTCCTCCTCGGAGATCGGGGAGTTGCCCAGCGGCGTGCTCCAGTTCGGACGCCGCTGGAAGACGAAGAGCTCGCCCACCTCGTCCGCGATCTCGGCGATCACCTGGATGCCCGTCGCCCCCGTTCCCAGCACGCCGACCCGGCGCCCGGCGAGCGGCACGGGCTCCTTCGGCCACCAGTACGTGTGGAAGGCGTCGCCCTCGAACTCCTCCATGCCCTCGTAGCGCGGCAGCGCCGGGGCCGAGAGCACGCCGATCCCGGTGATGACGAAACGCGCCGTGTAGACCTCCCCAGTCGCGAGGTCGAGCTGCCAGTTCCGCCGGTCTTCGTCCCAGCGCATCGCCTCGACCCGGGCGTCGAATCGCATGTGACGACGCAGGTCGAACTTGTCGACGACGAAGTTCAGGTAACGGAGGTTCTCGGGCTGGGAGGAGAAGCGCTCCTTCCAGTGCCACTCGTCGAGCAGCTCGCGCGAGAACGAGTAGCCGTAGGTGTAGCTCTCGGAGTCGAAGCGGCAGCCCGGGTAGCGATTGCGGTACCAGGTGCCGCCCAGGTCCTCGTCGGCTTCGAGCACGATCGCATCGAGACCGAGATCCACCAGCCGCTTGATCTGGTAGATCCCCGAGACCCCGGCACCCAGGACGATGACTTCGTGGTGGTGCGATTCGCTCAATTCGGATTCCTCGGCTGCTTCCGCCGCGAGCCTACCCCGTGTTCCGCAGGCCCGCGGCGACGCCGTTGATCGTCAGGAGCAGGGCGCGGTCGGTCTCGGGGTCGGGCGGGTCGGCACCGCGCGTGCGCGCGAGCAGCTCGATCTGGAGGGCGTGCAGCGGGTGCAGGTAGCGGTCGCGCACCGCCAGCGTGCGGCGCAGGATCGGGTGCTCGGTCAACGGGCCCCGGCCCTCGGTCATCCACTCCATCTCTGCGAGGGTCCGGGTCCTCTCGTCCTCGATCCGTCCGAGCAGATGGCGGTGGGGCTCGGGCACCAGCGCCTCCACGTAGTGCCGGGCGATCGTGAGGTCGGTCTTGGCGAGGGTCATCGCGACGTTGCTGAGCAGCGCCTTCAGGAACCACCAGTCGCGGGCCATCTCGCGCAGGGTCTCGCCGTGACCGGCCGCGCGCGCCGCGGAGAGGCCGCTGCCGAGGCCGAACCAGCCGGGGACGATCTGTCGGCTCTGCGTCCAGCCGAAGACCCACGG
>JAAUXT010139415.1_pt1 | contig 11462 bp, 8 predicted proteins | sample 7278171 | NCBI WGS metagenome assembly JAAUXT01 (sample SAMN14350112, study PRJNA611818) | marine sediment metagenome | isolation source: surface marine sediment (1.8m) | place: French Polynesia: Moorea | collected 2018-08 | reverse complement strand
GTCTGGCACAGGGGGAGGGGGGTCTGGCATAGGGGGAGGGGGACTGGCACAGGGGAAGGGGGGTCTGGCACAAGGAGAGGGGGGTCTGGCACAGGGGGAGGGGGGTCTGGCACAAGGGGTGGTCACATTCCAAAGTGTGGACAGATGCATACATGAATGCTACTGGTTTTTAAGCCATCAGCGTCACCTAGATGGCCCGCTACGCGCGACCATCAACAAAGAACAAGTTGGGGGAGGAAAATCATATTCGTTCCGTGTTCCTGCCATTGCTGACACCGCCAGACGCCTGGACGCTGTTCCTTGGGAAGAAATTGTGCCTGCTGAATGTAGCCTGTTGTAAGAAATCGGTGGCGTGACACCAAGAAAAAATATTCCAGTACCATCCTGAATATGTGTGCTGCAAGTCTAATATATTTTTGGTGTCAACGCTAAAGTCGCTCCCCCAACCAAATTCTGGCCACTCCCCTGGTTTGGCTGTCAACCTTGAGTCACTGAGGGTGAGTTGGCGGTTGGTTACCCCACCTAACATGTTGAAGAGACTTGAGGTACAAGAATGCACGTTCGACCAAACTGCATGCAACCAAAAATGCACGGTGAGCGGATTTCAAATTTTGTTGTGTATTTAGAATGTACCAAACCTTGTCGAGAATTAGAATCTAGTTGACGAGCCAAATCTCATAAACTGTGACCTCAAAAGGTCACAATTGAGGTCAACTGGGCTCCACCTTTGATGCGGATACTCGGAGAAGAGAGTGGACTACGAGTATTACCGCCCGCAATCCACCCGTCCACAAAATTCCCCCACTTGCACAGAAACCTCAACCAAACAAATTCAGACCGAACAGATCCAAATTTGAAATTTATCTTTACAAAGAAACGGGTCGACTCTGCTTGCAGGTAGACTCTCTGGATCAAATTTGTTTCGGTCGCTTACATTTCGGTGGCTCAATTCAGAGCGACCTTCAACAATGGTGCAACCTCCTAATATCACCCAAAAACTTCTTTGCAGGTAATTGTGCGAAGTCCCTTCAGGGCGAAGCACTATGTGGTAGTGCAGTATATGGCAGGGTGGATAAAATGTCCCCTGCCCCCTCCCCAACCCCCTCCCCCACCCAACCCTCCCCATGTCCAACCTGCTCCACAGCTACATCCCCTGTGGACAGTATGACTGGTGGAAGACAAGGAGGATAAGGAAGAATTGAGGAACAAACAAGAATTGACGACATTACCGACGCCGCAAGGGACTTCGCACTTCAGTCGAGCACTGCTTCTTGTTGTAAGACAGAGAGGGGATGCAGCCGATGTGATGGCATATACATTGCAGATATGTTACGAAGAGTCATTGATGACGTCATCAGATCGTGTGCACAAGAGAGGTGTTGTGCTGGGCAAAGTTTCAAGAAAACTTTTCAGGATGTTGAACAGAATGTCGGCTGTTTCCTCAACTTTCTCTCACCAGAGACAGGATATCAACGGTGAACACTTGAAGAAACAGATTTGAGGTGAGTATTTTGTGAAGACTCAGAGACGGGATGAGATGGAGTGAAATTGCATGTTGCCAACAGGCTGCCAATCTCGCCATCTAGATCTACGAGGAAGGATCAAAGATCGAAAAGATCTAGATTTAGATCTGGTGTGGTCTCTGATGGGTGGATGTTCAGTTATCTTGAATGGACGTAGATCTACAAAGTCGTGGCGAAGTGTCGATCTGGTGTTCCGGATCACTTGAACAGATTTGCCTCGAAGTCTTGTTGCCCTGCTGCCTGAGCAGTGGACAGTCCGGACGAATTTTTGAATTTTTTGACGAAGTCTTGTTGTCAATGGTTCTCTCTGGATTTTGCCTTCATTTGATTGTGTCTACTATGGACTAGACGATACCAACCCACCAGCAGTAGATCTAAATCTAGAGTCTTGTCAATTCTGCTAATCTAACTCGTTTGTCACACAAAAAGTGTTCCAAGGACATTGCCCCGGAGTCACAACAGAGAAAATCACCTGGCCGCCTTGAGGGCGCAGGCTTTTGTTTTCGGGACGCCAGGTGTGAGCTGTGGTGAAAGTTCATTCAGGCAGTGACACAAACGCCTGCTGTTTCTTGTGCAGCAGCCTGTGACACAAATGTTCGCAGAGCAAAGTTCTTCAAATGCAAAGCTGGATCGCAAGTGGCTGTCGAAGCCAACAAAACAACCGAAAAAATACACAGGCACAAACACGAGCAAGATTTCCTTTCTGGTTTCTGTGTCGCGGTTTGTCTGTGAACAGGGCGTCCTCGGAGTTCTTTTGAGAACAGATTCAGGAAGGCCTCTGGGTTCCACACAGGGTCATTCAAGTATTTTGTCGAGTCGGTTTGTCCCATTTCTGTCGTTAAATTTGAGTTTGCCGAGTGGCTGAGCGAACGGCAATCCTAAATCCACCCTTGCAGAACCGACCGGATTATGGCCATGAAATAGCCTGCCTCAATCAGTCACCATTTGACAGGTGCCCGACTTTTCCCCCCATGTCATTCGTGAGGTTTTGGGTGGAGCAAACGTTTGCGTGCGTGTTGGATGCGCGCCTGTGGCACCTGCCCTCAAGATGATTTGCCGAAGTTTGTTTGTAAATATTATATCCACAGTTACAGCTTATTCGCAGCTTTGACGGGTGAACAGCAAGCTGTCAGTTTGACTTGCCGCGTACCTCCGCATTTCTCGTGAACGAGGCTGCGCACACCAGAGACGCACAAGTGGCAATCCCAGAGGAAATGTGTGGGATGAGCCCAAGCGAGAAGTGTTCCTCACAAGTTGAGTGTTTGCACAGCAAGCTCCGCGGATAGATCCTGGTATTTCATTTCTCTCTCAACAGATAGATTTCTAAGTGGCAAGCAGTATAAAAGCCTCTGATCCTGCAACACAAGTCGCAGAACACGAGGCGCATCGCGGCAGTGAGCCACCGAGAATAATCTCATTGAGTGAACAGACACAGAAGAAGGCTTATCTCACTTCGATAAAGGTAAGATGCGTTTCGGTATCTGTTTGCTGGAGTTCCCACGAATATTTATTCATGCGAAGCATGATATTCTTTCTTGCAGCGTGAATTGACAACTCTTACTTATTCTGTTGCCATCGTACAAGTGTTTGAATAAGAAGAGTGTTTTGCATTTGCATCATGAACGAAGACCTTTTTTGCGGTTGCTTCGTTCAAAGTTGGATCTGCATTTGTCTCTCAGCACAACAGCAAAAGGTGTGCTTCAGGTTGGCAGGTCCTAAATTTTAACTGTTCTTTCACAAATGTGTGAAAAGTGATCACAGGAACTTGGTATGAAACCCAATCCGTTGGTTTGGCCCAAAGATGCAAACACTCTGCAAAAGCATTATATTTGTGTACGTGTTACTATGCCCCCATAATCGTTAATCTTCACTTTGGGTATTCTACACGGAATATTTTTGGTGTCGCACCGAAAGTGTTCTCTAACAGGACCATTTGTGCTTTGTGGAGCATCAATTTTGAGGATGCATGAAAAGTGCTTCTGAAATGATACAAAGACGTCGAACACACACCACACAACCACACACACACACACACACACACACACACACACACACACACACACACACACAGAGACTGAGAGCAGCATATGAGGGCAATAATGACCAGGCTGCCCCACTGAAAACAACTCTATTGCGTGGTATTGACACGAAAAGATGCACAGGTACTTCTTAGATCTCTCGGTGGGAAGTATGCCCAAGTGTGAAGGCATGTGAGGCTGGAAGGGTGCCACAAGGCCAGTGTAGCTCAGTGCGTGTTCAGGGTTGGTGATACATTTGCCCCGTTCATTTTCGGCACAGTCAGAAGCGCGTGTATCCAGGTCAGACACTTGGTACCTGGGATGATAAAGTCATGAAGTCTGGTGTGTTTGTTGTGTGTGGTGAGGAGATAGGGAGAGGGAGTTGCTGATTGGACTGACGGACGAGAAACTCTTTCACAGTGAATCATCTGGGTCCGCAAAACAGATTCCACAGAGCCTCGAGGGTTTGAGAAAAGTAAGTTAGGTCAAGGTGAGTGAACCTTGCCTGAGGGGTAGTTTTTGCTGACCAAAGAACTTCCCATCTGTGGACGCTATCAGGTATCTACAATTTGTTTCGGTGAAAATCTGCCCGTGGGACACGTTCCAAATACGGTCATCAAAATTCCAAGAGTGCCTCCCAGTTCACCCTGGCTGTCGTCTCGCTTCACTTGCTGGTTGTATCAAACAGGCAAGAATGACCTGCGGTGAAAAGAAATTCATTTGGTAATTATCCACTGAAGTGCGTCTGAGATGTGGGTTGTGTTGTCAAGGAAAACATGTTTTATCAATGACTCAAATAGTTGTACCTTTTATGGTGTCACTGCAATGACTTGATGGAGAGAATCGCTTTGGGCTTTCCTTGCCTGCTACTCGTTTTTGGTTTTTTTATGTGTGTGCTGCGTGCATGTGAACAACTAATCTGTCAAAGAATTGGTTGAAATGCTTTGTTGGTTTGTTTCTCAGTCTGAGAAACCGCGCCACAAAGTGAGCTTCCAAGTTCATACTGCTGGACATTTTCACGAAATCTAGTTATCACCGACGTTGGTTGGAGCGTGGCATGCTTCAGAGCAAACACCGTCCAAAGCTTCACGTAAATACCGTGTGGAACCAAGAATCGCTTTCACGAAAACGTCGCACCAAGCTTGTGTGTTTGAAATTCCACGAGATTTTTTCTCGGCATTTTGAACACTTTCTTGTTCGCGCACAGGTCCGTCACATTTCAGGTGTTGATTTTCGGTGCGAGATTGTTTCAAAAAATTGGACTTGTTCGTGGTGCTTTTGCATCGTGGGAGCTCGGAATGTCGAGATGAAATGGGCAATGAGAAAGGAAAATAAAAGATTTTACAACTGGAAACAAGCCAACAGTATCTGGGGAATTAGTGACACCGTATATTCAATTGGGATGCATGAAATAAGAATGTACGGGCGTGTGCTCTTTACCTGGAGTGTTTCTTTCAAAGAAAAGATCATTTCCCCTGTGATTCCCACCCCTTTCATTTCGTGTCCCGTAGAGAAACTTTTGATTTTTAACCCACACACGTACAGTTCCCCAATTTTATTTCGTTTTGTGCTTTTGAAACAGACTCACTCCCAAAGCGAGCAGAGATATATTTTCTCAGCCAAATGTGCGGTTTTCTTTGGGTTGAATGCAGAAAACAGGAAGCAGCGCGGTGGCTGTGCTGGAGGTCTGGGCGTCCATCACCGCGGAAAACGGGTTCTTCAGAGAGCAAAACAGGTGTTTAACTCTTTTGGCAAGGTTCAAGAAACATTCTCATCACTCACCAAAACCCCCTTGTTATTTCCCAGGTGTGTCTGCTCAACATCATCTTGCACGATTCGATTGACCTCACTTGATGGACGATTTGAAATTGGGCTTGATCAGAAAGCTTTGTGGTGTGATCGAATGCTGCTTTTCGATTTTTGCACGTCCTCTGGCCCATTGGAGCGTTTTGGGTCATTGATTGAGGAAAAGTTCTTTTTGCAAAGGAAACGAAGAAGAAAAGCTCAAAACAGGCGGGGGGGGGGGGTAAATCAGTAAACAGTAGAATCTATACTGGTTACTGTTTACCGGTTTACTCCCCCCCCCTCCATTTACTGGTCACTGGTTTCATTTTTTTGGTTGGATTCTACTGGTTACTATTTACTGGTTTGTGTTGCATGGTCTTGTATTTGTTGTTTTGCCTTGTCATGAATTCCTTGTGTCATACCTCTTTGTCCAAGTCACAGTTTCAAGAAAGATAGCAAGTGGTGTGGTGTCAAGTGGCGTGCGGCTGATGTTTTACTTGAAAGTCTAGTTTTCAGACATATCAGACAGGTTGTAGACATTCAGACAGGCTGTTGTTTTTATTTTTTGTAAATGACGTTCGACGACTGAAAAAGGCAAATTTTGAGGTGCAATTTGGCTCCAAAGACCACAGTGCAGGTGTAGCTGTGCGCATCCTGAGTGCAGATACCTGAGTGCATCACAATTAGCAAATCCCTTTGATGACAATGCAATTCCACCAAGGTCTTGTCAATCTATAACTTGACTGGTGGATATTTTTGAAGCTTTCCAAACAATTGGAGAAAATATTCCAGCATTCTTGTCTGGACAACCACAGCCCCCAAGTTTATTTTGAAGAACAGAACAATATACCATTGATCTCAGCTCAATTCTGAGTGTCAACCAAGAACTTACTGCAAAGGGTACAGCTCCTTCAAAGAAGTGAAAATAGAAGTTTCGGTCCCTCTTTTTCGGGCTGCCAGCCACTCTCATGGTTTGTGTGCGGGAGAGCAAAGATGTGTCCGTATGGATGACTGTGGTTCTCTTTCTTGGGGTTGAAACTTTTCACAGCCAATTCTGCCGACAGTGGCTGTTTTGTTCTGCAGTCCTAAGTTGTCTGGTCAGCTCTGAAAGGGGAAGAGGTGGATTCCTGTTCAGAAGTCCAACTTTTGCAACCATCTCTGCAAGTAGTTTTGGATCAAGACTGTATTGCCAATGGTTGTTCGTTGCAGCACATTTGCTTTTCGTCCAAGTCTCTCGCCCCCCACCGGTGTCTTCGCTCAGTGTGGGAAACTTCGGAGACGTATGAGTGTGATTCACATTCACATTTCTAAAATGAGGCGATCTTGTGGATTGAAACTTGCAACATGAATTTTGTGCTGAATCTTCTCTGAGATGGGAACAATCGTTATTGTAATTGGGGTCTTTTGTCGAATTCAGTCAATAATTTCTGACACAAAGGAAAGGCCAATGTCAGTCACACAGGGATTTGTTGTTCTGGACTTGTACGTACGCAGTTAGGGTTGTGAGCCGGTTTCTGTTTTTCCTTTGGGGATGGTGACGACTGTCTGGCTCATCGTGGCAAAAATTTCCTTTGTTGTCAGCTGGGATCCGGTGTCAAAGAGTTTGTCGAACAGATTCCTCACGCAACCGTGTGTCGAGGACTGTTGAGGATGTGCGACACTGGGGCCGTCGCTGCTGTTTTCACTTTCTCAAAAGAAGATCCTGTGGTAACCAATGGTAACAGTGTGGTTGTGGTGTTTCTGTGGATTTATGGCCTGAACAAGCGCACACCTGTCGAGGGCGCATGACAGTATGTTCTTTCCCTTGCTCAGCAAGACCACAGGCCATTCTTTGCACTGGTGAAACTTCGTATCGCTCAAAGTGTTCGTACTTTGAGAGAATCCGGTTTTGCCTGGCGATTGTCGAACTGAGTTGGAGTGGAGGCAAAGTCCTTCGATCACGTTTGACCAACCTATGAATATTCCATACTCAGAAAGCAGCAAAACAAAGGCAGAAAACTGAGTCTGTTTTCTGCCTTTGTTTTGCTGCTTTGTGAGTGACGTTGGTATCCACTTCTAAGCAGTCTGTAAATAATGGAAGATATTTCCGCAACATGAACGTCAGATGTAAGTTTGTAGCTTTTTTCTCCTCCTTTTTGTTATTAGCGTAATGCAAGGAGAATGTTGAAGGGTGTTATGTGTGGATTTGGATGATATGTTTTCCGACCGACTTTTTCCGGCATTCTTTTCGGAAAATACGTACAAGCTAATCTGGGATATTCCTGACAATGTTTTCACAGCAGATGAAGTCATCTGGTTCCCTCGCATTCTTGTATGATTATCAGGTTGTTTTGGGTGGATAGAGGAGCTCACGTCTGATTGTGGAGAGTACATTGTATCGCTGGGAGAAGATGGAGTGTTTGATGTGAGACAGGTACACGAGTTTTTCTTCCACTTGTTTTGCGAATGTTCTTCGTCTGCCTGTAACCAGAAGAAAGAAGTTACAGCCGCCTGTTTTGAATGCTGTCAGATTCAGGTACACAGGCTGTCTGCTTCGTTTGCAGTAATATTCTTTGTTTGAAATGACAGATTTATGACGACTTGCAGTTGCTGAAGTTCAAGTGTTCATGGACATAACTGTGTCTCCAAGTACTTTTTCTGTGTATCTTGGCTGCTGCTCCGGAGAAATTTCTTCACCACATTTTTTTGTGCCCAGATTGTCAGATGAGGCGGAAAATAAGCCTCGATTGAGCGCTGCTGCAGTTGCATGTGAGTATGCGTTCCGTATGTTGGCGAACAGATTACCCGCTTCAGGACTCATTACTTCTGCCTCATGTCAAATACTCGCGCGGAAGCCATTTGCTCCGGATTCCGACGTTGGCTAAGATTAATGTGTGGTGCCACACTTATCGTTTGGCTAAAGCCACAAATTACTTTTTGAGTGCCACAAAGAAAAACAAAGTAGCAGATGAGAAAGTGTTGGGGTGAGGGTGTAGAAGGAATTATGGTCGTTGTTTAGATAGCCTGAGTAATTACAAGGATCAAGGTTCAAAGTTTGATGGAGATGCAGCGAGCGTCGTGTCACTCAACACCAGCACATGGCACTCTCCAGTGCGTCCAAGCTCCGCACCCAGTCTGTGGTGAAATTCTCCAAACATTGTCAACATTCTCGCCATCTCGGCGGTCAACTTCAGACGAACAAACAGAATTTGCTGTCATTCCTGATGATGTTTGCTCTTTTTCAAGGCTCTGCTTTGGTTCAACAAAAAGAAAAAGTCCCAGACTGTTAGGGGCAAAAACGCCGTCCATTTCTTTTGGCGTCAATAAAGGATCGGATGTTTGCCTCCAGTGACTGTTCGGTGCATTCTGGATTGGCTCAATTTGCCTTCAGACGTGACATGCCGAAAAAAAGTCACAAGTGGTGTTCACTTGATAGTTTGATGGCAATGCGACATCGTGTATCGGCCAATGAATCAATTTGGCTAATTAGATCTGTGAAACGAAACCTGATTTGGACAATTGCGAAACAGACTGTGGCTCTGTTTCAACTCTGTGTGCAGAAACGGAACAGCTCGTCGTCGTTTCCTCCGCCCGGTCACTGATTGTGGCGACCAGGTCGGAGAGGTGTTGGGAAACTCAGAACAAACCACGATGCGAGGCATGATCGTGTCACCAACACTGAGGCTCTGGCTTGTTCCCAGACTCGTGAACGTGCTTTGTTCCTTGATTAGGGTCCTCGGGATCTGAAGTGTCCTGGCGTGCAGCGGTATCGACGAGTTCAGACTCGTAACTCTCACATGCACCCGAGACTTCGTGTCACCCGCAAGTCCAGGACCCAAAAGTGTCGCAGAATTGCCATACATGCCAGTCCCTGTGATCTGTCCAACACGTCTGAGGTTTTAGGGTCAAGAAGGCTTCAGTCGCTATCAGTCCACTTGAACAAACGGTAAAAGGAATGTTTCGTGACAAATTGCAGGGTTCGAAGAACTCTTGAAAATGTAAACATGCTTTAGTTTTTCCGCCACATGGCCAAACAACAAAAAGCAAAATATTTATCGCGTTATGTGGTATGTGTTTTGCTTGCGATCATAATCCAAGCGAAAGAACATATTCTGTCAGATATAAAAGTAGAGAGAACATCTCCTCGGGCAGTGCAACTTGCCAATGTAAAGATGGCGTGTTACTGAATCCCAAATTCCTCGCTACAGAGAACCTGGAGAAATATCAGTGCTGAAATTCCCAGATGAACATACGGTTTGATAGCTTCGAAGACTAACACCAGAAGTGGGAGGAGATCAAGTGCGAGATTAGTTGGATGTTGTTTTGTGGCGAGCTACAACTGCAGAACATATTTGTGTCGACCATGAGATGCAGCCGAGTGTTTAGGTGTGGTTCCTGCTGAAGTGTGGGAAACAGTGTTAATGACTGGTTTGCAGACACTGGTGTTAAATTTTCTTTGGCGTATTGCTGGTTAGACCGCGCGGCTATTGCAGTCACCACAGATCCTGTCTTGCAGAGGATCGCTGGAACCCGCCATCACAAAACCGAAATACGCGCCTGCGAGGAGAAACACGCCGACGGTGAAATATTGTCCACATCTACATGGGAGAGGTCAGCAAATCATCGGAAATTATTGAACTTCCTTTTGGTACGAGTACAATGGGACAGGAATCTTCACGCAATTCTTGAGCGGTGTTGCACACAAAGCGTCTTCAAGACGACGACAGTGCTCTTGTTCTGTTTGTAGTACGTAACATTATCTGCAGAGTTCTGTGAACACTCTTGTGGATGGTTCATTTCTGAACACGATAAATCCAGGGGAAATTTATGGTCAAAGCAAAATGGTCACTGTGTGCTCAACAAATTGAAACGAGTGTTGGTGAACGGGAGCGCGGCTCGCGAGTTGGGTTCGCGGGGCGTTGATGGATAGTTTCCGCACTCGCGTACTGCTGCTGACCACAGGTCACCCGCGCGGCTGCCACAGCCGGCCACCCACTGACCCCGTCCTGCCCCCGCTGATCAACAAAGTCCAGGGCTTGACCTCTGAAAACTAATTGTAACGAATAAAAGTTGGACTTTGTCGAGACTTATGCGAAAGGTGAATCACAGTGGATTGCATTGAACTCGTAGCTCGCTCAGCTGTGCTCAGTGTGTCAATTTCGAACAGTCCGTGTTGTGGGTGAGCGTTTTCACCATTGAGACAGGCGCAGCCTGCGATCCAGAACCGACAGGCATTGTTCTCGCGCATTGACTTCTCCCTCGCGAACATCTTTCATTCGTCATTTGCGCCCAATGGGTACACAGGTTTCGCTGATTTGAAGGCGTCTTTGTTAAATTATGTCTGTACACGGAGTGTCTGGCAAAAAGTGACTGAGTGCGAACTTGTTAATACCTGTACAAACCCATGCATTTCCACTGGTCTCGTGAATGTGAAGAACCCGGTGGGTACACGTCCAGATTCTGGATTCTCATTTTGATTCGGTATTTTTTCCCGACGTCTCACCTGAGTGGTTGAGGCTTCATTCGATTCGCATCAGCGATAAAAGTTGCGGGTCGCGAAGCTCTTTTCGTAATGACCCGCAGGGTGCGCCCGCCGCACCAGGCACAGTGATTAGCGAGTACTCATTGCCACTCATTAGTGAAGCATCCGCACCACCGACCACACGTGAACACCAGCAGCGACCACTGATTGAAGTGGCTTCCCACCCCGCGCGCATCGGATCCACGCAAAGAGTTCAAATCCTGCTTCATGCTGACTGATAAAGACCGCTCGAGCGATGTTGACTGATTTTGGTTTCTGAGACCAAACACGAGACAAAGGTTTTCTGGTCGGATCTTGGCTGGGCGCACTTTGCGCGCTTTTCGGCTGCGCTTCTTTGATCTAGTTCAAATGCTCCAGTGTTGATGATGTAGACTTTGCGGATTAGTTGTGCCAAGGAAATGCTGCGAAGATTGAGGTTTGCTGCGTTGACACGCCAAGGGGCAAGTGCGTGTTTTGGACTGGTGAAAGTTGGCAAGCAACCACAAACTGTGTTGGAAAAGTTTTTACGTAGGGTGTACCAAAATAGGCCGATCATCGCAGATTAGTGGACCAGCATTTTCTCCTGTTGAGCAGAAGTTTTTCCACCATTGTCAATGCAAAAACAGAGATCATGGC
>JAAUXT010122806.1_pt1 | contig 11462 bp, 11 predicted proteins | sample 7278171 | NCBI WGS metagenome assembly JAAUXT01 (sample SAMN14350112, study PRJNA611818) | marine sediment metagenome | isolation source: surface marine sediment (1.8m) | place: French Polynesia: Moorea | collected 2018-08 | reverse complement strand
TGTCTTCTCTGCACTGAGGTTAATTGCTGTACAAAATCAATAGCCAACTGTGGAATACAAGAACTTTTTAGACTACAAATTTGATGATTTTAATTATCATTTGATCAAGGTGTTTAGTCCAGATGTGGAGATCATGATGCAAAGTACTTGCAGCCTTATTTTTGTTTAATTTTGCTGAACTGTTTTGAAATGACGAAGGGATGAACCAGACTTTGTGGATCTCCCTCGTACAGAGCCGCGTGGATATCAGGACGTGTTTTGCTGTGTGGATAGTCAAAACGCAAAACATGAGCTTTCATACTGAGGCCATGTAGATATCAGGCTTAATGAATGAGAAATGATGATATAGCAAAATCCACAAAATATATATAATTGTAAAAAATCTTCTTTATAGTAATGTTCATGGCAAATCTTTGATTTTGCTGAAAAATTAATCTTCTGCGATATGAAACAAAAACAGCAAACACAGCAAAACTGATATCCACATGCAAAAGTCGTGCATCGTGCGACTCATGTGGATATCCTGCAAAACGTCATGTTCTGTATGTTTTGACATTATGAATTTTAATGAGCACGACTGAGTTAACTGCGTGGATACCAAGATGCATGTTTCTCGTTTTGCCGGGATATCCACGCCGCTGTATGTTTCCAGCCTACCCCACACTAAATTGCCTCTCCATGCACATTTATCTGAGGGCCGTTGAGTGTTTATGGATCTGGGGCATTTTCAACCTGAGTGAGAAAACCTTCCTTTGATTTTCTCTGGTCCGTTGCAACGGGGCTTTTTTGACTCACAGTGATTTCTTGGAGTGAGAGTGCCTCTCCCTGCACAAAGACTTGACTAACGTCGATTATTTGTGCAGGGAGAGACACTTTCCCTTCCCCTTCTGTCTGTCTGTCTGTCTGTCTGTCTGTCTGTCTGTCATACGCACGCACACAACGGGTAGATCTACTGCGTCTGTTTGGCCTTGAGCAGCGATCGCGCCATCCGCCCACATACGACAGGTGTTCAAACACCGGGAGACAGGCAGGGGCGGAGCTGGGGTCCCTGAGACACACAGGGGAGATGGAGAGAGAGAGAGAGAGAGAGAGAGAGAGAGAGAGAGAGAGAGAGAGAGACAGACAGACAGGGACACAGAGGGAGAACGAGAAAAAGTGAGAGAGAGGGGTTGGAAAGGGAGAGAATGTGACAGAGGAGGGTGATAAAGAAACATGGGGGAGGTGGAGTAGAGAACAAAGAGAGAGACAGAGAAAGATAGAGAGAGAGAAAGACAGCGACAGAGAGATAGAGAGAGAGAGAGAGAGAGAGAGAGAGAGAGAGAGAGAAGCGTAGGGCTGCGGATCTGCACAGGCAGACAGTGACAGTGACAGAGCAGGTATGACGGAAGACATGAAATGGAGAGAATAAAGCACACAGAGAGAAAGAGGACATAGAGACAGACAGACAGACAGACAGAGAAAGAGAGAGAGAAATAGAGGAGAGAGAGAAAGAGGAAGAGTGATGTTACGGTCTCTAACCGTGTCCCAGATGGATCCTTCTCCACTGGATGATCCTTGAGAACGGCACCATCCACGCGCACTCACGTGGGTCGATACTTCCGACGGAGGCACAACCCACGCAAACAAGTTCCTCCTTTGTTTTGCGGCTAAAAGTGTTCGGAGATGTCGTGTACCTGTAGTCGAATGGCAGAAGAAGGGAGAACCAAAATAGTTTTTTTTCAGCAAATCCTGGGGGCGTCAGGACTGGAGGATCTATAATTGGATGGGGAATATCTTGACCTACTTCGTGCTCCAGCCTCTTTTGGAAATTGCTGTGTGCACAGGCGTCCCGAGCGTCCGATACGCGAGAAGTAACAAAGCGACAGAAACTGAGGAGAGTCAGTCAGCTTTATTTTCCAACACCATTGCAAAAATAGGTACTTTTTTCCAAATGTACACAATTTGTGTGCTTTACACGGTCAGTTTCGCTGCCATGGCAGGTTGGGCACACGAGATGCTGTTTCTGCCGTCATTTTCCAACAAAACATCCCAGTCCTTTTCTTTCGTGAAAAGTTTCCAGTTTTCACGCTTTCTCCATTCTTTGCCCATTCTCGTAGCTCTGACTTTCAGTGAGAAAACATCTTCTTCCCGAGCGAATCTGTGTCGCAACCTGCACAGTGAGCGCTTCTTCCTGGTTCTCTACGAAACACGGTTCGCTTCAAAACTGTCTCCGTATTGCGGAGGCACGTAGTCAGGGGCAACCTTTGTTCTCTTCACGAGACAGAACAAAGCTTGTGCCTCAAGCAAGATACTTTCTAGAAAAGTGTAGATTATCAGGCACCTTGTCATCAGTCCCCTCGCTTTCGGCTCGAAGATTGCGTGTAATTGCTGCAGTAATCTACATTTTTCCTGGAGAACAAGAGTCGGTCTGCCCGCAGGTCGTTACATGTACTTGGCAACTGGAGACGGTTGCCATGTTGGACCTGCCCAGTGGTTACAAGATGGATCTGCACTGTTTTAGTTGCAGAAGGACCTTCTTTGAACGCTGATTTTGAAGCGAACCGTATTTGAACAGCACATCCCCCGCACATTTATTTGTACAAGTGCAAACGTTTTTGAGCGCACGGACTCACAACAGGTATGTACACTTTCAAACTTCGTCCAACAATTGAATTCTATTCTTGCAGCGCAAAGAACAATTTTCAAAGAACAAAGTGAGATTTTTGAGGAGTGTTTCTTGTACATCAACCCCAAATAACTGAAGATATTTTTTTTATTATTTGACAAAATAATGTGTAGTTTGGTGCATCCAGCCAATAACGTCGTATGTACAGAAAACAATTGGCTCTGTGAAACAAATGAACAGCGGTTTTCATGGTGAAGTGACTGACCTATTTTCTCAAAGTTGATGCGAACTGTTTGCGGAGGAAATCGGGTGCTGCGACTCGGGTCTGAAATCACTACGCGTCTCCCTCATTGGTCAAGAGAAAAAAACACTCAAGGAATCCCATTCGCTGTGGACTGAAGCACTCTGGGACTCACCAGCCAATCGTGCGTTTCAAACCCTGATCGTTTTCTCCTTCTGCTACCAAATATGTCAACGCCAGAAGGACCTGTTCTCTCTTGACCCTGTTACACTCTAAAACAGTGCAAGGGTCTCATTCCACAGGATCACCAGGTGAAAACAAACCAACCTTTCAATTCCAAATTACTTTCACAGAAATCAACAGAACATTTTGCGAACCAAAAAGAAAGCTTCTCTTCTGGAATCCCCAAAAACAAAACCCAGAAATTGAAAAAAGAATCGTCAGTCTTGAAGTCCCGAGATGCGCGAACATCCGATTCCCGCTGCGCACAGCTGAAGGTGTCGCCCCCGTGTGTGCGCGCGGCCGCGGTCACGTGGTGCGTCTCGGCGCATGCGCACTAAGGGAACACCCACTCGAGGCTGAGCTCGTTCGGGAAGCGGTCTGCACACGACGCCAGGCACACGTTTTTAGATGGCGCTGCAATAGATAAAAACAAGAACAGGTGTCGGTGTTGATACGTGCCTCATTGAGACACTATACACACGCGCGTTTCTGGACGGTGTTGACACGCCCTCAGGGTTTGGCGGTTCCGGCAAACCTTTTGGGGCGCGGTAGGGAGAAATATAACGAGAACACGCGCACTATCACAGAGAGGGTCAGAACATCACGAGAGGGAGGGAGGTCATTTTCCAAGACAGTTTGTGCCAAGACAGAGCATTTCTGGAAGGGTTGGACCCTGGTGGGAGAGAAGGTCGCCTCTTTCCCTGGCTGGAACAAGCCCAGGGACTCTTCGACTTTCGTGGTGTTGGAAATAGAACCTCGACAGAAGCACCGGTCTCAAATTCAGGACTGAAACATCTATTTCCATCATCATTAGAGCTGCTCCTAAAGGCCGATGTTGTACCGGGGAGACTTGGCGCCAAAAGAGGAGCTTTCGCGCCATTTTTTGCGCCAAGGCCTTGATAGCCGGAGTCTGATTGGGCGAAAGCCTCGGGCTGATTGGCTGAATGTGATGCAGCGGATCCAGGGGCCTGAGAAGACTCTCAGATCCAAGGGAGGGCTGTTGTGTGCGGGTAGCCTCGGTCAGGCTGTCCGTTCACTTCGCCGTTCGCTACGGCACCCTTGTGCAGCCCTTCCACACGACAGGGCAATGGGCCAAGCGGTCCAGGAGAAGTGGGGCAACCTCAAACCCTCACACAAAACGCAAATGCAAACAATTTTTGCACCTTTCACCAAGGGGCCTGGGGCCCGTTGCTGCTCCAAGACTCAGGACCCAAAGAGGCAGAAACAACACACTGATTCCCCAGGCTCAGTTGGCTTTGTGACATTTTAATGGTTGGAAGTGGGTGCCTGAGGTTCTGCTTTCATGACCTGGTGTTCATGCATGTGCTGTGGTTGTGTCTAGAATGAGCACGTTGAGGTTATACAGGGGTCAGAGGGCGAGCCACGCCCTGAGGGACCCCTTTAGCTCCAGATGAGGACGTCTTGCAGACCCTGATGTGTCGCGAGTTACATCCATGTTCAAGGTGATCCGGACGAGGGGCCGGGTGCGATGTTGCAGTTGCAAAGCTGCCGAACTGGTCAGGAGAATCCACGTTTTGTAGGCTGCCCAGACAGCGCAGCTGTGGACGCATTATTCAAAACGTGCACACTCAACATCAAATCTGCAAATTTGAATTTGACTTTTGTTTTGTCTTGTCAGTGTTTTCTGATGTCAAAGAACCACTGAGCGTGCCACATGGATTGCGTTGTCTCGGGGTGTGTTGCTGGGAGAACTCGGGACACAGAGTTCCAGGCCCCCAGTACTCAGAGGCTTCGGTCTCAGTTCTGGTGATTCAAGGACACGCAGGCTCTGATTATGTACTTCAGACAAGCCGAATCTCCGAACTCGCCCAGCAAAATGTATTTTGCAGATCAATGGTGTGGAGCAGAACGCTTCGAATCAGCGCAGAGAACGAGTTCGCCTCGCCCGAACAGGCCAGATCGTGTGTGTGTGTGTGTGTGTGTGTGTGTGTGGGTGTGGGTGTGGGTGTGGGTGTGTGAGGGCAGCATGGCAATCTCCCAGTTCTGGCCCGCACTGTGTGTACTCACGTTTGTCGTAGTAGCGACTCAGCTCGGCACAGCAGCGAAGGCATTCGAGCAGCGAGCTCCTCTCTACAACGAGACGAGACAAAGTGTGAGTTCAAGATCTGTAGTTTTGGTGCATCTTGGGGTTATTACCCCCTGCCCCCTCAGCCCCCTCCTGCAACAGCAGCAAAGGTACTTGAGCAGCGTGTTCCACTCTGCAACGAGACAACGTGAACTCAACATCTGTTGTTCTGGTGGATCCCTGGGCCTGTCCCCCAGCGACCCCATGCCCCTGCAGCAGTGAACGAGAGGACACGTGAACTCTCGCTGCAGCCCTTTGGGTCCTTCCCCCTACGGCAGCCCCTCCCTGCGCCGTGTTCCGCAGTCCCCCGGCCCGTCGTCCTCATCATTCGCAACAGTGAAGAAGGCAACGTGTTCCTTCCTCTGCGCAACGAGCAGGTGAACTCAAGAACTGAGGCTCTGGCGCATCCAGGGTTCCCTCACCCTTCCCCAGGCGTGTACCCCTCTGCCCACGCAAACCCCGTACAACCCGTCTTCCCCTAAAACAGCGAATTAAGGCATCCAAGCAAAAAGGTGATGAGTGTGAGTCGTCAGCAGTCACCATGGTAACGCAGACCGTGATGAGTTACGTCACACGTACACGAGCAGTGCAAAACTGAACTGTATTTTCACGTTGAGATAGGAATGATGACAACCCACAGCAAGAGCAACAGAAACTCACACCAACAAATAATTTGTCATTCTGCACAAAAATTGTAATTTGTTGTCAGATTACATCGAAGAGCTTCTTCTTGCATCACTGCAACTTGGGAACAGAAGAAACATGGGTGAACCTTGGGGTGTGGCTTGTGGCAGGGTGCCCCTTGACTCCCCCAAAACAAACCTGCCCCAGTTTTGAACCGCAGACACAAACAATGGAGCCCATCTGACCAGATGGTTGTTTCTCCCTTGTGGCCCTTCTGGGGTTCGGCCTTTACCCCACAGTGGGTACCCCCTGAAAGATGTTGTCAAGGCTGGCTGAAGGATTCTCTTGATCTTGGGAGTGTGGCAATTGTGTGTGTGTGTGTGTGTGTGTGTGTGTGTGTGTTGGTTGGTTGGTTGGTTGGTTGGTTTGTTGGTTTCACACCCGCCCACACTGCCAACATCACCAGGACGACAGCAACAACCTGAGGGTTTGTGATTGAAGTTGGCACAATGCAAACGACGTTTCACTGAACGCCCCGTCGACGCCAACGTCAAAAAGAGCACTGTTTCCATGGCACTGGCCAATCACGAAACACAGTTCGACGTTGGCGTTGACGCGCGTTCAGTGAAACGTCGTTGCATAAACTCCATTCTTATCTGGAAACGTCGGTAAAAATGTCAGAAAACCATTTTTCGCTGTTTGCAAACCTAAAACAACACTGCACTTCATTGTGTGGAGATATTTCTTTTATTTGTCACCAAATTGGTTGCTTGAGACGGTCAGGCCAAATCTGACTCTGCCAGCTCTATGGTAGCCAGTGTAGACGTGGTGTTCTTCAGACAAGGAGTGCTCAGGGTCTCCAGGTTTGTGGCTGCAGCCTGAACTTGAACATGGTTTCTGTCTCTCTTTAGAGTCTTTATTTTGCGAATACATTTCAGCAGAAGATAATCCACCAGTTCACAGACAGTGAGAACTGAAGCTCCCAGCAGCAGCCCCAGAAACCCTCCAACCTCACTCAACAAACTTCCAGCTTCAAATGCTGCATTTTGCTGAATGATTTCCTTGCTCAAGGTGGGATAGTAGATGTCCAGTTTCAAAAAATTATTCCTGAAAGAAAATTTTTTGAGAAAGTATCTTTGGTGTTTGAGGGAATACAAATTTCAACAAAACTTGCAGCTTTGTCAAAATTTATTTGACCTTTCACATTTGTGTGACAAACACATGTACTGAACTGAATCAAAGCTTGATTGACTAACACTCACATGAAATATGTGGAATCCATTTCAGTTTGGTCAGTGTAAAGCTCAAAAATTAAATTTATTGCGTGCACATCTTCCACCAATTCTTTCATGCACGAGACCAAGAAATTAAAAGTCAACATTCTCATTGTGGTCCACAACCAGCGGCCTTCGAAGAGTATATTCAGGGCATCTGCTGTGTTGTTCTCAGTCACTACAACTGATCTGTCTGTGGCTTCAATCTCTTTTGTTGTTTCCAATTCTTTAAAGACTTCCCAGGAAAAGGCCAGAATAGGATTTTTGAAGAATTGCAAAAAACTCAAGTGAATACAATTGAAGCCTGTCACAACTTCCTCATAGAAATCCATTTTCCCATTTTCTATTTTGTCAACGAAAGACCTCACAATCTCTATCTCAGTTTGAAACTCAGGATCAGAAAAACTTCTTTTTAATGACCATCTGCTTGTCCTGTGACTCAGATATTTCCTTGCATTCTCAGCAGCGTGAAGGATTGTGGGAATCTGTCTTTCCAACGCATTTAAAATTCGTTGAAGGCGACGTGTTTCTGTCTCAGCATTGAAAAAGTTGTCATAGCACGATTTAAAGTTTTCTCTTCCCACTAGCAACAAATACTTGATGTCATTGCTGAAGTTCAGCGACCAGCTACAGACTTGGGTCCAGTGGTTTCCCCAGTTGTGTGAGTTTTGTGAACAGAGGCGCTGAGAGAAAAGGAACACAAGACTTTTTGACATCTCCAGGAGTTCATTCAGATGTTGTGACTGAGCCATGTCACTCATTTTAGACATCACCAATTGCACGTTCTCTGCAATACCCAAAGCCTCTGTGGTCACATGCAAACAGTCTTGGTTTCTGTTGTTTGATTCTGATTCTTGTATGAACTTCAAATGTCCTGTGAGAATATTATTGAGTTTTGCTGTGTGAGTGTCATAGATGAACAGTTTGTTTTCAAAATGATCAAGACTCAGCTTCAGTGAGTTAAATGTGTTGAAGCATCTTTCATTTGGACTCTTTGTGTCTTTAACAGAAAGACTGTCATTCAATGAACTCCCAAGAAAGCTGCCTGCAACATTCTGAAATTCTGCACAATCTTCTATAAATTTTGTGGTCTCACACTTGTGCTTTGACTCACACCCTGCCAAACTCATCAGCTCATCTTGAAATTGAAAAGTTTTGTGAACCAGTTCCCCTGTCAGTGGAAATGAATTGATGAGCTTCTCCAGGTGATCAGTCAGTTCCAATATTTTCACATAGTCTCTCTGAAATATGTTTGCCTTAAATACCAGCATCACAGATCCCTGTGTGACATTGTGAGTCCAAGAGACGAAATCTGCAACGTCCCCCCCACACACACAAACAAACACACTGACCTTGATAGTTCCAGCCAACGCGACATTTCGTTTCATCTGGATAAGAACTTCACTGCATGTCTGCAGCCTGGTTGCATATTCCTTGGTGTGTTTTGTGTAGTTTTCCCAAACTTGCCTCTCTTTTGAAACATATTCAAGTTCAGTTTTGTGTAATGCATCCACAGCATCCACAAGCTTCATCTAAGAAATTCACAATTTTAATTTTTTCACAAAACGGTTGCAAAGAAAAGAAGATGGAAACAACATGTGCAAAACACAAGCAAATTCACCTGAAGGTTTCTCTGTTTTTGTTGATCAGTGAGGACATATTGCTTGATGTTTTTTGGATCAAGTTCTGAACTTGACAAACTGGTCTTGAAGGTGGTCCAGTGGCAGAGCTTGTTGCATTGACATTCTTTCTTTTTGCCATAAAGTTGTTCTGCATGAAGTAATGCAAGGTAATAAATTCCTTTGAAACAAGTAAAACCAAAACAGTGTTTTCTTTCACTGAGGCCATGTGTCTTGTTTCCTGTTTTTTTTGAAGAAAACTCACCTGACAATTTGTTCAAACATACAAATATAGACACAGAGGAACACTGATCATGAATATCTGTGGAATCACAAGCCAAGTTTCAATTGTGTTGCTTCAGAAAAAATTGTTCACACAACAGAAGAAATAGAATGAAATCACTCCAATGCAACACCTGATGAGCTGTAGTTTGTTGACAATGAAGGTAAATTACACCCACAGGTGTCAAAAATCAGCTTTGTGTGACATATAGTCTGGCACTGATGCACCTCTTCTCTGTTGCCCTCAACACAATCTCCATGTGGTGCAGGCAACTCACTTACCTGTTCAGAGAAAAACCAAAATTAAAATCAAATATACCTCACTTCAAAAGTTTTCTGCAAAATGCAAATTGAAAAAAATGTTCACTTTCCTCAGCTGGCATAACTGCAACCAGGATATGTCTTCCTGGAGCCACAGCAAACCCTTCATTGCCAACACTGACCATGCTTGATTGCTCTTGAAGAAAGATCTGAAAATGTTGTTGGTCAGTCAAGCTTGGCATGTCAATTTTGAAAAGCTGCACAAAACTTTTTGCAGTTATGTTTGAACATACCTTGAGACCAAAATCAATTTGAGACCCCAAAGTGTGTTCCTCCTTTTCAACATTCAACAACATGCTGAGTGCATTGTGTAACCCTGAAATAATGTAACAACACAACAAAACAAACATTGTACAATCAAAACAAGAGGTAAGTTTTCTTTTTTTTGGCAAAACTGGCAGTTGTACCAGGTTCCTGCACAATTTCAGTGGGGGATTTGCCATTGAAGATGTGACAAAGTCCCAGATTGGTCAACTTTGTTTCAAAATCATTGCTGATATCACATGGATTTCCTTTCCAAGAACATCTGAAACAGTAATAAATTGTTTTGTGTGGCACAACAACAGAAGAGAAAATACTGCTATTTTCCTGAACAAGACCTACTTTTCAAATAAGTCTTCCTTTTGGTGAGGCACTTTTGTCAAAAACTCCTTTGTACTGATATTGAGATTTTCAATGAGATTGTCCACTCTTTGCAACAATGTCTCTGCAAAGGAAACTCCAGCAAATGAGTGGTTTGATTCTCAATTCCTGGCAAACAAACTGCAGAAGTGTTGAAGACTGAACATCAAGAACCATTGATTTGAGAACTTGAGAAGAGCTCATTTAGAGGTGCATAAAGACCCCATTCTACCAAAGATGTTAGTCTGGAGAGAAATGAAAAATTGACACAAACCATGTTATTAAGTTTCTGCAAAAACAATTTTAAAGCACTTTGTGGTTGAGGAAGGAAACACACCTACCTGAATGAGTTTTGATTGCAAATTGTAACTGTTGGAAACTCCAACTCTGGGGGATAAATTACCATGACATTTGTGTTAGTTTTGTACTGGAAATACACAACAATTCTGTTGCTGACTTGTCCAATGAAAAACAAGAGAGACAACACCACAGCTCCAGACCAAATAAACCTGTCAACAAACACAAACAACTGGTGTAGTTCTCCCTGCTGCACAATTTTCTTGTTTTCAAAACAATTGGTTTCGTTGTGTGTATGCTCACCTTCTTGCTTTGACTCCTTCAAAAATGTACTTGACTCCATGAATTGTTGTGCTCTGCACAAAGTTGCTCCAGGACAAATTGTTGTTTTCAGGTTGTGTTGCAGACTTGTCTTTGTGGAAGTGTACTGGTTTGCAGATGCCTGCTTGGTTATGTTGGGCTTGAAGGTGCTCTGGTTCTTTGAGCATTGTTTGAACTTTGTGACAAGCAAACTATTTCAGATGTGTGCTGAGCTTGAGTAAAATGATGACTAGATCTGTTGCCAGTTCCAAAGTGAAGACTTTTGGCATCTTGCACCTTGGTCTTCCTCCCCTTCCCACTTTCTAGCAATACAGATGTTTATTTTTTGGCCTGGATGTGTATTGAGTTTCAGGAAATCAGTTTGCCTGACAGGAAGCTGTCTCACACAATGGTACTTTCTTTTGTTGATGCGCTGCTGGGTTGAAATGCGTGTTTGCCTTGATGTAGCAAAGGGACAGTTGAGGCTGTTAGGCTGTTTGCAGAAGACAAAGGGTTGACACATGTGTGTTTGGCATCATTCTCGATGATTCTCGCAGATACTGGAACTGTCTTTGCTGCATAAAATTTACGAGGTAATCTGAAATACGAGAGCGTAAAACTGTGGATCCAGAGAAAGAGTTCAAGGGGCCAAAATTGTGTCTGAAAAAGACGCATCTTCAGCATACTTGCGTCAGCTTGGAGTTTGGATTTGTGGTCGAGGGGGGGGGGTCGGCCTCTGTTTCTTTTTAGGTGATTTGAGGTGGGTTGCGCGATTTGAGCTGATGAGCCAAATCGGTGCGAGCCAAATCGAAGCACCTATAGGCAGCCTCTTCCAAAAGTATGTCTACAGCAGTTTCATGGTCAAGATGAGGATTGATTTGGGACCTTTTGGGCTCTTTTGGTTCATTTTGGGTTGGGGATAATGCGCGAGGAAGGAATTTGTCAAATTTGAATTTTTGGGTTTCTGAGG
>JAAUXT010111296.1_pt1 | contig 11463 bp, 12 predicted proteins | sample 7278171 | NCBI WGS metagenome assembly JAAUXT01 (sample SAMN14350112, study PRJNA611818) | marine sediment metagenome | isolation source: surface marine sediment (1.8m) | place: French Polynesia: Moorea | collected 2018-08 | reverse complement strand
CCCTGTCTAATGTATGTAATAATTAAATATAAAAATATTTAGAATATAATTAATTGGCTGAGGCCAGCCCCCCCCTGGTGGGGGAGGAGTGTGGTGTGACACACCAGCTGCGAATTTGAACCACCGCATGACAGGTGGCAGCAAGAGATTCGCGCCACCGGGCCAGTCTCACCTGAGATACCAACCAGTGTGTTTGTGATATCACTACATTTGACCAGGTGTCAGAAACGCATGATTGGAGTCTACTCGCAGATCTGTGCTGTAATTCGGTAGAGTCCAGACTCCGAAACCCCAGCTTTTTCATCTTCGCAGCTAGTGTGTCTCTGTTAGACTTCAGATCAACTCAAAATCTGACGGGTAGTGCGCGGATTTGATTTCAGTGTCTGCAACCGCAACTTGTGCCCCCCCTCCCCACAGTCAAATGAGTCTGCTTCTGTTTTGAAATTGTCAACGAGTGTCTTTTTCTTTCACAGGTGAATTTCCCAAGTCTGGGCAGAAAGTGCAAGTGCATTACACAGGTGAGTTTCAGCGTGTTAGCTTGAACACAACTGTGAACGACAGATACAACTGGTGAGGCCAGATTCACCACACCAACTAGCAGGTCAGATTCACCATGCCAACTGGTGAGGTCATATTCACCACACCAACTGGTGAGGCTAAATTCACCACACCAACTGGTGGGGCCAGATCCTTGGGAAAAAGGTGCGTCTTATACACGGGTGGACACGGTATTTGCAACTGACAACGAGCTAAATCGGTGAACCTCGATAAATACTCACCCGACAATATGTGTATCGCTTCCTTTGAAAATTTGTACGGGCAGCACCGGCGTCAAACAGGCGAGGGCATCAAAGAACCGGTACAGTACCTGATCCCCCCAAAACCCCCAGGTGTACCTCAGCTGGCTGACGTGGGGGTGGGAGGGGTGAGTCCTGATTCCGTCGTGTCACGGCCGCCTTCGCATCCATGAACAAGAGGCAGTGCTCAAGGCAACTGCAGTGCGAAGTCCCTTGCAGCATCGGTAATGTCATCAATTCTTCCTTGTTCATCAATTCTTCCTTGTCCTTATTGTCTTCCACCAGTTATGCTGTCCATGGGGGGGGGGGTCTGGTTATGTGGGGGGTTCAGTTACGGGGGGTTGGGAGGGGGTGGGGGATATTTCATCCACCCTGCCATATACTGCACTACCACATGGTGCTTCGCCCTAAAGGGACTTCGCACAAGAGGCTTCCTCTTGCTGCGTGCGTGTCAAATCGCAGTCCAGTGGGGAGCACTTTTTTCACCTTTTTTCAACCAGGATAGCAGGGTCCCTCCCTCCAGCATGCAGACAGTCAACTCTGTTTCAGCTGCTGGTAATTCTTTTCAAGCACGCGGTTTGGGATGTACACCACACAAGAACTTGTCCACAAAGACCTTTTTCTCTTTGCAGGAACTTTGACGAATGGAAAGAAGTTTGACTCTTCGAGGGATCGTGGAAAGCCCTTCGAGTTTCGTTTGGGCGCTGGTGAAGTGATCAGAGGTCAGTTCGTGCTTTCAGCATTCTCGCTTACGTTCCACTGACAAGATTTCGGTGCAAATTTTGCTGACCTTTCTGAAATCATATGCACAGTGACACTCTTTTGCAGGGTGGGACGAAGGCGTCGCTCAGGTAATGTCGTCGGAAGCTCCGGTAGTTGCCTGGATCTGTTCGCAAAAGAGTGAAGAACTGAACAAATCAGAAAAATACGTTTCAGCAAGCAATCTCCTTTGCAAGTCAAGAATTTTGTCCAACTTATGTTTTTGTGGAGAAGATGGTGACGAACAACTGTGTCAGCTCCAGCTGACCGTTTTCCTCTGCATTTCCAGATGAGGATTGGGAGCAAGGCCAAGTTGACTTGTCCTCCAGACTATGCGTATGGCTCAGCTGGCGCCGGCGGCATATATCCTTTTCAGTTGTTATAAATTTGATAAAACATTTTACTGCTGATCTGCAACAAACATTTTCGGGTTCATCTGACAGCGCTCTTTGGGACAGGTACGTGGAAATTGGGCGCGAAATTGAGCAATTCACAATTTGAAATGCACCTTGACTGTTTTCACAATCCCACCGAACGCGACGCTGCTCTTCGAGGTGGAGCTGCTCGGCGTTAAAATGTAGTCACCACTGAGTCCAGAAGCATTTGTTTGCTATATTGCGTGCCGGTGGTCGGAAGAAAAATATATCAGTGAACAAGTCAGAAGAAAGCAAAACCAAAGGCTGCGCGAAATTTTGGGTGTTGAAATTTGTGTTCACAAGTTGCACAGACAAGTTTGCTGCGAGGCGCTTCTTGTTTCACAATTTGGGAACAATTTCTTGCGGTCATTCCTGTGTTTTGTGAGACTGCTTGCCGCGCGCAGACAGTGCGTGAGAATCATGTGTCCAGTAGATGCCAAATTGTCAGTAGAGCAATTCAGCTGTGGTTTCGTGTTCATTCTGTACATTCTGATATCCGCCAAATGATGCATTTTCGCTGTCGCCTCAGGAAGGGGAAGGAACGACAGAAAAACAGACCACTTTGGTTGCGAAGAAATGGGACCTGAAATGCGTAAAAGTTGTATTCCGCTTGCAAATCATAAATTTCCTGCAAGAGCAAAGCCGTGTCACATGACTCCACGTTCGAAGTGGATGATAAGACTTGATATCTCCACAAATTTTTCTTAATTTTTTGGTGCTTTTTTTTTTTCGTGCAATAAAGATGTAGACAGATGTCTTGTGAAAACAATAGTTGCAAGTTTTTGAAAACACTTCCGTGTAGTGATATCACAAACACACTGGTTGGTATCTCAGGAGAGACTGTCCCAATTGCGCCATCTGGTGAGTGGTGGTTCTAACTTTTACAGCTGGTGTGTCACACCACACTCTTCCCCCGGTAGGGGGTGTTGGCAGCGCCTAACAATTTTTAATATTCTGAATATTTTTATAATAATATTTTGATAGAAAATAGACACATAATAGTACAATATCACTATTTTGCTGGCTTTGGCCTGCATTCCTCCCCTCCCACAGGGGTATCATGTGATCAGGGTTTTGGTGCTCTTTCTTACAAAATGGCAGCTGCTCAGAACAGGCCTATCACATTTGAAGAAACTGAAATTCTCCTTTTCTTCTTCAAAACATAATCTGCAAGTTTTGTGAGGAGGCCCAATAGCAGGGCCTTCCTAAGACTGACCCAAGGGTCATGAGAGCTGTGGTAGAATACTTCAATTGTGGCCCGGCCCCCCACGGGGTGTTCCACAATTTAGTGTATCGACTGGCACATTCCTTGTAAAGGTGAGTTTCGTGGTTCTCAGTTCAGTCACCCCACACCGAACTCCGTCGAAGTCACAAGTTTTGGCTTCATACAGGGCAAGAGCCGTGCACATGATGTCCGAGAATCCAGATGCAAATAGAATCTCGCCATTGCACAAAACACTGTTGTCCTGTTTGAGAAAGCGATCTACACGCGAGTGACCTTTCCTTTCTCCAATTGTGAGCTTTCCTCTGCAACTTGACCAAGGAAGACGATCGCAGGAATGAGGAAGGTTTTGCACCAATCGGCGCCTCAGCCGTGGGAACCAGTCGAAAATCCTGACGGAGCCCCCGAAGTCTCGTCTGTGTGTCCCTGGCCGGTGAGAAAAAAGGAAACACTGGCTGCAAAAGGAGCAAAGAACTCATCATGGGTGTTGAAATGCAAACCATCAGTCCAGGGGATGGTCAGTGCAACTTTTCTCTTTATGCTTCTTTCTGTGTTGAACATTTTGGGCTGAAATCCAAGGCAATTGAATCAGTTTCTTGTTCCAGATTCTAGATCTGCCTCACAGACTTGGGTCAGACGGTTTGACACCAAGACCAAATGTTTAGATCTGCTCTCGTTTGGGTTGTGGCGGAACTATTTGTCTATGATGTGGGGATGAGGGATGGATCTACTGCCTCTGAGGTGGACATGCCCCTCAGGAGTTTGACATGTCGGGCACCCCTTAAAAAAGTGCTTCTTTTGCAACTGAAAAATCGATTCTGGCCACTATCCAGAAGTAGATTCTGGATCTGGTCAGTTGGGCACGCACGTATCTTGAAGTTCAGGCGAAGTTCTGCATCCAATTGGTCGAGTTGTTTCCGCACACCTGAAGAGTCTCAAAAGCAAAAATGAAAGTTTTGCACGGAACAATGTTGGTCTGACAAAATTGTGTTAATTTTTCAGGTACCACGTTCCCGAAAAAGGGCCAGACTGTGTGTGTGCACTACACAGGTACTGTAGAGTCCCGTGTATAAAACGCACCTTTTGCCCAAAAATTCAGCTTGAAACAAGGAGTGCGTCTTGTACACAGGTGGTAATTTAGTACAATTTCAGTGAACCATTGACACCAGAAAATGAGAGGCAAAAGAAGGGGGTCCACCCACACAAGTTGCGTTTGAAACTGTTACAATCGGACGTGCAGAAAAACTTGTCAAACTCGCGAGGACACGCTGTAGAGAAACCGTCTTGTCTCGGCGTGGTCTTTCCGAGCATTAATTTTCACTCATTTGTTTGCCGGTACGTTTCAGGATGCCTCACAGACGGCAAAGTTTTCGACTCGTCCAGAGAGCGAGATCAGCCGCTGTCGTTCAGAATTGGCCACGGTGAAGTGATCAAAGGTGCAAGAGCAAAAAGATTGCTGTCTTCCTCGCGTTCCTTCGGCCCAGTCGAGCTTCTTTGTGAACAATTCGTGGACAACAGATTTTCTTTTGTCTTTTGTAGGATGGGACGATGGTGTCAGTCAGGTAAATAGAGAGTCGCTTTGCACACCACGTCGATAAATTTGGTAAAACGTCGGTGCGTGTTTTGTTCTCACAATTGGCCGTCCGGAATTTGTATCTGTTCCAAGCAAATTGAACATTTCATGTGAGGACTTCAGTTCTGTTGACCACAAATTTCGGACGCCTGTTTGGAATCTCGAGAAGGATTGTTTGTCCGCTCCTGATCGAGTGACCCAATTTAAAATAATCACCTGGGCAGATTGGGTATGTTACCTCGGGCATCGGTCTTCCTTATTCTTGCCTTTCGTTGGGCAAAGCGCGACTCCACACCGGTGGGTGTTCTTGTTTCATCGTCTGAACCTTTCTGCGGAGAAAACGAGACGACTGCCCGAGACTCTTTCTTGTTCGTTAAAAGTGAATTTGTTGTTTGGCGGCTCTTGGGTCAGGAAACAATCGGTAAAACAAAAAAGGCGAGTGTTTTTCGAGCCCCCAGCACCGTTGTTTCCAAAAGTTTGATGCAACCATTGCATGCAACACGGGACAATTGAGAAACAAAATAATTCTCTTCCAGATGAGTCTTGGTCAGAGAGCAAAACTGATCTGCACGCCAGACTTTGCGTACGGCAAGAAAGGCTACCCCGGTGTATATCCTTTGAGAAAGAAATTCGTATCATACAGTTTCACATTCAAAAAACCGATAACCAAATGTCAAATAACGTTCACTTGAAATTTGATTGAGAAGCCAGGACAAATGGTTGCCACTTCCCGTTTCAAGTTCCAGTTTTCCTTGACTTTACACACTATACCTCCAGATGCAACGTTGGTTTTCGACGTCGAACTTGTGAAGATAGTATGAGTGAACATTTTAGATCTGTTGCAAACGAGAATAGGACATTTGTAAGTGCAGTTGGATTGTCTGTTGAAACTGCAAAACACTCCAGATCGTGGCAATGAGACACGCTTTTCTGTTCTTTGACAAGTTTGTAGTTGATCTATGTGCAGTTCAATCAGCGTGAGCAATGCAAATCAGATAAACGCAGCAACATATCACCCGGACCATGGGGACGACGGGCTGAGGACCGGAGCTTGGGTCGGGATGCCGAGCCAGGACAGATTTCTTCGGAAACGCACAAATTAAAAAACACAACAGATCTGTGAGGTTCCACACTTTTGTTCAAACTTTGGACGAAAAATTGGTTGGATTTTGGACTGTTAAGTTCACCCAGGCGACATTGTGAAGAATATGGATCACTTCAAGAAGTCGCCTCGGAACTGAACACGAAGTGCCGGACACCAAGACTTCTTTTGCGATTTCGTTCTTTCGTTGTAAGAAATGTACTTGTCGCGTCCAAATTTTCGACACTCAATTTCACTGCAGAACTCAAACGGATGTTTTCTCGGTTTTTACATTTTGTACCAGTTCTCGCTCATTGGACTAAAATAGTGTTCAAGTCCCCCAGTGATTTACATGTACTTCAGTTTGTTGTAAATGTTTTTCTTCAGCGACAAACCTGTTCCGATGTTCGAGACAGCGGACTGTTGTTTCTTGCGAATTTTTGGTTGTCTATCCCCGAAGGCGGGTATTGAGAATCTGCATACGATAAAAGTTTATCCACAAACCGGGCATTGAGACAGTTATATTTTTGTTCCCTGTGTTTTGTTTCACTGGTGAAATTTTTGTGACGCTCACACCTGTAGGTGGTGTGTCACAGTGCCTCCCTGTTTCTCTGTGTGTTTGTACTTTTCTAACCTGGAAACACGGAGATTGTCTTTCTGGACCTTTTGTGATGCTCGTATGCAAGATTTATGTCGTCAACGACAGGATGGCACGATTGGCGCGCAAACAAATGTACACGACTTGTGACTGCGTTCTGATGCGTACTCTAAAGAAAGTGAATGAATGAAGAAGGCTACACTCGAGGCAGCAAACGTCCCGTGTCTGAGCGCAATTTTTCAACAACATTTGCACTGCTTATTGATTCAGTTTCAGCAAAACGTTTCAGCGTGAAAACTGTTGCATCGATCTTGAGTCTTGTCGAAGTTGTTCCCTCTGCTCTTGTTGCACTGAACATTTTCACTGACTTGCGCGACCAGAAAACACTGGTGCTGGAATTGACCGAAACAGGCATTCACTGGTTTCTATCGAGTCTTTCGAAGGCATGGATGAGTGAAATTTTTGTTGGAATAACCGTACCATTTTTGTAAGAAAGTCTGTTCTCGATGTCACAAAAAGATATTTGTGGATCCACTGTCTGTGTTTGCATTCCATGTTCTTTTTGTTGAAACCCTGGGGCTGAATAGATCTAATTCTGCGAACAAATGTTCCCATGTGAAGGAAAAATGGTCACTGTAATCCGCGACCTTCCTAGAAATGCAACGTGCACTGTGAACACAGAACCAGTGGTCTGGTGTAGTGCTTCTGCGAGACGATAATGATGCTGCCTTGCCAGTCGACCGTGTTATTGCTTTCATCTTGTATCTTCTGAAATACAACTGATCAGAACTTTGCGTGAGTCTGTCAATGTTGTCAGGTTTGTCGGGTCACAGATTTTTGGCCAACACTACTTTCAAATTTCGTACAAGGACCGGGAGAAATGCAAACATTTCACTCATTTTATTACACTGGCAATGAATTCAATGTTCCGTTAGCACCATAAAGAAAACAACAAAAAAACAGAGTTAGTTCCAACCAGGCGCAACGTTTTGTTGTGCTGTTGAACGGGACATACGGCAAAAATCGACGAAAAAATCCACCAGCTGAGCAACAAATGTGCAAAATAATACTATCGGGGTAGAAAAACGTGAAGGATGTGTGCCCATACCTCTTGTCTCGTGACCAAAAGATGTCGGCCCAACTGTCACAAAGGTTCAATTCCAAACTTCCATCAAGGTGTCCCCAATTTCCTGAGTTTTGCACAAACAGCTGATTTCAGTTTCTACCCGCGGGTGTTGAGTGAAGAGCAACAGCAGAATTTCGGGTTTTCAGCAAAGCAAAAACTGTACACCGCGGCCTCAATCCTTTCCTGAGATCAAACAATAAATAGTTCTGTTGTGTTTACTCACAACACCAATGACCATGGCCACATCGCGCGCTTTGGTAGCAGTAAGGCGTCGACATCACGAAAACGACGCTACAATTCACGAATGTGTGACAACGAGAAACAAGACAAGAACACAACCAGCCAACCAATAAAATCTATCACATGTGGGTCGCACAGTGTGTGCACAATCGTTCCATGTCCTTTCCGAGAGTCACGCACAATCACGTCTGCACTTCATCGCACTCACTCATTTCTCTCACCGTTTCCGGCCAAAACCTGGACACAGTACGTCTCGTCTACTCAGTATTGCTTTCGACCCTACCCGGTCCCGCCCTCCCCTGAGGCAAAAAGACGCCTCAAAACAGTGGCACAGCAAACTTCAATCATAAAACAATTTCACCGACTCACTGCTGCGAGTCGCTACGATGGCTCATCCGCGTGGAAGACGGACAACTTTCTCAAGTGTGTCCGGATGGTTTCGAATGTGCAAAAGCTTATGCCAACTGACAGCGGCCCTTTTATCAAGTTCATGCTCAGTCCTTTGTACAGACCACCCCGCAGTCCTTCGTTCAAGTAGACCAGCTTCAGTGTCCTCCACACAGACGTATACTCGTTCGCCTTTCCCTTCACGCCTGAAAATCACAAACATTTTACACATTCAAGTGGCAACGCAGGGAATCTTCCTTCAGGAGAAATTCTGCCCACGCGACTCACCCGCAGTTTGCATTCTTCGTCGAACAATGTCGAGCGGGTAGGACGATGACTGACCGAGAAACCCAGCCACCGCACCGAAGCAGAGTCTCTCCACAGCCAAAGGCTCCTCCCGATGTTCTTGTATCCGTTCTGCCGGAGAAGCGCGCGATTTTACCTTCGGTTCAGTGATCAAAACTGGAGTCTCTCACACTGGCATGAAGTGAAAAACCATTATTTATGCCTACCCATGTAGTTTTTCTTCAAAGTTTCGTACGTGAAGAAACTCGTTCCAGCATACGGGATGACACCCAGTAAAGTGGGCCAGAAACCTCTGTACAGAGTCAACAGCCCTTCCTGTCGGTAAATCTTTTTGAACACTTGCAGCAAGTTGCTGTACCTGAAGAACACAAACAAAACAGTGCGAGCAAAAAGATCTCTCAAAACACAGGTTCCAGTCTGCAGCCGGTGAAAACGAGAAGAAGACAAGGCTGTCCCGTCATGTTGCTTCTGTTCCTTACATGCATGCTTGAGTCACAGCCATGCGAGCTCGAGCGAGATCCAGTGGATAGGTGAAGCCAGAAGCCGTCACTCCCGCCAGACAACCCGCCGCAAATCTTTTACCAGGAGGCAAATGCCTGCAGAAAGTAAATTGTGATGAAAACAAGCTTGACCAAAAACATGTCCACCCAAAAGAACAACAGCTGATGGCTGCCAATAAAATCTGACTCACTCTGGATTTTGAGGATGAAGAAAATGTTTCCATTGCTCGTGCGAACCGTACTGTATCGCTGCGTATGGCACGATCCTTGTCATTGTGGCAGAATTCCCTCGCCACAATGAGAGAAAGCCATCGTTCTTCACACTTCGAGCCAGAAATCGCCAAGCGCCACGGAACGAATACCTTCTCTCGCTGGAAACTGCAAAAGCAAACCTGGTCAAAACAAACTCCCAAATAGTCGCACATAAGAAACATTATTTGGTGATTTGGAGAGGAGGCAAGAGAACCCACCCTGAAAGTTAATTTTTGTCCTGTCGAGTGGCGCTATTGTTGTCTTCGCAGCTGCTCCAGCCAAAGCACCAGCAGCTAGAGTGGTGAATACCTTGTTTTTGTGGGATATCTGAAGCACAAAGAATCGTTTGGGCACAGGTATTGGGGCAAGATCCAGAGGGGCCGGGGGCCTGGCCTCAAACCTCTGGAATTTTATGACACCCTCCGCAACCACTACCATCAAATAAGATTCATTTTCACTGGTGTCAAGTTCGGCAGGCAAACAAATTACTTGCGTGTGCGCCATGCTTCGATCAGGATGAACAACGAACCTTCGCAGGAAGAGAACTGGAATCATCCACTGGTAGAGACTTAGAAGGTTCTGGATTTCTGTCTTTCACTGCTGACACCACAGTTGGAATGGAAATGTCTCGCCGATTCAAAACATTGGCTGCATTTTCGCCCACTTTAACACCCATCATGGGAAGTCATGTTCACTGCAACAAAAGGAAAAATTCCCGTGAATCACACCCCGATCTGCAGCAAGGAACTGCTCAGTGACATTGTGAAAAGGAAACAGCAAAAACTTGTGGGTCGACAAACAGCAAAAAAGAAAAGGGCGTACAAAACTGCGGGGGTGTGAGTGTCCAAAACTGAGGTGTGCGTGGTGGGGAGGGGGGAGTCAATTCATTTTTGTTGAAGAAGAAGTCACAAAAGCTTCGCAAATAGCTTGTCAATGGCAGTGAGACTATGCACCTTGGTGCGACGTCAGCCGTTCCCATTAACAGGGTTAAGACACACCAGGAAAAGGGTCAGGAGGGTGTGTCTCAAGGAATCATTCGGAAGGATCGAGCTCACATCGACCGACCAAAAGTGAGTTGAGTCAGGCTGAACGGAGCAGGGGGTTTTCAAGGAAAATCCTAGGTTGGAACAAATCGACGGGAACGGGCACATAAATTTGGCCAATAGATCTACATAAATACAACTCAGACAACAACACAGAAACAGTAACGCTGGGCTGGCGGGATCAAATCCGGATCCGTTGCATTTAATGCGCGTTCTGTGAAACTTCAATGCACATGTATTTGTAGAAAGATTTGAGGCCTCCTGGATACATGTGGTGCAAGTGCTCACCATTCAAACATGAAGCTGTCCCAAATTATGAACTGATTTGACGTGAGAGCGATAATAGGGTAAGACAACACCAAAGTTCGCTCGTACTCGCATCTACCTTGCCGAGGTGCAAGCAGGTCGTGTGAACAATCTTTGTGTGATTATTGTTTGAAGATTTTCATGTCAAAATTATACCAAAAGTAAATTTCAAAAACAAGATGTGTTTGAAAGTCAAGCAAATGGTTTGAAATCTTCGTTGGGACAGCAAAATTTCTCGTCGCGATACTGCCGTGAGTTTCCAACAGAAGTGCGCCCAAGGTGTGATTTGGCAGGAAAAACAGATCTTACTATCAAATCTGTTTCTGCATTTCTACTCTCAAATCGAACAGACCTCCGTCCATAACCTTCAGAATGGTAAGTTGTGTTGGTACATTGATCATATTAACCGTTTGAATGAAAAAAAGGGGAGGGAATTTCCCGAAATGCCTCAAGAAAGAAATGGTGACAACTTCGTGATGGGTGTGCCCCCACTGGTTGTGGTGCACAAAATCTGCCAGAATCTGTCCAGATCTCGGTTCCTGTTCTTGTTTTTCCTCGTGAACCCGGCTTGTTCTGATTGGTGATGCTGTGCTTGGGTCCAGAAAAACATGTTCTCTTCGGTAGATTCCGGTTCATTCCACTCGTAGTGATATCACAAACACACGGGTTGGTGTCTCAGGTGAGACTGGCCACGGTGGCGCAAATCTCCGTGTTTATTGAATGAACAGTGCTGCCACCTGTACCATGGTGGTTCAAATTTACAGCTGGTGTGTCACACCACACTCCTCCCCCACCAGGGGGGGCTGGCCTCAGCTAATTAATTATATTCTAAATATTTTTATATTTAATTATTACAT
>JAAUXT010058553.1_pt1 | contig 11463 bp, 9 predicted proteins | sample 7278171 | NCBI WGS metagenome assembly JAAUXT01 (sample SAMN14350112, study PRJNA611818) | marine sediment metagenome | isolation source: surface marine sediment (1.8m) | place: French Polynesia: Moorea | collected 2018-08 | reverse complement strand
GACTTTTCGAGACCTTTGGTCGAGAAAGGAGTTGTGTGATTGAACAGGAACCTTTTTGTGGGGTGAGAACCCATTTCTACCATGATGCGAGCTCGTACGACATGTTTAGAGGTCGAAGAGTTGTAAAAAGTTGATGTCCTGTCTGCGTGTCCACTCGGGTGTTTGTCGAGCGTAATTTTTCCAAATTGTCTGGTAAATTGCTCCTTTGAAGTGCTTCCTCGGTGTGGAACTGTCCTCAGACATTTCTGTGAGTGGAGTGTGTCTAAAGTCTAATTGTCAGTGAGTAAGCCTCGCTGCGTCCCTGAGTAGCTACTTAAACCACAGTTTGCTCAGAATAGATGCCAATCACTCGCTTCGTTGTCGCAGATGGGAAAATCCCGGCGCTATTCACACGGGGAGGACACGAGCAACGCTTCTGGTGTCGACTGTAGCTCTGTTCTTGCAGTGTGGAGCAAAGTTCGAGCACCATTACAGATTTTATCCAAGCAGAGTTGTTATGAAACAGGCGAAAGCTTGGACAAAACACTGTCAGTCAAAAGAACAACACATGACCGTCACGTTCTTCTGCGTGCAAGGACGGCACTGCAGCCAAAGCGCCAAGACTTGAACAAGTAATTTTCCTGGGTCTGAGTGACAGACACAACTGTGTCATCCGAGGGGTCAATCCGATAAAGACTCGCAGACAAGCAATTTCGTGGACAGCCATTAGGGGTGTCGGGCGGCTCGCTCATGTCTGCAGCGACGGCTTCTTGTCTCAAATCGCGAGAAAACGTCAGGATCTGTATCAACCACTTCAGCAACTTTTTCCAGGCGCCAATTCAGAACAGATCGAAATTTAAAGGTCATATCAGATGGAAGTGTCGCATCACGACACGGCAAGACTTGGATGAGTTCGGGCAGGTCTAAATATGTCGCCAGAACTGTTCGAAACATCCGGGTACGGCATGCAGGTTACAAGCTCGTTATTTTGCAGCTATCTGATTCCCGACCGTGTGACACCCGTCTCTCCCAGGCTCAGTGATTGACGTTATCTCACGCTGCCAACAAATTACTGTGTCACCTTCCAGTGTTGTGAAAGCTCGCCAAGGAACCAAACAAAATTTGTTGCAATTCTGACGGAGCTTTGTTGATTGGAGGAACCAAAAACTCGGACACTCGTACGAAGCTACGAAGCCTTTTCGATGTTCACGAAACGTTCAGCTGTGTCAATGCACACCAGGCAGCCTGTGCTGCGTTCGCCAGGGCGGGCACTGTGGAAACCGCGCTTGGTTGAGACATCCAGGAGGCCGAAATTGGATCTCGTGCGGCGTGTCGATCGTACCAAGGTCCAGGGCAAGTTTTCCAATTGCAGTTTTCATTCTGAGGTCGCGACGAAAAAGCTCAAAGCAAGCTTGACCCCGTGTGGAGGGCGCAATAATCTTGAGTTCGCGTGACGCTCGGGGTGACAAAGGGCCAAGTCCCGCACTCGATGAGGCCAAATAATTCACTGCACCGGGGGCCTCACATAGGAAAGTGAAGTAGGAAGGAAAGTGAACCACTGGGGCAGGCGTCAAGTTTGTGGATAAAGTGCTCCTGACCGCGCAGACAAGATTTCCAAGAATTCATTGAAGAACAAGCGTCTTGTGGCCCGCGGGTCGAGCTGGGATCATCGCTGGGACCTCCATGTTGACGACTCCGACATCACACAGAGCCGAACAGCGCGGAGAAACCATTCGGCCCGTGAAATGCTGCGGTTTTCTGGTACATTTTCGCAAGCTTGATGTGAAGAACTCTGATCATTGCAGCAAACGCACGAGGGTTGGGCAGAGGAGCCTGAGACAAATCTTGTTGCTGGACTTCCGGCACCAGCCGCGGGCACAGAAACCTGTCTTGCACGCAACGCTCACTTGAGTGAGCCCAGGAGTCAGAATCGTCTTGTCTGCACGACTCACTGAGGGCTTCACGTGGACTCCAACACGAGACCCTTGCTGCAGTTCGCACTGCCTGAACCAGAGACCATGTCACTCCCCTTTAAGGGAGCCGGGTGCACATTAGACGAGGGTTCGCATTATTTTCCAGATTGATGGAATACCCATGATGAACGAGGCTCGTAAAAACGTCGTGAAGCCATTGCTGGACCATAAAGAGTGGGAGAAGGATATCGGGCTGACTTTTATTGCAGTCTGATACTGCGGGTCCGTTCTGTCCAATTGACCAGGACACTCGGCGATCACGAGGCGTGCGCTATCAAGGGGCCTTTATTGGGCCCATCGAGGAAATGGGGCACAAGGGGCAAAACTGTTTGTGCATCGGTTCGCACCGAGGGCAGACTGAGGTTTGCTGAACACCGTTTGTCTCGTTTGTGCAGACACGAGTTACACGGGCTCACTCACTTGCCACGGCCGCTCCCGGGGAACATGGATCCGCGCGTGACGCGAATGCTGCGAGTCTTGTCGAAGATTCAGCGCCGTCATTCCAGCGCGAACATGCGCAGTGACTCTGTACGAGCACCGTTCACCTTCAGTGATTCGGACGCCTATTGTGCGCCAGTTTGTCGACACGGACAATCATTCTGATCTTGACACGTAAAGAATCGAAAGCCCTTGTACTCGTACACCGGACTGAAACCCAGCTGCACTGCAGTGGTGAGCGTTTGCCCGTCTCTTGGCGTGGTCCCTGTCGTGAATTGTCGAAATGGAGCAACAGGCCCGTTCGCTCATTGCGCACACTGCACACCTGCAGCAGGAGCTGCTGTGAACGTGTCTCAGTCGTGTCCCCCTTCTGAACTGCACAGCTTGCCGAGGTGCTGAGAGCACACCTGGCCCCACTGAGAGCTCCGAGTCGTGAAACAAACAACAGCTCTTCACAGATTCGGTCTGTTTTATCAACCGTTCGCATCGTCTCCGCATGCCGGTTGGGGGGCGTGTCCGTCTGGTGCCACAGATCACCACAGCTTTCACCTCCCTGCTCAGGCACAAGCTTCTGCTCTCCCCCCCCCTTTCCTCTTCCACCTTGTGACAGATGAATTCAGGCTCGCCTCAGGCTGGTTTCAAATGCACGCCTCGTACAGCGCTGAGCACGGCGCCTCCACACATCAGCCGCGCCACGCACAGACCAGCTGCATGCATTTCAACGGAAAGGGCTGTTTGTGGAACGGCCGGGGACTTCTCTTTTGGATTGGTTTACCTTGTGAACATTTCCAAAATATGTGGTGCACACACGAATCGTAAGGCCAAGGTTTCTGATCAGCGACACGAGCATGTCAGATGTTCACAGATAAACAGCTCTTGGCTGGAGTTGAGAAAGTTCCTGTTCAGGTCTCATCTACTTTCCATTGCTTTCTCATGTCTCCCTTTACAAGAGACTGAGTGAGCTGTGGTACATGTAGAGTGAGCGACAATTGCAACCCAAATCTGATTTTTATCTTGCAGAAAAGTTTGGGGGGTCAGTGAGAGAGACCAACAGAGAGACCAACACATTTGAATCACCCACGACAGGAAAAGCACGACAAGATATTTGGAATGAGATTTCTGCGCGGCTTATGTCCACAGCCGGGGGATCAATCAACTTTGGAAACAGCAGAAATTTAATATGTCCTGAGTCGATTTGTGTAAAATGAAGCACAAAGAACAAAATGAGTACAGTCGCTCTTATGATCTCCCATCAGCGCTCACAATAGAATTACGTCAGTCCACAGAAATAGATCCGTGTTGATAAGAGATACAAAAGGCAGCTCCAGGTGAGCCGTGCAATCAGTGGTTTGGGTTCCACACACTGGAACCTGTTCTGCGCTGTTCTTGTGCGTCTCAATGTGACCTCAATGGGTTCATACATATCGCAGACACTGTTGTCTTTTCATCGTTCCCTGAATTCTTCCTTTACAGAGCATTCTTTAGCTCGAAAGCTTTGATTCATAACGAGCTGCCTCCCCTGCCCTGACGGGAGAAATGCAGCACAGGTCAATTTGCACGGACTGCGATTACAGAATCTTCCACCGGAAACTTGAGTTGTGACAACGCGGTCGTTTTGCGCTGGAACGAAGGCTGAGCTTGATGTCCACGATCCAAAGGGGAATCTCAAAAACAGTCTCCAGGTTTGATCAATTGAAAATTCGACGTGCTGACAACCACGAGTTGAATTGACGTTGCTGAAGGTCCAAAAGAATGCAGTTGTCGAATTGTGTTGCGTTATTGCCTTCCTGCTCGCAGGCTTGCCTCAGCTCTCCCCTGGGTGCCTGATTCCGCACACGTGAGCTTTCCTCTCAGACTTGTGACTTTTAACACGGCGTCTTCTGGTTCTCACAGCTCTAGGTTCTTTTCACCTGTCCCCTGTTCACAGTTCAGGCCGAGCGCATCGCTGGATTGACTTGTGTGCCGGTCAATTTTGGAAATAGTGCTTGTTGTAGCACAACAGAGCTTTTTCCTTCACTGAAAAGAACGTCGACCATTCTGGCGTCAGCGTTACTCGAACATGCAGCGCGCCGGGCACCTCAACACGTCACCACAGTGCAGACCTGTCGGACTGACTCGACACTGCCCCACACTGCCCCCAGTCAATCCAAGCGTCAAGGAAAGTTTGACATCACCTCTGTGGGCAGAGAAAGTGTAAATTTTTGGATTAAATGTCTGTGAAGCTGAATGTGTAGTTCCATTCGTTTTGGACAACGCTGCAAACTTTTTTCTGAACTCTTTGCACGAAGCGGCCAGAGCGCCCCTTTGCTGCGTCACCTCCCGTCGGCAGGCTTCCTGAATGGCAGCAAATCTCGTACATCCTCAGATCTCTTTTTGCCACTTACAACTGTGTTGGAGTGTTTGCGCATAATAAAGTAATTTTTCCGAGCCGGCAGAGATAACACATTGATTGCCCGACAAGATCTATTGATCACGAATTAACCTTTGGTCGCTTCTGACCCGCGGGCGGCGCTTCGGAGAGGGGACAGACTTCCACTTCAAGGGTTTCCAGTCAAAATCATCCATTTTCAAACATTTGTCAAACATTTCCTCTGAAATTTCAACAATCTCTCACACACGTGACGGTCGACAAAACACCTCACGATGGCTTCGATGTCAATGCAGAACAAAACGCGCTTTGTTGATGTTCTTTCCTGCAGATTGCATTAGTGACACAGAACCAGCACTTTTGCAGTCAACAAGTGAAGAGAACGTGTTTGAAAGCTGTGGACGTGTTCGATTCGGCGCGCTGGCGCTCCATTCGATTAGACGGGTGTATCACAACAGTGCGGCTTGCCTTCAAGCCAACTGGCTTCGAAGACTTTGCATTCAAAATTTGAAAAAAAAACTGGAGCCCTTGAGCGACTTTGATCACTTGATTTAATATCTCATTCACACACGGCGCAAACTCATTGCGTCTACAGAGCGACTGTTTGATGTCGCATACCATATTAAGAGGGTTTTCGTTTTTTATTTGCACGACTTATGGATTATCAGTCTTAATAGGCCTCGTAAACCTGTCACTCGGCCATTCCCGGTCCATAAACTGCGCCCGGATTGCCTATCACCCGGATCATATTTGGCCCAGTTCCCCATTTTCTGCGCAGAGTTTATTTGATTATCCCCTTTTCAAGGATGCTCTTCACCCCCGAATTATTAAGGTGCTTCCTGATCAGAGGACTTTACGCTGAGATCAGCGGGGCAGCCGCCATACGGCAGACCCTCGCAGAGCCGTCCTTGCAGCTTGACACCTCAACACTCTCGGCAGTCGGAAGCTGGAATTATGAAGGACGCCTGTCGTGTGCAGAGTCACGCACCCGGTCGTGTTGCAGGCCGTCCTCGCAGGGTTTGACAGAAGTCAACTACCACGACAGCTGTGTTCACCTGAGTGAGTGTTGTGAACTCTGTCCTCAGAGGCCTGTGGGACGTCGCCAAAACTGCTGCAGCGTTCACAAACACACAGCTTCCAGGTTGCAAGGATGGCCTTGTATTTGCGGTGATGGGGAGGTCAGTTTTCAATCTCAGGAGCCGTGCGACCGAGCGGGCTGCGGGGAATGGAACGGGAAAGGATGTATTTGGGTCATTAACTCCATTACTCGTGATTGAATGTTTGGGGACATCATCATCATTCATGTGCGTGAGTGAAGTCGCCGGACGCACCGTCGTGTGTGTCGGTGCTCTGGAGGAACCAGGCCACGTGCCACTTTGTCGGTGGACCTGACAAGGAAAGCACAACTCCAACCTGGAAACAAGTGCTCGAGCACTTGTCCAGCTCGAGCTCGGTCCAGTGAATGTCCACCAGATCGCTTTCTTTGAGTCAACATCCATTCGTGGCTGAACTGGGTCAGCTGTACCTCAACCTCGATCCTTACAAGCCGCAGGCAACCTCTCGCGGGAAACATCATCAGACTCTGCTCTCCCCAGAGGTCAGGATTCTTCCAACACATTGTGCCTCTACTGTATTTCCAACACGTGTATGAACAGCACATCAACACACAAAACCTCCCCAGACACGCTTCAAGACACATCAAAAATGCTCAAGGGCTCCGCAGCAAAATCAGCGTTGCTGTCTTCCGGTTTGTGTTGAGAATATAACCTTGAACCAAGTCTTGGCCCGTCACACTCAAACAAAGACAACATTTTGTCAACGAAAGACAAATTGGAAAGAAACAGGAACTCTCAATTTCCGTGGACCACAAACCCGAGGAAAATGGCCTTTTGGACAGGCGGCTGGTTTGAAACGAGATGGGCTTCGTTGCTGTCCACGCGCAGCGCCGGGATGGTGATGAATGTGCTGAGCGTGGAGGTGTGACAGGCGGTGTCGCGGGACTCGCCATCTCCGGGGACGATCGGCCATCGCTGCGCCCGATCTGAAGCGGTGCTCGCCGCATCTGGGGCCGCCTCGCACCTGGGCCCCACGTTCTGTCGGAACTTCGTCATTTTGCGCGCTTTGTGAGTGTGCACGCATGCGCGAGTTTTCGTTGCTCAGATGTGAGTACGAGTACATCCGCTGGCGCATTCGGATGCCGTTGAACATTCGCAGAACTGTTGATCCATAAGTCGCGCTTTTGCGCTCTCCTGCAGATGTGTACACGTGCCCACGGACGCACAACTGTAGCAGTCATTACAAGAGAGGAACAGGATTGATTTTGCAACAATCCGCCATCATGTGAAGTGATTCGCTGCCGAATTGGTAATTTCGTTTTTTCTTGCCATCAAATTACTGTGTATGGAATTGAATGGATTGCTTGAAGTGATTGCTGCTAACAGCCCGCAGCCAATTTGATGAAGAGACCGTGTGCCAACTTCAGTGCTGCCGACATGTCCGGGCAACAAGCGCAGTCTGTGTGATGACTGGTCTGGTGTATGTACTCGCACGTGAAGTCGGTGCTGGAGGAACATGCTGAGCACTCGTTCCAGATCTGGTGCGTCGTCGCACGGTTGAGCTGCGGTCTGCTTGATTTGCAATGAAGCGCACGGACTGCCCAGAAATCCACGGCATTTTCCTACGGACACCGCAGCCTTTCGGAGGCGCTGCTGATTGACAGGCACCTTGAAGACACAAAGCAAATCAAAGTTGGAAGGGATGGGAAACATCGCCCGAAATGACAAATATGATTGGAACCGCGTCCGAGCTACGAGCCATCATTTCAGACGAGCAGACACCTCCGCGTCGCCGCCATCATCAGCTGTAACTGTCCCTGTGGTCAGACGCTCCTTCCCGTCAGAGTCGCCCATTGATTCGAGCAGCACTCTGATGGATTGCAGCCGTGTGCGCACGAGCGAGTCCTCCACGTGTGACTGCAGCGCCATCCTTGCCTGGTGACACAGGCCAAGAAGAAAATGTGCGGCAAAATTCTCCGTATGAAGCAGCGCACGACCGAGTGTCTGCGATTGCAGGTCTCCGTGACTTCATTCGATTCACCGGTTGGAACAGGTGCATGGTTTTGTGTGACAAAGATCGCAGGACGGCAGGACTGGCCTGGTCTCAAAATGACCGGAAGAATGGTCACCGTTGAGGAGTGTGGAGGTTGACTTGAAGCCTCTGGTCTGTCTCCCGCCTGATGAATTGGTTTCGCTGAAAGTTTCTCAATTCATCAGTTGCCCGCCAAGTCGACACGACTGGATTCGGGCTGGGGACGGAGTCAAACGCAGAAGTGCTTTGTGGACGGAGGCGAGGGCGAGCCGACTTCGTGGGTTCTCAGCTTCAACGGTTTCTTCAATGAAACAAGAAACAATCACCAGTCTTGTGTGACACAACACGTCACCCGTTTGAAATGGAGCGGGTTTTTTCTTTGTTGAGGGCCTCGATGGTCTCCCCGTCATCTCCGCCGCAATGCGAGCACTGTGACTCTGATTTGAAGTCGACCTCCGCAGATGACGGCAGCGGGTGGCGACTCGTCACCGTGTCCACACAGAGGCTGCTGTGCCTCTCACCACTCGCAATCACACAGCGACTCCCGAGACAAACTGAGAGCAGCGCATCCAGTGGCTCTCCTGGGGTCCTGGCCAACGTCTGGTACAGACAGCGCTGGATCCAGCGAGAGCTCTCGTTCGGAGGACACGACCGGCGGATCCGAGGGTGGAGGCTCCTCCGGGATCATCACGGCGCGTATGAGTTTCGTCCTCGCGGATGCAGCTCAGGGCGAATCCATCGATCCGGCTCCTTCAATGCCGGATGGAGAGTAATCTGCACAACTTGTACTCACTGCCTCCCGCGTAATTATTAAGAAATTGACAGAAATGCTCGATTCTGCTGGATATTACGTCTGAGGCAAAGCCGAAATCATTTGGCCCAATTCTCCAACTGGGGGCTCAAGCCTGAAAACGGATAAACTTTTTATTGACTGATCATCGAGCCAAGAATCCAAATGTCATTTGTGTTCTGATTTGGATCCTGTGGTGAAGACTATTTATTACGTCGGTGCTTTCGGTGCAGTCGCTCACTTTGACACCTTCACCTGGTCGAGATGCGCAACAGAAGAGACACAAGTTCCCCGCACAGTCCCCGTGTGTGATTCATGTTTGTTTATCACTCACTCGTCCAAACATCAGGCGGTCCTTGTAAAGGTGATTTGTCACTTGTTCTGACTCATTCAAATTTTACACCTTTTAAGAGAAATGTGCACGGTCCTGAGATCAAAGTGGCGCCCTGTGGCGAACCATCAATGGTCGATTGTGAAAATTCGCTGGCAATAAAAGGCCAATGAAAAGCGCATTCACTGCGGAGCCTGATAACTGTCGCCACAATGGCAAAGCGGAATGTGGATCTGAGTTGTTCACTTCCATCCACCATTTGGAAGCACACGAATCACTGCACTGAAACGCTGTTCCCCCACACGCGGACACTGCCCCCTGATACCCCCGCCAGATACTGGGTAAAGTCTGTGCAGAGGCGTGGAGAACAAGCCAAAGGCCGCTGGCGAAGCCGTACGGTTCGAGATCAACACTCAACAGCAATGTTGGCCTTGGAACTTTTGAAGAACACAATAGAAGCGGCGCGTTCGCAAGGCAAGGTTTCCTGGAGTTCAAGAAGAGAAAAAAGCATCAAGGGGAACCTGTCCCATGTCCAGTGCATAAAAAGCCTCGGCGGAGATGTTGAGAGGGAGGGACAGGATTTCGCCTCCAGGCTTCAGCCTCAGTTTCAACAGCGCCCGTGTCTTCTTTGTATGGGCACACTCAGACTGGCGATCCGAGGTGATGCGAGCTGAGATTTAATTCACTGAAAACTGTTTGATTGCAGTCCCATTTTCTCAATTAGAAAAGCAACTTCAATGTTTGTGGCGCTGCCCGGACGGCGCGAGGTCCCCTTCCACAGGAGTCCTTCCGGTGCGGTCGCTCGGAACACGCTCCTCGGCCCAAACCCTTCCTTGGTGATGAAAGTGTCATTTTGGTGAGAGCACATGGAGAAACCGCCTTGTGGTTCTTTATTTTCATTATTTCCTCTGAAACATACATTCTCACAGTCATAACTGGCTAGTTTGCATTCACAAACACAAAACACACAGGAGAAATTTTCTTTCTTCCCGGAATTTTTTTCAGGAAAAGGTTCCGGAGCCCATACAAATTGCAAAAGTTAATTTCTCTGAGGATTATTTCTTTTTTAGGTGATTTGGGGAGGTTGCACGATCGTTGAAGGTCACTCAAAATTGAGCCACCGAAATACAGGTCACAAAAGCAAATCACTCACATGCAGGCAGCGAGAACAGAAAGCAAGTGAACACCTGCTTTTTTAGTGAAGATCAATTTCAAATTTGGGTGTTTTTGTTGTATTCCTTGGGGAGGATCAAGGCTAATTCATGAGTAAAGAATTTGTCAAGTTTGATTTTTGTGAGAGTAAAAAGGTCAAATTTTTGGGGTTGCAAAATTTCAACTTCACTGCACAAAGTGGGTGATATCTTAGAAAGTACAAATATCTGATGAAGGAAAAGGATGAAATGTAGGATATTGGTTGTGTGTTGGATTAGTATCATTTGTTTTTTCATTTTAAAAAATTTATAAATTTTTAAAATTTTGTCAAAGTTTGAGTTTCCTCTTTGAGACAAAGAGACAAGAGATTGAAAAGGACATTGAAATTTTGGTCAGCTTTGAAGGAAAATTAAGTAACAACCATACAAGGAACAAATAATTTGGGTATATTTGGGTACGTTCTGAATAGAAGATGAATTCTAACTTGTGTAAAGTTTATCTTTCACAAGTGCATTCCGGTCACTATGTTTTTCGGTTGCTTTGTGTTTCGGTCGCTGTGTTTCGGGCGCTCCTCAAATGACCGCGAGTTCCATGGAACTATTTTCACTAGATCCATCAAATGCTAATGCAATTACTTCTGTTGAAACAGATAGAAAATTGCCTTTAAAATTCCGCCTGCTTTTCTTGTTGGAATTTGCGTTGTGTCCCACGAGGCACGAGAAAGCCAAGACGTGAATTCGTGCGCCTTGTTCGCCCATTCTGCGAGTGGAATTCGTCAACACGACGACCGAGCGTTCGACAGCAGACAACTGATGTGAAGACAAAAGTGCTTTGAAATGAAAGCTTTGCTCAGCCATGTTTTGCTTTTCTGACAAATTTTGTAGAGGACGTGGAATCCTGTTCACCTGCTGATCAGAGCAGAAAAATCTCATTTTTCGTCTGTGTTTAATTTTTGGCTTTTGACGACTGCACTGTGTTTGTCCGTTGTGAATGTCCGTTCTGGCACCACTCCACACCAGAGAAGCAACTTCCCATCTTTGGTGCGGAGCGGCGCGTCCCCAGTAACGTCTCCCCGTCGCTGTGTTGCAGTGCGACCCTGGGAACGGCGCCGACGCCTTCTACGACCTCGTGTACCGGAAGCCGACCATGACGATGGTGATCGGGTCGTCGTGCTCCGAGGTCACCGAGACCATCGGCGAGATCGCGCCCTATTGGAACCTCGTGCTCGTGAGTACATCCGCTCTCTCTCTCTCTCTCTCTCTCTCTCTCTCTCTCTCTCTCTCTCTCTCTCTCTCTCTCTCTCACTCTCTCTTGCTCTCTTTCCCCCCTCTCTCTCTCTCTCTCT
>JAAUXT010065331.1_pt1 | contig 11464 bp, 14 predicted proteins | sample 7278171 | NCBI WGS metagenome assembly JAAUXT01 (sample SAMN14350112, study PRJNA611818) | marine sediment metagenome | isolation source: surface marine sediment (1.8m) | place: French Polynesia: Moorea | collected 2018-08 | reverse complement strand
GTCTGGAGCCAGAAGCCGAGAAGAGGAAACCGGACCTGAGCCACAACCCAGGGGTGTCGGAGGCTGCTTGACTCTCCCTTCGACTGGACACACATGTGCCTCAACAGGGTCAGAGACCCGAGGGGACCATGGCATGCAAACGTGACTGGAACGTCCTTGCACATCGCACACCAGAAGGACGAGGTGATCAAGGTGATCAGTTGGAAGAAGAGTGCATCAGAGAGAACAAAGATCTGTGTGTCGCTCACCTGGGCTGCGGAGGCGTTGGTGAGGCGGATCCAGCGCTCGAGCAGGCGGTCCACCTGGCTGTGGTGCAGGAAGAAGAGCGGGTCGTTGACGGACGACAGGCCGTCTCGGAACGGGTACCCGTGGACGTTGTGCACCTGCGCGAGCGAGCGATGCTGCAACAAACTCGCCAACACAAAGACATCACACACTGATGTTCGGGCCTCGTAACGACCCAATGACCACGTAACAATTCTGGCATTCGAGGTGTGTGTGTGCGTGTGGTGTGTGTTGGAGCACTGTGATTTCGTTGCTTGTGTGCAGCGGTTTGCAGTAATTTCGTCCTGGTTTCAGGATGTGTTTTGCCGTTCGAGTGTTTTGCTGAAATTTGAGAACGGACTCGAACTTCAGGTTAGTACGCTTCTCGCGGGTCACGTTTCTGGAACTTCGCGACGGCTTGACGTGTTTTGTGTCGTCACGTCACAGACCGATTGCATGGTCATTTACACATGATACTTGCTCATGTATGCTGATGTTTTCAATTGTAGTTTGCGGGATCAGCACAAACGTTTGGCCTTTTCAGTATTGAAGACAGTCAACATGGCAACCTCCAAACAACGGTCCGCTGGCCTTGTGACTTTTCTCGAGCCCAATATCTTCGATTGATTCATGATGTTTTCAGCCCGTAATACGCAGGGCACAATTCGGCACAGACCGGAAAGAAGGAAGTTGACATGGCTCCAACACGTGTGCAAGTCTAAGTGTAATCCCATATTGACACGTTTGTGCCTGATCGCGTGATGGGAGACACCAAATGGAGGGACCAGGCAGGCAGGACCCCAGAGGTCGACTTGGACCAACCTGGTTGTGCATCTGGCCGCCGAAGCCGAGTTGGTTGATGGAGCCCTCCATGGCAGGACGGAAGCCCTCCGGACTGTAGATGTTGAACGGGTACCCGTCGTAGTCGGAGAAGTTGAAGGTGAACTTGTACTGACTGGCGTCAGGAAGGGAGCCGGGCGGTAGCAGAGAGCGTGTTAGCGGGGCTCCCGGCTCCGACATGTTGCAGACCCTGAGGAGAAACAAATGAACAACAGCACCGAATGCATTGCAGCAGTGGTTTCAAAACAGGCTCAGCCAGTGGGCGTTAAATCGGATCAAAGCACACGGCACATCGCGTACGACTGCGACACACCACCTCGCAGGACTGAGCACTGATCTCTCTCCTTCATCACCACAATGAATATCTGAACGCCACAACTTTTGTTGGGACTTTCGTGCAAACAAACCAAAGAAACAGTTCTCACCTGCAATGGTAATCCTCACTCGTTCCGCACACGACCTTCCAGTCACTGAAGTGACTGTTCTGAGAGCTGAGGTCTCCCACCAAATCCTCCGTGCACACCTTGCACTCCCGGCCCTGGTTGAGCCAGTTCCAGTACGGAATGCTGAAGCTCGCGTTGCCGGATATTTTCTGCAGGTCTCTCTCGAACCGGAGCAGGAAGGCCCGGTGCCACAGCGGGAAGTTGGACCCTTTGTGACTCATGTCATATTGTGGCCAATGCAAGCTGTGTTTCTTGCACATCTCTGAAGGACAGTGAAAAGGGGAAGCGTTCAGTTTCCAATGATCTTCTGCACATTTTTGTGAAGTGCTTCGTCAAAAAGAATTGCCTTTTACAAGGTTCACTCCTTTCATTTGGGCATTTCAAATTCGTCGCAATTCTTTCAAGTGCAGACACACGGAGTGAAACTTTCTGCGACGGAAATGGAGCTGCCGACTGCAATTTTTCATGGTTTGGAAGAGGTCATTGACGCAACTTACACACGAACTGCACAATTTATGGAATTGCAGAATGTCGCGTTCGGGAAATTATCTCAGTGCTCAAGGAGAAGAAAGCAGAGACGAAGGAAATTTTACCTTGTGCCGGACGGAGAATCGTGCTTCTGGCTGAGTAGTGATGCTGCCAGATGTAGAACGTGTACACAGACACCTCCTCAAACTCGAACCTGACAGAAGATGCGAAGTTCCAAACACACAACGACAGAAAACCAAAACCCACACTCATTCGTACTCAGTGACCAGTGTCCTCAGGAGGAGTCATGGATGTGGCATTGCAGTCTCAGTGGTTCGTTCGTGTCGTACTCGCCTTTTTTTCCCTTAAATTGTTCTCGAACAATTAACAGACTGGAGAAAATCCTGAACTTCAGGTCTGTTCTCGAGTATCCAACACTCGACAGCCTTCAAAACGTGGGCGGATCTGACAGGAACCCCTTGACTCCCCCTCCCCCACAACTTTCCGCAGCCTCTCTCGTGTCAGTTGAACTCAAGTGAAGCTCGTACTGCTCGGTGGGGTCGATGTCGAACATGTTCCTCTGCACCACGTAGTCGCTCCGCGTTGTTCGAGACTTGAGGATGATGTCCCTGTAGTAGTTCTGCTCGTCCCTCGTCAGCGAGAGCGCGTTGCGCCGGACTCGGCGCTCCCGGGTCTGGCACTTCTCCCCCGCGAACCCGAAGGCGCAGTCTTGGCACATGTAGCCTGGTCGAGTGAATGAGAAACGTAGAATAACTACCGAAACTTGGAAGGCAACAAGCACAGCACCCTCATTTGAACTCAAATGGCAAAATAACAATGAGCAGCCGTCGTTTTTTGTTCAGATCTTGGATTCAGACGGACACCTGCTGAAACCTGATCGTGGAACCACACGCAGTGCAGCTCGGCCATCGCCACTATGAGGTTTTTATTGTTTGCGAAAATCGTGACATCTCTTTGCAAACACAGCAAAAGTTTGTCTGACATTTCAGTGTGCTGTTTTCAACCAAGACTGATCAAGACTAGCCAGCCAAACCAAACAATACGTAGGAAAGCATTTGAGTTGATCAAACCAAAGAGGAACACCATCTTGATCCTGCAAGCCGGGTTGAGTTTTTTGTTCCTTCAAATATACTCGAGAATCACAAACTTCTCACCGTCGTAGTTTCCGTGGCAGTGGCAGCTGAAGGAGAAGAACCTGCGGGGCCAGTGGATGCGGTCGTCGTGAGACAGTTCTCGGTACACCGGCGAGTACTCTTCCTCGGTGTCCTCAATGCGGAGGCACTCTCCGCGAGCCGGACCTCCGCAGGGCTCGGTGTGGCCTGCAGCGCCAGGAGAAACACCGGGGAAACATCACTGTCTCGTAAGTCAGCGGAACCATCGGTGACGAGTGTGAGAGCGGTGCTCACACTACTAATGTCTATCATCTCTCATCATCTTGAATGTTTTGTAACAATCCAGCACAATTTGTGGAAGTTAGATCTCACACGGAATGTGAGAACCCACCTTTTCGTAGTCTTTGTCTCATTGTCCAGGCAAAGAATCTCGACTGTCACAATTTTCGAGGTGAGGTTGCGCTGTTGAAGGGCGCTCAATTTTGAGCGACCAAAACAGGGTGACCGAAACAAATCACCTTTCAGTCAGCATCCACCAAAAGTATGTGCACAGCAGTTTTCTGGTCAAGATAAAATTCAAATTAGGATCTTTTGGGTCTTTTTTGAATGGCATGGGTCAAGGATAATATGTGAACAATAAATCTGTCAAGTTAATATTTTTAGCTTTTTGAGGGCAAAAAGTTCAAATTTTTGGAGTTGCTAAATTTAAGACTTGTGTCTTGATCTGGTGCTGTACTAGTATCATTTGTATTTTTATTTCAAAAGTTTGTACATGGTTTTTAGGTAGGGCCAAAACTTGAGTACAAATTTAGGATTTTAGGAAAGTGTTCTTTTTTATATTTTGGCAAAGATTTTGGCAAGCTTTATGTGCAATTAGGTGACAAGTTTTATTGTACAGAAAATTTGGGTGTATTCCAAGTGATAAAAATAACATAAATAATTGGTAAAATTGATAATTTGTGCATCCACTTGTTTGCATTTCAGTAACTACTTTTTGGCACTGTGTTTCGATCACTGTGTTTCGGTCGCTTCTCAAGTCACCGGGAGATCCATGGAGCTATTTTTTATCTTGCGTGGTACGAGTACTTCTTTGCTTCGCACATTCTCCCAACAGTCACGAAAAGTGTTCTGTGGAAGGAAACAGCCTGTGCAACCACAGCGCCCGACTCACCTGGCGGCGTCGGGCAGCAGACGGCGTTCGGGCGGGAGGCATTGTGGGCGCAGACGCGCGGGAACTGCGCGAGACACGGCGCCGCGAGGCCGCTGAGCAGAAACACACACAGCGCGCGCAGGTCCATTCCCCGGCAGCGGCAGCGTCACTGCAGGTCAGCTGCTGATGAAATCAAAAGTCCAGACTGTGTGGTTCCTCAGCGCCTTTGTCAGAGATTGCAGATTCTGTTTTCTACGGTCAAACCCTCTTGACAATTGGCTGTGGTCAGTTCGTCAAACAAGAGTTCAAATACGATGTACGAGTTATATGTTTCTCGAAATATGAATCAGCATCTCCATACAAGGAAACACGGAGAGTTCGAAAAAAATCAACCTGGCGCTTTGACAAAATCTACAGTTCACGCCATTCAAAGTGATTGTTATGCGAGATGAAACCCATTTGGCAACAAGAATGTCTTGCCATTGGTTGATAAATCAGGATCAGTTTCGTGTTTTTATTCCGTTTCAATCAAGAAATCCAAAGCGAATTCTGTGTAAGACTGAGCTGACCTCGACACCAGTCGTGCCGACGGAAGCTTCTCAAATGGGCGTTGAACAAGTTTGTAAGAAATGTTACTCACCTGCACAGTTGTTAAAACTCTGTTGCTCTTTTGTCCTTTGTAGTTGCATGTTGCATCTCGTTCAAAAAGTCCTGACACACACCAGCTGCACCTTTTGCGTCTGTGTCATCAGATGACCCGCGAGGATTCTGACGTTGTTCTCCGTTTCCCTCGTGTTTGTGAGGAACGACCCTGGTTTATCCTCCCGAATCGTGTTCAATCCACGCCACAACTGGATGGACATGAAATTGATCTGTCACGTGGCATTTGCGAAATTATTTTCGCGTAAACTTGATCTGCAATTGTTAGATGTTGCAGTGCTTGTGTGACAAATTTAAACAGTGATATGGAACCGTGTGTGGCTGTGGCGCGTATGCAATATTTCGGTTCTTTCAGTTCACAGCAGGTTTCTTCGTGAAGTTCCGTGTTGGGATTCACAGCCAAGTGCGGACATTGCACCAATTTAGGAAGGAACAGCCAGGACCTGTAGCACCCAAGCAGCTGGTGAAGCGTACCTCGTACGAGGGGTGCGAGTTTGGCGTGGACATTTGGACAAGTCTGCACATCTATTTCCAACACGATGGTGGCGGTGATGGAGAACAGCTCTCATGCAAAATGTCTGAACCTGACCGAAATCGTTTTGCACATGTGCACGCATGCAGCAACATTCCCTTGGACCCGCGAGTGCGAGTTCACGCTCCAACTGTCTTCTGTCACGGTGCCTTCGTTTCTTTCAAGCTCATTGTTCAGGTTCAACCCCATTTAAGCAGAGGTGGTGAGCAACCTTTGTTCCAAATTGGAGAAATTTTGAACAAAATGTCACAGTTCAAAACTGTTCACAGTGTGATGGAATCTGGGACTTGCTTTGCACATTGGGGAAGATTGCAAAAATAATAACAACAAGAAGAAGGTTTGAGTCATTTCATATCCGTTGAGGGCAAGGCAGCCGACGGGCGATCATCGCACGATTCGAATTCTGTCAAAAATCTGAATCTAGCACGAACGACAACTGTTACAACAGTAAACAGACAAATCGTGCACAAGCTCGTACGTTTCATAAACTCGAAGCACCTGCGAATAGTTGTCCGACGAAGCTGTTCCTTTTGTCACGTGCGAATTAAAGCTGAACACATTCATCCACACCTTTCACCTGACATCATGTACACAGGAAGAACTCTTCATGAATTAATTTCCTGTTTCAAACACCCGATCCACTGTGGTAAACACCGGTCGAAATCCGCACCAATCCTTGGCGCTGTTCAGTTTTACGTTTTGGAGTGAGGCGACCGCTCCGGTTCCAGTTGGGTCAAATGCAGATTTTGTCACTCCGGGTCATTCAAAGCGTGACAAGGAACACCCTTCACTCGACCGGCAGCTCCTGCTTCGTGTCGTACGCGTCCAGCATCTGTTCTTCCTGCGAGTTCATTCCGCACGCTGCTTCCTGCTGCGTCTCCTCGACGTCCGGCGCCCGCCGCCGCCGGTGGCGCCCCCGCCCGGAGCAGAGCGCGCCGCACAGCAGCCGCGGGTACCCGTCCACGCAGTTGGTGCGCATCGTCGCCAGATGGAAACGTAGCGTGCGCAGATCCATACAGAGCTGCAGGGTCAGAAGGGCTCGACTTTCGTAAGACAGTACGAGCTTCTCAACGGTTGTCGCACCACAGGCCTCCCAATGTGATTCGAGGTAACTGATCTGGTTCTGGTCTGTTCGGTATGATTGTGCCCCGTAGTGAACTCGCATGTGGAGACATTAGAGAGATGAAGGAAATATTTTGAACTTGGAAATGCGTGCGCTGAGGGAAGGAGTTGACGCACCATGAGACAGGCCTCGCAGATGAGGAACACGATCGCCGCGGTTCCGAACACCTCGGCGCCCTCCGCCTCCGTCGCCTCTGTCACCTTCATGATGACGCGACTCGCCAAGGCTGAAATTAAGGACGTGCGTTCAGACGGTGTGTTATCTGACGTGACACGAGGTGCGTGTCTTTGTTGTGAATAGCGAGTTTTAGCAACCACTACTTTGCATTCCGTATGGTGCTTTTGCACTGCCAGATGAGTGGCACACACATCCACATTGTGCACTGAGAGCCCGTGACATGTGACCGAATGGTGTCGGTGTCACCGATCTAGCAATTGGCTCTTGCAGTTCTGCTGAACTCGCTAACGTGCCATCCACATTGGCTCAAAGTGGACTCACGTTTGCACTCGATGACGGGCGGGTGCCAGGCTGCGGACGCGTTGCAACGGGTCAGTTTCCAGGTGGAGTTGTCCGCCAGGTACACGTCCCTCGCGCACGTGTAGTTCAGCACGACGCGGAACAGCTTCTCAGTCGAGTTGGGCTGCAGCCCCTTCCACGTCGGAAACGGCGGACACTTGACGACTGAAACCACAGCACGCTCAAGATCAGAGTCCGTGTCTCTGGCTGCGCTTTGGGGCTGCATTTTGAAACATCGCTGTTTGAAGAACATTCTCAACTGGTTCCTTTCACACACACAGACACACACAGAGAAACACAGACACAGACAGACAGACACACACACACAACACACACGCACACACACCACACACACACACACACACACACACACACACACACACACAACGCAAGAGACACTTGGAAGGCGACGTCCTTGGCAGATTCCCCAGCTCTTCCTCCAGAAAAAAACTTGTTATCCACCGTCTGTGTTGGACAGAGTACTTGGAAAACTGCAGAAACTTTGCTGCGTTTGCCTGAACTCACAGTGTTCGCAGCGTTTGCCCCTTCGCTCCTGGGGACACACACAGCGGAAGTCCAGCAGCTCATCCACGCACGTACCTGAAACAGCAAAGGTGCGACAAACTGCGCGGCGAGCGCAACACGTCGTCTTCACTCGTCCTGCATGCGCAAGGCGCAAATCGACAAACAAAAAAGCTCGCATGTTGGCAGGATAGCTGAGTCTGCCAGCTCACTTGCCGTGGTGGACTTTGCCTGATAGCCCTGACACAAGGTCCATTCAAATGTGGCCCGTAGCGACCAGACGAGATAAATTGTAGTCACTCGCCGGACTCCAAATTTGACACATTCCTCCAACTTCCTGCCTTGTAAAGCACCTCATCACAAACCACTCTGCAGTTTCCGCTCGGCGAATTTTGCCTGTTTTGGACTGGAGTCGATTGCTGTGGCAATACCTCCATTGAGGCAGGGGTTGGAGTCACACTCGTTGATGTCAGCAAAGCAGGGATACGCGAAGATGTTGTTTGCCGGCTCCAGCTTGTACATCGGTCCTTCCCTCTTCTCTGCAAGTAAATATTTGTGCTGAAAGGCTCAACTGCAGTCCACAAGGTTTCACGTAGCAAACCGCAGGTCGGCTCGTTCAGCACAAGAACGTGCACTTTGCAACTGGACAACCCTGGTTCCTGTGTTATGCTGAAAGTCGTGATGACAAACGAATGGAACACAGGGCAGTGTCTGCAACACAGAACCTCGAGATTCTGCCCGTGCGGCTTGATCTGAGCTACAACATTGAACAAGGTCCATGTGAGAACTTCAGGCAGATTCTGACTGACCCGGCCTTCGGCAGAGGACGGCGGCGATCTCGGGCACGTCGGGGCAGCACGGGTAGTCCTTCCACGACGTCGAGTTGGCCTCCCACTGCAGCCCGTCCGTCTGCACCACGGTGCAGTCCTCGTCCCCGCCGCGGTTGTTCGGCTCCGCTGAAACACAACAGTTGGAATCCGACTCTGACTCTGATTTGTGTTGGGAACAGGGGCGAACATGGTCTCATTCTATGGCTCACACAGGTTCAGTTTGAGGCTCGAGTCCACAGTTCTGTTTGGTTCCGTTCGTTTCCGACCGCAAGTCTCAAACAAGATTGAAGCTGAGTTTTTGAGTTGTAACATATATTTTGAATACAGAACTCACTGTCTCCCCAGGCAGTGAAGTTGACTGGATCACCTGACACCAGAGTGTAGTTTCCCTCGCTGGCGATGTCGTTTGACCCGATGTAGAACCGATTCGTCCTGGCCGTGTCAGCCTACACAGAGTGAGTCGTTGACCTGGCTTCTTTTTTTGGCTGCACTATTTGTGACCCAGACAGAACTCGTTGGTTCAAAAAGACCAGAAAAAAGAAGAGTCCAAATGGACGAGTACCCTTCACAAAATCAAAAGTGGAATTTCCCCCTTCGTTCCAGCCCCCCACGGATGAAGCGCGAGTGAACGTACGACGGGGTAGCGCCTCCTGGCGATGCTGAGCGCCGCCTCGTAGACGCGCTCGTTCGGGATGTCGGCGATGTCGCCGCCGAAGCTGCGACACGTGCTGCGCGCGTCGTACGTCGACACGAAGGCGGGGTCCTTGGGCTGGATGCTGTAGCAGGCGCCGTCCATGGGATCCCAGCCGGGCTGACACTGCCCGCTGCACAACCCTGCAGGGCGAGGACACAGAACACAACAGGCTCGTGGGGCACTCTGCCTGAAAACCACATTGTTTCACCACGCCGCTTTTCCTTTGTCTCTCCTTTCGCATCTGCAAATGTTTCACATGCCGCACTGAACAAATGTAACAATGCTTGATCTCCCTGAAGTCCTTCCTGACTCATGATTCGAGGTTGTCATATCCGGCGTAACCGGGGTGGTCATCACTTATTACGTACATGTACGTATTCTGCTCGCAGTCGTCTCCCATCGGCAACGAGATTGAAGCCAAACAAGGATGCATGCAGGGTGCAGCATGTGCACCACGATCAGGATGGTCAGTCTCACGGTTGGTGTTTTGCGGTTCGTCTCACGGTGTCTTGAGGTCGGTGGAAATCTGTTTCCCTTCAGCTGTGCTCCATGTTAGATTCTTACTTTTGCACGGAAGAAGAACCAACGCCATGTGAACCACGCAAAAAGGTTCCAACTTACCAACTACACCTGCTGCTACCCACAATATTCTGAAGAACATGTCAGTTCAGGGACGCCGCAGCAACCAGCGTCAGAAGTTTTGGTTTCCTGATCGTGAGAAAGAAGCCCCCTCGATCTCAGGAAGGCGGCGTCCGAATTGCACGGTTTGATGCCACTCCCAAGTTGACTCCAATATGTTTGAACGACACAGCTTTCTATTTGTAAGAACTTGTGGCAGAAAAGTTTGCGACACAGACGGCAAAGGAACAGATCCAGGTCACACCGCTCGTGATTTCAAATTCCAGTTTGGATGAGGAAAGTTGCTGATTGTGCCGAACAGTCAGTGAGCGCCGAATTGTCTCCACGGCGCAGCCGATGCAATTACCGCCGCGGGTGGAGCTGTGTTTGGAAGCGATCGGTTTGTTGTCTCGGGGCATTGCACCGTGTTTGGCGTCGGATTTATGTGCCATCTGTCAAAGCCACTGTGAAATTAAACTGCTCTGACAAACACGGGAGTACGCTTCTTTTCAAAAATTCGGCCTGTCTTGTCTGCTGAATTCACACTGTAGTGGCTTCGTTTTGCTGGCCACGAGCTTCATTCAGAACCTTCAAAAATACAATTCGGCCTGTTGGAGGACAACCGGGACTTTTTGGTGCCTGTCAAGATTTTCATGTGCAACGTTACCACAAAAAAGGAGTTACTAATTATGAAACACACCCAGAAGCCAGACCACTGCGTCTCTGCGTGTTCAAACACAAGAGGAATCAGTTGGATGGTTCAACGTGTATTTCGCATGATTCACTCAAAACAAAAGTCGCTGGCAAACATCAAAACAGGACAGCAAATCGACAGTGAACAGAGCCCGCGGCCGGCACGCGAATGGATATCTGGGTGCCATCCCCGACAGAGGAAATGACTTGTGTGCTCAAACTTTCGCTGCATGGGTGAAACTCAAAATGATGTGAATTGACTCCATTGAAAAATTTCCAGGAAGTAATTTCAAATGTTTGTGGGAAAGCCAAGGATGTGATATTTATTTTGGGATCATCTCGAATCAAGCATGTTTTTGTGCATCAGTCTCCTGTTGGCGCCAGAACGTAGTGAGTGAAGACAGGATTCTCGGCAAGTCCATCCTGGGTGAAGGAACCTCAAAACCACTGAGCACGTCTGGACTTCTTTTCCAAAAAGAAAGGAAAACCAAAGAGGGAATTTCCTGTGATGTGGGGAGTTCTGACTGTAGGACAAAAGCTGCAGGACTGACAGTGCCATGGCGGAGACACCGTGGCTGCGATGGCAGCTGCACGTCCAACGTAGAAATGACGACCGAGAGAATAAAGCTGCTTCCAGTGTGTTCTTCCTCTGAAGGTGTCCACAGACAAACTCCTGGAAATCTGATGTGATGTGAAATCCAGAGGGGAGCACGGGGACCGTTTGCGGCCGCCCCCAGAATGACCCCCACATTTTGCGAACCACGATGGACATCGTCTCTTCTCGTGACACCAAAAGACCCCTTCAGGCTTTGCGTCCCTCTGTATATACCAATCCCAGATTCACCCCTGGAACTTCTGCATTTCGGGGCTAGAGAAGAGCCCCCCACTATGGGGCAGAGATAATGAGGGCGGGAAGGCCTCTGATTGGTCTAGAATTCAAAATCCAGCCTTCTGATTGGTCTAGAGGCCAAGTGCCCC
>JAAUXT010012243.1_pt1 | contig 11464 bp, 12 predicted proteins | sample 7278171 | NCBI WGS metagenome assembly JAAUXT01 (sample SAMN14350112, study PRJNA611818) | marine sediment metagenome | isolation source: surface marine sediment (1.8m) | place: French Polynesia: Moorea | collected 2018-08 | reverse complement strand
GCCACCCCCCCGGCGGCCCCCCACACCCCCGGGGCCCCCCCCAGGGCCCCCCCCCCCCGGTGTCCCCAACCCGGGGCGGTTGGGGGGGGGGGGGAGTTGAGGGCCTGGATTCTCACATTCAAATTTATTTTCCGCTTGTTTTGCACAACATTGTGCGTATTTTGCACATGTTTTGTGAAAGCCAGAGTTCCCCCACCCCCTCCAAAGGGTTTCGGGCCTCTTTGATCCGCCCATGTGATTCACACTGGAATCATTCTTTGCGTCAATTTTCTGGTCAGTACACGAGACTTGAATCACCTTCCATCAACGCCTGACGCATGCGCAGTAAAGCAGGCGCGCTTCTTCGCAGACTGCGCCGGCTGGATGACGGTGGGCGTCGAGGGCGGCGCGGGCGGCGGGGGCGTCGTGACGCCCGTGCTGTGGTGCCGCAACGCCGTCCCGTGGGCGACCGCCAACGCCGCGTGCGCTCAGTTCGCCGCCAACCTGACGTGGTTCGACGCTGGGGACTGGGGTCCGGGTCCCGAGCTCCTCACCTGGATCCCAGACTTCGGTGAGTTTTCTTCAGAATCCTGATTGGTGCTTCCTGTGCTCCAGGGGCTTCAGGGTATTTTAGCTCAAGAATCACCCGTGGGGTTTCATGGATCTTTTGTCTGGACAAAAAGAGACCCGAGGTGTAAGACGTCCGAGGCTCGCTTTGCGCCAGATGAGCGGTGCACATGTGCCCTCGTTCATCTCAACCAGTCGATAGGTTTTTGCGTTTCGCACTGGAACGCATCTCACGTGTGCGGACCGACGGTGGAGGCAAGTTGAGCGGGTCCGTCTCGTTTCCGCTGCAGATGTGTGGCTGGACCACAGGGACGACAGCGTGGACCCGCCCGACTGCGCCTTCCTCAACCCAGACTCACTCGACGCCGAGGTCGACGACTGCGACGTGTTGAAAGGTCAGTCCCCCCTGGTGATCCAGGCCACCGGATTTTTCTCCACTCTATCTCGGGAACTTGGGTGATTCACACTCGCTAGATCACGCTCAGTCATCAATGCTCCCTCCAGGAGAGGTTCGCATCTCAAGTCTTACAAGGTCCCTCTATGGTCTGCCCTCGTTACCCCCTGCTGAAAACTACCCTCTCATATTCCTTCTCACACCCCCAAATCCTATTCTGACTTGATCCTGGATTGGCCCCTGATCATGTTCTCAGAATCGTTTCCTGCTCATCCCCCTTGATTTTGCAGGTTTCGCGTGTGATCCGCTGTTGTACGACTGACCCGCGTTTGTCGCCGCGAGATGTCGTCTCATTGACATAACAGCGCGGGAAAAAGTGGTCATCGCAGATCAGCACCGGAATAAACTTACCGTTCAACGGAACAACGAAAAGTGTCAGTTCTGAGCCTTTCACAGGCTCCGATCCGTGGTGTTGGGCCGATTTCGATTTCAACCGATACGCCTTTCGCTGTTTGTAGCTCAGGAGGGTGGGAGAGGACAAGGCAGGTTTCTTTTCGTTTGGCCCAATTCGAGCGCAAACAAACAAAACGACAACTTCGTGTGCTTGTGCATTTGTCCTTATTTTGCCAGTTGATTCTGCAACATTTGAACACTTGGAATGTGGGCCGCAGTCAAACCAGACACGTCGCGCGCTGCGTCCCCACGGCAATGGTCAGGGAGGGTGTGGTGGTCCTGTAAGGACCAAGTTCTTCGGTGTTTTCGAGCAAATCCGACATCCACTGATCAATTTGAACAGGGACGCAACGCACGACGCACCCGATGTGAAACAAACCGCAGCCTGCAGAAATTTATAATTGAGTGACTGGACAAGACCGATGTTGGGTGCAAGAACCAATTGTGTTGCAGACGGCAACCACCCCCCACCCCCACCCGAGTTTTGATCAAATTCTCGACTTTCAATTCAACCCCAAATCGGCATCACGCACACATCAACAAACTGAGTGTGAATTTCTCTGCTTCACTGAGGAATTGACTACAGTTCGCACCAATCTCAACGACACCCAACTTGTCTTGCTACTTTACACTTCGAAGTACTTTTCTTTGTACAGTTTCAGCTGTGTCCGCTTCTGGTATCGGTGGAATCGCCCCGAAACAAACGACCCGTCACCCAGAAACACAAGACACAACACTGCAGCGCAACCTCGACAAAAACATCTCTATCCTGCCAAGATATCAAATCTGGCACAATTTCACAAGGGAATTTCCCCCTGTTGTGTTCCCGGATGAAGCGAGGCTCGCTTCGCGCATTCCACTCGGTTGACGCCCACTAAATATGGCATTTACAGCAACATCTCCAGCGGATCCAGGACTGAGGTCAGAGGGCCAAACCTGTGGCGGAGGGAGGGAAGGAACTGCAACCTTGAAACATCTGACAAAAGGGACAATTTAGTTTTCGGGGCTCAGGGGAAGCGGCAGGCCCCACGCCCCCTGGATCCGCTGGAGATAACCAACATGTACAGAACGTACGTACACTATGTGCAACACGATCACTATTTGCGTACAATACTTCATCTGGTCCGAATCTGCGTTTCTACACTGAGATTTTCACAGTCGGTAGATAGATACACCGACCCTTACCACCTACCATTGCACGTTGTGCTCAACTCGCTACCTTGAGAATGTGACAGATGCATTCAAACTTCATACTCAACACAGCTTATTCCTATCGCTTCGAAAATCACTACACAACGAGAACGCCACACCTCTGGTTATACTACCAACAGAATTTCAACATTTTTGGTTCACTACTCGCAGAAATCTCACAGATAGGATCATCGCATTCACACGTGCATGGAAACTGAAGGTCGAAATGCATTTTTCTTCTGTGTACAAATTCCGCAGCTAAATGATCGCATTTTCACGTTGACTCGTCTCACAGTGGACGCACGTTTCACAACATCCCAGCTTCACCCCGCTCATTTGTCCCCTGACCCTGTCAACAACTCCCTCTCCCTGACCCCACCCCGCGTACCAAGTGACTCAACCCCCCGCAACATCCCACACAAACCTCAACACAAAAAGCCCAACTTGCCCACTGTTACCCCCGCCCCCCCCCACTCCCGACAAAGTTCTTCACTTCCGCGCGCGTCTCTGTCGGTTTCCTCTGGCCCCCGCGCCTCTCACCGGGCGGCGCCACTGGTTCCCGCGCCTCTCTCCCGGTGGCGCCACCGCGCGGCGTCCTCCCTCAGCAGCGCGTCTCGTAGAGGCCGCTCTTGCCGATGTAGCGCACCCACTTGATGACGTCATGGTCGCTGTAGTTGAGCTTCGGCTCGAACACCTTCAGGTAGCGAACCTTGAAGCCCGACGGAGCGAACGGGACCTGCAAAATGAGGTCAGAGTCAAGGTCAACATGTCAAGGTCAGAGCAGTGAATAGGTCATGGAAACTCAAGGGTTACTGCGAGAAAACATCCAATTCGAGTATCAAATCAAAGAGCCACCATGGAAATGTGATGCATTTGCACGCACACCCACCCACACGCACGCCATTCACTCCAGCGCGTACATGCCATCAACCGGCCACGCCTTTGCATGCTCGTGTTGACTGAAACTGAACAGAGCAGCCTCGGGCCTCACCTCGAAGTTCATGGAGATGGGCGGGCGAGTCCACTTCTTCTTGTCGTTGGTGTTGAGCAGCTCGATCTCGGACGAGAGCTGACACTCCTTCATGCCGCCCATGCGCTTGATCCTGCAGAGGCGGACGAGTTTATAAATACTGCAGAACATGCAGGTGGGAGGAAGCGCAGCGCAGGGTCTGACCAACTGATTCACTCGTATCACCCGTCAACTTTCTGCTGCAGCGAACATCACAGGATGTGTGTGTGTGTGTGTGTGAGAGAGAGAGAGAGAGAGAGAGAGAGAGAGAGAGACGAGACAGACAGACAGACACACACACACACACACAGAGACATTTGTGCGTGTGTATGCAAGTGTGTGCGTGTGTGAGTGGACACAGTACTCACTTCCAGACGATGGCGTTCTCGGACGCCTTGTACTTGGCCTTGCCCTTCATGCAGATCACCTGGACTCCGCTCGTGTTGAGGGGCGTCGGGATCCGAACCTGAAACACGCGCCGCGCCGTCAGTGTAGCTTATGGATGGAATGCGTCAAGCCCTTGGGTCACAGCGTGCGTCACATTGTTGCTCGAGTCGAGAACGACAAGGCCTTGCGCCTCGTATCTGACTTCCACTGACGTGACGCACGATGCATCGTTCCAAGATTGTTGGTGTTTTAGCAGCGAAATCCCCACTGCATCCTGCACTCCGATGGAAGTCAAGTTCCTTCCCTTCTTTCCTCATTCCCTCTTCAACCCACACGTGTACCCTCCATTCGTCCCTAAAATGCACCCCAACCCTTCGTCCCCATGACAACTTGATCTCCACCCTTCTACACCCATAGCAACCACTCCTGTAACACAACAACGCAATTGCTCCGTCCCCATGGCAACGCACCTCGACCTTCTGCGCGAGCAGCGACGGTTTGAAGTTGCTCTTGACGACGACCTTGACCTCCATCTTCTGGCGCCCGACCTCGCGCACGAGCGGGATGACGCGGAACGGGAGGCTGATGTCCTTCGTCGTGCGGTACCTGTGATAGGAGCAGGAGCAGTCAGAATCAGAGATGAGTTGCGTGACATCGCAGAATGAGCGAAGCCCCGCGAGTGTTGAGGCCCTGCCCCCGCCCTCAGAGGTGTCGTGCGTGTGGAGGTGTGCGTGCGTGTGGTGTGCGTGGTAGTGTGCGTGTTGAGATGAGTGTGTGCGTGTGTGGAGGTGTGCGTGTTGAGGTGTCCGCGCGCATGTATGGAGGTGTGCGTGCGTGTGGTGTGGGTGTCCGCGTGGATGTGTGCGTGTAACGTGTCCGTGTGATGGTGTGTGTGTTGAGGTGTGTGTGGGGGGCGTGATGTGTGTGCGTGCGACTGACCTCATGAGCTCGAACTCTCCGTCGGGCGGGATGAAGCTGATGGAGTGCTCCGTCTCGAACTTGCTCAGCTTCACGCACTGGTGGAACTGACAGTCGTCAATCGCGATCGACGTCTTGCCCGTGCTGCGAGAAAAAACGGAGACGTCACAGCACAGAGCCACACACAGCTGCGCGACCGGTTTGGCCTCGTGGTTCCCTTCTCGAATCTTGCACCAAAAGTTGTGTCTGTTTACGTTTGGCTCCAGCACCTGACTGAAGGGTCGAACAAGTCACCAGGGTTTGTGTGGCCATTAGATCTACCCAGGATAGGTGCTCATACATCATCAGATCGACATTTTCTTACAAATCATAAAATGCATTTCGAGTCTGTGGAGTGCCACCAAATTTCATCCCGTTTCATACTGAACTGCACAACTGATCGCGTGCCTCTGCCAGTCAATGGGCGCTACATCGTACTCAGTCTATTGGACTTACACAAGTGTTACACAGGACAAGCCTCCCACCGGGTCTTACAAAAGTCTTATTGAATCAGAACATGCGAAATAAACAGCAAACACTTTTACACACAACATAAATTCACACAATCTTTCCTCTAAAATCAAACAAGACAAAATATCTCGCAGACGCACAGTCAATTTTCACTCAGTTTGGAAATCGGGTCAAACGTGCGAACGACACCCAACAAAATATCCAACAAGTCAAAATCAAGGGTGCACTCCACTGCACGCACAACTTGATTTTGACAAACCAACTCAACGAAAAGACAGTGAAACAGTGAAACAAATCGTCTGCAATGTCGAAGCGAAAAATGTGGGACCTCCACTCCAGCAAATCAATTTTCAGGCGTTTTCCGAAAACCACGGGAAACTGGATGAGTGCGGCCAGTTTCGCACTGGACGCGGTGCCCTGTGACTTATTCAAACATGCAAGACACGACGCAGCCAGTGCGAAACCACCTCAATGAACAAGTGAAGGGAAAATGTCACCCGGTTCAACTCGCGACACACAAAACACGGACGGTACGGGAGAGGACAACCACAGCCTGGAGGGCGATAAAAGGGAGCGTCGTGTTCTGTCGGGATGGGCTGGTTGGACGTGCAGACAGTCTCAGAAACTTCTGCGCGTACTGTCCGAAAGGGGAAGGGGAAGACTGAGGGAAAGGAGGTCAGGAGGACAGAGAATCCCGCAAATTGCATACAGCACTCCCCGCCCCAAACTTAGCTCAACAGGCTGCTGTACCCTCTCCCGTCCTCAACCACACTGTTATACACAGTCTGACACAAATTCCAACAAAAAAATCCTTCACCAGAACTACTGCTGTGTACAGTTCGTTTCTGCAATGCGTCTGTTTTTGCGTTGAAAGGTACTGACTCCGCCCTTGAAAATGGAGCTGCAACCTCACAGCACCAGCCCGTTGTGGGGTTGCAGCTCCATTCAACGCAGAGAGAGAGTACATGCATCGTGCAACAACGGCGCTGCAGCCCGGAAGACGAAGACAGCTCTTCAGGGCTGGTAATCCAGGGATCTGCAAGTCAACGGGCGTTGGCTCTGCGACGCAGCGCCAACTGCCTCGTACACCAACAAGACGTGACGAGTGGGAACGAACCACGGTGGAATCTGGTCGCAGAAACGAACGACACACAGCGAAGTTCTGGCCGGAAACTTGACCATCACGACCAGTCCGAACGAACAAGCGAACACAACGCTTATACTTACTACATTTGAGATCTTAACGAAGAGGCAGGGTGGAATAAAAGCATCATCATTAGAAAATTTGACACATCACGCCCTTACTGTTGCCAAGCAACGGTTTCACAAACGTTACAGCAAAACACCCGATCTGGTTGGCAAGGAATAAGCCGATCTCAAAATTTCAGACGAAAAGAAGTTCCAATCTTGCTTGGCACGATTCCAGTTTTTGCTCGTCAAGACATGCACGTGCGCGCGTGATCCGGTGCGCACGCGCAGTGGCGAGATGAGGTCAGCTCATTCCGTCTCATCCTCAAGGATTTTCTTCAAAGAAATCACCGAAAATCCGTTTGCGGCCAACTACACAACTTTAAACCACAGCAAAAATCTGTCTGCAGCTCTCGGAGAGTGCAGTGGATACGTAGCTTTTCATACGGGCAACTTATCCAACTTGGAGTCGTTCTATCGCTTCGCGCATCGATTTACAGGGCTGGTTTTCCACTGGACGCGACGCAGCGTCGGATCACAGGTTCAGCGACGCAACGCGCGTCGCGTCCAGCGGGAAATGTGCTTCAAACGTGGAAATCTGAGGATGTGGCATCCGAATCTGAATATATTGATGGAAGATGGTCAATTTCTGCCAAACTTTGTTTTGCCTCGTTTCTGTTTGAAATTCAGCCGCAAATCTGTTTGCATTCTGTTCTCTTTGTGGGCGACGACAGAGGGCGACTGTTGCGCCCGTCAGGAGGCGCCTCAGGTTTCCACGTGATTTCCCAGTTTGCACCGCGTCCGCAGCTTCCTGTACAACGAGCGGTGCGTTTCGCACAGAACTGTACAGCAGGATGCGGACACGGGGACCGAACTGAAGGTGGCATTGCACTTCAAGATCTACTCGACACCTATTTGTGTCTGCAGCTGCACTGCGCTAACGTTCATTGTGCAAAATACAAACAACACTCAACAACAGCACAACTACGAACAATACAAAGAAACAGGGGAGAACTCTGTTGACATGAAAGAAATGCTGATAATTCAATGTGAAAATAGACAACACCGCATGCCTTCAACCGAAGCAGAAACTGACAGATCCTGACAAATTTGCGATGTACGTCAAGAAAAGAGAGGAATGATGCCAGGCCTGTTTCACAACCGCTGCGTCCCTGTCCGCTTAGTCCATGAGCGTTGCTTGAATGAGACTGAGACTGGAGGACAACTTGATTTCTATGGCCTTGTGGCAAGGGAGCGAATATTTTTCAGCAGAGAGGGAGGATTCAAATGTTGCCCAGGTACGAGGGAAACAGGATCGAACTGAAGGGAAAACTCTCTCAACTGCCACCAGGACTCCAACTCGAGAGGGTAATGTTCACAAATCTCAGGCAATCATTTTCTGGGTTGTGACAATCATGCCAGATTCACACAGTGTGCTGTGTGCCTGAGCAATGAGTGTTGCATCGCCAAGGACTCAGACCCGATTCAGTTGTACAGGGACACAACGCGTGACGCATTCTGTGTGAAACCGCGTCCTGGCACAGAGCAGATCCACGTTGCGATATTCACATTGAAAACAGGCGAAGCAGCCCGAACCCAGAAAACAGAAGAAACAAAGAGAACTCGGGCCAGGGTCAAGCAATGGTCAAACCAAACCAACCCTGCCGCTTCCCCTGCCGCTTTCATTCACACCAAGAGCTTCCATTTCTTCCCACCCCACAAACGTTTCGCCGAAAAAAACATGAGGAGTTTGTACTTGTCACGTCTCTCCCTCCCGGTTCGCACGGTGTCCGCGTGTTTGCAGTTTCCGGCTCAACCAGATCGAGGCTGAGGGAATGTGCGCGCGCAGAGACGGAGCGAACCGTACTTCCGGTGTGAACCAGGCCCGCGTCAACGGAAGCGGCGAGAAACGGAAACGGAAACAGAACGGAGTCTCTACCTGGCGGAGCGAGGGTTCGAGTCAAGTTCCGCGGGGCCCTTGCCGCCGCCCGCGCGGGCGTCCATCGCTATTTTATCGTTTATCCCAAACTTGCACTCGGGCATGCCACTGAGGTAGGACTTCATCACTACTCTACCCGCCACGTGGGCTGACAACACCTGACCTGCAACAGCCAATCACACGGCTCCATCTCAGTGACGTCACACCACGTGACAAACGAGCATGCGTCCCGGCCAGGAGGTCACTAGCCAATCAGACACAAGACTCGAAAAGGCCGCGGTCGCTACTGCTGCCGAAGGCTGTTCTGCACAGTTTGGATTCCGGATCAATTTGCTGCCCTCAAAGTCACGCTGTATTTCTTTTCTCTTCAAATATCACGTGACCTTGAAGATGGACACGGAAATCGCTGGCCACAGACACACGGGCACGCCACTACCACCAGCCCATCACCAAACAAAATCGGCGCACACCAAATGAAGGTCAGTGGCTGTTTTCACGCTGGGTGCGTCATACGGTGCCCCTGACTTGGCTGCGCTGCACCCAGTGTGAAACAGGCCCGAAGTTTCCCAAACCATGTGGCGAAAGAAAATCCCCCTGCAGAACAAACCCCGGTTCACAGCGGGATGTGGCCTCAAGTCGAGGGGCGGGTCGCTCTCCCCCGGGGGACGGGGCGACGCGTCTGCCGGGAGGGTCACGCTGGTGTCCGCTGCTCCTGGTCAGCGGTGCCGCGGGGTGGACACATCAACCGCAGCGGCGCGCCCAGCGCAAGTCCAGTCTGCCTCCCTTCCCCTCGCGCAACTGTTAGTTCTTTGCACTCCCGAGACAAGGAGACGGAAGACTTGTCCAATTTCTTGAACGTACTTGTGCCAAAGTGGGGGGGGGGGGGCACCATCCAAATGTCAATGTCAAAAAGTTTTTGACGAAGGGGAGAAAGTTCCGGCCAGACTTGGGTTGGGTTGTCCGCTTCTACCAGCTTTGTACAATAAAATGAGAAAACCAAATTTAATGTTGAAGGAAACAATACACAGTGCACCTGGGTGAATGACAACAATACAAGACACCTACGAGGAAAAAACCAGTGCGAATTAAAAATAGTGACACATCCGTGGGTGCTGAAATCTACAAGAGCTGAGCTCGAGATTTTGGGGCACTTCGGCGCCAGCTTCCCAAAAACAGTTCCTGCTTGGGGCTCTGCAGCCCGCGAATTATGAAGCCAGAGCTCCTATTGGTTTGGTGGATGTTTGGCCTGTTTGATACTGGATGCGCAGTGCGGCAGAACAGACGCGATACGCACTACGAATCCAGCGCAAACAGGCCTCAAACTGAGCACAACCGACCCGCCCCACAACCTCGAGCTCAGCCGGACACGTGAAGGAGGGCAGTGCGCATGTGCGTGGACTGGAGCCACGTGACCGTGACCACATCGCCCCCTGGCGACGGAAGCGGGAAATACCTGGAGGGGTCGCTCGACGACGCCTTGCCCTTGGCCTCCATGATGACCTTGTCGTTGATGCCGAACTTGCAGTCTGGCATCCCGCTCAGCCAGCACTTGACCATCACTTTGCCCGCGACATGCGCACTCAGCACCTGACCTGCTCCCGCACACGTGGTCGGGTGGGCGATAATGCAGCACAACAACAAATCAACAACGTGTGAATGATGATGATGCTTGGAACGCGACCAGCGTGAAGACTGTGAGCGTCACCCGACAAGATGAGTAAGGAGTACAGCTGCAAAGTTTATGTTAACGATCGAAAAATAGTCAGGCAAATCAAGCAGCCTCAACACCATTCGTGAGAAAATTGCGTTCAACAATCAAGCAGTATGATGTCTCAAAGCTTAACTCTGCCCACTCTCTCAGTTGATCACCTCTCACCCCGCATGTCCACACCAACCTGAAGTTTACTTTTTGCAATGCTGCCCGCCCCCATATCCGTCCCACGCATGGACAGAATCTTCCTCCCCCCTCCCAGACATGAGGTGGACGGACGCGATGCCTCACTCCTGAACACACACACACACACACACACACACGCACACACACGCAGACACGCTACTCACCCTGCGGGGACATGAGCAGGTTGACGGACTCGAGCACGTCGAGGAAGAGCTCGTTGCGCCGGTACTTGATGCCCTCCCGGCGCCACCCGATCTGCCCCGTCACCTGGTTCGTGATCTGCGACGTCTCCTCCTTGGTCTGCGAGACACGGACCCAGTCAGCGCGGGCGTAGTGAAGGGGCGGATCAAACGATCCACGTCAAATTCATTTGGTGGGTCCACGAGGCGCCCAGGATCGTGCCAGTGTCACGCAAAACACACGTGGAAGGCCACAAGGAAAGGGTTGTGGGGGCTGGAGTGAGTGGGAAAATCGTCTGTGGATCCTGGGGGAAGTGGGTGTGGCACCTTGAGCTGAAGAGCGTCAGCTCGCAGACATCATCAGATCACACCCATCTACTGTTGGCATGAACGAAGGTGACGTGCTCATCAATGACTTCACGCGTACCTCTCTCACACACGCACGCACAGTGTGTCACGCACCTGAGTCTTGACTCCGGCCTGAGTGATAAAGGTCTTGAGGATGCCCGTGTCCGTGTTCTGCGGGTACCCGAAGTCCAGGATCTCTGTAACACAGCGACAACTTCGAATCTGCGACAACGTGACCAAAGAAGACAACACCTTTTGCTTCATCAAATTTGTGAATAGTGTAACAGTGTGTGTGTGTGTGTGTGTGTGCTTGGTTGTGTGTGTGTGTGTGCTTGCGGGTGTGTGTGTGTGTGTGCTTGAGTGCGTGTGTGTATGCTTGATTGTGTGTGTGTGTGTGTGCTTGCAGGTGTGTGTGTGTGTGCTTGAGTGTGTGTGTGAGTGTGTGTGTGTACTTGATTGTGTGTGTGTGTGTGTGTGTGCTTGCAGGTGCGTGTGTGTGTGCTTG
>JAAUXT010012718.1_pt1 | contig 11466 bp, 5 predicted proteins | sample 7278171 | NCBI WGS metagenome assembly JAAUXT01 (sample SAMN14350112, study PRJNA611818) | marine sediment metagenome | isolation source: surface marine sediment (1.8m) | place: French Polynesia: Moorea | collected 2018-08 | reverse complement strand
TAACCCACTGACAGACTCATGTTCAGAGTATCAGAATTTGCTCTTGTGCTGATCATTCTTGACAAAGTCTCGAATGATCTGAGTACACTCGCAAGTTCTGATATGTGCTCCAAGCATTCGTCTGCAGTGCGTTAACCTTGTCAGCGTGTGCGCTCCCGGCTTCACGAAATTCTTCGTCGTCACGAATTTCAGCATGATGCAGCGTGAAAATCGCGAAAATCGCAGAAAAAGACTCAGGACAGTGTTGTCGGATCGACAGCTTATCTCCAAGTCTGACTGTCTGGCAACAGTTGCCAGGCAAATCAGCGCAACGGCGTGACGTCATAAAAACGTCCTCTGTGACGTCACGCTAGAGTTCCCACGCCAAGGTGGCGTGACACTTTCAAAATGCGAATCCATTTTGTAGCCACAAATTCATTGCAAATACCGACAGAACTGGAGACATAAAGGGAGGTTTGGGGCAGAATATTCCTCTGAGTGTCGAGTGTCTTGATCTGAGCGTCATTTGGGGGTCTCTGGACACCAACGAAGAGGTTTTGTAAGGACGAAAACAAATTTTGCACGCATCTCTGGCTGTTCTGTGGAAGCTTTCAAAACGTTTACTGTCGTACAACTCCTTCTCGAGCCCGCCCCCCCCCCCAAAAATACACGCCACAAAAAGTAAAAAAATCTACAAGAAAACACAGTTGTCAAAAGAACGTGTCCGGCCACCTTAGAAGTGCGTCAGAAACCAAACGTCAACGGCACGACGCAGCGTCAACTTCGTCGCCAAGAGCGCGAAACGTTGCAACTTCCTGTCAGTCTTTGGATGGCAACAAGCCGTCATCATGTGATTCTGAGACAAAACTTCAACAAATACAGAAAACAAATAAACAGAATTGAGTTTGGTTCTCCTCAAAATATGTTTTCACTGTTGGCTGAACCTCAGATACATTTTGAGTTCTTCAGACCGATAGAAACGACAGAAAGGCGAACAAGTTGGACACAAATGTCTTTGTCACAATACAACCAAGAACTTCTTTCACCCGACAATCTGCTCAAACGATGGTGTCAACTGTACGGCTTCACAGACACCACTTCAGTTGAAGAGTCAACCTATGACAGTGGTGAGACCTTTCGTGTTGTCTTTCCTTCTTTCATGATTTCTGCTTTGTTTGCCTGATCTTCTCCCTCGTTGTGAGCAGCCCTGTGCCGTTTGTCAGTTTCTTGGGGAAAGGCAAACTTTTTGGTTGACCTGGACTGTGTCTGCCAGTATTTCTTTTCTTTTCTTTTCTTTTCTTTCTTTCTGCTCTTGTTGAAGTCGAGTTTGACATGGACGTACAAATTTCGTTTCAGGAGAAAGTTCCATGCCAGTGGAGCGTCCGCCTAACTATCCAGAAGACTTGGAAAATTGTCCTGTAAAACCCGCTGAAGAGGTCGAGGGTCTGGAGCCCAAGTCCCCAGAAATGATGCCGCCGTTTGAGGCGTCGTGTCAAGCGGAATTGACCCCGTGGAAACCGGAAGTGATGCTGTCGAGTGTGGAAGAGAGGCTGTCGGGACTGGAAGTGAAGGGAGAGCGACCCGTGCAGGAGGCCGTGAAGCTGAATCTGAACCTGGTGGTTTGGGTGGGAATCACACTGCTGGTTGTTGCCGCGGTTTGGCTCCTGTGCAGCCTGGATCTCGAAGAATGTCAGGTGAGTTGAGCTCTGTGTCCATGAACTTGGGAGAAAGGAGCGTGTGCGCGCGCGCGCGCGCGCGTGTGTGTGTGTGTGTGTGTGTGTGTGTGTGTGTGTGTGCGTGCGTGCGGCCATTTGGGTACGCATTTGTGCGACAGAACAGACGCAGTGAGACCTTCTGACCGTTTTTGACCTTTTTTGTAGGTTTGGTTCGAGGAGGTTTCCCGAAACAAGCTACCGGAAGAGTGGGTGACGCACCTGGAGAGAGCGGGGCTCCTGACGGAGGTGCAGGAGGAGCTGGAGCCGGTGCGCGATCAGGGGGGTGACGTGCACGGGTTTCCATTCGGGATGCTCCTTTTCTAGAGCACCCAGTGAAATACTGATGAATGATCCGCAGATTCAGAAGTTTGGTCAAATGAAGACAACAATTTTGAAAAAGAAAAAGGACACGGATAAAAATTGAAAAAGCAACATTGAAAATGTGTGTGTCAAGATTTGACTTTCACTCGCAATAAAAACGGTAATCTGAGTGAAATGAAGAGAATGTGACTCTTTTGTTCAGACCGAACAACGCGCGCCAGATGTTCTTTCTACCCGTTGACCAAATTGTCCTTCAGCTGCTTACCGCCCACGGTTCCATTGGAGGATCTGCCCAGCTCGCGGATGCCTCCCACAGCCTCTGATGATGTCATAAAGGATTTCCCGCGCAACACCAGGCGCATTCACAATGGTCCCACCGACGTGCAAACCGGAGACAGTGACCTGAGGTCGAAATGACCTGGTTTGCGTCTCAAGGTCCGCAATTCGTCCTCACAGGAAGTTCCGCCCCGTATTGCGAAGGGCCAAGGGTCTCCTTTGTCCATTGTGGGTCCGGGAGGCAATATTCCTGTGACTGTGATGAATTAGCCACTCACTTAATTGAAGGTCGAATCTGTGGTTCGCTCCATGATATTCATGCGGGACAATAGATTTGACATGAACACACATGTATGTGGACAAAACAAAGGAAGGGCTGTGTGTGTGTGTGTGTGTGTGTGTGTGTGTGTGTGTGTGTGTGTGTGTGAAAAGGCCACTTGGGGGCATTGGTACTCCTGATCCTGGTTCTTTCACAGGCGCATGACTTGGCGTATGAACGGCGACTCAGAAATGGGTTTCTTTTGTGCAGAAACCAATGGATTTTTCGGCGTCACTCTCGACTGTCGTGAAGACATGACGAAGCGAGTCCACCCTGTGTGCTTGACTTTGGTTCATCCTCACGGGGGAAGCAGTTGAGTTGTACAGCTGCATCGCTTCACAAGGAAAGGAAAATTTCTCCACCAAATCCTGTCTCGCTCGGATTGGTCACAGGTACATTAGAATGTCCAATGAGTCTTGCGTGCTTGACCCGGATAAACTTTATTCTATAAAATAAATTATTGACAGCCAACTTTCTGGAAGTTTGTGTCACAAAACAGCGCTACGACATTTACCGAAGGGCAGTGGGGTTTTTTTCCCGTAAAGAGGAAATTTATACAAAAAACGCGCAAGCAAACATAGTTAGCCTCCTAGAACGTGAGCCACCATCCAAATGCAACTTCCTTCCTCCATTTTTTGGATTCAGTTGGATTTCTCGGCGTGAGTGTTTGGCATCTTCGTTCTGTTGGCGTCTAATGAGCAGAATCTCGCTGCTTGAACATGAATATTTCACAGCTGCAATTGACGCGCCGGTATTGTTCTGTGTGAAGTGATGTCGATGTTTTCTCGTGTGTTCGTGACTGAAGTGTTCTGAACTCATCACAAAAATATTGCGTTCTGGTTCATCGCGAACAACACGGTCGAGAAGTGAAAGGGCAACAATCAACCGATCTGTCTGTCTGTCTGTCTGTCTGTCTGTCTGTCTGTCTGTTTGCCTTGAAAAAATACTTCTGGTTCCATTTTTTCGCCGTCATGTGCACACGTTGTATCCTGTTCAAAAGTGAACGAAAAAATCTTCAATCCATCTCAGAGGACCAGACACTACTCATGCTGGGTCCGCAGTCGATCCTCTGGAGTCATGCCTCCGCGCATGCGTCCCTGCGAGGCGCCCTCTCGTTTCCTTTGTTGCAGTATTGGCGTTTCCCAATGAGTCACTCCCGAGGGACAACACTATCCACAAACATCGGCGACATCTCCCGTGGTTGTCATTGCAGGTTCGCAGATTTATGGGAGGCCCTGAACTCGACGTAGTTTCGTAACGTGAGAAACTCTCCAGGTAAAAGCTGCCAAGTGTGCAACCATGCGCAGTGCGACAAATACTCGCACGTTTTTGTGAAGTACTACAGAAGATTGTACGAGTACACGTGTCCTGCACTTGTAAGCGCGTCACCAATGGGAAGAGTTTTTCTCTCAGGATGCGTCACGCGTTGTGTCCGTGTGCAATTCATGCACAAGACGGGCACGTGTAACACAAGCTCGAGAATCAATTCAGAAAGACATGGAATCTAAAACAACTGATCAGACGAAAGAAATTCTGTTCCAGCGACAACGATAACGATGTTCCTGATCTGGGTGATCGTCCTTGTGTCAGGTGAGTCTTTCGTTGAGTTGCGATGCGATCCCACTGTCGGCTCTCTTTCTAAATGTGAGCCCTGCACAAGTTCAGGATTCGAAACTGTCTACGAACAGGCGCTTGTGTACACAGATTCGCGAATGATGAATCTTGTACACGAACGTGACGTCGCAAACCTTTGGCCGAAATTTTTTCTACATGTTGAAAGGAGTGAAGAGCCTAAAGATCTGCGTGGACAACCACTGATCGCTCGGAACACGTGAACACACGCACACACACACACACACACACACACACACACACACACACACATCCGTGTGTTTCTTGTTTCTGTTCAGATGCAGAAGCTGCGACGCTCTTTCTCTCCAAACACGGACACAGCAACTCGTCCTGTTTCAATCAGTCTGAACCCTGCCGCGCTATCGATGACGTCATCTCGAAGAGCCAACCAGGAGACGTGATTCAGATCATGTCCGCAGGAACCGGAAGCTCAGAACCCTGGGAAATGTGCAGCCAGCTTCCGATTGAGCATGACCTGGTCATCGAGGGGATCCAGGGAACCCCGGTGCTGCAATGCACGGATTCCTTGCCAACGTTGTTGCGAATACAGGGAGGTTCGGTCACACTGAGGAACCTCGAGATCGTCCATGGCAAGGTCCAGACGCACGAAGCAGAGCTTCTTGCGGAGAATGTGATTTTTGGATCCGATGCTGGAATCTATGGAATGAGTGTGGAGCTCATGAGGAGGCATGCGAAAGAACCCAAAATGGATTCAATTCTGTTTCTCATGGAAACGGTCGCCACCGCGCCAGGACCTGTTTACTACTATCGGGATGCATGCTACAGCACAAGCATTCAAGTCACAAATTCCCAGTGGACACCCAGAACCACTATTGAAAATTCTACCATCGATTCCTTCTTGCAAGAAGGGATACAAGTGATCTGCAATGAGGTGACCCTCCGTGTCAACAACACCAATTTCTCAGACAGACAAGTTTACGTCTCTGCATTTGCTGCTCTGGATGCAACTTTTCTAAACTCTGAATTCAAAGGTTCCACGAGCGCCACTCATTTGGGCGGCATATCGTTCAAAAGTTTCCCAGTTCTGCGCGCACCGAGAGTGGTGATTGACGGCTGTAGTTTCCGGGACGTGAGATTCAACGCGATCCACTGGGAGGTGGCGTACAACTATCACCGAGCCGCAGCCGCAGTCAGCTTCGAGATCCACCACCCTGAACACGAGTTCATGGAACCCTACTTTTCTGGGTACCACTCCTACCTGGAGAATCAAGGCATGCTGCCCAACAAAAATGAAAGTCTGTTGATTCTGGTTTCTGATGAGGATGACAAGGTTGAAGAGTACAGGAAGAGTTGGTTGTGGTCCCTTCCGGTTCGGTTTTTAATTCAAAATTCTGTCTTCAGCAACAACGCGCGCGCGTTGTCAGTTTCTTACGATCCGACTCAGTACATTCCTCTCGTGCGGATGGTGAACTGCACCTTTGCAAACAACAGTGTGCTGATGAACGGAGGCGCCATCGCAGTGTCCGGAGCCTTCGCCCACATAGAAAACAGCGACTTCATCAACAACACAGCCGGGGCTCGTTTCAAGACAGAACTGGAAGTTCCCGATGCCAACGTCACCCTCGCAAAATACTTCCACCTGAGGCTGGTGGACTACTCTGTCCTTGACGACAGCATCAAAATGACGTACGAAATTACGAACATGAAAGCTCAAAAAGGATACAAGACGAGCACTGGATCCAAAGAGATGACAGGGGAGGGTGGCGCCATCCACGTGGAGCGGTCTCTGTGCGTTGTCTCCGATACTGAGTTCAGAGACAATACAGCAACAAAGTTCGGCGGCACGGTGTACAGCAACACGGACTCCTTCACCGCCGTGGACAACTCCATCGTCAACAACACGATAGCGTTTCGCCTCATAGACGGAGTCATTCTGAAAAGCTTCGGCACCCTGGTTCTGTGGAACAGCACGTTCATCGTGGGGCAGACCGGGAGCTCTTCAGCCGATACCCTGACCCACTTCTCCGAGCTCGACAAAGAGACGGCCTGGGTCACCCTGGTCACCGTCCACTGTCCCCCGAACTCCCAGCTCCAGGTCTTCAATACCTCGGCGGACATGTTCTCGGACGAGCATGAGAAACGGAATCTGTTGGGCTACAAGCGACTACGCTACACGTGTGTCGAGTGTGGCTGGGGCAACTACAGTCTCCTCGCCGGTCAGCTGGAGGTGCCGGAGGTGGACACCCTCTCTATACTGGTGAGTAACCGGCCACGCCCTGTCCGATTGGCGCAAAATCTTGTGATCTGTATGTGATCCTTGATTTGTTCTTCAATCTAGTGCATTTGTCACCACAGAACGGCACTGTGATGCAGACTGGGGCGATGTCATTTTGATGCTTGCAGTTGTGGTGAACCCACAGCGAATTGACAACAGAACGTCTTCTCGTAACCATGGTTGCGTCTTCGTCTTGTTTCAGGACGGGGACGACGTGGTGCTGGACGACGACGTGTTGGGACGCAGCGTGAAGCACGTCGACGTGCGCTGCAACGTGTGTCCGTACGGAGCCGTGTGTCGCGGGCCCATCGTCTCCAAACCCAACTACTGGGGCGCAGCCTCTGAGTGAGTCCACACGCAGATCACCAGGTGGGGGGGCACTTGGCCCAGGGGTGTGGCAGTCATACTGGGGCAAATACTGAACGTGAAAGAAAAGAATGCACAAGTTGTATCTGGTTTGGCAGTGTACCTGAAGGGGTATTCTTTGTTCAAAAGCAAAGATACAAGGGTCACGGCGAGTTTGGACACCAAAGCAAACCATACCATGATCCCCAGAACCCCCTCACTTCACCAAAGGATCTGTTTTCTTTTTTTCGCTTGAATAATCACGCCTGTTTCCACTCTGTGCCCGAAGAAGCATCAGCTTCCATATCCATCAACAGGTGAACTGAACACGCAGTCCTGAATAATGTATCAACCGCGCCATACTCCATCAATGTACTCGCGCCCACTGTTTATGGATGTTGCCCAACAGCCTATTGATTTGAAATAGCTTTATGAATTCACCGGAAGAACTTTTCTTTTCATTGAAGAGAAGAGACGCCACTACTATTCCTTCTCAACAAGCCCATTGATATCCCAGTCGAATTCTCAGAGCAAATCTGGCTGTGATCTGGTAGGGAGCGCGAAAGTTTCTCTGTACTCGAACCCGTGTTCCGATTTGCTCGCGGATGCCACCCACATCATTTCTGCCCAGCTCAGAGTTCACATGTATTGCAAAGGCTGTTGCGCCAAGAGTTTTCGTGTGGAAAACTTTTCTGCCATGGACGTCCACTGTGGGGAGCGGGACTCTTTTCCACCCCAGAGCAGTGGATCTTCCTTCAATCGACCCTTGACACGGTAAAACACGACTGTCGACAAAACACAACCATGTCATGATGGTTCATTTCTGGTTTCCACATGATCGTGTTCATGACGAAGATCAGCGCAAGCAAAAAACAGAAACATCTTTGTGCACTTTGTTTGACAATACGAAGTCTGAGCGCCGTATGCGATGACCATGCTGATCAACATGCAGGGCAACCAAAAGTGAATCACTCTGGTCACTGTGCGTTGCTTGGTTCTGCAGGGACCTGAGCGAGGTGCGGTTCTTCCGCTGCCCGACGGCGTACTGCTGCACCGCGCGCGCCTGCGACGACTACAATCAGTGCGCGGCGCACCGGAGCGGCCGCCTCTGCTCCAGGTGAGAGACGCGAACTCCGGGAGCCGAGGGTTACGTGGGGGAAGGGGTCAGGCTTCTGCTGCACGAAAACCATTCTCCCTCCCAAATTTGGTGCGGAGGTGGGAAACGTTACATTTTCATACAGAATTCCACATTGGAGTCGAGTCCAAACCTCTCTGCCCTGACCTCGAGGAACTTGTTTGCTTTCGGATACAAGAAACTTTTTTTGTGGGTGGAGGCATTATCTCTGCAAGATGTCACATCAGGAGTACAGACAGAAAGATGAAGAAGCATTTTGAAGTAGATCGAGTCTTGAAGAGCAAAATCACAAAATGTCGCTGTTTTCATTTCAGGTGCGACCCTGGCTATTCGGAGGCCTTGTTCTCCTCCAAGTGCGTCCCGGACTCCGAATGCAGAGACCACTGGGCTCTGGTCCTCGTCGTGTTCCTAGCGGCCGCCTACGCAGGGTTCCTGCTCTTCCAGAAGAACCTCAAGGACTTCTTGCTAGGAGCGCCGCTGGGCGCGAAAAGCCTGAAGCAGTGGAAGGGGGAACATGAAAAAGTCAGGGACACCAACATGGCCGGTGATGGGGTGAACTGGGACGCCCCCAGAACCCAAGAGGAGCAGGACGAAGGGGGTATTTTCCTCATTCTCCTGTTTTACTACTTTCAAGACGCGGCTGTGGTGCACACCAACACCATTTACGTGGACGATGACAGCGCCTTGGTCAACTCAGTCAAGCAGATCGTGGGCGGGATTTTCAAATTCAGACTCGATGTCCTGCACCTGGCCAACTCTGTATGCGCGGTGTCGGGTTTGACTCCCTCGGTGAAGATCGCTTTCAAACTCGTGTTTGTACCCATGGTTCTCGGGATTCTGGTCTTCATCTACGTTCTGTCAACCTTCTGTGAGACTGTGAGACCCAGAAGCAGAATCTGGAATTTTTTGGCCAGGAGGTCTGCTTTGGCCATCATGTTCGCTGTTCTTTTCTCGTATCAGAAACTGGCCTCATCCCTGTTCACCTTGGTGCGTTGTGTTTCTATGGAGGGAGACACTGTGTTGTTTGTTGATGCTGAAGTGACGTGCTACACCCCAGCGCAGGTCGTTGTCTTTCTGATCCTTATCTTCTCCATCTGTCCATTCAGCTTCTACATTGCTCTGTCTCCAGCTCTGATGAAGAAGCGGTTCGCTTCCCTGGGTGAGTTCTTCCTGGGTTGCTTGCTCCCTCTGCCCATGGCTGTGTACTGGGGAATCAAGTATGGTGTTCTGAAGAAAAGCAAGGTGAGACCTGACGATGATGCAGCGTCTGTGTACAAACTTCTCCAGGGTCCTTACAGGGAGTTCGAGCTGCCTGGGATCTTCAGATACATCTGCTGGGCAGGAGTGCTGCTGGGCAGGAGACTCTGCCTCGTTCTGGCCGCGACGTTCATCAGTGACGTCATCGTGCGTCTGTCCGTCATGATGGCCGTGTGCCAGTTCTCGCTGCTGCACACGGTGTTCACGCGCCCGTGCAAGGAGCGACGCGGGAACGTGGCGGGCATCGTGTCCGGCGCCGCCCTCCTCATCGTCTGCACCGTCAACTTCCTGCGAGCCGCCTACGAGTCGGCCGAATACGTACCGACCGGGTCCAACCTGACCCTCATGAAGGTCTTCGACCAGGTGGAAAACAGTCTGCTCATCTGGATCCCCTTGGCCGGAGTCATCATCATTTTCTGTGTTCTCGTGGGAAGACTTGTCGCGAAGCTGATTCTGCGAGTTCTGAGGCCCAAAGGTGCGGAGGTCACTCCGGAGGGGTCAGAGAGGGAGGCGAGACCGCGAGAGACAAAGCAGCCGGTCAGCATGACTCCTGTGCAGAGTTAGCGTGCCGTATTCACCCTTGTCTCATACGGTATTGTGGGTCTCAAACAATCTCTGCACGTCATTGAAACCCGTTGCAGGTTGAGCTAGCAATGACGTAATTGAGTGGTATGATTTTTTGATGATCGTCACACATGAAATCTGAGAACAAGTGCCAGGTTGATTTGATAAGCATCTATCGACTCGTAAAAGCGTTCGCTGGATGTTGCGTCAGGCCAGATTCCAACTGTTTATTAGCCTCGTTGTTGCCAGAAGTTCTTTCATCGATCAGCAAACGACTGGGGTCGTGTGTCGTGAAACCTGTCGCACAAGTTGACAACGGAGATTCTGCAGAAAAGTGAGAAACGTGTTTGCGACTACTGACGTGTTTTTGTGCTCAAATGGTCATTTGAACCAGAACGCTGGACAAACTTATTCGGGTCTGGTTGAACTGACCAATGAAATCTTTCCAGAATGTGAAATGTTGGATCTTGAGGCTGTTGGCTTTCAAGGTACACACGCAAATTCTCGAAGTGCTTTTAACCCGTCTCACGTACATATGCGCGCGAGTGTTGTCAATGCGTTCAACAAACCTGTTCCTTTCTGTCTACGAGTGTTCGTGGACGTTCAAGCTCAAACAGCAAGTGCAAAGATTCTGTGATAAGGTTTATTGACCTGTTTTGTGCACAAAATGAACGCAGGCCTCATGGAGGAGTGAAGTTGAGCTGTTTGGAGATTCTGTTCAAAGTCTCTCCCGGTTTGCACTCCCATGTAACACTAAACTCAACTTGAACACTTTGCAACAATGAGAAAGAACCTTTTGGGTCAAAACCAGGAACCGCGTAAAACGTTCATTTGTATTCAACACAAGGGCCAAGTTTTCCGTTGCCAAATCACTACGCATCCATTGGATGCTGGATGCAATGGACAACGAGACGTTGTTGTGCAAGTGACACGTGCATTTATATTTCGTGGTCACATTTTGTTCACATTTCAAGTGTCCTGCTGGTAAGCTGCAAACACTAGTGCGCGAACCTGCATGCCTTCGGGCAGACCAACAACCCAACCGATACACACACCAATGAAGAAGTGACACACGCCTGACGGTCCGCCAAATCTGGAGGAACCCGAGGGATCCGTACCTTTGTACCCGCCCCAGTCAAAATCATGCAGGTTGTGACACTCTTTAGTTGCTCTGAAGCCAACAAGTGAGCAAACACACAAAGACACAGGTATCAACAAGGGTCGTGAATCCATCGCGAACTACACCTTCAGACCCAACCCCCGGAAGAATTGGCTCCTGTCTAGAACCTGCCACATCAGACAAGGGCGCTTTGCCCTGAGCCCAATTACCAGTGAAAGTCCAGTCAGAGAGCAACGTGAGCGAAATGCTTTGCATAAGATACAGTCTGGTGCATTGATGTTTGTGGCGGCACGAAGTGTTGTGTCAACGCGCCTCAACAGCTGCCGTTTGTACAGAATGGACGTTTTTTGTCGGTCTGTGGAATGATTGAGCGAAGCACTTTTTAGGTGATTTGAGGAGCTTGGTCCGATTTGTGAGCTTTTGGAAAAAGCGAGTGAAATTGGAGTGAGCGAAATCAATCACCTATGGGCAGCCTCTTCCAAAAGTATGTCAGCAGCAGTTTCATGGTCAAGATGAGGATTGATTTGGGATCATTTGGGCTCTTTTGGTTCATTTTGGGTTGGGGAT
>JAAUXT010007191.1_pt1 | contig 11467 bp, 12 predicted proteins | sample 7278171 | NCBI WGS metagenome assembly JAAUXT01 (sample SAMN14350112, study PRJNA611818) | marine sediment metagenome | isolation source: surface marine sediment (1.8m) | place: French Polynesia: Moorea | collected 2018-08 | reverse complement strand
GTAGCCATGACAGTCAAAGAGAGCGCAAAACCACAAGGGGTCACGTGATCAGCCCCTGGGGGGGAGGGATGCTGGGTAATTTCCAGCAAAATAGCAGAATTTTGATATTAAGCATCTATTCCCTGTCTAATATATGTAATAATTTAATATAAAAATATTTAGAATATAATTAATTGGCTGAGGCCAGCCCCCCCTGGTGGGGGAGGAGTGTGGTGTGACACACCAGCTGTGAATTCGAACCACCGCGGTACAGGTGGCAGCACTGTTCATTCAATAAACACAGAGATTCGCGCCACCGTGGCCAGTCTCACCTGAGATACCCAACTGATCGTTTGTGATATCACAACACACCACTGAATATTTGACATTTGGCTGTCACCTGACGTGACACGTCAAATCTGATGATGCTGTCGTACGTAGACTCTACTCCGCCGAGTGTTCGATGCAGTCGGCATGTGTTTGAATGCATGGGGAACGTCAAAATCAAGTGCAATGCAGTGGGGAACCATTCATGCATGTCGACTGCAATTTAGAAAGGGAAACCACCCCCGCACTTGCATCATGATGACACTTTTGTTGTGGATCCAAGATCTGGCTGGGGGGGGGGACCCAGGTACCACGGCATGGCGACCAAGCCTGGGAGTTCGAGGGCTGAAGTTATTGTTGTCCCTTTCCCCTGGGGAACTTAAGAAAATTACTAATAACAACCAATTGTACCTGTGGCGCAAACTAAAATGAGTCTTTGGGGGAAAGTTAATTTTTCGAGGCAAGGGGGCCGCCACCTGGATCCGCTGGAGCTCCTGTCCACACTGATGTGCTGTGGCCGGCCTGCAGGTGGGGTGATTCCACGCACGTTCAAAAACCAATCGCAGCTGTTGCTGAGGCCTTAATTGAGTGCAGGTGCGTTGCCTGGAGTTACCTGTTATGCAATTGTCAACTATGAGCATGAAATGACTCCCTATTCGTTTGATGTTGGTGCATGATTCGTATTTCCTTGCCCGCAGTTGGATGGGTTTGATTAAATTTTAATCCTCACGATTCTTCTCTTGTTGAGAGAACGATTAATTTTTACACAGAGTACCCTCACCACACGTGATTTGCTGTTCAACATTCACGAAAGTGTTCAAAATTTCGTGCAGTTGTTTTCGGCTGTTTTTCTTCTCACGGCCCGGACACGACGAGTACCGTTGCGCGCAGGTCACCAACTACAATTCGAAAGAAAAATAGTTGTGATCACCCCACCCCTGATCACTGCCAGGAAAGCACAACCAAAATGTCGTGGCAGTGATTGTACTTGATGGACACCGTGCTGTAGTTCGAGATTATCAACCCCCCCCCCCCCAACATCTCTGCTGACAAGTTTGTGGTGGCGATCAGGGGTGAACACTGTCGCATTGCTCGTACTCGCGACGCCTGCACGCATGTGGAATGCACGAAGGAGCAAAAGTTCTTGTTTTAGGCAGCAGTCTTTTTTCTCAAAACAACACAAATCAACCATGACAAGTGGAATTTGTTTTTCGCACAACAAACGTCAGAAGTGGTGCGGATACGAGTACAGAAATGCATGTGCTGTGGAATGCAACAGCGCACGTTTTGAGTGAGGACACAGGGCCGATTGACTTACGCGTCCAAACTTAATCCAAAATCAAATACTCGTAATGATTGCAAGCTGTGCGACCCATTTTTATGCAATTGTCTTTGTTCTTGAACGGCTTAACAGTGCATTCCATTTCACGACAAAGGAAACAGGTCATGCAGCGTTGCCCTCGAGTGACGTTTGTCGAGGGAGCCACAATGCCTGTCCACATGCAAAGCGAACTCATTCACGCATTCGATTACTCCTTGTGCAACACGAACATTAAGGTGCCAACCGGCCGCAAGCGCCGTCTTTCAACTTGTCCTTTTTCACTGCCCAATTTATGGCAATTTGAGGCAGTTTGAAACAGGATAGGGCCGCGAATCTTTATACGTTGGCGAAGCATTGTTGATTGGTACTCGTACAGTGAGTTTTCGGAAATGAAAATCTTTTCTGTTTACGCAAGACAGATTATGACTGTGTCGAACATTTTCTTGTCTCGATCTCTATACGTAAGTCCAGTGTCAGCAGTGTCGAAAGGCTGCTTCTTAATTTCATCGTAACTTTTGTTTTTGCAGTCCACATGGAGTCCACAATGTTCGGTTTCCTGTGCACACACGCTGGAAATAAAAAAGCTTCCTGTGAAAGTACAAAACTTTCTTGAGACCTTTGGTCGAGAAAACAGTTATGTGGTTGAAGTCCGGTTTTACTCGTACTGCGAGGACAATTGAAATGGACACACGGTCTTTTTTCTTCGTGTGGTGGTGTGGCACTTGATACTCGTACGTATCTTCCGTTTTGATCCCGGTCGCTCGATCGCGTGCTTACTGTTGTCACCATCTTCAGACTTAGCAACTTTCCAAAGGTGATACTGCTTTGGAACCGACAGAACTTTGTCCCCCCCCCCCCCCCGTGCTGTTACGTGAGAAACCGATCTCATGTGCCGTTTAACTTTGCCGCTCTGACAGCCGTCCAACAGCTTTGCTGCGCCATGTTCAGTTGCATGAGTACAAGTACGTAGCATGGATTGCATGACATTGACAAGACACATGCTGTTGGTTTGAACAAATTAAGATGTGAGACACGGACAGAGTTTGAGCTTGTCAGTGTGCTCAGCCCGAGAGGCTTCGCGCCGGAAACATCTGTACGTGAGGCCTTGACGCTCAACGTGAGTGACGGTGAAAGACCGCCGATCACCACACAACAGGACACGGTGAGCGCTGACTGTTGCGTGCAGGCCAGTTTCAGGTTGGCGCCTGTCTACTTTTGATTTTGGCTTTGGATACGAGACGGGAAAAACTTCAAACTAATTTGCTGGGTCCTTCCCTTGTGACGCTGATTTCAGTGTGCTCGATCTGCTCCATCAATATCTCATCTGTTGCCTCACTTTGGCAGCACGAAATTAACACTTGGCCACTGTGGTGCTCGTTGCTTTTCGTGTCTACAGAAGTTCAATTTGATTCTGGTCAAAGTCTTTCAAATGTGGACAAACTGCTTTGGTGCATTTGGAGAGTTCTCAAGTATTCTGAGCATTCTCTGAACATTTCAGCATTGCACATCTGCTTCAAGGGGTTTGCGCATCTCCGTTGTATTTGTACTCACTGTCTTCTTTCTTGTGTTTTCAGTGACCATGAGTTGACGACAGTGGGAGTAGGCAACCAACCAAATTCAACCCATTTCGGATGAGGATTTTTTTCACGTCACAATGTGGTGGAGAAGTAAACATTCCGTGGAAACTTTAGTTTTGCTCACACTGTGCAAGGTCGTGCTTCTATTGGCCAACTCAGTGCCGCTCCGAGTACTCCGAGTCCCCACCTCGGCTCGGCCAGGCCATGTCGTCTCAATGCTGTCCGATCGCAATGGAGTGTACCACATGCGGCTGGCAGATGCTTCCGGAGCTTCCGGTGGGGATCCTCACCATACAGACTCCGACTTGTCCAGATACTTCACTGTATTGGATCAAGGGCACCTGATAACCACTGAGGATATCAGTCATCTGGATAGCAAGCAGGTGCCTTTGAAAGTGGAACACATCCACTCCAGTGACCCAGCCCAGTCGTGGTCAGAACATGTTTTTGTGGAGGTCACATCAGATCCTCTGCTCGGTCCGCAGTTTTTGAACCAACCATACGTGGGGTCAATACCCGAAAACGCCCCACCTGGGAGTACTGTGGAAAACCTGGAGGATCTACTTTCTGTGCTTCGAACATTTGCCCCATTCTCCAACGTGTCTCTGGTATCTGGAGATACGGATGTTTTCAGTGTCCGAAATGGTTCTTCCCCAGCCTTGTTTGCCCTCAAAACCCTGGACCACGAGAAATTGTCGGATTACTCGGTTACGATAGAAGCGGACGACGGAACTGGATCTCTGACCCACGCTCTCATTCAGATCCAAGTCCAGAACGCCAACGAACATGCGCCAAAGTTTGAGTCATCCAATTACATCACTGAATTTCCCCCAGCGGCACCGTCCAACCCACCCGCTGCTTTCCCTCCCAGTAGCGGCCTCGACAAACTGCTGCGCGTTTCCGCATCCGACGCCGACGGGGATCGCGTCACCTACTCTCTGGCCGACACTCTGGACGGTTTGTTTCACATTGACCCCTTCGAGGGCGACATTGGAATGAACCTGAAGGCGCTGAGGAGAAGCCTCGCAGAGATGGAGGAGGTCGTGTTCGGCATGAGCTACGAGCTGGAGGTGCGGGCGGACGACGGGCGAGGGCTGACGGGCTCCACCCAGGTGCAGGTGAGTTGCGTGCTGCAGATAGGCGTGGTTTTCATCCCTGTTGGACATGCAATGCGCGCGCACGACAGGGGGGATGTGAGGAAGGCTGAGAATGGTCTCAAGAGGGCACTGATGTCTGAAAGATCTTTCCACAGAAACCAAGGGTGTTGGGTGATTTTTGGGCTTCGTCCCATGCTCCCGACTATCATTGGCCATTTTTTGTCGTCAGTTGCACGCGCCCGTGGAAGAAGAACCGGAGGCACTTCTGAGTCGACGTAAGCGTCAGACGGCCAGTGTCACTATTTTCGTCGTCAACCGCCGGACACCAGCCAACACGCGTCTGTTCACCGTGGAACTACACCCTGAGGAGAGGTGAGGGTTACTCAGATCGTGCGGGTGATCGGGAGGGTGGCACCCTGACCTGTAGTGGTGGAGAGCAAGCTCCACATAAAGTGGAATGTCCAGTAGGTGAAACAACCGCGTTCGAACAACTGAGGCAACTACGAGTACTACTGAGACGGGGGGTGTGTGGTTGTGGTGGGGGACTGCTGAACCAAGAAGTTCTCATTGGTCATCAAGCGGCAGCTGTTTTGCTGTGCCCCTGACGACGCGTCTGTGCAGACGCGCTGTTTTCTTGTTTGAGGCAGGGGGTTCAATGTGGAAAGGAAGAAGCGAGTGGGGGGGGGGAGGAAAGAAGGGCACACGCTGTGTAACCTGAGGCTGACATTGGTCTGTGCTTTCTGCGCCACTCGGTGTGTCTGAACATTTGGACGTACGCTTCACAGGTTCGCCTTCCACTCGTCGACGCCGCAGACCGTACAGTCGATGCTGTATGTGGACCAGGAGGAGGGCTACGTCTCCCTGACGTCACAAGGCCAGTGGAACGAGACCAACAACGAGCTGCAGATCGTCATCCAGGTCACCAAGTCCACCGACCCCAACTGTGAGTACCGCTTGTGTTTGAGGCAATTCCTGAAGAAAGCCATTTGTTTTGGTTCTGAGATCAATTGCAGATTTCCATTGGCATAGCTCGGAAACTCAGCAACTGTACACTTGTCAGTACTTCCCCACCACCTGAAGGGACTGTCTGACGCTCTCATCAACCTCACCCAAAACCTGGCTGGTTCTGACCAAGCACCACTGTGCACAGGCCTCGCCGTGGGCTTTGGGGAGCTTCTGGTTGTTGAAGAAAAGATGTTGCACCTTCCCATACTGGGGGTGACTCCAGATGTGCACAACACACCATGGAGGCGCACGCACACAGATACTGTTGCAGTTTTAAATATTTCAACGCCGAGGTCCCTACTCTCCTCAAATAGTGTCTCTGTCCCATGTTTTGTTCAAACAACCCGTCATTCAACACAGAGACCAAATATTTGCGCCTGTCAAACGAAACAAACATGGTAGTGATTTGCTTCATTCGGATTGAGAGCTTACCGCGCAAAGTTGACTCTAATTGCCTTGAGAGTGTTTTTTTCTCGATCCCACTTCATTCACGGGCACCCTTTGGAGAAAAGTGAAGTGGAAAGTTGAAGTGGCCTGTTGTAGAAGTTGAGAACAGTTTCTGGGTTGTGAACTTGCTGAGATACGGTTTGATCCGGTAAGAAGAGCTGAAAAAGAAGTGAACCACGCAGAACTTTTTCGATCAAAAACTTGGGGAATGGGGATGTGTCTTGCTCCGGGTTGCGGAACAACTACGAGGCTGTTTTTTCGCATTCTCATAACACCCAGCCGCTCTCTGTGACCGAACGTGTCGAAAGAGGAAACAAATTCCCTTTTGTGGTGCGCACCAGTATTTCCTCCTGGTGTGCCTTTGGCACGACAACAAACACAAGTTCGCAATGCTTTGTGAAGGCCTGAGCCACTTTCTGTGTGGTGGCAATGCATTCACGAATGTTTTTGGCACGTCGTGAATGGCCAGACTCAGTGCGCCGCACACTGTTGAAGCAAGTGTCATCGCCCACTGCAAAACAGTTCATGCTTCGGGCCCGTGGCACAAACGTCACCAGAATGATCAAGATCAGGAAGAGGGCAACAAACACCTGGGTCAAGTTGTAGAAGTAGATGTGTTTTTGTAGGATGCTGAACACGCCGAAGTGAACAAGTTTGACGAAACCGCTGTTCTGTGTTGCTCAGTGAACAAAGAAGAACATAAGTGGAAAAGAATTTCACATGGGTTGACACGGACAATGAACGATGATTCACTGAATCAGGGAAAGTGTGCGCGTTCCCATTCAAAGGGAAAATCCTCCAGGTTTCATTCATGCCCTTGGCATTTGGCGATGCCCAACAAAGCGCAGTTTTCCAAACAGTGTTTTGTTTCCACAGTGGCTCGAAACATCAGGTTGTTAGCATATTTGGATGAGTATGCTTGGTGCGCGGTGCAGACAGGTGTGTGTGATGTTTATGGAATTTGTGACCTGAGCTGCCAAACGGGAGCACGAAGAGCGGCCTCTGTTGACACGGCCACGCTATCCGTAAACCACTATTTTCTCACTGCATGATGAAGATCAAGTGAAAGTTTGCACACATGCGCTCGATCGAGCCCGTGGTGTGCACAGCAAGAGGTTGGAGTCCTTGCCATCTCCTGATCACAGAACTAAGATTACAACACTAGTGCGATATGTTTCTGATGGAACTGCTATGTCGGTGGTCGTTCGATATTTTCGACGAATCAATCACTGACATCAGGTCAATATCTTGCTGCAACATTTATTGAACTGTCTCCTGTCAAACTTGCAAACAAACATCAAACTTTGTTAGAGACAAAAACCAAACAGAACACCAATGCATGGAGGTAGCAGTAACACTCAACAACATGGTCACTTCTTCTTGTTCAATGACAACTTAGACTTTGCTCTCTTGCGCTCAATTCTCCTGTCCACTGCCTGCAAACAGTCACACAAAGGTGAGCACCCTGATTTGAACCCTGACACTCTGCACATGGTCTTACTGTGTGCCGTTACTGTCTCCGATTTCTTTACTTCTTTCACAACTTCAATGTCAGAATCTTTGCTGCTCACCAAGTCTACAGTGGCAGGTGGACTCTCAGGAGCCTTCAACAGTGTGCACGAGACAGATCTTGTCAACTTTCTGTTCTCCAAATTGACAATTTCACCACAAATTTTTTTGTTTGCAGACTTCAACAGGTTGTCTGATACTCTCTTGTACGACTGGACTCCTGCATCAGAGTGATGACCAGTGATGCATTTGATTGTTTGTTCATCCTCTCCAGACTGGTACAACCTAGTTGCGCAGCTCGCACAGAGACTGTGGTTTGTAAAGTTGCCACTCAAACCAGCAAGACCTGTCAATTTCCTCACTGTCTTTTTCAGCACATTTATCCCTACAGGATGGTCAGAGTACCATCTCTTTGGCATGCGCCTTCTCTCAGACAACTCGTATACAAACAAGTCTGCATTCTTGGATTTGACAGGCAGGAGTGACACATATTTTTCATACAAACATACAACATTTCTCTGCAGGTTGGAGCTACCATACACTTTGACTTGTCTGCTGGCATCAAGTTTGCTTGACAGACCCCCCTGCGACATTTTGGACTTCAAATCCTGAGTAAACAACAAGTACTTGTCACCCTCCTCATCCACCAGAACTTCAATTTGACTCTTGAATCCGGGCTTGCGCAGAGACTTATGTTCCTCCCCACCCTGCAGGGCCAAGTTTACACCAAGTAAGTACTGCACAGTGTCTCTCAGTTGGGTTGGAGTGGCCTCTCCAAGCACACCTTTGTCCCACATTACGTTCTCTTGTGTCAAAGAAATGGGCTCTGCACGTGTTCTATGACCAACTCCCATCGATGCGCGCTGCTTCATGAGGTTATCTAAAGTGTGTCGAAGCTTGACAAACTCTTCCACATCAAGGAGCTTCCACTCCAACCCAACCTTCTGGAGATGAAACTGCATGCAGATCACTATCTCATGAAGTGTTTTCCCCAGAAATTCTTTGCCATCGCACCTGCGAATTTCAGACAAAAAGTGACACATGGCATAACAGAAGTTTGCCTTCGACCCAGTTTTGACTGACTCCAAACTTGCCCACTATGCGACTATCACAAGTCACTTCCCTGCATCGAATGTACCACCAATCTTGGTACAAATCACACACCCACTGCACTTTCTTGTCAGTATTCAGGGAAAAAGAGCGCACACTCAAATCTGCCAAAGAGTCATCATCGACAGCCAACTTTGGGGACACTTCTTGACCCAATGCCAATGTTACTTCTGAACTTGAACTTCGACTTTGGCTTCTCAGGAGACTTGCAGAGTTGTTCTTCATCCACCAAAGGCATGCACCCCTCGGCATACGGCGCCTCACCAACCGGAGTTGACGAGACAACTCCCCTGAAATTAATTTTCAGGACGTCAGCAAACCTTCCAAGATGATGACCAGTCAAAAGCCAGATCTCAACACACCCATAAGGACTGTCAACTCACCACTCTTCAGGCTTGAAGTCGATCCCTTGTGACTGCAACCACTCAGCATCACTCATGGGTCCGGGCGCAGGAGGTGATGACTTGACACCAAACACCAGAGAAGAAGGAGCACCAGACTGCATCAAGTCGCCGAAGAAACCCAGGCTGAAGTCTGAAGAGTCTTCTCCTGATGACACCTCATCATCGTACGGAACCAGAGGAATGACTGCACTTTGTGTCACATCAACATGTTCATCTTGGAAGAGATCTGCTTCATCAAAACTTGGATTTGTAGACTCACAAACTTGCGACAGGTACTCAAAGTCTTTGTCTGCAAGCACAGTTTTGTCAACAACCAAATCAGATTCAGTTTCCTCCACTGCATTGTGCACACTACACAGTTTCTGGGAAACAGGAAACAAGTCTTCTGCGACCTCCATGACAAACACACACCACAACAGACACACGACAACTGCTAAATTTCCGGTCCAATGAGTGGAAACCAGGTCAGAATCGACGGGCTCCCTCTTGGCCCAAATGAGCAAAAACAAGAGCAAAAACAAGACATGCCTGACCCACTCCCAAGTGTGTCAGTCTCTCGGTCTTTGATCGCACTTCCATCAGTCACATATCCCACACGTGTTGTAAGACAAATATTGAACTCCACATCTTGTTCAATATGTAGTTTCCAAAGCACTCATGCTCCGCACTCATGCATTATAAACCCCATATTGAATGCGCAGTCGTTCAATATTTGTGACAGATTTTCTTGGGCAGGGGGTATTGGCCACAGAGGGGTTGGGGTATTGGCCATGGAGGGGAGTTGATGAGGGGTGAAAGGTCGTACAAGGGGTGATACGTGGGGGTGTGGGCGGGTGTAGTGAGACAGCAGGCCCACCTCGCCTGTAGTGCACTACCACCAGGTGTTCCTCCCTAAAGGGACTTCGCATAATGACAATTTTGCGGCAGCGATCCGGGCTGAACTACTGAAGGCATGAAGACGACAAAAACAAGTTGTCTCAAGTGTGCAGGTCTGGTGATGGGGGGTGGGGAGGAGTGGAACGGGCACGTCGATCATGCCAAGCTTGACCCAACCGCATTTAAGCGTCCAAAACCAGATTTGAAGGACAAATTTTATACACTGACAGCTCCGCCTCTGCGCGTGCTGGGTCCTTGCGGAAGTTACGCTTCCGCCTCCCAACCAACTGTGTCCGCAAACACGCAATCTTTCTCAGCTCACACCTTGATCTTTTGAGCAAAGAAGTCGCCTCATGTAGTGCTCGTCTTCTGCGCGAAGCAAATGGATATTGTTCGACATGATTTTGCAAGTCGATATGCTGGTGATTTTGCTCAATGCAAACACTTTGCTCCTTCCCCAGAACAACAGGGAATCCTGATACTCGTGTGGTGTCCACCGGTACAAAGGACATGCACGCGATTGAGCACACTTAAATTGGGGGTGGGGGTGGGCAGCTTTGCACTGTGTTTTTGGCAGTGGTTCATTGCGGGAAACAAGAGGGTCTTGGAAAAAGGACTGACTCCCACCGTGCGACGGCAACATCCAGAAGTCAAAGTAAAAGGACAGGCTCAGTATGGTTGGTAACCCTAACACTAGATTACACCAAGTGCATCACAGGTACATTCTTTTTCTTGGGGACCAGACAGCTTTTGGCCTTGGCATGATTGGCAAGATACTACACGCAACTTATGTGTGAATGTTGGAGGGTCACATTTTGAGCTGTGGGTGTTTGATGTTTGTGGGTGTTTGATGTTGTTATGGCGGAAATTTCATGGCCTGTTCACAACTTCGAGAAAATATCAACAGTTGCAAGACATCAAGAAGAGCTTGCACAGAAGTTGAATTTCTCATTTAAAGTTGACACCTTTTGGGGAATGTGATGCTTTTTACAAGATCATTGTACCCGGCAAGTGAAAAGTCCTTTGGGCACAAAATGTCCATTGTGTCCAGACAGTTCATGACAGATTTGAAACCACAAAGTTCCCCCTCCCCTCCAGTAAAGAAGTGCATTACGTATTGTCCAAACATGCAAATGTGCCTAAGACATCAGATGGAAACCACCTGTCTTCAAATCTGCCCCTGTGCCAGGTGAGTGTTTTCCTGTAGGCGAGCAACAGGGAAGTCTATGTTGGAAGTTGGTGTTCAGTTCATGTTCAGCTGGGTGTGTTTATGCTGCGTCTGATGTCTGCGAGATCAGAAGGAACTTGGCCAAATCCTCCGGTATTGCCAGTTTCGCTGCATGCATACTTCGAAGGCCAATGTGAGTGGTTTACGCCGGTGGAAGAAAAAACTCGCTGTCATAGGAGTACTTGGCAAAAGCAAAAATTTCGCTTGGAGTTGATATCGTATCGGGTGGAATGTAGAAACATGTTATGCTAATGAGTTGACTCATTGGACGCAATGACCCGTGTCAGCATGTGACTCGCAGGCAACGGTCAGTTGCTGCGAGGTGTTCAGAGAGAGAGGACGTGCACAGCAAAATTGAACATGCATGGCGTTTTCTCCACGAAGACTCAGACCGAGAAGTGCGGTTTTTTACACTAGTGTGAAACTCACCGAATGAATCTTCGTGCTTGGACGGCCGTGCAACGTTCGAATTGTCGTCCTGACGTCACACTTCTCCCTCTCCTCTTCCTTTGCTCCTGGTGGTAAAAACTTGACAGCAGTATCCTTTGTTTTGTTTAGTCAATGGGTCACTATCTTGTGGGGTTGGG
>JAAUXT010085227.1_pt1 | contig 11468 bp, 10 predicted proteins | sample 7278171 | NCBI WGS metagenome assembly JAAUXT01 (sample SAMN14350112, study PRJNA611818) | marine sediment metagenome | isolation source: surface marine sediment (1.8m) | place: French Polynesia: Moorea | collected 2018-08 | reverse complement strand
TTTGACCTCAGAAACCTAAAAATTCAAAATTGACAAATTCCTTCCTCACGCATTATCCCCAACCCAAAATGAACCAAAAGAGCCCAAATGATCCCAAATCAATCCTCATCGTGACCATGAAACTGCTGCTGACATAATTCTGGAAGAGGCTGCCTATAGGTGATTTGATTTCGCTCACTCCGATTTCACTCGCTTTTTCCAAAAGCTCACAAATCGGACCAAGCTCCTCAAATCACCTAAAAATTACACGCATGAAACAAGGGCAGACAAAATGTGATCTAAAAATCACTTGGAATGAAAAATTGTTTTCTGCATGCAAATAAAAAATCCTTTTTCTGCAACAAAAATACGTCAAAACGAAAAAATAGCTGCGACAGAAACATTACAACAAATGCAATACTTATAACAAATATAGAAAAACGAATTTCATCTGAATTAAAATATGCAGAACAAACTCATTGCTTTAATAACTAATTACTTAGAATAATAATTACTCAGAAAAGGAGAAATGGAAGGAAACCAAAAACACCCCACTCTGACACATTTGTTTACAAAAAAATACCAGCACACGGCGCCAATTTTGTGTTTTGTTGAAATGACGGTGTGTGCAGTGCAGTTTGATATCAAATCATGGGAGGTTTCTAGGTTTGGGTGTTCACAGATGGCATGAGAAGTCCAATGTGATCAAGTGTGATGACGGTGTATGTCAGGGGAGAGGAGAATTCTGTGCTGGGGATGTCTGGTTCATTTTACCCCCTGAAAAGTGAAACCAGGGTGACACCATACGCCTGCACCGGCTTGTTGTTGGAGCAGCTGTGCCAGAACTAAATTGAAAAAGCTAACATGAGCTCAATTGTGCGTGTCTGGGGCATCAATAACTTTTCAGCACTTTACCCTGAGCGCAGAATCAAAACAGACTTTGAACAAAAGGATTGGCACTATCTTTGGCCGAAACACGGGGCACTAAATGTCGCCACTGTTGACTTTCTTGATTGTCTTGAAAAGCAAGACTTCAAGTAAATTTGTCAGTTTGCACCAGTTTTCTTCGCAGCCAACCCAACTGGAGCAAAATACGAGTAGAACTTCTTGCATGGGTGTCGTGGATGTGAGGTATTCACAAAAATCTGCATCTTACGAAAGATTTGTGTATCGTCTCTCTCTCACACTTCCCGTTTTTTGGCCTCTGTCCACTGACGTTCCAGAACTATGAGGCACGTGCATCATCAGTTTACTCGGTGCTCGGAATCGCTCAGTGTTCTTGTTCCGAATTTCTGGTTGTGTTATCTCTTCAGCCAACAACTTCACATCCGAAACTCCACATCCGTTGTTTTCAAAACGGATCAATTTCCCATTTTATCCACAGGTAACTGTGCTGTACATGTGGCTGTTGGGGGCGAGAGTGGTTCTCCCAAATTAGCCAAGCACGATTGGCGGTGTCGATTCCTGAAACCTAATTGTCTCTCTGTTTGAAGTGATTGGTGTCCTGCTGATGCAAAGAAGTTTCAAGATACAGCTGGACTTTTCGTGGTTGTTTTTGTTCTGCTGAGAGCAATGGAGTCCTTCTCTCAGCTGCAGTTTCTTGCAGTGCGGGATGGCTCGACCCACACTTCGAGCATTCTCGACCCAATACTTTGAACACGGCGGAGTGAGTTTCTTACGTGTCTGTTTCCCTCAAACAACAACAAATGACCATCGCTGTCAGTCCACGGATAAATTTTTGTGGACTGTTTTTTGATCTGACCAAAATCGATCAACGAAGAACAGTACGTGCTCGAAACAAATTTCAATTTGCAGTCCTGGAAATTGGGCGTCGTCGAGGGTCATCAAACTGATGCGTGAAAGCAAAAGCAACGATGCCATTGATTGTCTTGTCTTGTAATCTTTCTCGACCAGCGTTCAACCCCGCAGTGACAGGGACATCAACGCGTGTTTGAATGAATAGTTCACCACGAGTCTTTTGGTGCTCCCGTACCCGGCTGCTCCGACCAAGCAAATTGACTTCCTGCGTCGGATTAGACGTGTTGACGAACCAGGCAGCATCGAGTGCGTGGCCGGTGATGGACTTTGCAGACTGCAGCCGGAGCCAAGGGGTTTTCAAGGAAATGGTGTGCCAGCAAAGAGTCAGGCCTTTGGTATTCTGCCGAAACTGTTGGGAAAAGACACAAACTTCTGGTTTGTCTGAAACATAACACACGAGTTTGCACTCATCCCTGCGACTATATTTTTGGGGAAGGGGGAGGATGAGGCCAGACTGTGCCACTGCAGGGCCAGCAATCGAACCAAACACGCCCACAAAGATAAAAGAGTCCCGAGTCCAGAAAACTCAACATCAGACAGGCCTGATGAGAAAATGAACAAACGATTTAAAATGCTTGAAATGGTTCGCGTGGTGAAAGGGTGGGCTGAAGTTTGGGGTCCCTTCTCCGCATTGTTTCTTTCTGAGCGCGAAATATAGAAATTTACAGTTTTTCACTCGTTGTTCCCAGAATCCCATGTCACAAACTTGTCCTCACATGTAACGAACTCAGGCTTTAGAAGTCTTTAAATTGAATGGCTGACGGGTACTTGAGCTCACCTCACTCTTCGCTGGCAGGACCATGGACATTTCCTGGACTCTCTGTCCGAAACATGACAATTCAGACTGGTGAACGAATTGTGAGAAAAGTCTTTGAATCAAGAACGATGTCAAATTTCGCTTCCGATCTGATCACTTTCAGGACCATACTCAAGTTTCGTGCTTGAATCATGTCTCACTGGAACGATCTTCTCCGAGATGCTTTTCTGGTGGCCTGGAGTCATTTGTTCTGTGCAAGAAAAACTCACATATTGGTTTTGATACAGTTGCCCTTCAAACAGATGTTATTCAAGAAACTGTAGAACACAGCTTTTCAGATATCAGTTGTTTACAATGGAATTTAGCACAAACGAGAGATCTTCTTCAGAGGAATCCTTTGTTTGTGTGCAGGATAACACTTTCTGTGGCCTAAGAACAACAATCCGACTGAGATAAAGTGCCAGAGTAGAAAAACGAATTCGTAATCATGTTACTCGTATGTGGCGAGAGGCCAAAAATTGAACTCAGGAACTCAATGGGGACTTTGAATTTGTGGACACACGGCACAGATTACTCACACACCGCCGTCCCCGGAGTGAAATCGTGCGTCACGACACTCCGTCCTGCGCCGGAAAATGATAGTTTCGCTCAAAGATCTTGACCCATTGCATCCTTTCTTTCACAAGATAAACGTGACATGATGTTTTCATTGCTTTCACTGCAGTGGAAATGTTCCATGGCTTATCTCCTAATCCAGCCTTCTTCTCTGTGGAAATTGTTGCGAAGGGAAACATTGACTGAAGTCATTTATTTCTTCTCTCTTCAGGAGCGCTGGTGATGCCTTTCGGAATATTGCTTGAAATGACAAATCAGTATTGGCTGTTCGGAAACGACTGGTAAGTGTGTCTGCATGTCTGCAGGTTAGAATGTCAACTTGAATTTGTCAACCTCGCTCTTTTTTCCGAAATCAAACACTCACTTCCTTTGAATGGAGCAAAAGTGCGTCGAAAAAAGGTGCAATGTTCACATTTGCTCTGCAATGTTCACACTTGCTCACACTTTTTGTGCATGTTTTTCACACTTTCTGTGCGTGTTTTTGCGCTCTTGCACGGATGGACATTCAACCTCAGTGTACCTGTCCGATTTTCAGGTGTGATGTGTGGCATTCAATAGACGTCCTGGCGAGCACCGCCTCCATCCTCAACCTGTCCATGATCTCTCTGGATCGCTACTGGGCCATCACCGACCCGATCGCCTATCCCAGCAAGATGTCGACGGGTCGCGCCCTGCTGCTCATCGCGCTCGTCTGGATCTGCTCGGCCGCCATCAGTTTCCCGGCGATTCTCTGGTGGCGCAGTGTGGCTCCGATTCTTCCCGATCCACACGTGTGCATGTTCACAGACGATTCCGTCTACCTGGTCTTCTCGTCTCTCATCTCCTTTTATATTCCAATCAGTATTATTCTGTTCGCTTATTACAAGATATACCTGGCGGCAACAGAACAGATTCACAGTCTCAAAGTCGGTGCTAAAGTGATGCATACCTCAAACGGGGAAGGAGGTGAGGCCATGACACTGCGGATCCACAGAGGAGGTTACATGGCTGCAAACCAGCAGCCTCTGCAAAGACGATTTCAAAATGAGCAGGTGACTTACACCCGAGCAGCCAACAGTGACAGTGAGAACGAGAGCCCGGTGCACATCGTGAGGAGCTCGCACACCCTGGCGCCGCGCGGCAACGACGGATCCGCCGCCACCTCCCCCGTCGCAGGTCCCAGCCAGCACGACGACGTCGCCAACACACACACCGACGTCAAACCCTCCAGAATGATATCCAAGAAGTGGAAACACTTTGCTCTCAGCCGGAAACTGAGCAAACTTGCCAAGGAGCAAAAAGCAGCGAAAACGCTTGGGATTGTCATGGGGGTGTTCTGCCTCTGCTGGGTTCCTTTCTTCGTGACTAATGTGCTGTACGGGATATGTAACGTCAAGTGCGTTTACAGAGCGGATATTCTGTTTCCCATCTTCACTTGGCTCGGATACCTCAACTCGGGGATGAATCCCATCATCTACGCCATGTCGATGAGGGACTTCCGAAGGGCGTTTTCTAAGATCTTGTTTTGCTGCTGTCCCAGGTACGGAATCATGGGTCAAAGAAGGAAAAGGAACAAGTTCAACTACAGCTTTTCAACAACGTACACCATGACATGAAAGCAGCATCCTGTAAGTTCCTTCGAGAACAACACGACAAATTCCAATTCGAGGAATCTCCAGCTTGCGAGTTGATGTGTACAGCATGCAGAGGCAAATTATTCTGCAGGAATCATTTGATGCTGTTGTGTCGAGCGTTTTGCGCAGTGTTCTTCTATTGTCTTTTTTCCAGCTGTGTACTCAGTAAAGGAACACTCGTGAGCCGCCTGATCAATAATCTCTAGACATTTTATCACGTGAAGTTCAAATGCCTGTTAGACCTGAAGATAAGCGTTCAATTGATTGAACTCAGCTGCACTCCTTGGTTCCGAGATTTAAGACATTGACACGGAATGCGCTGATTTCCATGATTCATGCGAATTTGATGCGAAACAATAAATGTGCACAAGTCACAAACGAAACGGTGTTCATCAGTGCTGTTCGGACGGGAAAGAGTACAGGCGAGGAGAATGCTAAACATCGGGACAATCATTCTGACAGCTTCACTGATGTGTGAAAGCGAACAACACAACTATCAGGACAAAATTAGATTTCTGGGAACAGGAAAGACCACCTGCAACTTTGTGCAACAAATACGCTCGTGGAGAGCAACCCACAAACCAAGCATTTTATCCGTCAAATAATTGTTTCTGACTTCTCATGTCTGCACGTCCGAAAAACATTTTTGCTATACTCCGGGTCTGTTTTCTCTTCGTCAGTGTTTGTGCATCTGTGTCTCCCAAAAAAAATTGTCTGAGTACGCCAAATCAACTTCGAGAAGTTTGCTCTGTTTTTTGGAGACAGACGTTGTAAAATTTCGCTGAACTTCGAGCCCCTTCCTCTGAACATTAGAGCAGGAACCCGTCCTCTGAATAAAGGTTCCAAATCTCAGGGGTCAAAACACAAGGCCAATGCCTCGCAAATCTGTCTGTTATGGGAAGTTTTCTTGCTGTTAATTGGACAGAACGTCGCACAAATCAGCTTTAGTTTGTCCCATTAGGAAGAGCGGCGCCTACTTGCCATGGATTTGAGACAGATAAGGATCAAATAGAAGCGACCTGTTGTACTCCCTGGACAGAAGTAGTTAGCTTCAGTAACATCCTGCAGGACGTCGGAAGCTCCAATGTTCCCGGCAGGAGGTCGACAAAGCTCCGCATAAGAACACCAAAGCCTTTCCCATGCAAGATCACAACGTACTCACGCTCATTTGCTGTTTTCAACAAGAACCAAACTGTTCGAAAGCGTACAGGTCATATCAATTACGCGTTTTTGGTAAGTTGTCCACTCAAACGAGCTTTGTATGTTGTCACATGCGATTTCGAATGAGTTGCTCTGTATCTGTTGTAAAACAATGACTTCACTGTCAAACACAGTTTTTGTGCCTCTTTTGTGTGACCCGCGACATTCTTTGCAGAGACGTGGAAAATGCGCACAAACGTCTCGTAACTGACCTGTTTGCGGTCAATAACGATTGGCAAATATCAATGCACCGATCCCTGCAGACCAGAAATAGAAAGGAAGCTTAGCGTTTCCATTAAACCGTGAGTATTTGGCCAATCAATGGCTCAGCCTTGAAACTCAATACAAACTGCAGCTTACGGGCGGTGTAAAGGTGCAGGTAAATCATTTGTACAGGATTAGCACAGCACGTATCTTATTCCACCACAAGGCGAGGCAGATCGACAATCACGATTTCTAAAAAGCCGAAGCCAACCTTCAAAAATCAACATCATACGCACCACGAGGACGACCAAACGCAATAACCATTGCTTTTTCGCCTTTTACAAAGAAAGACAAAAAACTTTCAAACATTTTTTTTCAACTTCCGTTTGCGCTCTTTCAAACTTTGGCTGTCTTCTCACAGACGTTTTGTGGCACTGTCATGCAAGTCAATCGCAAATAAGCGACAGATCAAAGACATAGTCATTGTTAAATCACGACAGGAATACACCTTTGCTCCACCGTGCGACAGCCTTTTGATCTTCCACATGTCATCCTTTGATCTCAACTGTCTGATCAATGTAACGAATTGAACGCTGCTCACCTCTGCTGGCCAGGTTGCGTGATTCTACAGATTACAAATGCACATATTCATGGGCAAGATTGTGAGATTTACAGAAAATCTCGAGTTTTGTGATTGCCACCTGTTACGGAGAGTCTGGGTTGGCACGGTGGTTCCTGCAAAGCTGAGGAATTACGAGAGGATCGCTGGCGGGAACTGTGTGATGACAGTGATAAGGGGCCAAATATCGCAAAAAAGAGATGGGAGGGTGTTGCGATAGAAACAATAAATACAGAACGAGTCTCACGAAAACACACAAGTCCGGGAGATTGAGCTTCAAGCGGACAGGCTGATTGTGGACCCAGACGCAACTCGCAGCCCCGTCAACTGCTTTTTAATTGAAGTGAGATCCCAGTAGCCAGACCTGTCACCAGACGGAGCAGATGGGGGCGTCTCATAATCACACTGTCGACGGATTTGGACCTGTAAGAAGTGTCAAGAGACGCATTAGGAGTCTGGCAGACACGCTCACGCTTGAAAGAAGCTGATCAGAAACAAAATGGGAAATATATTTAGCTTCTGTTTCTCTGTCTCTGTCGCTCTCTCTCTCTCTCGCTCCTCTGGTTCTCTCTTTCCTTTTCTCTCTCACCCTCTCCATCTCTCTGGCTTCTCTCATTCTCTCCTGTTTTTTTCTCTCTCTGTGTCCGTTCTTTTCATCCAGCCAGCTGATATTGCATCAAAAACTCCGTGGAGAACTAACTGACAGACAAGCAGCTCCACGTTGCGAGAACAAAAAGGGTGGCAGGCAGAGAGAAGATGAACTTCGAGAAGTTGTTGTGAGCTCTTTGGATCCATTAACCTCTCAGGACGGTGAAATCGAGTTTGTTTTGAGCTACAAGCAGACAAAAAGGCACGATTCACGAAGGGACAAGGTAAACTCATTGCCAATGCAGAGAATTCCATCACACACTGTGAAGAAAGGCAGACTAGAAGGTTCAATCGATGAGATCCCCACCCTTGTCACCAGCGCAGATCTGTCCGATATTTGCTTGCTCACTCCAAAGGCCCGCTTGGTCTGAGTTGGCTCAGTCTGAGTGAACGTTTGTCAAGGACATTGTCCAGTCGGAGAGATTTGGAAGGCAGAAAACATTCAAAAAGCAATTGAACCAATGATGATCAATCTGGTCAGTTTGTTTCAAGAATCTGAGTCTGTGATGAACTCTCTAAAGTGAGCTGTGAGCTCTGGTATAGATCTGAGCTGTGATTGTTTGAAGGTCTATGACTTCACCAGGGACTTGTCAGAGGCCTCCCACCACTTTGCAGATCTCCGTGAAAAGGGAACGGTGACGAATGATGATGCCACATCTGAAGGTGTCGGAGAAACAAGGTCTTATGTCCGATGTCCAGTGTTCACATCTGAAATGGAGTGTCTGGTTCCCACGTCCAGTGTCTGGTGGGTATCGAGTGTCCCACTCTTGTTCAAACGCGTTGACCCACCGACACAGCGGACTCTGTGTGCGTCAACTTGACGTGGTTTTACTTGCATTTTGGAACCTTTTCACATCTCAAACTTCAAGTGTGCTTGCGTAAACGGAACCAGGAAAAAAATATGACGCACCATTTTGCCCGGAAAATGAGCATCAAAAGTAGGGGTGCGTCTGGAAATGGGCACGAGTTTTCCTGTTTTTTTCTCCTGAATATCTCAAAACAAGGACTGTACAAGGGTTTTTCTTGGGGTGCGTTCATGGATGCGACTTTCTCTTGGGTGGATCCGGGAGATTTCGTGTGGCTCCTTTTTCGAGTCTCCACGTCCCTCAAGGTCACAGAGCCCAGTATGTCTGGATGCTTTGCAACATTGCCTGACCCTGAGGAGCACCTGATGAGAAAGATGAAAGGTCAGGTTTCCTTCTTTTTGTTGGGCAGAGAGATGAGGACAAATAACTGGTGTATTTGAAGATGACCGACACAAAAATGTTGGAACATTTATCAGATTTGCAATGCCTGATATGGTTCGTGACCGAGATAGTTGTCTGTTGTCACTGAACGCAAAAGCAAAAAAGAAGCAATTCGACGAGCATTGAGTACGGTAGCTGCGCACGATGTCGACGACACCAACCCAATGCCTACGACCTCGTCCCACGTGTTTTTATCTGGCCTGTTGTTCTCCAGGATTTTCGCAAATACAGCTAATTGCCAGCAATGGAATCAAATTTAACTTCTCATGTTGCAGGAAACACTTGACATCTTGTTGTCAAAATGTCACAGAGAGGAACATCTCTTCATTTCAGGCTGTCAAGGATTCCAACTCGCACGCCAAAAGTGCGTGTTCCATGTGTGGTGTTTCATTCAGTCCAACGATCCAACCTGTTTCAGTTCCAATGACGTGCAAACCTCAGTTGGGTGCTTTCAGAGGAGACAAAAGATTGGGGCGATGTCATGCCCCATTTTTGGTGAACGTGAGATCTTGCGGTTGGAAAGTCTGCAGGTCAACGCGTGCATGAACAAACTTATGTGACGGTTTCACGGCTATCAATAACACTGAGCAATGTGGGGACGAAACTCCCCAAAACAAATGTACGAAACTCACTGTTCTCAGTGTTATTCCGAGCCAAGTATGAGTTTCGTATAATTTTTTGAGTCTCATCCCCGCTTTGCTCGGTGTTATTCCGAGCCGCGAAACGATAAAATTATTCACTGATGATTCGATGCCCCGTGCATGGTACTGTCTTCAACAACGCCAGACGTTCGGCATCTCAACAGGAACCAGTAGGCTGATTTGAACGTTTTCATCCTCAGGCCGTATACGATGGGGTTGAGCGCGCTGTTGGTGATGGCCAGCATGGTGGTGACCAGCCGCAGCAGCTCGAGTTGCACGTACAGATGTCTATGCGTTGTGTTGATGACAACTCCGACGCAGAAAGGAGTGATGCACAGGGCGTAGGCGCTCACAACGAGAGCGATACTCCTGCGGAACGTTGAATTCAACTGTTGAGGCCGATGCGTCATGTGTGCGTCTGTGTGTGTGCGTGTGTGCTGTGTGTACAACTTCGGAGATTGCACATTGAACAAAGTGAAACGTTCACATCCCATTGATTCTACGAGTATTTGTTCACAAAACGTGAGTGAAATTTCCACCGAAAGCGTCGAAGAATGAGAATTGGTGGTATCTCTGACACGCAAGCACTGTCAGACTCTCACCCTGATGCCAGGCACGCTGCATGAGACCAAGGATGTTTTTGAACAAACACACAGAAATGAATTTGCCCTTTTGTTTACCTTGCTGCTTTAGCATTCCTTTTCAAGAAGGTGATTGTTGCTCCGCCATCAGAACTTCCCACCGCTTCAACCTTCTTGAGCTGCTGCAGGACAGCCTTAAATATACAGCTGTAGATACAAACGATGACAAGCAATATTGCGATTGGGTGGCCTGCGACAACAGCTCGAAGATACGGAGTGTCGTAAATCAGGATGTAGTCGCAGAAGACTCCAGGGTGCCAAGTGTTCCATCCGACAAAAGGAGCCACACAGAGAACAAACGAATAGGTCCAGATTCCGACAGCGAAAATTGAAATCCTTTGTTTGGTTACGAGGGTGTTGTAGTGAAGTGGCTTGATGATCGCAACATATCTTTCCAACGAAACTCCTGAAAGACAAAAGATGCAGGATGTTGAAGCAAACTCAAACGCAAAGCCTCTTTCAGTATTTGGAGCGCCATCCAGGGGCCTGTCATGTTTGGACACTCATCAACCTCAATGGCCCCTTGGGTTTGGGCTTTTTGGCCAGCAAAAGGAAGAAAGTGCTCCACTTCAGGATGAGGTGGGCCAGACCCTCTTGGTAGTGGCTTGACCAAACCACTCCACCCTGCAGGTGTCCTGGTTTCGGCGGGCCCCTGCCCTTTGGGTCTGCCTGAACCTCACCTTCGACGGAGTGCGTGTTTCCTTCTAACCAATCCTGTTGGGGAGTTTGGGAATCAGAGACAAATGAAAAATAAATCTCTGCACTCATTTCGAAGACGCAAGTCTTCGGTTCTTCTGTCGAAGAGTGCAACACACGAAATTCTTGAGGTCGAAACTCGGGTCATCGTCTTGATAGAAATCAGTGTGAAAATTAACAGGAAGCGAGGAGCATTTGGTGAATTTACCCAGCAACAATAACACCGACGTCAAGGCTGGAAAGGCGATGGAGAAGTATCTGAACAGACACGCGTAGAAGTTGTTGGTGACAGTGGGGACTATCAACGTGGCCACGTGGTACGGCATGGACAAGCCGACCAGGAGATCCGCCACGGCCAGCATGAACACAAACATGTTGGTCTCCGTCTGCAGACGCTGAAACGCAAACTCGAAGAAATACGAGGGAGGCTTGCAAAGTTTGGTTGTCTCACATGTTGAATATTGTCACGTTCGGACGGCTAGTCCAACCGTTCGCACACACACAAAACCTTCGATCCGCCTGGCTCGTCCGAGGACCCCTCCTTGAACGGGCCTGCTAAAAATGGGCCTTTCCGAGAATGACACCAAAAAGGGTTCTTTACTTTTAAAGTGGGTTTATTCAACAAAGACAGAGGACAAACGGGTGAACAGATTTGGGCTAGATTCACCCGTTTGTCCTCTGTCTTTGTTGAATAAACCCACTTTAAAAGTAAAGAACCCTTTTGGTGTCATTCTCGGAAAGGCCCATTTTTAGCAGGCCCGTTCAAGGAGGGGTCCTCGGACGAGCCAGG
>JAAUXT010073480.1_pt1 | contig 11471 bp, 12 predicted proteins | sample 7278171 | NCBI WGS metagenome assembly JAAUXT01 (sample SAMN14350112, study PRJNA611818) | marine sediment metagenome | isolation source: surface marine sediment (1.8m) | place: French Polynesia: Moorea | collected 2018-08 | reverse complement strand
TGGGGCACTTGGCCTCTAGACCAATCAGAAGGCTGGATTTTGAATTCTAGACCAATCAGAGGCCTTCCCGCCCTCATTATCTCTGCCCCATAGTGGGGGGCTCTTCTCTGAATTGTAGCTGGGTGTGTGCCTTTCCTGGTGTTTCAATGAAACCTCTGTGTCCAACATCTGGAACAAATTTTGATGTGCGCATCACAGGTGATTTGGATGACCTTCCCTCAGTCCTAGAACTGACAGCCAGAACACCTGGTTCAGATTCCCGCTTGCGTGATGTCCTGGATGTTGGTGTTGTGGTGTGGACAGCCGCGATGCAGCAGGCTCCCTGAAGGACTTTTGCGCATCTGCATTAACCCAAAGCGAAACGAAGCTTATGGCGGTGACTGTGGAGGTCCCAACATGTGAATGTCAAGCAGTGCTGACTTTTCTGTGCTGCAGAACAGTGTTTCAGGCGCAAGATATGCAGTAACTTTCAGGGCGTGGAGATCAGCGGGGTGATCTCCTTGTTTTTTTCTGCTGCAAAACATACAGGTGCGTAGAGATGTGCGGGGAGACAGCAGCGGGGCGACGCTCAGTGTATATTGGGCCTGAGGGGAAAGCGACATTTTTGGTGAAGCAAGCACAAACCACAAAATCCACCAAAACACGAGGGCCAAAAATCAACTTTCGTGTCAGAAGTTTTGTTTCTTTTCTGTAGGCGCTGCAGGACAACAGAAGGTATCCATCCGCAAAAACAATTCCCTCGCTCCCAGAGGTGAATCCAGACTCCGTTCCAAAAACACAAAGTGGGTCTGGCTCCCCCCCCCCCCCCCGTCTCCACAAGTTCAACTGAAGAAACAAGAATAATGCCACAGGCAGCCGCAGAACGAGCACTGTCACTGAACACCTGTGGCCACGAACACGTGCGGTGCGACTTGTGCTCTGATGCAAATTGTCAACAGCTCCAGACACAATTTCAGAGTTGCATGATGAATTGATGTGACTCGTTTGATTTGACACTTTCTCGTGACAAATTGCAACACAAATTGCATTGCGTTGTTTCATTTGACACTTTTTCTCTTGCCACGCAAATATTTCATTGCCTTTTGCCCTCCAGGCTCAGCATGGCAGATTCTCTGGTGGATCTATGGGAACCAAAATGTTTCTGCTGCTTATTGCAGATTCAAGTTTTGAGGTTGAACTTGGCCCGAGCCTGGATCTGCCAGAGATGAATGAACAATCAAGCACCAAGGAAGAAGTGCATCTTGTCCGTGGATCTGAGTTTCAATGAGACATTGACACTGGAAAAACAAGGCAAATGTTAGCATCTGAAACTCGAGTGCCATCCATGCACCCAACGTTGCGTTGTGAGGTACAGTCTGCATCTGCACAGGTTTGCAGAGTTGCCTTTGCGTATCAATCAAAAAGAGACAAACCTCACGCCAAGCAATCACTTTCAAGTGACGTCGCTTGTTTCATGACACGCCATGCCTGTTTCCACAAGAAAACAACTGACTCGCTCGGTGGATGCGTGACGCACCTGCAGGAAATGAAATTTAACCCGTGAAAGATGCGCTCAGGAGAATTGATCACGAGCTCTGAATTCCGCCCATCATCGTGTTGAGCGCACCAATCGTGTTTTTGTGGACCTGTTTGTTACGAAAGCTGAACAGAGATCAGAAACAGCAGTTGCGTTGGAAATTGTGTGGACGTGTTTCAAAGCTCGATGAGGCTCACTGCGTGTTCTCATGAACGTCGGATGGTTCCCGCGTCCTGTAACGAAGCGTGGTTCGACCTCACTTGGATTTTGGATCGAGTGGAGGATCACATGTTAAACACTGGTTTCATGGGAGAAAGAGAAGAACAAGGAAATGTGGTCTTCGAGAGAGTTGTGGGCTTGTGGAGCTTGGAGGAACCCTGCTTTCGGATACGGCTCCAAGTTGAGTCATGGTTGTGTCACGGCGAAGTTTGCGTCCAGTGATAAGAAGACACTCTGCAAGAAGGAGTCTTGATCTGGAGAAATGCGCTCAACTGAAGCTCCAGGTGTGACACAAAGGAACAGTGATGTTGAATGACCAAGAAGTTGACATTTCCGTCTGGCTGAATTTGTTTCACTAGCTGGAGCGTGGAGCTCCTGGAAGGGGAAGAGACAAACCTGATGTGAACCAGGATGTGCAGGACCACAAAAGTGGTTCTGTGTGTGTATGTGTTTGTGTTTGTGTGTGTGTGTGTGTGTGTGTGTGTGTGTGTGTGTGTGTGTGTGTGTACGTGTCAGTCAGTCCGTTTGTCAGTTAGCCAGCCAGCCAGTCTGTCTGTCTGCTTGTAAGTTGCCACCCGACGGAACTGCAATCTTCAGGATGTTTGCTCAAAAGTTTGTGGTTCACAAGCTGCAAACAGCGCAGGGTGTGTTCGTGCTTTCGGACTTTGTGAGGTGTCTTCGAATACAGGTCTGAACCCTTGTCTCTCAAACACCAAAGCCCTTGGAGCGCACCCTCCGTTTCAGCTACAGGTCATTTTATACAGCACAAAGTGCTTTGTTGGTACCGTACTGTCTCGTGAAGACACACTTTTCTGCCCGAAATTTGAACTTCAAAAGAAGGGATGCGTCTTGTACGAGTATGAATTTACTATATTTTCAATGAACCTTGGTACCAGAAAATATGACCAAGTCTTGGGGTGCGTCTTTTACATGAGAGCGTCTTTTTCATGAGACGGTACGACAGTTGCTTCAACCAACGTTTTGGTGAGTTGTAATTATTTCTTGCAGAACTGAACGCATTTTTGAGTCGCTTCAACATGGCATTGGTCTCTTTTTCAGCGCAGCTGCTTCACGGATCACAAAAAACAGAGGGTCGAGCGCCTTTCACAACGTTTCATGATGAATGTGTGAATTGCATGATCTTCAAACTGTGCAATCTGTGCGTTGTGCGAAAAAATACTCTTGCTTCATCCACATGATAACTGTACTGCATTTTTCAGCTTTTAAGGAAGGTCGAAAAACGACACCAAGCGCTCTTTTCGCGGTGGTTAAATCTCAATTTCATTCCTCTGCATGTTTTGCAAACTGTCATGGTTCACTGCAAACATTACGATGGTCATTCAGGTCACGCTCGGAAAATACAAAATGTAACGTCCGACAGTTTTTTGTGCGTGGTTGCATGGAAGACGTGTATTTTCGCGCAAATCCTTGACATCACGTGGTGTTGTATCTGTTTGACGGCGCTCGGCTCGGCAGGCGTTGACCCTGGGTCGCTGCGGCATCGGCTGCTGACGGCGTTCGGCGTCGACCCGGACGCGCACCGGAACCGGATGTTGGCGCGTCTCGCGGCGCTGGCGGCGGCGCGACGACCCCCGCCGCCGCCGCCACCACCACCACCACCACCACCTCCGCCTCCACCGCCTCCGCCTCCGCCGCCACCTCCGCAGCCTCCGCCACCTCCACTTCCATCGCCATCGCCGTCACCGTCGCCGTCGCCATCACCGTCACCGTCGCCATCACCGTCGCCGTCACCGTCGCCGTCACCGTCACCATCGCCGTCACCGTCGCCGTCGCCGTCGCCGCAGCCGCCTCCGCCGCCGTCGCCGCAGCCACCTCTGCTGCCACAGCCGCAGCCTTCACCCCCAGAGGACGACAACCCTCAGTGTGAGTGCAGCGAGACTTGTACGTATGTCAAAACCCATCAGTTCAACTCAATATGTTTTTTTTTCTGAAGAGAATTTACTTTTATTGACTTCGACTGATTTGACATCAATGTCCCCTCCCGCCCAATTCACATGCAAATGTTTCAAACAAAAACTTTGATATGGTTTTCATTTTCAGCTGTGAATGTGGAATTCAACGTGTGAACGATCCTGTCGACCTGAGTTTTCATCGGGAGTCTTTTGCTGAAAAAATACCGGTGCAAGCGCACGAAGCACTTGAAAACACTGCAGCACCCAACAACGAGGTCCAACATGTGCGCAACCTGAACAAAGTCTTCAGGCGGGGCTTCCTGCATTTGGCATCTTCTCCCCGTTTTGTGGACAGTGTCCACATTCCGCTTCGACACGAAGCAGTACCGTAAAATCTCGTGTAAAATGCGAATAATTTCTCACATTTTCTGTCTTTGAACAAGGGGGATCGCATCATACATGAGTACAAAAAATGGCACCACACGTGTTTGTTGTTGTTGTTGTTGTTGTTGTTGTTGTTGTTGTTGTTGTTGTTGTTCTGTGTGAAAACTCATGTTGTTGGATGAGTGAGTGAAAAGTGAGTATTCATGTCAAAGCCAACGGAACCATTGTTTCCGTTGTGCTGCTCATTTGTGAAGGGAATTTGTGATCATTTCTGCTGAACCTCAAGCAACTTTTACCTGTGTATACAAATGGACGAGTACATTTTTGCTGTCTTGAACAACTGCATGTTCACGTTTTCTGTGAACCCTGCCCTGCATCGGCCCCACTGTTCAGATCCGCTTCTTGGAGTCAATAAATGGCCATTACGTTTCGGTCTATTTTGGACAACAACGTGTGTACGACTGTGTCACTTGATTTCAGCAGATGCACAACTGCAGCAGCTTGGTCTGAGCAACTTTAATTTCAATGAACACGCGTCCTTTTTGAACGCAAAACTTCAATTTGTGGAATACACAACAAGTGCAAAACCGTCCGAGACTTTCACTTCGACATGTGGCAATCAAGTATGTACGGAATGTTTCACCGAATGAAAGAATCTGCAGTAGTCATGCGTGCAGTTCCGCTGGAAGCTTTTGCAAGGATCCAGCAGTAGCAGGGCTCAGACTCAGCCCAGAACCGGTCTCTGCCTTGGCCCGGACTGACCAAATGTTCTTGTGTCCGCAGTGCACCATTTTCACCCGTATTCGCACCGAAATGTGTGACGCACCAAAACTTTTACTCCCATTGAAACAACACAAGACAAACTCACGCTCACTACGAGGATCTATCATTTAATTCTGAGAACGGTCATGATCGAACCCTCTGCAATTGTTGCGCAGTGACCCAATTTGTTCCCAAGCAGACTGTAAAACAGTGGAAACTGTGTCAAAGAGCTTCAACAGATGCAAATGTTTCGATCATGACCATTCTCAGAATTAAATGATAGATCCTCGTATTCTCACTTGATGCACTTCTTCTGATGCTCAATTTCGAAGCGAAACGATGCGTCCTGTTTCACGGTTGGATGCGGCACTGACGCAGCGACCAAGGCAGCCTTGAGAACATGTTCCTGGATCCGCTGTGCGTTCCCGCGCAGAGTTAGCGAAATAATCTCTCTTCTGCGCGGCATCAGACGGGTTCTGGCTTGGGAGGTCTTCTGAACCGGGAGATGGCGAAGAGGATGGGCGCCGCCAGCACCTGCAGCCCCCCGAACAGCAGGATCGGGACACGGATGTCGTCCAAAACGTCCAGCAGCAAACCTGCAACGTGATCTGCTGAGGTGTGTCTGTGATACTTCGACGTCTTATGGCAGAAATTCAGACAATCTCCCAAACCTACGCAAATCATGCAGTGAACGTGCACAACAGAAGCCACGAGCTTGTTGAACCTTCCTGAGCTCTGTGTGTGCGTGTGTGTAGATATCTATGTGTGTGTGTGCATGTGTCTGTCTGCATGTCTGTGTGTATGTGTGTGTGTGTGTGTGCGTGTGTGTATGTGTGCGCGCGTGTGTGTATGGGGGGAGTTATGAAGCCTTTGACCCACGTACCTGCGCAAGACAGACTGATGACATGGCCGAGCGTGCCTGCGCACATCTTGCCTCGCATGGCGTGGTGGATGCGGTTGCGCCCGTACACCAGCACGAATACTGTAGGTGCTATCGAGAAGTAGACCGCTGAAAGATGACAATACACACAGTTCAAGTGACCACGTCCACTTCCTATCGGTGATCATTGAGACACAGAAGTTTCAGAAATGCACCACGCGCAGTGTGTTGCATCACTGATGTCAGTTGCCCCAGGCCCCGGCGGTATCGAGCTGGTTTTCCTCCCTGACAGATGTGTTTGCAACCTTTAGGACTTGCAATGCATGGTGATCTCCATGCAGGAACGCCCTTCTATTCAGAGCCCTGAAATCATCGTCCTTTTTCGGGCGAACACAGAGATGGAGAACGTCTTTTTTTTTTCAAAGAACTAAAAGTTCCGTATCACTTGGAAGTAAACCCCTCCAGTGTCCCCACAGGAAGATACTGCATCAACTTACACTGGCAGAACCCGAAGAACACGCCGAACACCATCATGAGGGGGAACGTGGTGAAGGTGACGGAGATCATGGTGGACGCTCCGAGTACGAATGTGAACACGCCGGCCGTGACGATCCGGTTCAGGTCCAGACGGTCTATCACGTAGCAGGGTACGACCCGAACCAACCCGATCATACCCATGGCAGCGAGAACCCACATGATCTCCTCCTTGGAGAGCCCGATGTAGAACATCCTGACCCCGATCATGTATTTGCTGAAGGCTTCTCCGGTTCTGTACAGGAATCCTGCGAAAACCATCCAGAAGTCACAGGCGGTCATGTCAGAGAGACACCAGGTTGAGCACTTTCCCAGTGACTGAGGGTTTTCTGATGTCCCGGACTGGTCCTGGGGATCTTCTACCTCATCCCTCGTTTCCGTGTCTCTGTTGCACGTTCCTTTCTGCACTGTTGTGTCAACGGAAGTGTTCTGTTTCCCCACTGCAGTGCCATCTTGTGGCGACGTCACAGCTGCGAGACCATCAGCGGTCTCTTGACCCTTGTCGCTCAACAGACCAATCTGGGTCTCCTCAGTTGGACCCCCTGTCTGAGCATGCGCAGGAGTGTGCGCATGGGCCTCACTCGGAGGAGTCTTGCTCCCAACACGTAGTTCACTCAGCTCTGTGGAACGCCTTGCAGACGATTCCGCTTTGCCTGTCAGAAAAGCTGATGTTTGTATGAGAATGAAGACCAGCACATGAGCTACGATTGCTGCCTGAATAAGAAATGATCCTCTCCATGAAAACGCATCAAGTAACGCCTGCAATGCACGAGGTGTGTTGTCAACAAATCAGCTGTGAACTCGTTGTCACTTCAGAACAACTCAAGGGTTTGGATTCCACCTGAGATACTTGGGACTGCCCGCAAGACGAAATTGTTGAGAACCCCATCCAGTCAGGTTCACATGTGGTGGTGTGTAGGAGTTCTACGTACTCTGGAGTCACAATGCCCTGAGCCTTTCGTCCACTCCCTTTCCACGACAGTGCAAATCAGAAATGATTGTTTGAAATCCCATGGTCACTGACCTTGTAGACAATGGGCCAGACGAAGTCGGCCAGCGCGTAGCCTGTCGTGTACACGGACGTCGCAAAGACAACCACGTTGGGAGAGACGTTCTTCTGCAGAATGATGTTCTCAATCAGTTCCATCGACACCAGACAAAATCCTGCAACAGACATGCAATGCTGGTGAGCCCTGGATGGGCTGGTGAGTGGATACTGCCAAAGGTCCTGTGAGACTGCGGTCTGGAGGTTTAGGTCAAAGTCAGGGGAATCAAACCAAAGGCGCCGTCCAAACGCCAAACAAGGAAAAATGTTTTGGGTGTTCTTTTTGCACCTGCAGCACATGTTTGACGGTCAGGGGCCCCTAGATGGTCTAAAACACGGAGATAGAAGCAGCGTGAACAGAAAGAAGTTCATACGAAAAGCGAAAGGCCGTGTTCGCACCAGTTCCGTGTTCGTGCGCAAATTGTGTGTGAGATTGCTCACATGTTGCTCTGTACACACTGCACCCTTCACAGAGCCAATAAGGTCCGCACCCAACGTGACGGAATGTGTGGGACAGGTGTGAACAGGGAAGTGCCACGAGACGACATGATCAGTGGATGCAACACGTTGCGCGTTCAGCGTACCCAGACACAGTCCGTACGTGACATGGAGCCAGTACACGTTGACAGCGAAGCTGGAGAGGACGCACGACACGACGGCGACCACGGCGACCGCCAGCGCCGTGCGACGCGTCCCGAACCGCAGCAGCAGCGGCGGCACCACGATCGCTGAAAGGCACGGACGCAGAGAAAACCTGAAGTGCATGTGACACCCAGTCACACGAACATCCACGCAAAGTTAATTGGTGCTGCGTACTGAGGGGTCATACGCGTATCACGTGGGGCCAAAGTCTTTCCACAGTGGTCACTCCACTTGTAGGGGGCACCCTGTGCACATCAACAATGCCGTGTTGTTGAGTCAACACCTCCAACACAGTCCAACCGGAAGTGCACACGAGTGGGTTCAGAACATGGTCACCCGATGCAAGGCGCCGATTCCAATTTTGACCACTTCAGGAAGAAGCAAAAGAGACAAACAGGTTCCATGGTCAATCCAGTCAGTGGCGAGGTTCAGCACTGCCTTAATTTGTAAACGTGCGGTGCCCCAATTGCTAGATCGGTGTTCCAGAAAACTCACGGAGAGCCAAGAATAAGTCACTTGACCAAATGGTATCTATGTCACCAATGTGGCAACCTCGCCAGTGTGGGGAGACAGACACGTGCACAACAAGCCACGCGACGAGATACCCATGGCTGACGACACTCACAGACGACGAATCCCGTCGCGTAGAAGATGCTCATGATCCATCCGATGGAGAACTTGGACGCGGAGAAGGCCTCCTGGAGCTCGAGGAACAGCTGGTTGAAGATGGTGTAGGAGAACTGGAGCACCACCGCCGTGCACATGCTGCAAAAGAACAATGGCAAGGTCTCAACAATCAACCAGCATCGCGTTCGGGGTTGCCTGGGGTGGGGAGAACACGAAAAACACGAAAAACACATTCTGTCGTCTTGTGTGCTGCCGTCAGGTGTGGAATGTGCCCACACCGAGCCGGGGGCCTGAGACGCCAACACCTCTGTGCGCACAGTTGTTGTTGCCAGGTTCATGCCAAGCCCCAGTTATCACCCTGGATTTTCGTTTTGAGAGCTTACTTCCAGCACTGAACACTTTTTCACAGGTCGCAAGGTGTAGCGGATTGAGAAGGTGAAGTGAACAACGGCAGGGAATCGCGTGCGAATGTAATCGCGTGCGAATGTAGAAAGAACCAGTTTTTTTTTTGCGACAAACACGCTCTGGTTTGTCCACTGTTGCAGAGGAAAAGGAGGATCTGGGTCTGCAGCTCCAGCAGAGTCTGCAGGAAGTAGGTCAACAGGGGCTGCAGCAAGGCACCCACGAACGGTACGTTGTTCCCAACTCATCCAAAAGCAAATCAGCGCATTGCAGTTTTGCAGTTGATTGAGGCAACGTGCACGCGTGCCTGTGCTGTGGCTCCCAGGCATGCAAGTTTGCAATGCACGTCATGGGTTGATACGCCACGCAAGCGTGCGTGCAATTGTGTCGTGTTACCCCATGCACTTTGCACATTTGTACGCAGAGCCGAATGAACGAACCACGTTCGCACTTACCAGGCCAGCGGAAGGATCCAAAACGTCCACGATCGGAGCGAGTCCACATGGTTTTCCTGTGTCATTTTCGGCTGTCAGGAAAAACGGTGCAGTCCAAACTTCCCGCAGAGCCCGAGTGAGCAGAGGTGAAGCGAACCCTGTGCTGAGTGTTCGCAGTTGTTGGGCTCAGCGCGCAGCGGTGGTTTTGCTTGCCATCCAGGCTTTGTTTGCTGTTTTTCTTGCAAAATCCACTGCATCCGGTTCTGTCTCGAGCCAAGAGCTCTATCACACTTGCAGCATTGTGGAGTCCGATTTCAGCTCTTGCAGCCACTGTGCGTCTCACGATATATCGTCTAAATTTAGTCAGCAATCACGTGTGCACACCTGTAAGGACAAGGATAAAAACGTAAAAAATATAATTTCACAGCGTTTGCGATGAATGACACATCAGTATTTGCTTTTTGTTCTCGTAAAAAGCGCGTAGTTTTGTGCGTGTTACTCAATGAACTTGTGCCATTCAACAAAAAACCTTTGGTGTGCAATTTTTTTTCCTCAAGTACACTTCGGGACGGAGCACGAAAAAGTTCGGTCTTCTTTCGCAAACTTTGGTGCAACTTTGAGTCACAAACCAACTGACGTGCCGCACCTTGCGCTCTGATGAGGAAGTGCTCCATCCAGAGTGGTTCTACTTGACCGAAAAAAGAGCACTCGAGTACGGAATGGCTACATAGTCATCTGCACTTGACCCTCCAATGTAACAAATTCTCTGAGATCCGCGACAAGGTCAAAACGATCTGATTGTCTAATTCACGTCTTTTCACGTGTACGCGGTGCGAGACAAAAGGTGTGACGAAACAACATGCCGCAACAAAACGAAGTGAAAAGAGATGAACTTGACCAGGGAAAACAACTCAAACCCCGATTTGTACCAAACACACCGCAAACTTTTCTGAAGTCTTGTCTTTCCAAGCGCAACTGATTCCTGCTTGCTGAAACAACGTGTGTGTGGATAACTGCTTTGGACTCGACAGAGGTTTTGGTGATGTTGGTGAAGAAACCCTGGGAAAAACTCACCTGCAGGAAGATTCCGCAAATGCGTTGAATTTGAGGTTGAGTTGCACAGAGAAACATCATCTGTAACTTTGGCGCCAATCAATGTGGTGGCTCCACATCAGGTGTGTATCTTCAAGTGGTGTGACCTCCTGTGAAGCAAAAATCTCTCCATTCATACTACAACGAACTCCTCAAAAATTCCTTGTTTCTGGAACAGAAAACAACACAGAACTTTGCTCTCCAAATACGTAAGAAAGCAGTTTGTGTGCTCGTATATGGTACAGTGCAGAGTGCGGTGCAATCAGTGTGTGACGAGGAGAGAACATGCACGTGTGGGTCAATGGGGCGCAGCCTTGCTGTCTGTCACATCACGCGAGAAGAGTGAAAACTTGAGGCCTCGCACTCACACTCTGACGAAATAAATTCCTTCTGTGACATCAGTGATTCTGCTGCCCAGAGGTTCCTGCAGGTGGTTCCCCCCTCAGGGCCACAGAAGACTCAGTCTGATCTCTCGGTGTGAGTGAGTGTATGTGTGTGTGGGTGTGTGGGTGTTAGTGTGTGTGTGTGTGTGACCATCAGTGTTGGTCAGGTCAAGCCAACAGGTGCGAAGTCAGGTGGAGCATGCTGGACGAAGCAAAGCCTACACTGACCTCCGGACATTGGGCGAAGCGTCATGCCAAAGAAGACTGGGAAAACCATGCAGGCAAGGAGAACCAAGGATGTCACCAGAAAGGTGACGTGAACAAAGGTCCAGAGTGCATGTTGGAGTGAATGTGAACCAAATTAGAGTAATACTTCCTTTTGGTTTGTGTATACGTTCTGCCGATCAACAACATCCTAATATTGTGACACTGACATCATACCTTACACTCCTCCCCATTTTATTCATTTGGTTTTGGTACTGCAGCAGCTTGTTTCCAATCTGACCACAGCTTGGCCAAAATAGGATAACTTTAAACTTCATAAAATTTAACTGTTTACAGTCTTGTTCTGGATTTGTTTACATATGCTTTGTGTTGCTTCTCCACAATGGGGCTATCACTGTGAAGCTTCTTCCCAC
>JAAUXT010027891.1_pt1 | contig 11471 bp, 10 predicted proteins | sample 7278171 | NCBI WGS metagenome assembly JAAUXT01 (sample SAMN14350112, study PRJNA611818) | marine sediment metagenome | isolation source: surface marine sediment (1.8m) | place: French Polynesia: Moorea | collected 2018-08 | reverse complement strand
GGGACAAAATCACCTTAAGGCATCGTGAAGCAGATTTCTGTAGACAAGGGTTTTGGAATGAGAATGATGTTCTGCTTTTGGCTTTTTGGGCCCATTTGGTCTGTTGGTGGCCCAAGATGTAGTGCCAAAAAGGAAAATGTCCAAGTCGAATATACCCAGTTTTTGTGGGCAAAAATGTGTCATTGGGCCACAAGCTCTGAGTTGTCAATGAGAAACTGGCTTGTGAAACAAAAACGAAATTTGAAAAGTGATCCCCATAGCAAGACGTGACAACCTTGTAACTCTTCCCTCAAAAGGTGCCAGGCCTGTGCCAGGCCGAATGAGAACCCGGAAGTGAGGGAGAATCGTCCCGGGCCTCAGGCTCCTCGCTGCGTGCTTCGTTGTGATCCTACTTCCTGCGTATCTGGTTGCCCCGTCAACGACGCATATCTTTGGTTGTGTGGGTGTGTAGGACCTCAGTTTACACGAAAACGACCAGGGCTGTCAGGTGGGTATACAAAACTGCCTGATATCCGGCAATCTTCTCTCACACAGTTCGGAAAATGTCTGAAATTTTTCGGAAAGTTCTCTTCAGAAGACACCAAAAAATTTCACAAATTTTTGCTGACTCCACTTCTTGAGTGGAATCGTTTTTGCTGAGTACTGAATTTCTTCCTCTGAAACTCCCCGTCCGCGGATGACGCAGTTTCGGCTCCAGCTCCAGCTCCGGCTCCCTCCCACGACTCCCTGGAGAACCCGGATTCTGAATGCGCAATTTCTCCTGTGAAGTCGTTTTGTGGCCTGAGTTCCACTGGATGCGCCGTGCGTCGCGTCCCTGCAAAAAGTCGTTTTGGGCGACGTGGCGTGGTGTCGCACGCGACAGCGAAGCATCCCGAACGACTTCGCCAACATCACGATCATTTTGACACAGCGCGAATTGGGCAACAATGAGATTTGGTGGGAGCCGCATTGAGAGTTTGGACCCTCTCCACAAACCCAAAAATGAGCCTCTTGAGGGCAGGACACTGGCTGAGATCAAGCTCCGGTCCACATAGTGACCCAAAACGTCTTTGGTCCACGAGAGATCAACAGTGGGGGGGGGGTTGCCATGCAAGATGGACTCCCCTTGCATGAAATCCCCTTTTGACTTACGCAGGGCCGCTTGGCGCATTCAGTTTGAGACGCAGTGCGTCACTTTCAACACAGATGGCGTGACGCAGAACCTTGCACTGGAGACTTGCACAAATTCCCCACAAGGCACGCACGCTTTGACGCACCCAGTCTGCACCCGGCCTGAGATGCAGTAATTGATCACAGCCGGAGTCCATTCATCGTGTTTCTGCAGCTAAACATATGACAACGTCTTAGGAGGACCCGACTGGCTCCCCCGGGACGACGCATGCGCCTGCGTGATAAGGACTTCCGCGTCCGGTGAGGTTAAACCCTGCACGCTCTGGGCTGGTGTTGGTATACTGTGCTCTCTTCAACAAGAGAAAAATCCACAGGGATGGCATCCAACCAGGGCAATTTTATTGAGTCGACCGCCCGGTGAGGAGAAATCTGGAGAGACGGCATGGACCCTTGTGAGTTGTGGGTGACGACGCCGTAATTGCGCTGACGCCACAAGGCCGCACGATTTCACTGCCTTGTCTGGGCGCACCCAGCGCGTGTTTCCTTTTTGACAGGACAGAGTTCGGGTTGGAGCGTAAGATTTGAACGCTGACAGGTCAAAAACGTTTGAGACAAACACACCCAGCAAAAGAGCCTCTGTAGTCAATAGGGAGTTTAAGCCCGACGTTTGAAATTGAAAACATCAACATGAACGTCGAAAAAAGTTTTGCATATCTTGACTTTTCCACATTTTGGAAGCAATTCTACATTTTCAAAGTATTATTGAGGTTTTTTGAGCAGAATCTTTCTCTGTAAGGGTGTCTAAAGTTGACACAAGGTTAATGTTTTCAATTTCAAACGTCGTGCTCAAACTCGCTGATGTCCTTTGCCGGATCTGCGGGGGGGACGGGGGCTCTCGGGGTCCAGGCTCACCCCGTAACCCCTGCAGATGCTCGGTCCTCAACACACGTTCGTCTTCAAATGAAGAATCTGCTCCTTCATTTCACAGAGCTGTGTCCATTGGATACCACTGCTCACGCCTTCAGAGCTGAAAAGTTTTTGGGGTTGTCTCGCAGTGAAATCACGCAGGTCCAGAACAAAGGTGTGGGTGTTTCAGGTTCGTGAGCTGGCTCCAGACAAATTCAGCACGTGCACTCAAGGATAGTGCACCGGTACCTCCCACAATTTCCGTTGTTTATTCAGCATCGTTGTCTCAAAGAAACAATGAATTGAAAACTCAAAGCCATGTGAGCACACCCCTCTCAGAGCTGAAAGGTACCCACCGAACACCTGTGAATGAATACGGTGAGCCTGAATTGACAACACCTCAATGATTGTGGATCAATTATTTAAGTACAGTGTAGTTCAACACGCTACAACTGACCAGCTCAGCTCACGTAGCGCGGACGCACCTGGAAGGCCCAGAGTTTAGTCGCACGTACCTCGCAATCCACTCCACACCACGCTGCTCCCACGCAGCTCCCTCCCCCTCCTCCGCGGAGACAGATAAACCCGCCCACCCACCACGCCCGCCTCACACCACGTGCGTCACGTGTTGTGCGCTGCGTCAATAGAGGCTGCGTCGACTGTGACACGTGACGCGTCACGCGTTATCAGATAAAGGGTTTTCACATTGGTGACCCAGCGACAAAAAATTGATGCCCACATCAAAAATTTGTGATCCGTCTGGACCGATAATTTGATGCTCTCTACTGGGCGTCATGTTGAATTTGATGCCTGCGCATCAAAATTTTGATGCACGCATCAAAAAGTCTGATGCTGCCCAGCCTATGTGAAAACTCTTATTGGCTTGCACCAGGACGCCACGTTTTGTGCGTGTATCCAGTGTGAAGCGGACATTAATTCTGTTATTGGCGCAAATATGGCAAGGGCCTATAAATAGTCACCAAACAATGGGTTTGTGTACAAACATTCCCAATGAAGCTCGCTATTCATAGAAGGGAAATAAAGAGCTGGAGAAACATATGAATGTCTCAAGGGGCAGATCCGGGATTTACTCAGTGCATCAACATGAGGGAAGGTCTTCTCAACTTTGCAACTTTGACCAGGTGTGCCACAGAAAAGTGATTTTTTGCACCTGCGCCAAAATGAAAGTCATCTTGCAGGGGTAACAGGGACGAGACTGCATTCTTGACCCGTTTCTCTCGTGTTCTTTGCTTTGGGGGACTGGAGTGCAAGAAGGTCGATTGTCGCACGTTTGGGTGGAGGTCGGATCGTTGTGGTGAGAATGGAGCGAGTTAAGTTTCTGCTCTCAGCACCCAAGATCTGTCCCTGTCTCTTTGTCTATGTTCCACCTTTCTGTTTTTCTCTGTCTCTTTCTCTCTTCTTCTCTCTCTATTATTTGGGGTGATTTGGATTGGAGACACAGTTGGCTGGTTCTGATCCACGATGGTTGGGACAGGGACGAGCCCAAGTTTGATAGAAGGGGCGTCTCAGACCAGGGGGGCCGATCACAACGTCGAACTTGTCCCTGCCATGGCAACTTCCGTTTCATCAACGAACCAACATTTTCCCGCATCCAAAACTCCTTCCATCCAATGTTTTGGTTTCATTTCTTCCACTCTGCATCAACACTAAAATGAAACTGAAGCCATTTTTGTTCTGGATTTTCGTTCTGTTCTTCCTGCATACAGTAAAGCTTTTCTTGGATCCACTTCCATTTGCCACTTGTTGGCGGTGTTTGTGTCGCCCGGATGGGATTTGTTTGCGCATTGTAATTAGAAACCTGAATCTCTGAAGACGATCTGTGTCACATGCAGAGACCCTGATAATTATCGACCCACGAGGACGAAGAATCTTCACACAGATGCAATGCAAGAACTGACGAGTTCTTCTGCTGCGTGTGAGAGCCAAATGGACACACCATGTTTGTTTATTCTGTGAGAACGCCTTGACTCGCATCTCATTACCACACACACACACACACACACACACACACACATGTATCGGGAACTTGGTGTGTGAAAATCTGCTGCTGGTCTTACGGTCCTTGATAGCCTAGGCCTCTCTCACCTCCCCCGCCCCCGCCCCCAAACAAAAACAGTCGAAATCTCTTCCTACAGGTTGGCCCCTGTCAGGACGGGATCATCCTGACTCCAAACTCAAAATTCTGGATTTGTCGCAAGGTTTATTTTTCTGACGCAAATGACCGAGAAATTTGGGCCTCTGGCTCATTTTTATGATTCTTCAATCCAGATCGCGCCGCTTAGTGTCAAGCCGCATTTTTCCAGAACTTCAAACCGATGTAAGAGCGTTACATCGTCAAACGGGTCTCAGTGACCACGATCCTCGGATCTGTGGGTCGGACTCATCTGTCAAACTTCAGAGACGGGAATCACAGCGCCTTTATCAGCTTCACACCGCAGAAGATTTGACACGATGCACTAGGTTGATGACAATTTGTTTTTGTTGCTGAGGCGTTCCAAGAAATGGTCAAGCCTTCAACCTTCGTACTTCCCAGTGGAGCAAGGTGGACCAAAGATGTGAGGTCGTCCAAACAGCCCGCACACACGCACACACACATACACACACACACACACACACACACACACACACAAGAGATCATGAATCTGACTTCGCGTTGTCAATCGCAACATTGTTGTGAAGATAATTTTTCCGAGTTGACTTCATCTGCTGCCAACCCAAAACGCACCCAGTGCAGAACCAGATTCAAGGCTCCTGGCCACTCCCTTGAAGTCGTCAGGTCAAAGTAGAAGTTACCCCGTAAAGAGGGTCCCCACAACCAGATCCTAAATGCCCCCCCCGAAGGAAACGCCCCTCACACATCCGCAGCGATTCGCACTTTGAAGCCGAGTTGTTGTCGTCATTGAAAATCCAGATCAAAGCGACAAAAGAAAATCTGATTGATGACGACGGCGCCAAAAATAGCGGCGGATAAATCTGGAGGAGGCGAAGTCGGTTTCCTTTATTTGCGCGGGGCGCGACCCGGGGCGATGCTTCTTCACACGTGATCAATACCGGTGTGATGGGGTGTAGCGGTACCAGGTGTGTGGGGTCCGAGGGACACAGGTGTAATGGTTTGAGGAGTCCAGCCCTTGTTTTCTGGCCCTGTCGAACAAGTTTGCCCTTGCCCAAATGTGACAATTTTTTGTTGGTATTGTGTCAACATGGGCCAGTCAGAATCAAAGTTAGTGACAAAGACTGTGATTTGGGTGTGCCTGATCAACCCACCACACCGGCCTCCACCAAAGACCTGTGCGTCCAACTCCACTGGTGTGAAAACCACGTGTGATTCAAAGGGGTTTGACTGAATGAACATCAGTCAGCCCAAATTTGAAGACAATTGCACTTTTGTTGAAGGGGAACCTCAAGGGTGTGCTACTTTGTGACATGTGGTCAGAGAAGGCAATGGATCCGGGGTCGGAACAACCTGGGAGCTGGGCTTCCTAGACGGATCCTGGACCCCCCCCCGGAACCAATGCCTGCTGGCCCCGCCCCTGCGGGGATCACAGCCTCGTGGCCGCCCCCCGCCCCCCCACAACACCGGGAGCAAACACTGCGGAGACTCGCATTGTGCGCCATGACCCTCCCATCCCAACACTGCCATTCATTCACTCCCAGGAAATCTATCTCAGAGATGGCCTGACCTCGCAGAGGTGTGGAAAGTTTTGACCAAAAATAGCTTGGTTTACGTTGAAGGCTTTGTGTCCATGGTGCGCTCTAATGCAAGTCAACAAACAAGCAAGGCAAGGTGACGGAGTCGCCAAGTGGGATGCCAAACATAAAGTTTGATTTCTGCTCCAAAATATTTGGTCTGGTTGTGAGTTCAGGAAGTTGAAATTTGAAGAAGCTGTGATGAAATAAAAACACTGGGAAACATTCTTGATCACACGGGGAATGAAGTTCCAGTCTCCTACGACAGTCAAATGAAATTCTCCCCAATGGGCATGAGCAGTCTTCATGTTCAGCTGACATTGTTCTCCAGTCACACCACTTTTCACCCAATCCTGGACTGGCCCCTGGAAATACGCACATACAAAGGTTCAGAGTCCCGAACAGAACACTGTGTCAAAATCGCACGCATGCAGACAATGTGATGATGTCAACTTCAACTAACGCTGCCAGGACAGAACCAGAATTCGGTCAATGGAGGGAACCACTTCAATGTTTTTGGTTTTTGATCCTTGAAAGGAGGAAGGGAAGTGGTGGTCCGGGCCTCCAGGCCCCCTCGCTGGACCTGACGCTTGCTGTACCCTGGAACTCCACAACAGTGCAGCGAGCACACAACACGCAGCGCACGACTCCCGTCCTCTCTATGTCCCGAACCTCGCCCGTGTTTTGCTTGCATTCTTGGGTGACAGGGTCCGGGGCACGGAACGCGCGCTTATCTGGTTACTCCGCTGAACTCGCTGTTTTCTTCCTCGTGACAGACGTGAAGAACCAGGTTCACACTGGATGCGTCACGAGTTGCATCCCTGTGAAGACAACGAGCTTGCAATCCTGCGCCCTGAATTGTGCAGGAAAGCAACGCGTCAAGCGCGGTGCAGGCTTTGGTCGATTTCACGGAAAGGGTCTCAGCACCGTCCTCGCAGCACATGGTCCCGTCCAAACTTATCGCTTCGGGTATCATTCCATGAAATTCAGCCACACTCGCGCATACAGTGGCAGGCACTCGAAACAATTTCCATGCTCTGTTGTTGTTTCCCAACAGACCAAGGTGTCGCTCCCCCTTGCACATGTTTTGCTCTGATTTTTGTGCGACAGGTGAATTTGGAATTCTTTCTTGTGTTCATACAGTCAAACCCCTCTGGGGTCCGGCTATAGGCAATCCCTTCCTCACCCCAATCTTGCGTTGGCTGGAATTTCCACCCACTGCCAGTACGGCGCTGCAGCCTCATTGCGGGTTTCACAACAGATTGAAGCCGCTGTCCTCAGTAGTAGGGAACGTCAGGAATGTCCAGGCACTGCGTACGAGAGGAATGCGTCTGTGTGTCTGTGAGAACCTCGGAAAAACACGAACGGATCTAGAAGGCCCTGCGGCCCGGTGTCTCACCCCTCAGCCACACCGCGTGTGCCAGCGCATCACGCAACATGCGCCAGCGCACGTTTGGGGTTGGAACCCATCCACGATCATGGTGGCGCATGTGCACTTCAGTGTGAACACAACCATAGACATACTTGAGACCCATTTTGGTGCTCTGTGACCTTGGCGTGCGTGATGCGCTGGCGCACACAGTGTGAATTGGGGGTCAGGATCAGACCCCGACCGCAACATTTCTCCGACGTTGTTGTGTGGTCCTGAAATTGCAGGACCAGACAACGATGTCATTGTCTGGTCCTAAAAAAAATTTCAGGACCAGGCTCTGACCTGCCAGTTGGTCAGAGCCTGGTCCTGAAATTTTAGGACCATACAATGACCTCAGAAGGTGGTCATTGCCTGGTCCTGGTCGCTGTCTGGTCCTGTCAGACCAGGTCCAGCCTGAACCCACCAAACAAATTTTACCTGTGTGTGCCGCGTGCAAAATTTTACAATTTTTTTCAAAGTTGAGGTTGGGCCCCACCTTGGGGGCTGTGTGTCCCCGACCAGACCCTGGATCTGCCCCTGGGACGACGTAGTCGCCGTCACTTCAGAACGTAAACAAACATCTGGAAGAACCAATGCACCGCGTGAACCTGGAAGTTAGCGAGTCTGACTTGTGCACATGTACGTGAAGAAATCTGTGTGTCTGCTTGGAAGTTTACGCCTGTGGTTCTTTATCCAGCAAAATGCAACTTCCTTCCTTCTTCCTTCCTTCCTCAGCTCCTTTTGCTTTGAAGTCAACACTGTGGTTTCCTCTTTGGTCTGGTCAGAGCCTTTCATTTTGGCCTTTTGATCGCCTGTGTTGGATTTTCAGCAGCACTGAATGCTGTGTTCACACTGGATGCATCCAATACGGACGAGTACAGGTGGTTGGACAGGTTTCCTTTCCAAGCTTTGCGTCGCAATACAATGCGCATGCACAGTGTGAAATGGGCTTCAGGCGCTAGTCAGTACGTCCGAAAAGCTAAATCTCAGGTGGAGGACATTCTCGTTGTCAAGAAGGTCCGAACACTGATTTGGTCCATTTTGAAACTTCACAGATGAGAGAAGGAACTTTGTCTGTTCAACAGGCCAAGAAACCTCGCTGACATTGTTGCTCCTCGAAAAAATCTTCCCTGCACTGGTGCAGGAGGTTTTCCCCAGTGACATTTTCAAATTTTTTTTGAGTCAAACTTGAGGTTGCACCCGCCCCTCGCCTTGACTAAGTCTTGGTTCAGGCCTTGTGTATTTTGACATTCGTCATATGCATTTGTGTTAAAAACACATTGCCTCCTCGTTTTAATTATTCAATTGAATAAAAATGTCACTCTTGTCACGACTGCAAAGCTTTTAATTACGAGGCCTCGTCACATGCGAAAAAGCTGGAAAAGTCTGAAAAATAAGCAGTGTCGGGATTTGAAGCCTTTCAAGTGTGATTTAATGAGATAATCTCGGCTTATCTCAGGGGACATCTGAAAACTGATACGGTAATCCAAATTAAATAATCTCCCTGTGAGATGAACGTTATTCCCAGCTTCTCAATTGTTGAGTCTGTCACTGGGCCTGACGCGAGACTCCTTCCCCCGAGTCAAAGCCATTCAGTCATCTATTTTGGGAGAAATGTATTAACTTCTCGCTCAAGACGCGTTGTCATCATTATCTTCCCCCTCCTCCTCCCAACAGGACAGGACTCCAGGGATGAGGCATCACCCTTCAGTGTGTGACACCAGCAACTTGAGTCTCTGCTGTGCGGGGGAGGGTTTGGTTCCGCCCTGTGGTGCACGCGGAATGCGTCGTTCGTGATGGGGTTTTCATATTGGAAGACGCACGGTCGTTTTATGGGCTGACATAAGAAATTGCACCATTGGGTTTCACGTTAAAATTTGACGCTGACGTCAAAACACGACCGCGCGTCACCAATGGAAAACCGCTTCACGTTCCTGCATAACCCAGTCCACTTGCGCAATGCAGCTGCATTTCACCATAGCAGAGACGCGATGCATGACGCACCCAGCGTGAAACAGGCCGGGTTCTCCGATGCGGGGGTGGGCCTCCTATATTTGGCGTGTCTCCCCCCAGGGCCACCAGTCTTCCTTGATCTAAAGCACTATGAATGTTGACTATCTTTTGTACCGATTGATTCGTAGCCTCAGGAAAGACATCATCCCTCACCCAACAGTAATCAGACGTACAAAGCATATTTGTTCAGCAGAAATCCAAATCCCAAAACCCCACTCAAGGGCGGATGTGGGTAAAAAGGGGACCTGGACACCAGTCGGGGGGGCGGCTGATCTCCTGCAAGACTCCACAATGCTGGGGATAAACGAAAAATACCAGCGTGGTGGCACCAAATGGGGGAATGGAGCGAGGGCGCAAATTGCTTTTGGAAAGTCACTCAGTTCCCTTCAGTGGATCCAACCCTAGGGGCCCCTTTTCTCACAAAAAAAAATGCCCTCCCCTCTCTCCACAAATTTTGCGTCGCGATTTTTGCCTCGCGACTGTTGCCCCCCCCCCCGACCACCTGACATTGGGCCCCTGCTCCTGACTGGGCCTGGGCCCTGCCCCCTGTCCCCCACCCCGGACCCCCCTGCTCTCCCCCCCCCCTGCAGCTCCCAGGCTCCGCCCCCCTCCTCTCTCTCCTCGCTCCTCTCTCCCGCTGCAGTGTTAGCTTCAGGCAAAGCAATAAATATGGAAAAGGTCTTGATCCAAAACAACCGGATTCCTCTCTTCAATTGTTGTCGTTGGCGAAGATTCATTTGGCTGATTTAATCAGCGCTGAATTGCTGGTTTTTACCCACGTGTCATCGCGACTGATTGTTCATGTTCTTCTGTAGCCCTATGGGTCATAAATAAAATCTCTTGTGGTATTTTCATTGAAGTTTTGATGCTTCTTGGTGGTTCGAGGTTCGAGTTTCGCTGAATTCAACGTTCTCGTTTTTCGGATTGAAATGATGATGAGAGCGCAAAGCAAAAACAACAGACTCACTGAGTTTCAGTAAAAACCAGTTCGAGCAGATTGTCTTCGTCAAACCCGTGACAATTTTCTCTGTCTCTCTCTTCTCAGAGAGACAGAGACAGAGACATAGAGAAAAATTTGGACAGCGTCCATCGGGAGGCGCGAAATTTGTCTCTTCTTGAAACACGTGTACGAAACAAAACAAGAACGTCGCGCACAAACTCTCGGGCGACTTCGGCGTGGGTGGAGAAGAGGTCAGTCGGGGCCGCGTCCCGTGCGTCCGCCGGAGGACACGTGCAGAGCGCATCTCGGAGTGTCGTCTGTCTCGGAGCGTCTCACTCCACATTTGGCAGTGACCGCGGTTGTTTGTTCCCACGTAATGCCTCGGGATGATCAGAATTAGACTGGAAGAACGTCAGAGAACGTCACGCGACGGCAGCGCGTCCAGAGGCGCGGTTCACATGAGACGCGTCACGCATTGCCTCCAAGTGCAAGGGGCGTTGCGATGAATGTCGCTCAACATCGTGTGTTGCGTCCTTGTGCAAATCAACTCGCTCATGCAGGAGTCAGGAACGCTACACACACTGACACTCGTGCTATGAATGACGCGTCCACACACACACGGACACTCACGCACACACATACACACACGCACACACACACACAAACACACACACACACACGAGACGCAAACCAGACGCAGTGTGATGCAGTCAGCAGACGCGTCTGCTCACACATACACACACACACACGCACGCTCACACACACACACACACACACACACACACACGACGCCAACCCGATGCCCTCAGTGTGAACCAGGCCCGACCCCCCCCCCCCTCCTCGTCTCCTTAGCCTGAAGTGAACTGATCATTGTTTTGTTAAGTGCCTCAGCTCCACTAATTGAGTGTCCATCCATCACACCAATTAGAGGCGTCGGCGTCGCGTGACGTCACGACGCGGGAGCCCGTCCCCGCCCCCAGCCTCTGATGGGCGTCTATTTGGGGACGCGGCCCATCGTGGAGGGGGGAGTCAGGACATGACGGATTGGATTCAGGACATCACCCCGAGTGGACAGTTCACTGGAAATGGGAACAAGGAGTGCGTTTTCTTTGGATAGATCTATATCGCAAACAGGGTCCATGCAAGTCGTTTGCCTGAAGCCATTTTCACATTGGTACCGCAGATGTCAAAACATTGATGTCCACAGCAGAATTTTGACATCACTTTCAAAAGTTTACCTTGTGTCCAATTGGTGGGTATAGGTCGATTTCGGATAATTCGAGTGCTCGTAATTCGAGTTTCACATAGTTCGAGTTTTTTTTCAAACAGGTTTGGACTGCCATGTTGGAGATAGGAGAATAAAATTCATAATTCGAATTTCCT
>JAAUXT010002817.1_pt1 | contig 11471 bp, 6 predicted proteins | sample 7278171 | NCBI WGS metagenome assembly JAAUXT01 (sample SAMN14350112, study PRJNA611818) | marine sediment metagenome | isolation source: surface marine sediment (1.8m) | place: French Polynesia: Moorea | collected 2018-08 | reverse complement strand
TCCGTTCCAACACCGGCTCTGGAGACCTTAGCAGTTGATGTCTCCGCGAAGAGGAGCGGTGGCGCCGTGATGATCCTCTCCTTCCATCTTGCGCAAGATGGACATCTCCACTGAGTCCTTCAGGTTGGGGTACCGTGCCGCATCAACGGCACCCGACACCCCCTCCTCCCTCAGCTTCTGGTACACTCGCTCCGCCGTCTCCTCGGCGTACTTCTCCATGAGCTCTTGACGCCGTCCTGACAGCTCGGATGTCGGGCTCTGGTACGCACGGACACCACATCGGCGGCTGCAGAAGGAACCAGGGCTGCTCAGGAAGGAACGGAAGTGTGGGAAGAAGGCGGTGACGACGTGCATGAACGGGTTAGCGGTGACGGGCGCCGAGAACAGGCGGAAGGCGACGTTCATGCCCCACTTCAAGAGGTTGAGGATGATGGCGGTGCCCACCAGGATGCTGCAGATGTGCCCATACTGCTGCACATAGAACCAGAAGGACTGGAGGAAGTTTAGCGGCCCCTTTACGAACGCGGGCAGACCCTGCATGCTGGGAAAGAAGTCGGAGACGGTGTTGAGTTGAGGGTTGGACTTCTCCTTGAGGTTCCTGATGATCTTGTTGTACAGGTCGATGGCTATCGCCTCCCCCCCACGCACGCTGGTGGTCAGCAGCTCCCAGCGGTCAAGCAGTGACCTCTCGTAAATCCCGCCCAGGTCCCAGTCGGCGGAGGTAGGCGAGGTGGTGGGAAGATCATCCAGGTCGAACGTCCCGCCCTCCACCGTCCTAGGGTCGGCAGCCCTTCGGATGCCCTGGCCCGAGTACGTGATCCACTTCCCCAGCGCGTTCTTGTACATGGGCTCCAAGGAAGGGACGCAGGGCCGGGTCAAGCTCTGGCTTAACAGACGGTGCGTCTTTGGCTCTAAGAAGAAGGCGTCCCTGGCTGGTATAGGCCTCACCACGGGCTCGTCGGTCTCCTCCAGCTCGTCGCCGTCTTCCAACCCCTCAGCCAGTTTGGCGGTCTGATGCGAGCGTGCCGCCACATAGTGCTTATAGTCCTCTTCGCCCAGCGTGACGGGCAGCGCGTTGTAGCAGCCCCGAAACTTGTCCACCCTCGCCGTCACCTTGATCCTCTTGCACCGGTATTGGTACCAGGCTTCCCCGGCGGCCGTAACGAACTGCCCGTCGCCCAGGGCGGCCGTTTCTCCATCCATGAGGGCGCCCTGCTCTGCTGCTCTTGCCGCGTAGCGGCTGGCCTTCATCTCGCGGTTTTCCTCACACTGCTTTTCCCTCATGTAGCGCAGGGCGCGCACGTAGTCGGAAGTGACAGTGTCGAACACAAACCTGTCGTTGACGTTAGAGAACAGGGAGACGGACACCTCCGCCTCAGGCAGCTCGCGGTTGAAGGGTGTGTGGTGCGTCTCCGTGGTCAAATAGAGGTCCGCGAAGTCGGTAGCATGTACGATGGCCCCGCAGTAGCTGGACGGGGAGCCTTTGGTCAGCCTGATGTGGGACCCGTCTGTGGTGGCGAAGGTGGTGGTGCCGGTGGAATCCAGAATTTCCACCCCGTGGAGCGGGCCCCTGGCCTTGTACAAGGGACAGCGGTGCATCTCCTTGGGCTCGTTCCACAGGTAGGTCCCATGTTCGCCAGTCTCGCACTCCTCGTCCTCCAAGGCACAGGGTAGCTTCAGTCCCGACCTTTCCAAGCGCATGCCGTCGTCCTTGTTGTCGACTAGAGCCTCATGCTTCTCCAGCTTGATCTCATAGTGGGTGACAATCATGCCGTCGTCGTCGCCCCAGTAGCCGCTGATGTCGGTGTTGGGGAAGGTTCCCCACTCGCCTTTGCAATGGACGTCGTGACCGGAGGACCAGTGATAGCCCTTTTCATCGTGCACCACGTAGTTGGTGATGTCCTCGGACAGCGCCTGCCCATGGAACATTTTATCCTTCCACAGGCGGTCGCACTCCTCCGGTGACACGGGGTCGGGCCTGTTGAACTGGAATTGCTTCCCGATGGTCGTCGTATGGCCGGTGGCAAAGTTGCAAAGGTAGTACATTTTAGTCCTGGTCCTGGTGCAGCTCCTGACCTCGATCCGAGTATGGTCCGCCCGTTGTAGCAGCGTCATGGTCTTATTTTCGGCGTGCTCGATAGCATCCGGCAGGTCGCAGCTAAAGTCGGGACTCATGGTGACCGAGGTGACGTCGGCCGGCACCGTGCAGTCGTAAGCCTTGAAGTCGAACATCTTGGAGGACTGAACCAGAGATCGTTTCGTCCTGGGAGGCGGAACCGACCCCACGGACAGCTTGTTGTACTCCTCCAACTCCTCCGTGAGCAACCCCGACGAGGAAGAGTCCGCTTCCACGTTGCGGGCCCACGCCTCGATGGCGTCGTTGATCTCCTTGGCCTCGGCCTTGGTGACCGGCAGGGGTGGCTCCGTGTTGTCGACGGGTTTGAGCCATGTCTCGAGTGCGTCGTCAAGCCCCGCGGCGCTGGCCTGTAGGATCTCCATAGGCTGTTCTCCGCTGACGGGGGGCCTGAGCCGACTGGCCATCACTCGCTCGGTGGTGCTCGTGGTCTCCTTGCCGAGGTTTGCGAAGTAACTGTCGACGTCGACCTGCACGGGAACAGGCGGGGGCGGCGGAGTGGTAGTGGTGGTGGTCGTCTCGTCGGGGTAGACGGCGGGGATGACGCGTACGTAGTGGTCGGCCCTGGTGTTGGGAAGGGAGCAGACCAGCAGAACCCAGAAAATCAGCTTCGCCAGGCGGACGGCGAAACGGAGGCGGATGTCCACGTCCTCCAGGTTCTTTAAGGCTGCGGCGCAAGGAATCTCCCCTCCAGCGGCGGCGGGGCAGCTGGGGTTTCCACCGTCCTGAAGTCGACGGGCCCCCTTCTCTCCGACAGGGCGCAGACCCTGCAGATCCGCAGGGGCATGCAATCGGGGTCCGGACACTCCTGCATCACCTTGAGGACGAACACGTGCCCCGCCCCCGGCAGGACTGGACGGATGCGCCCCTCCAGCCCGGCGGCGATCAGCTCGTGCTTTAGCAGGGAGAACATGCCCATTCGGCGGCCTTGGCCTCTGGGCACCAGCAGGTAAACCTTGTCGCCCAGGCTGTCCACCCGATCGATGGGCTTGAGCAGCACGTTGAGGTCGGTGTTTCGGCCCAGCGTCTGCACCTCTCCAGGTGAGGAGGGGGCCTCGGGGACCATGGCGACGCCCGGACTGCCGGCTGGTGGAGAGGGACCCGACCCTGGCGGTGGTGGAGCTGGTGCGGCCCCAGCGACCACTGCAGCCTCCGCGGCGCCCGGCTGAACGGCCGCGGGCGGATTGGGGAGAGCGGCTGCGTTCGCTCCGGCGCCATGACCCGACGGAGGGGGCCCTCCTGTGGCCCCAGCCGCTGCTGCCGGTGCGGCGGTTGGCGGCGTCCCTTCGGCCCCGCGGTCGGAGACCATCCCTAGAGACCGGCCGGGAGTCGCCGGACGACTCCATTGAGAGGAACGAGAAGAGCTCCTGGACCTGAACTCCAGCCCGGTTGGCGAGAGGCTCCTCAAGCTCCTCTCCCCGTCCTCTGAGCGGGGCGAGCGGCTCCTCCTCGCGGCCGCGGCCCGCGGCGAACGGTTTCGCGAACGCGACTCCCTCCGGCCTGAAGTTGTCTCGCTCGTCCTGCGGAGCTTGGCTTCCTTCTCCCTCGTCCGAGAGGCAGTAGAGGAGCGGGAAGAGCTGCTGCTCTCGTCGGCCTTGGACTCCTCGCCTTGGCTCTCCCTCTCGTTCCGCTTCCGGCGGCGCGCTTGGTCGTCCTCGTGGCGCCGGCGTTGGTTCTCCTCCGAGGCCCGATCCAAGTCCTTCCCGAAGGCGGCCTTCCCTTGAGCCTTTGCGGATCGGCGACTCGCAGACTTGGGCTCGGCCGGCATGCTGGCAGGGGAGCATCGGAAGCAGCTCAGCGGTGTTGGTGACGTTGATGAGGTTGGTGTTGGTCAGTGGCTGAAACAGACTAGAAAGGAAGGTACGGTTCTATTTACACTGGTGCAATTCTCCTGCTACGTTGTTGTGCCTGGTATTCCAAACGTTCTCTAATGCTCAATTGCCCTTTTATTTACAACCCCCACTTCGTTGTGCCTCTACTTTCCGCTCCACTTTTTCAGCATATCGGACATGCGTTTGAAAGTCTTTAAGTGCAGGAATTCTGGCTGCTTTGGGTCCTCCGTGGTGCTGGCCTGCGTTCCCTCCTCCGTGGGTTTGGCCTCTTTTGCACGCTCTGCCGCCCTCTTTGCTGGTTCTCGGCGCCCCTGCGGCGCCGTGTCCATTTTATAGTCCTTGTAGCGCACCGGCAGCTTCGACGCCCTCTTAGGGCGGGCGCCAGTGGGTTTCTCCGGCTCCGGCGGTTTCTCCGGCTCCGGCTCCGTAGCCTCTGCCAAGTCTGGTGGTGATTCATCGGAGATCTGCAGGGGGTCTTTGTCGCCTCTGACGTCGACCAGATCCGGCTCGGACTCGTCCGAGAGGACCCTGGCACGCTGCTGTTGCGGCTGTGGCGAGTACGGGAATTGGAGGGGCCGGGGCCGCAGTGTTCCTCTTCTCCTCCCCCCCGGAGAATCGACGCCGACCTCGGCGGCGGCTTCTTCCGGCGTTGGGCGGACCCAGTGGCCCCGGGCGTCGCCCAGCGGCGTCCCTCCGATCCTCTCCTTCCTGTCCAGCCTGCGGCGGAGTTGCTCGGCGGGCTCCACGTAGATGGGCTCATAGTTGCCGTCGTCGTCCATGCCGAAGCCGCGCAGGAACCAGTCGTCGAGCCCCTCGTCGGGTGGAGGCGGCGGCGGCAGGGGCGGCGCCGGAGCCTGTGCAACACCGGGTCCCCCGTCGTCCTCAGGGGGAGGAGGAATGGGGCCTTCTGCGTGGGGATCGCCGTGCATCAGGAGATCTTGGTGCGGAAGTGGAGGAACGTCGGGGCTGCCCACGGAGGGAACGTACAGGCGGAGGCGGTCGACCGAAACTTGTAGTGATGGGCGGCGCATGTTCCAATGGGCCGGGGGCTGGATCTCGTACATGAGGTTGTTGATTTTCCTCAGGATGGTGTAGGGACCCGTGTAGTAGGAGGACAGCTTCCGGCTGGCGCCCTCCTCCACAGTGGGGGTGAAGAGCCAGACCTTAGCACCAGCCTTGAACTCTGGCGCCTGCATGTTGTAGCGCTGTCTCTGCCGCACGACCGCCGCCCGCAGCTTCTCCCGGACGTATCGGTGGACTTGTTCGATGCGGCGGCGGTGCTGATGCAGGTAGGAGTGGAAGCTCTTGGCCACGTCAGGCACATGGGCAGGGGCTCCGAACACCACGGATAGGGGTGTGGTAGGAGGGTGTCCAAACAAGGTCTCAAAGGGCGAAGTACCGGTGGCCTCGCTGCGGGCAGAGTTCATGGCAAAGAGAGCATGGGGCAGCACAGCCTCCCAGTCCTCGCGACTGTCCAGCAGCAGAGCGCGAAGGATGGAGCCCAGCGTCCTGTGGGCGCGCTCGACTGGGTTGCTCTTGGGGTTGTAGGCGGGCGTAGTGGTGCAGAGAACCCCAAACTCGGCCATCCTCTCCTTGAAGGCGTCGCAGGTGAATTGGGCCCCCTGGTCGGAGTGCAGAAGGTCGGGGACGCCGAACCTACAAAAGATATGCTTCTCCAGGGCTGCGGCGGCATGAGCGGCGGTGGCGGTACGTAAGGGGACGCCTTCAATCCACTTGCTGAAGGTATCCTGCATGGTAAGGATGTACCGGCGGCCTTGCCGAGATACTTGCAGTGGCCCCACGAAGTCCACGCTGATGCGCTGGAACGGGTGGCCCGGCGGCGCAGACATGAGAAGGCCCCTCTGATCCTTGGCCTTTCGGTTCTTCCGCTGGCAGGGCTCGCACCCCGCTATGACGGCGCTCATCTCCTGCTTGGCGTGTGGGAAGTAGACTTGGCTGGCCAGGAGGTGGAGAGAGCGCTCGACGCCCAGGTGCCCAAGATGTTCATGGGCCACCTTGCAAGCCAGGGGCCACAGGTCCTCTGGTAGGCACGGGAGCCAACGGTCCTTGCGCCAAGGAAAGAGATGTTCCTCGTTGGGCTGTCTGCGCCGGAGAACACCGTCAGAGTCGACTCGGAGCATGTCCAGCTGGGCGTTATAGTGGGCCTGGTCGCGCGTCATGGCCCTCCTCTCCAGTGGCTCAAAGTCGGTGGGCTTCTGGCCGCTCTTGACCCAGGACAGGACGACGGACAGCGTCTCGTCGTTGGCCTGCGCCTCCTTCACTCGGCTCAGGTCGCGCCACTGGTCCATGTTTCCGACGGCCATGGCGACGAGTCGGGCCTGCTGGCACTCGGTCTCCTCGGCCGCCGCGTCGTCCGTCCCCACCTCGTCCGGCCCGCTTTCCTGCGCCGCGACGTGGGGCGCCCGACTGAGCCCGTCGGCGTTGCCATGCCGCTTGCCAGGGCGGTACAGCACCTTGAAGTCGTAGCTGGCGAGGGTGTCCAGCCACCTCCTGCAGACAGCGTCCGGGGGCTCCATGGTGCGGATGTGGACCAAGGGCTGGTGGTCAGTGCGGACGAGGAAGGGCCGATGCTGGAGGTAGTAGCGATAGTGTTTGACGAAGTAGAGGATGGCCACCAGCTCGCCCTTGGTGGCGTTGTAATTGGCTTGTGACTGGCCCAGCTTTTTCGCCCCATAGGCAATCACCCTCTCCTGTCCGTCCTGGACCTGGGAGAGGGTGGCCCCGATGCTGTTGCTGTCGCCCGACCAGTCGGTGTCCAGGATAAAAGGTTCGTCGCTGTCGAATCTGGGGTAAGCGAGGATGGGGGCGGAGAGCAGCCTGCCTTTCAGATCCTCGAAAGATGCCCTCATGGCGTCCGTCACCTCCACCGGTTCGTTCTTGTCGCAACCGTCCGTCTCTTTCCCGGCCACCGACGTCCAAGGCTCGGCGATGGCGGAGTAACCTTTGATGAAACGGCGATAGTACCCGACCTTTCCGAGGAAGGTCCTCACTTGGGTCTTGTTGGTCGGAAGGGGCCAGTCCTTGACGGCCTTGACGTAGTCTGGGAGAGGGCGGACGCCATCCTGCCCCACGAGATGCCCCAGATACTCCACCTCCTTCCTGAAGAGGTGACACTTCTCTGGCTGCAGCTTGAGGCCCGCCTGCCGGTACCGCTGGAGGACCGTGGTGAGGTTGGCAAAGTGGCCCGGCAGGTCCCGGGAATGGATGACGGCGTCGTCGAGGTAGGGCAGCGCCACGTCCCCCGGCACCCCGTTGAGGACGAGAGCCACGAGGCGGCTGTAGGTGGCGGGTCCGTTGCAGAGACCAAAGGGAAGTTTTCGGTACTGGAAGCTACCCCAAGGTGTGGAGAAGGACGTCTTTGGCCTGTGGTCCTTCCGAATGGCCACCACGTGGAATGCGCCTGACCCATCGACGCAGGAAAAGATCCTGCTCCGGGCCAAGCGGCTTATGTTGTCATTGATGGAGGGAATCGGGTGGCTGTCCTTGACCGTCTTGGTGTTCAGGAGGCGGTAGTCAACACACCATCTGATCTTTCCCCCTTTCTTTGGTGCTGCGACCAGGGGGAAAGACCAGGGTGATGCTGATGGTTCAATGACGCCGTGCTTCTCCCACTTCTCCAGCTGCTTCTTCAAGTCGCCCTCCAGCGCGGGGTTGATCGGCCGGTGCTTGCAGCGGATGGGCAGCGCGTCCCCCGTGTGAATCTCGTGCTCCAGCAGCTTGGTGTCCCCGTACTCCCCGTTGACGGAGATGACGTCGATGAAGCGCAAGAGGAGGTTGACGGCGGCCCTTCTGTCCTCTTCCGTCTGTAGGCAGGGCGCCTCTTCCAGCTTGAAGTTCTTCTGCAGCCACTGCGACAAGCGGGCTCTGGACCATTTCTCCACGTCGACGAACTCCTCCTTCTTCTCTGGCTTGTCCTTGGCCTCCCTTGCCTTCTGAATGGCCTCCTTCAGCTTTTCCCTGAGCGTCGTTCCCTTGTTGCTGCTGGCGGCGGGCCCGGCGGAGGCGGAGCTGGTGGCGGCGGCCACCCGGATGTCACTTCCCTTCGTCGGTCCGTCCTCCTCCTCCGGGCTCATGAGGCATACGCGCCACGGGACGGCGGCGGCGGGCTGGTCGTTGTGGGTGAGTCGGAAGACGCCGAAGGTGGTTCCCATGGGCACTTCCTGGACCTCTCCAGTGGGGTTGAGGGCGCTGGAGTAGAAGCGGCCGTCCTTCCCGACGGTGGCGAGGACGCCGGCAGCCGGAACGAGGTCGCAGTGTTCGGCCACGGCGTTGAGCTCGTTGTGGCTATCCCCCCCCTCCAAAATGCCGTCACCGGGCGGCATCTCGCCGATGGCAACGGCGGCGACCTCCAGGGGAATGAAGGCGGCGGAGAAGGGCGGCACCATGGTGGTGGCGACCACGGTGGCGGCCCCGCTGGGCCGCTCGGCCATCGGGAGCGGGCGGTCATGGAGGGGGACAGAATGGCCTCTGACAACCAGGCAGTCCTCTTGATGATTTTGAAGGATGCCCCAAGTTTTGAGGAAGGGACCGCTGATGTTGGCGTCCATGGAGAGGTCGGAGATGATGAGGGGCTTGAACCGAATAGTGACGGGGCAGTGGGCGAATTTCAGCCGTATTTTCTGTTTGGGCTGACCCAGGACCTTGAGAGTTTGGGAAGACTTGGCGGTTTCCAGGCGGAGCGAAGGGCGAGGTTCGATATCGTGTTTGGTGAAGCCAAGGCGGCGGAAAACGGCGAGGCTGATGGCGCTGAGGAAGGTGTTGCCGCTGTCGACGAGGGCGCTCAAGGCGAGACCGTTGAGGGTGATGGGGGCATATTTACAATATACATTGGCGGCCTTTTCCTCCGCCGTGGGGCGGCTGGCCGCCAAAAGGGGAAGCCGGGCCTGAGAACCCGGCTGACCTAGTTTCCCGAGGCCGCCGCGTCGTCGCCGGGGCCCTCACCGTCGGCCTCGATGCCCAGGATCTCGCCGAGGGCGTCGGCCAGGCTGCTGACCTGGTGGCTGGTGAAGCGGCCCTTGCTGCCCCTAGGGGCAGCCGGCGACGTCCCTGGCCCTGCCGACGGCGTCCGCGGCCGCCTTTTCCGCCCCGCGCGCCGCGCTCGCCGCCGCCTGCCTCGTCCCGACGGTCTGGTTGTGGGCAATTTCGGCGGAAGTGACCGCCCTTGCCGCAATTCCAGCAAAGCGTCCGTCGCTTGGCTCCGATGCCTGGCCCGTCCTCCGCCTCGTCGTCGCTGATCCCGTTGAGACCCATTTGGTGAAGGCCCTGCGCCCCTGCGGCGGAGGCCCTCCTGCAGAGGAGGGCGGTGGCCTCCTTGTCCGTGGCCTTGGTGACCGCCTTGTCGAAGGTCTCGGGATCGGCGTCGAAGAGCTTGGCTTTGATGGAGGTGCTGTAGGTGCCCTTGATGAAGGCGGAGATGGCCTCCCTCGAATCCTGGATGTCGGTCCCCGGCCGCGCCCGGGCGTAGATCTCGCGGAGCCTCGCGCCCCACTCGAGGGCCGATTCGTTGGAAGACTGACGAGCCTCGGCCAGTTGCTGCTCCGCCATCCGCCCCGCCGACTTTGGGAGGAAAATGGCCTCGTAGGCGTTGAGGCACTCCTCGGGGGTGCGGACGGCGGTGGGCAACGGATCGGGAAGGGCTCCGCCGTGGTTCCTCTTGAATACGTCCACTTGGGCCTGCTGCACCACCTGGGCGTCCAGGTCGATCCCGGAGATCATCCTGGCGGCGGCGCCTTCCAGGGCCATGCCGAGCTGCGCCCTCTGCGTGTCCGCCTGCCAGCCGTTGTTCCGGGCGATGTTCTCGAACCGCTTCCTGAAGTCGAGCCATCCCGCGGCGTCGCCGCTGCTGAACGTTGGGCAAGGCTTGTCGGTGGCTCGCGGCATCCGGTTGAGGAGCCGGGCGAACTGGGCGTCGGTCATGGCCATGGTGACGATCTAGAGGAGCTATAGTGGGAAAGGAGGCGGGGTTGGCAAGAGCAGAACGTAACTATCCACTAGGTGGAATACCTCTAGCAAATGGCGAACAACAACCCGCACCTGCGGCAGTGTATGCGGGAGAAGGTATGGTGGCTTGTGCGCCTCAACAGCAACCAGTGTGTGGCCGCTGTGAGCTTTGGAACAAGAGTGAAGTGGCGAGGGGCGCGGAAGTTCCGTAAGAATGCTTTGCTTATCTCAGCTTTCTCCCCCTCCGCCTCCTTCCCTCTTGTTTACCAGTGGCAGCCGGCGCCGGCAGTGCTGTGCAACACTCGCCGCGCCTTATCTCTAAACCTCTCTCCACCTCCCCTGCTGGGGGAGGGAGGGCTGCGCGCGCAGGGAAAATGAGCCGGCGGAGATCCCCTTCTCCTTCACCGCTCTGCCCCTTCTCTACCGCCGCCCGGCCCCTCTTTCCTCTGGTCTTCCCTCCCCAGCCGTTTCAGGGAGAGGGGCGGTTAAAGCCGGCTTTGATCCGGAAATGTTTACTTCCGCCCTCCCTCTCCCACGGCCCCAGTACAGGAAAGTTTATAGCTGTGTCCCCCTCCCTTTTACTGTGTGTGTTCAGCAAGCACAGAGGGGTTGCGATCGGCTTGTTCGCCACCACCTGCTGTGTAATCTCAACACACATGAGAGGCGCCTTTCATGGCAATATTTGTGTTTGCCAAGGGAATCATTGCAGCTCTAGGGACCGGGCCAGAACCCCAGCGGGAGCGATTAGCGAGTGTTTAGCAACGGCAAGCAAAAGGTGGCTTGATGCTGGTGGGTAGAAGTGGGTCAACTTTTCCCTCTTTGGAGGAGGAGAATTATTCTGCAACTCCAACAGCTTTTCAGCTTCCAAAGATAGGTACTAAGAAGATACGATGTTTCTTGATGAATGGTAGCGATTTGGCCTTTTGCGCAGGCGTGTTAAAGTCCGGATCCCACCGCTGCCACCAGTTGTGCCGTTGCAACACTCCGCTCTACCGCTGTTACCTTACCTATCGTCCGTAATAAAGTACTCGCTGTGGTCTATGCGCTTTCGTGTCCGCAGACTGACTGCCTGTCGTATATTCTACAGGAAAAGGCAAAGATAAACGAGCGCCCGCGCAAAGCAGGAAGGCGCGGCGGTACAATCTCTCCATCCAAGACTAATCATTGTCCTCAATTGTGGTCTGACTATGTCTTTGCATTGTTAGCGGCGCGTATTGTACATGAATTACTGAGACAGTCGAGATCAATACAGTTTGATTATGAGGTATTATGTTGCACACAAATGACAGTACGATGGCAGTGAGTCGAAGGGGGAATAAAGGCCGAAATGGTTTTCTTATAAATTGGATCATTGCACCAGTTACACGTCAATCAGTCTTTTGCTTCGTATTCTTTGTTCTCTTGGTGTTCAACTCTTCTTAGTTCTTCCGTGGTCCGTTCCAACACCGGCTCTGGAGACCTTAGCAGTTGATGTCTCCGCGAAGAGGAGCGGTGGCGCCGTGATGATCCTCTCCTTCCATCTTGCGCAAGATGGACATCTCCAC
>JAAUXT010133221.1_pt1 | contig 11472 bp, 9 predicted proteins | sample 7278171 | NCBI WGS metagenome assembly JAAUXT01 (sample SAMN14350112, study PRJNA611818) | marine sediment metagenome | isolation source: surface marine sediment (1.8m) | place: French Polynesia: Moorea | collected 2018-08 | reverse complement strand
AGCGAGCATCAGATCTAGCACCTCAACCAGCATCAGATCCAGCACCCGAGTGAGCATCAGATCCAGCACCCCAGCCAGCATCAGATCCAGCACCCCAGCGAGCGTCAGATCCAGCACCCTAGCCAGCATCAGATCCAGCACCCCAGCCAGCATCAGATCCAGCAACCGAGCGAGCATCAGATCCAGCACCCCAGCAAGCATCAGATCATGCACCCCAGCCAGCATCAGATCATGCACCCCAGGGAGCATCAGATCCAGCACCCCAGTGAGCATCAGATCATGCACCCCAGCAAGCATCAGATCCAGCACCCCAGTGAGCATCAGATCCAGCACCCCAGCCAGCATTAGATCCAGCACCCCAGCAAGCATCAGATCCAGCACCCGAGCGAGCATCAGATCCAGCACCTCAGCCAGCATCAGATCCAGCACCCAAGCGAGCATCAGATCTAGCACCTCAACCAGCATCAGATCCAGCACCCAAGCGAGCATCAGATCTAGCACCTCAACCAGCATCAGATCCAGCACCCGAGTGAGCATCAGATCCAGCACCCCAGCCAGCATCAGATCCAGCACCCCAGCGAGCATCAGATCCAGCACCCCAGCGAGCATCAGATCCAGCACCTCAACCAGCATCAGATCCAGCACCACAGCCAGCATCAGATCCAGCACCCCAGCCAGCATCAGATCCAGCACCCCAGCCAGCATCAGATCCAGCACCCGAGCCAGCATCAGATCCAGCACCACAGCCAGCATCAGATCCAGCACCCCAGGGAGCATCAGATCCAGCACCCCAGCGAGCATCAGATCCAGCACCCCAGCCAGCATGAGATCCAGCACCCCAGCCAGCATCAGATCCAGCACCCCAGCCAGCATCAGATCCAGCACCTCAGCCAGCATCAGATCCAGCACCCAAGCGAGCATCAGATCTAGCACCTCAACCAGCATCAGATCCAGCACCCAAGTTTCAGAGGCAGAGTGTCAGGGGAGGAACACTTGACACCACCTGAATTGTGCTTTACACCATGCAACCTTGTATCATTCTTCATTGTGCAGTTGTGCTTTTCTTCCAAGGTCTTGCACTGCACCGGCTGGGGGTCTGAGTTGAAGGCAACACATGTGTGAACCCTTGTCTTGTTATCAGGAAGTATGCATCTGGTAGATGCACATGGTGGGACACTCTGTTCCCTGATCCCAGTGATGCATCTTCTGTCTGTTTTGGGTGATTTGACAGATTGACACTGTTCGGCTTTTCAAGCCGGACAGTACCAAGCCTATCAAGCCAGACAAATCACTTCAAGGCATTGGGGACAGAAATCTATGGACAAAGGGGTTTGGAATGAAATGAAAGACCAGTTTCCAACTTTCTTGGGTTCATTTATGCTGTTCTTTGTCCAAGTTGCTGTGTGACAAAGGAAATAATCCAAATCAAGTGTGGCCAGATTTAGGGACAAATAGGTCAAATTTTGGTCTGTTTCTTGGCTGGCTTTGTTTCAGAAAATATAAAATTGTTCAGAAAGTACAAATATTTGATGAAGGAAGTATATTGGGCAAATGTGGAGGATTAGTTTGTGCATCTTTTGGATATGTACAATTTGTGATTTTCAAAACAAATTTCCATGGTTCTTGTGTCATCCAAAGTTTAGGTGTTAAAGCCAGAGAAGCAAACTTCAGGCATAACCTAGGTAAATCCTATCAACAGTTGTTATGAAATGAAAATCAATCACAACTCTGGGCTTTTTGGTTCCATTTGGTCTGTTCTGAGTTGAAGATGGTGTACAGAAAGATATTAGATCCAAATCAAGCATGAACAGGTTTTAAGTGCAAAAGGGTCAATTTAGAGCATATTGTTTTCATTGGTTTCATTTTGGAAAATGTGAATATGGTCAAAGAGTACAAGTACTTCACAAAAAAAATGTAAATTAGGCAAATGTGGATTGGTTGGTGCATATTTCAGGTGCATTTGATTTGCATTTTTCCAAAATATTGACACAGTTTTCAGGTCACCAAAAGTGAGGATTCAATTTTGATACTTTTTGAAAAGTATACAAATGGAACTTTTAGCACTCGTATCGAATGTTTTTTTTTTCAAAAGGAAAGTTACATCAACATGTGAGAGGGGTATCTAGTCAAATAATGAGAAATTTTTCAGTCAATATTTTTGGTCACAGTGAATTTTTGGTCAGTTTTCACATATGTGTGACCTTTCTGCACCAATTCTGAATTATTTGTTGGTAACAAATGCAAAGCAAGTTGAAAGAAGAAAATTTGTAATGTCTGGGGCTATGTGTTTGTGTGTGTTTATTCCTGGTGGCTCAAGTTGTGCTCGTATTCAATCAGTCAAATCACCGTGACCTCCCTGGAGCCAAATTTTAAATTTTTTGACAATGTCAATGAATGGTCTGATCCCAGTGATGCACCTTCCATCTGTTTTGGGTGATTTGACGGATTGACACTGTCCAGCTTGAAAAGCCGGACAGTACCAAGCTTATTAAGCGAGACAAATCACTTCAAGGCATTGTGGACAGAAATCTATGGACAAAGGGTTTGGAATGAAATGAAAGACCAGTTTCCAACTCTCTTCCTTTCCTCAGAAGGAAGGATTTTGAGTGGCGACGTTTCCGCTGCCGTGCCTGTGCGTTTGACGCACGAACACCGATCGATTAGCGGTGAAACCTTCTTACAGGTGATATGTTGTTGCCATTTTCTGACCAGTCTGTCTTTGTATTGAAGTTTTATAGAACTGCAGCTGTTTTACTATGTCTGCAATGACAAAACAGAAACAATTTCCTCAGAACAGTAGTTTTTGAGGTGAGGAAAACATTCATCTCTGTAATTAAATGCATAATTTGCTTTATCTCCCCAAAAAAAATGCAACAGAAAACACAACAGGCCACCAAAAAAGAAAACAATACCTGCATATAATTCTGTAAGTCTCTCATTGGGAAAACTTTCTTTTCACAGAGCTTCTTCTTCCATGTTGCACATTCTGCCTTTGTGACAAACACAGTCAAGAGCAATGCCCACAAGCCTGTGTGAAGATCCATCATATGGCAACAAGTTCAGCTTTCAGCATGCCAGGGAACCATCATTTTAAATTTCATTTGCTTCTTTGTTTTGTAATTCTGGTGATTGAGATCACCAAATCCCACAAGGAAGCACAAGAGACAGATTCAGCAAAGCTGTGGTTTCCTCTGGTTCATTACAAGCATCAAAAAATGCTGGCAAACTGGAGACGTCTTCAGAAAGAGACTTTGCCAAATCGAATTTTAGAGTCATATGGAGCAGCATTCCGTCAAGTCCAGAGAATAAGACGCTGTGATGCAGTCAAAGTCACTCCAGTCAACTGCAGCAATGATCGGGTATGCGACCCGATGTGGCGTGATGAACAGAGATCTTGCCAGATGCTGGCCCGTTCCCGTTCTCCTCCCCAGGCATTCCCGGCAGGGCGGATCTGTCACCAGGGGTGCATGAAACTGACTGTAGCACGTTTTGCACAGTTTGGTTTCCACTTCCATATCAAATCATTGAAGTTTCTGGCAACACCTGATTGTCGCAACAGACTTCAAGTGCTGCGTGGTGTTCGACACAAGTTCAGATTCTGTGGCCCCACTTCTGCTGTTGGACTCTTAACAGCTCTGTCCCATTTCTTTGTTTCATGCTACAGATCTATATTTGAGGCAGTGAAACCTTTTGAAATTGACATGACAATTCAAATAACAGACAAAACAATCAACTCTGAAAATATACAGTGTAGCTGGGGTGATATTTGTGCTCATGGGCAGGACAAATTATGCCCTACTCTCACAAAAGATAATGGTGAGTTCATTTACACTGCATCCCTATGTAAAAACCTCTCCCCTTGTTTGGTTACACTTCTGGGAATCAGATTTATATTGTCAGAGAACACTGTGGTGGTTACTTCCCACTTGGATGTTTGGTGCAGAGACAGCATGCTACAAGCAGTGTTGAGTGCAACAGATGCACTTCTCTGTCCATTGTTGTTCGCGGAGGTTCCAAGGGTGCTTTTCCCCAACATCCTTTCAGAAAAGCATATTGCTCTTTGGGTAGTCTTTCTGATTTGAAGTCTTTTCAAAAATGTTCCCTGAGATTTTGTTCTGTATTTCTCTGAACAATGAAGTGTTCCAAATCTTAGGCTTGAAAAACTTTCAAACTCACCAGAAACTTTCCCAGTTGCAAAATTGAATGCTTTGTTGGAAAACCAATGAAATTTGACAAGTTATTGTTTTGACATTCTGAACATTTCTCTGCATGCTCATTCCTGTTGCATTGGATCCAGGATAAGTAAAACCCAATGTTTGTTTTGTCAGGAAAAATACCTGTACACACAAGCACTACAGCAGACACATTAGCTCAGAGCACAAACAAAACTTTGAATGCCACAGAAGCTGGACAAGCCAAGTTGAGATTGTTTGACAGCATAACATTTCATTTTGTTGTGTTTTTTCAGAAAAAATGACCTTGTTTTCCAAGCAGCAGTTTGTCACAAAGAAAGTGCTCACATTTAGGGTGTCTGCATCAAAGTATCAATTTCTCAAGCTGAAGATTGAAGATGAAAACATGACTGTGTCTGAGGGACCTGTACCTGACCTGAAGCAGGTGACCTTTGTTCCCTCAAAGCCAGTGATCGTTGATGCTTTCCAAGTGTGTCTTTCTGTAACCTTTGCCAATGGAGCATTCAAACACAAGAACATTTCTGTGATGTACACATTTCTTGACAGAATTCTAACACAAATTGAGGTCAAGAAGAGTTCCATTCTGACATTTGACAGTACAGATGAAATTGATGAATTCTTTTTTCAAAAGAGTGTTTTCATACCAGAGCCTGAGTCAAATTCATTAAATGTATCTGTTGAGAACATGCTGTATGATGGAGCATTTGAGACTGATGGAAAGTGTCCATATGGTGGTTTGGCAGTGTATGAATTCAAAAGAAACCAGGTTGCAGTGCAAGAATTCCTGCCTCTCTGCTGGAACACAAGAAACAAACCAGGTCAGCCATTTTCAGAATTTTATCCTTTCCATAACATTATCACTGAAGAAAAATCACAGGCTGTTTTGGTGTTTTATATTTACCCACAATTTGCCAAAATTACCCTGAAACTAGAAATCAGTGAGACTGCCTGCATTGGTCACGTGATTGAACTGAACAATGCCTCCAAAATGGACATTTATGTGATGGTGAAGAAGGGACCAGAAAAGCCACCTGATGTTCAGCATTATCACAGTATTGAACACATGTGTGACACAATGCATTACCGACGCTTCAAATATCACTGCGGCTACAGGTACGTGCAAAAGAAACCCAATGCAGCTCTGCCAATGAATGATTCGTTGGCGTGCCATGCTTCCTTTTGTTGCACCTTTGAATACTGTCTAGCTTCACAGCCAAGATTGAGTAGATGGTGTGTTGCTCTTTTCCACTTGGTGATTTTCAGAGATCCACCTGTTCTGTGTGAAATTCTGTGAGTTGTTTCACCTGCAGATCTGGGAATGTGACTCACATCCTTAGTCCTAGGGACGAGTCCCAGTGCTTTGTTATCTCTCTCCTGATGCACCGGCGGAGAACCCCAGCCCGACTTTTGAAGCACGAGCGAATGTTTTATAGATGCCAAGAGCAGGTGTCTCTTTCACTCAAGTCTGAGGAGCAGAGCACAAATGGGGTGTGGGAGCTTCAAGTTGACAGTCTTCACTCTTCACTTGGTGCCCAATTGAACTCAGAAAGCATGTTGGGTGAGCACTTTCATGATGCAAGAGCATCCCTTCAGTACGGGGCTGAGGAGGACATGTGCACGACTCGAGGTCAGGTGTCAGCCCCAGAAGATGTCGTCTCTGTGTGTCACCACCAGCTGCATGAACAACCCAAATGTGCCAAGGCAAGAAAAGGATCTGTGAAGTTTGAAAATAAGTTTGAATTGATAAACCACCGAACTCGACTCCACACTGTTATTCATAAGAAGCTCCAAGAGAAATTTTGTGTGGTTGCCAAGCATCATCAAAGGTTTCATTCCTTCACAACCATCAGGTTCCAACTTCATCACTGTGATCAGTCTGCCAGGCAGCCATATTTATTTGTCACAATAAATTATTTGAAGGAAAACTTGGAAAACTTCTGTAACCAAAGTCAGCACTTTTTGTGGTCAACTGGTAGGGGTCTCACGTTACAACAGCAACAGGTTGACCCAGAGCTGAACGCTATTGAACCTTGGGTGACAACATCAGTTAAGGGTTTGAGATCCTGGTACAATCCCAGCCTCTGTGAACAGGATGGTGGCATCTTGACTGTGGAGCCCATTGGAAACTACAACAATAGGTCTGTTGGAGCTCTCACATTTGCCTGGACAACACTTGAAAGACCGGTGAGATGGAGGAGGGAGGACATCGTTTACTTCAAGGAACTCAACCTCACAGTGAACATCCAAGGCCACAAGCAATATCTTTACTTTCCCACCACACAACTGCCACAATGTTTTGAATTTGTGCACAGGAGAAACAGGAGCACAGGGAGACTACAGGAGTATCTCTTGACAGACAACACATTTTGCCAAATGACAGGGACATTCAGAAATATTGGCTCTCAACCACATCATACTCAACTCAAAATTTGTCATTTGAAGAATGAAAACCATGATGCAAACAGCACTGTAATGAAAAAACAAATGAAGGCCAAACTTCACAATGTGGTGCCTCTGTGTGAGAAATTTCTGGAGTGTGTGTCAAGAGTTATATCTTGGAGACAAGGAGAAACCAAGTGCATTGAAAATGGGATGCAGTTGCCTTCTGTCCACAGCAAAGATGACATGGATGTGTTGAACTTAATCTTGGCTCAAAAATATGGCAAAGTCTATTCAAGCCCAAGACCCAGCCGTGTGGGAGGGAAGAAGTTTCCAGGTGTCTTGTATCAACCAATGGGAGTGTACATAGCACTCAAGGTGGGTTCGAGAAATTATACTCCTTTTACAGTAAAGATCAAGATTAACATTGTGAGCTGTCTTTGAGGTCCCTCTGTGTCTGTGCACCGGTCCCTCTGTGTCTGTGCACCGTACCACGATGAAATTGAATGGAATTGTTTTCCAGAAACGAAACCAAACAGTGAAATGGATGAACAAAAATCCAGTAAATGTCAAATACTTTGAGAGAAGTGTGGCCTGGAAAACAGCCTGGACCTTTTACATGACATTCCTGCAATTTTATTTTGAGGACCTGTTTGACTCAGACTTCCGGTTGCCTAAGTTCAAACTCTTTCACCCGAATTTTTTTAAAGTCAAGAACAATATGAAGAGAAAACTCTTAGCTTTGGCACAAAGCACAAAAAGAAAAGAGGAAAAAGTGGCTTGTACAATGGTACTTCTGTCTCATATGAATCTTCGGAAGTGGCAGAGCATTCCCTGTGATGCCAAGGTACTTGACTTGACAACTCTTTTGTGTACCAATTCATTGTCAGAAAATGGTCAATTACAGGAACATGGGTCTTCTTTCAACTTTTACCAGACACATAATGTCAAAAGTATGTTTCAGTGTCAAGGAGGAAGTTTCATTTCCTCAAAGTTACTTTGTGACCAAGAAGCTGATTGCCCCAGGGGTGATGATGAGATCTCCTGTACATGTTCTGACTCACACAATCAAAGTGCGTCCTGCAATAAGCTTTTCTCTGGCTTGAGCTGCACATGCTCAACACTCTATAAAATCAAACCTGGCAAAAGGTGCATTTTCCCTCTGCCTGGTGATGCATCTCTTTCAGCAAAAATTCCACAGTCCCAAACAATACAATTCAAATGTTTTGACAAAGCAGTGAAATGTCGATACATCTTAGATGAGGCATCTGGCAACTTGAAACACTGTTCAACAGGGATGCACCTGGAAGACTGTTCCAAGTACAACTGTGAAGAAAAGTATGCTTTCAAATGTGCCCACTATTATTGTATTCCTTGGAGATATGTGTGCAATGGAAGATTTGATTGTCCCTGGGAATATGATGAACAAAACTGTGAAGCTAGATTCAAACCTGGATTGTACAAGTGTCACTCTTCTGCACTCCATATTCATCCAATGGATATTTGTAATTTCCAGAGAGATTGTCCCAATGGAGATGATGAAGAATTGTGTTATCTTCATGACAGATTGTGTCCCTCTTGCTGCATTTGTCTCGGATTTGTGCTCAGATGCACCTGCATTCCCACAGGTAGACAACAGAGCACAGTGACAAAGGGCACATTTCTGTTCCTGAGGCAATCAAACATATTGCAAGTAAATTCTTCCTCACTGAGGTATTTCTGCAATTTAGAGTTGCTTGATTTGAGAGAAAATCATTTGGAAGTGGTTTTGTTTGACTCAGAAAGGACCATTCTGAATAAATCCCTGCACACAATTCATCTGTCAGTAAATTGCATTGGTCAACTTTTTCAAAATTTTTTGATTCAATTTCAACATTTAAAAAATATCTTCATGTCATTTAACTTGATCTCAGACATTGAGTGTGGATCATTTCAGGGGAAGAGTGAAGCAAAAATTGTTGACTTGTCTTTCAATGCTTTGCAAAATCTCAAGGAGTGCACGCTTGCAGGTTTCCAGAACCTAAACTTTTTGAACCTTTCACAAAATGATATTCACTCGCTGGAGCCAGGAACTTCTCTGGCAAACATAGTTCTTGATCTGAGCTCATCCAGTTTTGTTGTATGTTGTGTTGCTGAGCATCTTTCATGCAACAAAAAGCCTCCATGGCCCTATTCCTGTAACAATCTTATTGGAAATGTTGGCCTCAAAGTTACTCTATGGACTGTGGGTGTGACTGCTTCATTTTTGAATGTGGCTTCTGTTGTAAGATCAATTGTGAATTTACTCACAGCAAAACAGGAATCATACTCCTTGTTGCTGCTTTCCGTTTCTGCATCAGATCTGACATTTGCTTTTGTGCTTATTGCAATAGCATCCACAGATAGCTACTTTGGAGACAAGTACATTCTGCAAAATTTTGTGTGGAGAAAGCACATTTTCTGCCACACAATTGGTGCTCTTGTCCTTTTTTCTCTTTTGTTGAACATTCAGTCATTGGTGGCAGTGGCAGTTGTACGATACAGTGTTGTGTCAAGTCCAATTGACTCAAAGTGCAAAGAATGCGCAGTGACAGGAAAAGTTGTTCTTTCTTCTGCTTTGTCAGCATTTGTGTTTTCCGCAGGAAGTGCAACTTTTGCTGTTCTTATGGATCCAAACAAGCAGCAAAGTACTGGAACCTGTTTGATGATTGGCCAGTCTGATGCATATCTTCCAAGCACTATTGTCCTTGTTCTGTTTGAAAGCATTGCATCAATAGCAATACCAGTTGCCTATTTTCTTTTGATCAAAAATCTGCAGAAATCTAGAAAAGCTTGGATGAGCAGCGCACACCACAACAAAAGGACAAGAACCAGTAGCACAAAAGTTATCATTGCAGGCCTGACTAATTTGTTGTGTTGGTTGCCATCCATTGTTATTTTCACAATTACATTGACTGTGACACAGTACAATGCCCAACTTGTCCTTTACACATTGGTGACTGCGATGCCCATAAATAGTTTGCTCAACCCAATCATTTTAAATGTCAAATGCAGGTGTGGAAAAACTCATCCAGATGGGCAAAAATGAGCAAAAAGGTTGATTAAGATTTTGATAATGCTGCAACATTCCATGTTCTGGAAAACAAAGAAGCTCAACAGATTTACCTTGATTCTTTATAAAAGTCATTGCTCATTCAGCTTGATTGTTTCAGGTGCTTGCTCACAGACTTTTCTTTTGACACCAAGCACTAAAATTCACTGAACTATACAATATGCGAAAGGGAACCACAGTTGTTTGGATATCTTTACAATGATTTTGTCCACTGACATAATTTGGTGCTTTCTGCCCCAAAACAAACAAACAGACCATTGGGCATCACTCATTCTGGCCACTCATTCTGGTTTTGCATTCTACTTGCAAAACATGAAATTTACTCTCAACCACTGAATTTGAATGGCACCTCTCAAAACTCTTTTTACCCATCAAGTGTGCACACCAAAAATATACGTCCAAGATGGATGCCACCATGATTTGAATGCTTTTCCGATGACATCAAAATGTTTGGGCTTGTGCGATTTGAAACTAAAGCTCTCAGGAGCTTCCATTGCATACTGTTTTAACAGACCCAAAAGAACAGAAAGTTACAAAAATGACAAGTCTAATATTCTTACACCTAATTACAAACAACTGAACCCAACTCTTTTGTTCTGTCCCTTTAAGTGTGAAGTCCAGTCCATTTGGAGTACAGGGTTTCCTTGTACTAATGTACTGAATTTGTCAGAGCAATGTCTGGCTGCCAGACACTATGTGACAGAGTCCAAGTGTGGTGTGTGGGTGTGATAACCCTCAACACAGAGTCTTTCTGCCAAGCTCTTGGTGCAACCGGAGAGGATCATACTCTGCACCATGTGTACTAATTTGGACCCGCAGCAGCTTCCTTACATCTGGGCACTTACACTTCCAAGTCAGCTTCATTCATTGGTGGGCTTCTGCATATGCATTATAACTTGCCTTTTTCAGCCATGGTTACAGCTGTGGTTACAACTTATCACCAGTACTGCCATATGTCCTTACACTATTCCACATATTTATTTTGAACAGTTTAAACAGTTTCAAAAAGTCTCACATTTACACACCTAACTTTTTATTTGAAAAGCACCTGAATAATTACTGAAATTTAAAAAGAACATCAATCTGATAATTTTATGCATAATTACACACAAAATGAACCCAACTCTTACTCAAACAACCATAAGGTTGTGAACACTTTCATAAAATCTGATATTTCAATCCCACCTTTGAGCCTACCTAAAATCTATATAAAAAATGTTCAAAAATTAATAATTCAATGCTACCTCTCAAAGCCCCACACAATATACTACATTTCATGAATACACTTTCTTACAAAAAAAATTATCATCAGAGAAATGGACCCATTTCTACATCCATATCCCACATTTTCCACACTTCCAAATTTGAACTTTTTGACCTCATGAACCCAAAAATCCAAACTTCACAAATTCCATCCTCAAGCATTATCCCCAACCCAAATTGAACCAAAGTAGCCCAAAAGATCCCAAATGGATCTTCATCTTGACTATGAAACTGGTGTACACATCCTTTTGGATGTTGCCATGGACATTCTTTTGAAACTCAACTGCAAACTACTTTCAAATACCTTCCATATGAGCCATAGATCATGTCTCTATCATAAAAAAACCTGAAATTTAGCAGTTTGCATCTTTTGCCAAGGAGTTTTGCATCTGGTTGCTAGGGAGGTTGTCATGGACATTCTTTTGAAACTTGACTGCAAACTACTTTCAAATACCTTTCATATGAGCTATATATTATGTCTCTATCATAAAAAGAACCTGAGATTTGGCCATTTGCATCTAGTTGCTAAGGAGTTTTGCATCTGGT
>JAAUXT010085816.1_pt1 | contig 11473 bp, 15 predicted proteins | sample 7278171 | NCBI WGS metagenome assembly JAAUXT01 (sample SAMN14350112, study PRJNA611818) | marine sediment metagenome | isolation source: surface marine sediment (1.8m) | place: French Polynesia: Moorea | collected 2018-08 | reverse complement strand
GCTTTTTTCCTTTTAAATTGAGACAAATGAAAGTCTTGAATTCAAGTTGTATGTAGTTGCAAATAATACTTACTGTTTCAGTTTCCTGGTGTTTTTTAAACAGCGAAAGTATGGAGATGTTCCTGTTTTTTCGTTTCTTCAACATGCGAGGTGTTGTCGCCACAAGCGTTTGTTGTGAAGTGAGGCATTTAAATTTGAATTTTGCGTTTGCATTCCACGCATGCGCATAATGACAGTAATGGTTGTAATGCTTTCCATGACATCAGTGATGCTATATTTGGTATATCTTGATCCGAATTTGAAAAACACTCGAAATAGATAACATAATCACTTGAAATACTTTCCAATGTCTTCCTTTATTGTTTGCATTGATACTCAAAGCAAATTGAGGTTGATAACAATGAGTGCAAATGCCCGGACACCCAATTAGTGACATGCATTCACACCTTGCCTTTGATGTCAATAGACAGTGATGACAGTAACACTTAATTGCAGCGTAACCGACAAAAAAAACGCTCATTTCTCTACTTTTAATGCTTCAACTGAACTCATTTCATACCAATCTTCAAACAAGGAAACATAATTATATGTTGCATGTTGAAAGTGACGATTCTATCGCTTGTTCAATGGAAAAAAAGCAGTTCATGTGGCTCTGTAATATGAGGTACATCACACCGATCTTCTTTTTTTCAAATAATTCTCTGAAAATAGCAAGTGGAACCCAAATTAATATAAGAATAACGCAGTGTGACCTTTATGAAGTAATATCATATCACTTCAACAGGCCCACTTGAACAGACATGCAGAAATTCGAAGTTTTGTGAATCGCCCGGGGTGGTCCGGACAATGGGGGAGTTGCTTACATAGGATCCCGTATGTGAACCCCGTACTTACAGTTTTGACCTCTGTGTAGGCCTCCACGCCATAGGATCCACTGAAATTGAAAAGTTCATGGAAATTAACAAGACATTTCCATTTGGAGGCAAGTTACCTTGTCGCAACAAAATTCTGTCACACGCAAATTTGACTGAGTAAGAGTGAAGCCACAGAGAACAAAATTCTCCAATTTTTATGGTGTGATGTACTCATCGTCTGAAAGCTTACCATTCTCTTCCAATGCCAGACATTTTGTATCCTCCAAAAGTGGCCTGATAGCCCAGAGCTCCATACGTGTTCACCCTGTCAGAGAAACAACAAACGCGTCTGCAGAAGACTGGTGAAGACTGGTGAATATCATCACAAGCAAAAGGGCATTTGCACAAAGACATGCATGGGTCCTACGTACCACACGCATCCAGCCTGGAGAGCGTTTGAGATAGTGATGGCCTTGTCAATGTCCTTTGTAAAAACGGCTGCCGCCAGACCGTATTGGGTGTTGTTTGCGCGATCGATCACTTCGCTGACGTCTTTGAATTTGAAGATGGACATCACTGGGCCAAATATCTGAAAAAAAAATACACAAAAAGTTTCCTGTGCCACTGTAAATTTTGCCAAATGATTGAGTTGTATGAGTCATATTGTGGAGACAGTACCTCTTCCTTGGCAATGCGCATGTCGTCTGTGACATCGCTGAAGACGGTGGACTCGACGAAGAAGCCCTTGTCTCCGTGACGCTGCCCGCCGCACTGCAGCTTCGCTCCCTGCTGCTTTCCAGATTCTATCAGAGACAGAACCTTTTCGAACTGGTCCTTGTCAACCTGAAACCAAAGAAAATACTCTTTTTTCTGTGGACTCTGATAGCAGCATGGTGCAAATCGTACGAGCATGCATATTGCAGACAGAAGCAATATTTTCCTGTTTTTACCTGGGGCCCTGATTCGGTCTTGCTGTCGAACGGATTTCCGATCACTCTCTTTTTGGCGCGCTCCACGCTTTTCTTGACAAACTCGTCGTAGATGTCGTTGTGTACGAAGGTCCTCGAGCCGGCGACGCACACCTGTCCCATGTTGGCGAAAAGCGCCTGATGCGCCACCTCCACTGTCTCGTCCACTGCAAAGACACAATTGATGAAGTCAGCCTGTCAGAATGTGCTGCTTCGAGGCCAGCCATCCTCCCTGTGTTTTTTTCAGTTTGGTGACAGGGACATTGGCCACCTCAAATGAACTTTGCTTCCAGACAACAACTTACGGTCCACATCAGAGAAGATGATGTTGGGGCTCTTCCCTCCCAACTCGAGGGTGCATCTCTTCAGATTTGATTTGGCTGCAGCTGCTTGGATGATTTTGCCCACCTTGTTTCCAAACGAACAGAGAAATGGCATGAAATAAGCAGTTACGTACCACACATGCATGTGTGCGTGTTTGCGTTTGCGCAATGTGTTAGAGTGAATGAAATTGTCTTCTTCACTAACCTCAGTGGAACCGGTGAAGGCGACTTTGTCGACGTCCATGTGCTCAGAGATCGCCGCTCCAGCCGTCGGACCGTAGCCGGGGATCACGTTCACCACACCGTCCGGGAAACCTGCCTGACAACAGCAGACACATTCACCTCAAAGTGTGCACAAAGATATACCAGCTGATAAAATGACTTCAGGTTTCATCGCAACAACCAACCTCTTTGGTGAGCTGTGCGAGGTAGAGAGCCGACAGTGGAGTTTGTTCTGCCGGCTTCAGCACCAGGGTGTTGCCCGTCGCGAGGCCCGGAGCCAGCTTGATGACAGCGCACGCCGCAGGGAAGTTCCACTGCAAACGAGTTGGTGGGTTTTGATTTCGAAACCACAAAGCAAGATTCTCTGTGTTTTTAGGATGGAGAGGTGACATGATGTGTTTTGGTCAGTCACACGGAGTTCTTGGAGACTCGCTTCTGTCGACTTACGGGAGTGATCTGACCAATGACGCCAATTGGTTCTCGTCGAGTGTAGGTGAAAAAATCTCCATCTGAATGAGAGAGAATGAGTGAGTCAAGGGATGTCTGTCGGTGGAGTTGAATTGATCTGAATCTGAGAAAGTACCAGAAATGACCTACCCACGGGGATTGTCTGTCCAGTGATCTTGTCAGACCAACCAGCGAAGTACCTCAGTATCTTTATGGAGATATCGAGGTCCATAGCGTACGCTGCGGTGAATGGTTTCCCATTGTCTAGGGCGTCCAAACTCTGTGGAACAAAACTTGGATTGTAATTGGGAAGCTTTTCCCCAGTATACGCGTGATTTCTTTGGTTTCATCCTCTTGGGTCATGTTTTGCTGTTCATGGGACTTGGACTGTTGAATCTCACCGCAAGATAGACTCGATCACGCTCCACCAGGTCCGCAAGTTTGTTCACAAGGAGACCTCGGGCTGAAGCGTCCATGCGCCTCCATTCCGACCCGAGTTGGAAGGCCTTGCGCGCCGCCGCGACTGCCTTGTCGACGTCCGCCTGCATAAATCCTGAATCATTTGGCTTCGTACTTTGGGTTGAGAGAGTAAGCAAACAGTCTGAAGTGTCCCAACCCTTGGCTCCAGATTGTTCCACGAAAAACAGCAAGGGCTGATCCAAGATTTTTGTTGGATCACAACTCCATCCAGGAGGCGTGCAACTTCAATTTTGCACGCAAATGGTACAAATTGGGCATGGCGCCAAAGTAGGTGTGGCGTTCAGGTTGCATATACATTAGGGTTGCCGGAGGCCGGATCCTTGTATCAGGAGTCTCACAAGACATGCAGTCTCTGCGTTTCAAACACAGTAAGACGAAATAAAAGGGACTGACCTTGTCGCCTTCTTGCACATCAACTATCACCTCTCCAGTCACAGGGTTGATGGTAGAGAAGGTCTTGCCACTCTCTGCGTTCACCCACTGGTTGTTGATGAACAACTGCAGTCGCCAATTAAACAAGAACAATTACAAAACCGGAATTTCCCAGACAAAAACTGACGTTCTTGCGTGCTGCAAGAAGGAACCATGCAAGCTCTCACATGTGCTCCATTTTGGAAACAGACTGAGCCTGGCAGTCCCAATGTTGTCCGAAGAAATCCGGTTTTGTGTGCGTCTTACATTTCTTGATCAATAACCTTCGAAGAAAAATGGTTCCTCAATTTCTTTTTCTTGAACCCCATGCAAAGGACTGCAGATCTAATTCCGACGTGTGTTCTGACGTAACCCTTCGGTGTCTTCAGTGCACCATGGACGAACATGGCTTTGTGTGTTGGATGCCAAAAAAGTGACAACGCTGTCGCGGAATTTTGCAAGGCTCAATAGCCACATACATGAACATTGAGGTCTTACTTGAGTGTATTTGATCTCAGGATTGCGGATTCCTTCCGGGATGTTCATGGCTTCGGTCTCTGTGCGGCGGGGACGATGCAGACGGCCAGGCCAAGCTCAGAGTGGGACCAGCTCGACAGGTCGACCGGCTTTATCGTTGGTACAGACGTGAAAAAAGTGGTCGCTCCAAGTTCACTGGATCACTTTATCGAACAGCATGATAAGGAAAACAACGCTGTCACTCTTTTTGTCCTGTCTGTTTTCGAGTGTTTCCGAGTATGAAATCGTCTGTTAGAAGAACGAGCATGCTTTTGAAGCCTTTCCTACAACAGGACCAATGGCTTTCCGTTCAACATGTTGAAATATTTTGACAGAAGCATGTCAGAAAATTGAATCCTTTTGTGCATCAAAACACGCGGCGAATCACGAGATTCCCTCGCTAGAACGACACAACCATATGCGCAGCTGTTCTCCTTTGTGGGCAAAGTCCAAGAGATGGAGGGCGGTAGTGCCTGTGGTTCAGCCACGGAAGGTTGAAATCCGTTTTTCACGAGCAACTGTGTCAAAGGAAAGCAAACCAATGGTTTTTGCGTGGAACTTTTCATTTCCTTTCTCAAAATCTGAATCTCAATATCTTGTTGTCCACCCTGTCTTTCATAAAACAAGTCTCTGAAAAAAATGACGATTCTTCTTGTCGATTTTGTTTCTCGCAAGAACGAAAGAATTAACGAAAGGCTTTACTACCACTCCCCCATCTCCCATCTTCTGGGAATCTTGTGCAATCAACAGCAAAGGGCTGAAAGCTGGACAGTGGAACCTGCACTGACCCAGCTGCCCTACCTTAGGTTCCACCAAAGTTTTCACAGGAGCTTGAATCGTTTTGATGAAACAGACTTGTTGTCTCACGATGATGTTGTTGTGGTTATACACAGAGAAAGTACAATGTGTCAGGAACCTGTGAAACTTTGCAGTTTGTGTTTGCATGCTTGACGACATTCAGCTGCAATTGGACGAACATCATGAGTCCTGCACTCTCGTTCGTGATGCCGCAATGTGACGCCACCGATCTGGACAGGTACCGACCCACATGCTGAGAACACGTTGTTGAGACAGCTTTGTTTCAAAACAATGTAAGTTTATTTGGAGCTGCAAATAATTTGCACAACGTACAATCTTTCTCAGATTCAAACCTGTAAGGACGCTCCGGATTGTTATCACAGCACTTCATACGTACAAAGCATTAACTCGACACGAACACAAAACTTTTTCTCGAGTCTGCATGCTTGATCACACAATTCATCCGGCCTGTCTCCCTTTTCTTTGTTTCCGGCGAATTCTGATACAGTTGTGCAAAAGCTCTGATGCCATGTCCGGCGAAATCCAGATACCCCACAACAATGCAGTGACATTTTGAAATTCTCGTTGCAAAGCAAGAGTGTTATGGTTCGCTAAATTACACAATCTGCGATTATCAGTCTACAATGTACTCTTTTGGTCGTTGAACTGTCAATTTAACCGTTCGTTCAACAGCCTGTAATTGGGCATCAGTTGGTACGAAATTCTCGCTTTGCTCGAAAACCTATAGTATACACACAGCACAGTGTACTCGTACATACACAATTTACAGATTTCAACAATGTGTTGCCTCCACTTGTTTCTATGTCTCAGTCTCATGCAGTTCAGTCCTGAGCCTTTGGCTCCTCGGGAGCGACATCGAGTGTGACATCAGGCGCAATACGAGGCTTGTCCTTTAATATTCCTTCTTTTTGGCGATGGCGACACTGTGGTGAGGATGAGGTGACCGAAGTGGGTTTACTCGACACCTTGGCATGTTGGCCACAGAATGAGGTCGATCTCCAAGTGTGTCGATCTCTGGGTCATGTGCAATGAGGTCAGGAGTGTGGGCACTCAGACCAACAGCAGCGATGGGTTGCTCTCTGTTCTTTTTCTTGTTGTTTGCTCTCCCAATGGAGACCAGACTGGAACAAAGAGCTGTCATTAAGACCTGTGTGCGGGCCGGTGACTCTGTCAAGGACACCATCAGCAGAATCCAGACAGCTTGGGGTGACCATGCCCTAAGTGTCCCCCAGATACATTTCTGGTTTCGGCGCTTCACTGCAGCTCCAGATCGACACACCAAGGACTCCCCCCACACTGGCAGGCCGACTTCCAAGCGGGTTCAAGCAACACTGGATGACGTCCGGGAGCAGCTTCAAGATGACAAGCACAAAACAGTCCGTCAGATTGCCTTCAGTGCCAATGTGAGTAAGACTACAGCTCACAAAATTCTCAGGAAGGACCTTCAGCTGCGGAAATTGACACCCAAGTATGTACCCAAGGTACTCACTCAGCGGCAGAAAGACTTCCATGTCCGTCTGAGTACTGACAATGTGCGATCCCTGGAACAGGACCCTGGCTTGCTCACTCGTATCATCGCTACAGATGAATCTTGGGTCTTCACATATGATCCCAGAACAAAATTTGCTGACATGGAGTGGACAGCTCCAAATGTGCCATGCCCCAGAAAAGTGCGCAGGAGTCGCTCTCAAAGGAAAACAATGCTCATTTTGTATTTTCACTCTCATGGAACCATTCTCCCCTTCTTTCATGACGACGGAACTGTGAATGCAGAGATCTACATTGAGTCCTTGAAGCTGATGCGTGAAGCTGTCAGGCGCAAAAGACCAGCCTTGTGGGCTGGGCGAGATTTCAGGCTACTCCAGGATAATGCTTCCTCTCATGTGTGTGCCAGGACACTGGATTACTTCTTCACTGTCAACATGGCCGACAAACTTTGGCCACACCTACAGTATAGTCCAGATTTAAGCCCATGTGACTACTGGGCTTTCCCTCTACTGAAGTCCAGGATATGGGGACATCGTTTTGACAACCTTGAAGATGTGAAAACCACTGTGAGAAGGACTCTGAGAGAGATCCCAGTGCAGGAATATCAGGACTGCTTTGACAACCTCCTAGTCCGGTACAGAAAGTGCATTGGAGCTGCCGGCCAGTATTTCGAAGGGCAAGGCAGCCGTGGACCTCCACAAGGACCCTGAACAGTCAGATTGTTGTTGGTGACCCAAGACTTTGCAAAGGATTGAACACTGGACTTTGTCTCCGACATTGGTTTCCGCTAACTCATGTTTCAGAAGCTGTTCCAGACTGTTTCTGTTGTCTTTGAACACTTTTGATCAAATCCAATGTGCAGTAAAGAATTTGAGCATCAAAAACCACTTGAGTCTTCTTTCCTAACCCGTTAGACGTGGTTGCCATCGCAAAAAGAAGGAAAATTAAAGGACAAGCCTCGTATCTGCTCTTGGGGAGCAACATTGGGAGCCAGTGACATCCATGCATGTCACTCCCAAAGAGCACGCAGATGTCGCTCCCGAAGTACCGAAGACTGAGCTGAGATGCAGAAACAGGCCGAGGTCCCTCTATTTCAACAAAGATCGTTGTTACGTGTCATTTGTTGCTGCAGGCAACAGGAACCCTGCTGTACAGCAAATTTATCGAGTGAGACATTTGAGAATTCCAGACTCCACTTGACAAGATCCAAATGTTGGTCAACAATCTTGTTGCCGCCAATTAAGATAGAAGAAAAGTTCAAGCATGTTCAATAGACGCGTGAACTGAAACCGCCGTTTGCTGCATGGTTGCAGGTTCCTGCATGTCTGCGACAGACTCGTAATCCGAAGCGCGTGTGTCCATTTCGAAAAGTTTTCTGCACCCAAACTTGTTTGATCATTGCTGAACCAAAGGGCTGCAAACAAGCTCGTGGATTACAAAGCTCTAAAGCACGAAATAAATACCTGCATGCTTGGTTTTTGCCATCAAATTCATTTGTACATTTCATCATAAAGTGTGTTTCGCAGCAAAACAAGTGAAATTCTCAAAAAAAGACTTTGTAAAAACGTGTGTTATGCTACAATTTCACACGTACGAGCAAGAATGACAGTTCGTCACTGGAGACCCCTGAAACAGAAAAGTTCGTGTGTGGAACATATAGTCGCTACAACTGCCTGATGATCGACCCATCAGTTCGTTGAGGCGTTTGGTCGAAATATGAATGTGAGGGATCCAAAGAAAAACTGCATGAAGCTCAAAAGACTCTCTGAAATTCGACAACTGCACACATGCATGGAACATCACACAAACGTGGCGCACACGCTTGTCCCTCCCGTTTCACATTTCGTCAGTCACAGCACGAATGGGGACCAAGAGGCAGTTCTCAAGGATATTGTCCTGGTCATTCCACAGAAACGAAGAACCCAAACACGAATTTCTGTCTTCCGATATGTTTTAAAGTCCACGGTTCTTCACAGCAGCAGCAGCAGCAGCTGCTCGACATTTTGAATGCATCAAACAAATGTGCATTGATTTATCCGATGCGTGTTGCAAATAATGTCGTCTGATCCCGTTCATAAAAAGGGTCAGAACAGGTGTTCAACAGGCAAACAGAAATTTCACCAGGATGGCAGACAACCAGCATCTTGTAATGACAACCTCGACCAGTGCTGCAGGTGTACAATCCGCCCAATGGAAGCTCGCGCCTGTCAATTACCAGTTGGACTTCAGAACTGTGGCTCCCGAAGCATACACGTCTTCTCTTTGGGAAAGCAGTCTCTTCTTGAGTTCATCTTCGAACGACAACTCTTTTTGAAGCACTGAAAGAAGCAAACATCATCTGATTGGCAAAGGTAACTGGGGAAATCAAGCTCTCATCAAAACACAGCCTCTCGGATCCGGGACAGAGGGAGATGCTCGACTGCAAGCAGTTCTGGGGGCCTTGCTTCAACAAGAGTCGTGCAAGAACAAGGTGTTGTCACCTCATGGTGTGAACAAAGGAGGCCCAATGAATCAAATGTGACTTAAGCCACCTGCATACAGTGTGTTTTACTGACTCTGCATGCAAGACAAGGGTTCGTTTTGAGGTCGTATGACACAAGGATGAAGAACTGTGGTTGAGCCAAGTTGCCCGTCACCCTAACAACGCAAGCTTGGAATCTGTCAATCATCTTACCCCGAGACTTGGGTTTGGGGTTCACATGCCGACTCGAAGTATTGTTTCTCGTGGAAACCTTTTTATGAAAACAAATTCTTCGACTCACGTGGCCTGTTTGGTCTGCCCGGGTTTGGCGTAGTTCCGAAGCCGAAGGCGGACACGGCGGGCTCGGAGCCGCGGCGGAAGGCGCCCGGCGCCGCCGTGTTGAAGCCGCCGTAGCTTCCAGGCGACGGGTAGTCGTTGTCCTGGGCGAGGGCAGGGTGGCCGCCCGGGAGAGGAGGAGGGCTCAGCGGCACTGGGCTCCCGTTCATTTCATCTGCGTGGGAAAATGAGTCAAATTTCAAAAGACTCGCCGGGGAATTGTTCTCCCAAAGACCTGTTCACAGAAAGGATAGATTTGACAGCGGGAAATGAGCAGAAGGCACTGAGCTACAGCAGCGGATAAGTGTGGACACGAGAAATTCTTTGAATGTTCAGAAAATACTATCTTCAAACTTCTGGTAATTTGATGCGCAGACAAGACTCTTGCTCAGTTGGCCAACCTGCAACTTTATATAGCATAAAGAAAACCACAAAGCGTCAAAAATCGTGCCCTCAAACCAGACTTTTCTTGGACCAGCGGGGTAACCTGTGTATTTTTGTGCGTAACAGATGCGTTTGTGTGACATGGGAACAAATTTTTTTCTCAAAGCGTTTGTAGCGTGAAAACAGGTTGACGCATTTTGAAAAGCAGCAAGCGTGCAATGGGTCAATTGCTGTGAATCCGTCTGGACTCGAACAATCCAGACAAACACCGGCACAACAAGCAACATGTAACAACGTGCAGCATTCAACGAGCAACGTGCGTTCAAAAGAACAAACTAAAGGGTCCGAATCCAAATAGTTTCACAATAGAGAACAAATCCGTGGAAAAGAAAACGTTGTTTCCAATCAGTTCTGGATGCACAATGGTTGGAGACTCGAGTACCTTCGTTGAGATAATCATCGCCTTCATTGAGCCCGTCTAACGGATGGCCGTTTGCACGTTGCAGCGTTTGCGAGGGCACAGATCGCGGAGGCACTGAACAAGACACCAACCAGGAATGCATGAAAGACAGGCGTTAAGCATTTGCGGATCAATACTGTATCGCACGCATTTACATGTGGATCGTTCTGGAGATTTATAAAGTTGATAAGAATGGGAAAGCGATGGTTAACTCTCTTAACGATAAGTATACACAGTGTTAATAACAATGCGCAGTCCCATAGAATCTCCACATTTGCTGCAGTCGACTTTTGTCACAAAACATCCATTGCGCGACACAATCGTCGCAAAACAGACCCATGCACAGGGGTTCCTCAATCCTCAATTCCAACAAAGAAATGCAGCTCCTGTACGCGTGCATGCATGCATTTTTAACTGTTCACAAGCAGCATGCATTCCTTTCCCAGCTGCAAGGCAATATGTACAGAGGCAACTTCTCACCGGCTTGGCTCAGGTCGGGGTCGCCGGCGCTCCCGTAGGTCCCCCCGCCGTAGGTTCCGTAGCCGTAGCCGTAGCCGTAGCCACTCGACCCTGCAATATCAGCTCAGAATTTCAGCGACATACATGCAAAGAGGGTCCAGACATCAGGAATTCAAGAAATCAAAACCTCAAGTCATTTTATTGTGCAGCCTGCTGTAAAGATTAATGTCTGAGTTGGCCTGCAGAAAGCAGAACTCAAATCTCAAGAGCATATATTATGCAGCACAATTTGTTGTTCGATCGCCGAGGTGGGAAAGAACAACAGATGCAGAGTATTTTGAAGCGGTCATCTTGTCTAAATGTGTGAGAAAAACTCGTCTTCAGTTCGAGAACATGTTTGACACAACGCCACTTACTGCTCTTGCACCGGCCACATTTCCGGCCTGGAAGAGCTGCCCAAAAAAGTGAGGCGTGCTATTGTGTGGCATGGTGTCTTGCCAAAGCCACTTAAAAACCACCAGCACTGTGTTCATTTATCAAAACTATGACCCAAAAGCACCACGTAAAAGTGAACACGTATTGAAACAAAGTGTCTTCTGGGTACAACAAGTTGAGCCGCACAATCATTTGGATTGAGTGCCCTCCGAGGAATCATAACCAAGAAATGGAAGCACCGCAACACTAATGGTCACCTATAGAACTTAATTTCGAGTCCCTCTTTGGCCTTAACATCTACTCCTCGTCTGCATGGGAATGGGACTCACGGGCTTGCGCTATGACTTCACCGAAGGACACGACGGAGGAAGAGCCGGGAGAGGAGGGGTTGCGGGGCGGGGGAGGCGGGG
>JAAUXT010027834.1_pt1 | contig 11473 bp, 13 predicted proteins | sample 7278171 | NCBI WGS metagenome assembly JAAUXT01 (sample SAMN14350112, study PRJNA611818) | marine sediment metagenome | isolation source: surface marine sediment (1.8m) | place: French Polynesia: Moorea | collected 2018-08 | reverse complement strand
TGTGTGTGTGTGTGTGGGGGGGGGGGTTCTGTTGACAATGTCTGAATTGGTGTTCCTCAGACAATGTCCAAGTTGAAAATTTTCTCTGTATGTGTGTGTGTGTGTGTGTGGGGGGGGGGGGGTTCTAAGGACAATGTACAGCTGAGGGTACCACAGACAATGTCTGGCCAAGGGTTCCACAGACAATGTCCAGGCTGAAAAATTTTTCTGTGTATGTGTGGCGGGGGGGGGGCGGGTTCTACGGACAATGTCCATTCATACTGCAACCGGACAAACATACTGGGACAAACCAATACCAGCGCGGCTGGAAACAAGAGGTCAGAGGTCAACCAGCGCGCGGTGTTCCACGACTGAAAATTGACAGTCGAAAAATTCAAACAAATTGTTTTGAGAGGGGTTTTTTTTGAAAAAAAGTGACACCAGTGGCAATGAATTCAATTCCACGGGATGGGGCAAAGAACCAATTCTTTTTGCCTCAGGAAATAACCAGACCACTTTCTGAGCAAACAAAATTTGGTCACATTGCCCCTTTGGTTACATTTCAGCAGAATTTGGTCACACGACAAAATTTTTTTGACAACCTCACCTCATTCCAGATATGTAACCTTGTGGACACATGCACACAGCATGATACACACATACCGAACACCAAGTTGATCCTGATGCACAAAGCGAGCGGTTGTCCGCCACGCTCTACATAGTACCACCTGTACCGGTCCTCGACGCTTCCGTGATTCGTCATGTAACGACAATTCATTGGAGAACAAAAATCTGGGGGAGAACACTCACGTAGCTCCTCAAGTAGTCTGCCAAATTTCTTCTCGTGAAATTGGCTGCTGCTTTCGGTGAAAGTTCGTATCCTAAGAAAGAACACCACGAAAATACTGAACACTCCTCGATCGCCCTGAGCATCGCAAGCGATAATTTTCCGTTTCAGAATCTCGGAAAAGGTACTTCATTTTCATTCAATTTTTTTGGCAAAATACTTCTCAGACAATTCTGAGCGCTTTTCATTCTAGGGGTGTGAGGGGATGACGCCGCGTGGTTCTTTTCACGTCATTCTTCCAACAACGCAGAGAACTTTGTTTGCTTTTGGGGCTGGAGAAGCACACATCCCCAACCTCCTTGCCCATGCGTTTCCAAACCCGCAAAGGCGAAACTTCATCCGGGGGTAGGGCTGATGGCATTGGTGAGAAATGTCACACACACACACACACACACACACACACACACACACACATACCGAGACAAGTGGGGTTGTTTTTCACACACCATACGGGTGGCTTTTGCAAACTGCTTGTTTGATTTACATTCTCCACACAAACAGTTCTTGTCATCACACAAGAGTTGACCAAACTTGACTTCCATTGGTCCGAACATATCAGATCCATTCTTGCTCACCATTCCTCATTTTGTACAGCTGAATATTTTTGGCGATGTATTCGGCGAACTGGACACAGTCCCCGTCGTCTCCACAAATTGCCATCAACAGCTTGTCGCTCAATGTGAACATCTTGTCGTGATCTGCAAGAAATGTCAAAATCAAAACCAAGGCGATTTACCCTCTGAGCTGCTGACATCCAAGCGGTTGACAACGCAAAGAAAAACACAACAATTAAAGACGTCCAAAATGACAGAAACGCGCTTCGTTCTGAAGCCTGACAGATCTGATCTGGGGCATTTTTGCAAAACACTGAAATATCGCTCAACAATGTCGGCACTTACCATGCTTCATGGCCACTATACTCCTGGCTGATACACTATCGGCTGCTAACAGAACAAAATCTTGTCCCTTTATGCCGATGAGACACTCCATGCTGAAACTTGGACCAACAAAACGCAAAATTCAGTTTTTCGTCACCGGCAACTTTTGCAAGTCAGACGTAAAGTGCGCACTGAAGCAGTTTCGGATGTCTTCATAACGAGACGGAGAACAACTCAGGAGGTTTTTCGGTCACAGTGATATCATCTGTTGTGATTCTCAATGAGTCAATGTATAACACGTAGATAAACAGTGACAGTTCACGTGTATTGATTGTTCGGTGATGATCAGCGCTTTAGCATTCATCTGAACAGCCGGTAAATCCGCACGACTTCGGCAAATTGACCGAAAATTCAAATAAATATTGTCTACGCTTTTGATGGTTAGACTTAGTGCCACTGCTTCTCCAAAACTGCAAGCTGCTTGCACCCATTAAAAATATGTTCAGGACAACACATAATTTTATGTATTGTATGAAAGGCAAATTAAGGACAGTAGTGTTCAACTAAATGTTTGCATGAAGTACAAGATTTTACTGCAGTACTAACTTTGTCAGTGATCTCATTGGTCCGGAAAACCCACGTGACCGGAATTTGAACCTCGATAGAAGGCGAAGAGAAAGACACGGAGTTTGGTAAATTTAGCATTTAATAAATCTTTTATCTGGAAATTTGCACAGAAGTATGTCACGCAGATGAATTCCCCTAAATTTGGTGCACGAATTTTGCCCATATTATTCAAAATTACGCTCGGAATGAGAGTTCATTTTTTGGTCCCTTTCCTGAATGAGCCAGATCTGAGCATAGAACAGGAACTCAACTTGATCTCATCAACTGCGCCTCGATCGGGACGTTGGTCAGAACCATCGGCGAAGCAGAATTCCAGTCACGACTTCGTTTCAAACGTTTTTTTCAATCGTCCCTGAGAAAACCGCTGGCGATCTGTTCTCAGAAGACTGCTGTGACACCTTTCGTGTCCATGTTTGACAGGCAGAAACTGATCAGGATCTGAATCTAGAGTCCAATTCCGCTCCACACGAAAGGTTTTGTGCATTTGGACAAAATTTATCCGTTGACAGCCACGTACGCTCGTAGATTTTTCCAGGTACAATTTTGTTTTGCACGGAACGAGGTTGACATCCATGTCCAGCAGAGGTCTGCAAGTTGGCACCAAAGTAACTTCGAAAGAGGCTTCGTGTTGTCTCCGTTGTTCGTTTAGATTCTGCTGCCAGTGAAAGCGTCTCGCATTTTGGCTTGCTTTTGTTTCCAGGATTCACGAAGTTCACGATGGCGGTAAATGTGACTCTTACCAGTGCCACCCAAAACAACGTAAGTCGTCATGACATGCTAAACTGGATCAACGAAACGCTGGAATGCAACATCACGAAAATCGAAGATTTGTGCACAGGTACGCAAATACACATCCCGCAGGTTGATCAGCGAGTGGTTTCCTTTTGTGTACGAGTATTTCAAAAATTGTGTGTGTCTGCAAGGGGTGAGGACTTGTCTTTTTCACTCTGTTATTTTTCCCTTTGCGTTTGAAAAAATTGAAACATACCAATGCATAAGATGCACCCCTTCTTTTGATGTCTGATTTTGGGGCAAAAAAGTGCGTCTGAAACACGAGACGGTACGGTACGGTAGATGGAGTGTGCGAGGAAGACACTCGCTCCAATCACTCCCACCACCCAAGAATTATCTCCACACCACCACCACGTTGGCATGAGTGAGACGTGATGCTCTGGCGAATTCAAATCTCTTGAGGAAAATGAAAATGCTGCACTTGTTGGTCTGATCCGAAATGTGTTACAACGCGAATTTTCGAGTTGTGGTCTGGAACAATCAACAGTTTATTCTGCAACTTTATTCCCGGAACAGGTGCTGTTTATTGCCAGTTCATGGACATGCTTTTCCCAGGTGAGTGTCTTCTCTTGTCCAGTCAGATCAAGTCACGCACTTCGTTGTGTGATAACTTCAGAATCTCAAAATTCTGCATGTGGCCCACAAGGAAAACAATCAGCGTTGTGCTCCAACGAAGAAAGCGTTCTTCGTGGTCCAGACGTCTTTTCTTTTTTGATCAATATGGATAGTATGGACACTCTGGTTTTAGACAGGCTTCAGTATGACATGTGATTTGAGTTGCCTTGTGCGTTCAGTGCAATGCCGTTTCAGGTCAAATCCCCCTGAAACGAGTGAAATGGAGCTCCAAACTGGAGCATGAGTACATTAGCAATTTCAAGGTTCTGCAGGGCGCATTCAAGAAGCTGGGTGTCGAGCAGGTGAGACGTGGCACCGGTCGAAAAGGACAATGGTCACTGTTGGTCACTGGTGAACTAACTCATCTGCTTATCATCTGTCACCTCATGCCATGTCAACACACGGTTGATCAAAGAAAAGCAAAAAGTTTGGTTGGGGAGGGGGGGGGTTGGCACACACCAGTTTGATTGTTGGTTCGATCTTCTGTTCTTGGCAAGGCAGCCTTTAGATCTTCGCTCTGCTCACTCAAAAATTACAGCAGCTGCACAGTTCTGTTGTGACATTGCATCTTCCTGGTCCGTGGTCGTTTGAAAAACTAACCTGTCATTGAATGACCGTTCCTTTCAGGTGTAGGTACGCGGTGCGCATGCTGCACTTCGGTGGGAGTCACGGATGTGAATGACGCAGTTCTTTCTCAGCCCTACCATGTTCACTGAACAACTGTTTGATGATGAATCCTGTCTTATCAATTTGGTTGGGGGGGGGGGCAGAGCGACACTTGACATGCCTCCTGTGTCATCTGTTCAAGAACCGTATTTTTCTTTCTTTCTTTCAAATTATTGTGTGCCCGTATTTCTCAGAAAGACCACCAAGAAAGTGGTCCATCTCCCCAGAAGGACTGAATCATTCAGCTGCTCTTGAACCAGTGTGGTACGGGATGAACAACTGCCAACAGCCAAACAAGAATGATTTTGTGCACAGAAAGATACACAGTTGATGTGCCTGTGTGTTTCAGGGTCACTGCAAATGAAACGGGTCAAATTCCAGACTCGGTTAGAGCCCGAATACATAAACAATTTCAAGCTGGTGCAAGCAGCTTTTAACCGAATGGGTGTCACACAGGTGAGTGACGCCACCAAAGTTTTGGCTGACTCCAGACAAGAAGAATCGGGTTGTGTGAAATCAGTTGTTGCAAAACCGTAGACATTGCTTCAGTTCGGATCGGTTGTCTGGAGTCAGCCTTGACAAGGTGACGAATCTCTGTAGCCCATAGTGTTATGGTTTCAAGCTGTGTGTCTATGGCGTGTTGTAATGCCTGTGAAAATGATTGCAGTGAACCAATTCCCAACCCATTCACTTCCCTGGTGCTAACTGCGAATGCTTTCTTTCCAAATTTCTCATTCCTTCATGTTTGAATTTTGAAGTCTGTTTTTCGCCATTCTCATGCGTCGCAAAACAGTATGAACGTGTTTTTCACACTGCAATACAAAGGAACATAAATTGCAACTTTGATGCCCTGCCTTTTCACAAAAGTCTTTCGTGTGGATCTGTCCACAACATCGGTCGACCGATTTTGGTACTTTGCAGCACGTACCTGTGGACAAACTGGTGAAGGGCAAGTTTCAAGATAACTTCGAGTTCGTGCAATGGTTCAAGAAGTTCTACGAGCACAACTACAACGACGCTCCCTACGATCCGTTGGAGGCGCGAGGCGGCGTCGAACTCGGGCGGCCAGGAGCCGGTCCCGGCAAGGGCAGAGCGGCCGCCGGGAAGGTGCCTTCTCGCGCACCAGCCGCACCCGCCGCACCTGCTGCAGCCAAACAAGGTGGGTGTTGGTGAAGGTACTTGTCGGTACCCTTGGTCTCGGGAAAGTGCCTTTGATCAAAACAAAGGAACGGAACTTTGGCGCCGTACTCGTTGCCTACCTGTCAGCCTAATTGGATTTGTAGTCTCTGCATCCAGGAGAAATTTGCGCTTCAGAAGACTTCGAAGCAGCTCTTATTCTGAGACACTTTTCCACCGATATCGGACAAAGAGGCTTCTGAACAACCGAAAGGGACCTGTCTTGAGTAGCCCTGTGTGTGTGTGGGGGGGGGGCAGTTGTGATCACCCTCCCCTCCTCCCCTCCCCTCCCCTCCCCATCTTTACCCCAGCAGCTTCCCAGTCGTGATCAAGGGTTATCGCTGTTGCTTTGCACCTATCTGTGTCGTTTTCACTGCTTTAGTTCAAGACTTCGGTTTTGTGCAAGCTATACCACCAGAGAAGCTGATTTCTCCACTGATTATTTTTCTTCAGCCCCCAGAACAAACATGACGCAACGAACTGCTCCCGCCAGCAAACCGGCGCCAGCGCCCAGTCGGGGCGCCGCCGGCGACGGGAAGGCGTCGGCCGAGACCAACGCCCGGCTACAGGAGCTGCAACTTGAGGTGCGTTCAGTTGAGTAGGACACTGAGCAAAGCGGATCGTGGGGGAAGGGACACTTCAAAAAGTGGCTTGTGTTTGATGGTTTCAGCTGGACGAGATGAAGGCGTCAGTCGAGGGGCTCGAGAAGGAGCGAGATTTCTACTTCGGCAAGTTGCGTGACATCGAGGTGTTGTGTCAAGAGAAAGAGGGCGAGGAGTTCACTACAAGTATACTCAACATACTCTACGCCACCGAGGTACGTCGAGCATTGTGACAACTTCTTGCGCCTTCGATTGTTCATTTGATAGAAGGCACTTCCACTTCAAATTAAATCATCCCAGAGATCGTGCAGAAAGAAGAACTGATCAAAGGAAGTTTGACCAGTTTGTGGTTTTCTCATTTCAGGAAGGCTTTACGGCGCCGGAAGACGAAGGGGAGAACGGCGAAGGAGCGTTCGAAGGTGAAGAGGAACAGGAAGAATACTGACTGCAACACAACCCTGTCGCACTCCCATCGCACACGACACACGCATTGTGCAGCCGGTTCGTCGCTCCTCCAATCCGGTCCTCACCCACGGTGTTTGTGCAGCAAAAACGAACGATTGCTTTGCGTCATTGCAATCCACTTCGAATTTCCTCGAAAACGTTCTGAAGTGCTGAAAATTTATCGGGGCTCGTGCTCTGGAAAAGAAGTCAGTGTCCGTGTCATGTTTTCAGTGCATTTTTGTAACCTTGCTCGTTTTCTCACGGAGGAACAAAACGAGTCGGCTCCTTCCTGCAAGTGCCGTCGAAGCTGATTTTATAAGAATCCAGTCAAACAACGAACATCGTATGAATGGTCGCTGCATGGTTCAGAAGATGTATTTTTTCGTTTTGCGTTTTACTGCTGGGGTTATGGCCTGATGAAATATTTGGTGGCTTCAAGCTTTGTGGCCCTGTCTGTGTGAAGTGTTTCGATTCTCAGAAGAAAAGCAGCTGTGTGCTTTGAAATGGAATGGCATTTGAAAGTCTTTCTAAGATTCCTCCTCTATTCTTTCTACTCATTTCTGGTTGTACTTTCAAATCAATTGAAAGCAGTTGAGAACATGGAAGTATTATTTGGTCTAGCTTCAGAGTGGGAATCTGAACAGAACAACTTCGGTGCCAACTGCTTTGTGATGAATTGTGTGTGCGTGCATGGGCGGCGAATTGTAATTTGGGCCCTCAATAATTCCAAGCACAACCTACAAGCCAAACTCCTCGGGTACATGATAACTTGCCTGCATTTGTGTGGACCTCTCGCGCGAAGACTTATGTAGTTTTGGGTCTTTTGGGGAAGAAAATTTCTTTGGTGCATTGGCATTGGATTTCATCTTTCAAGGCAATACACATCGGAACACGAAGCTGTGATACGTATAGTTGTAGAATGTGTCGCCTTGATATTTGTTCAGAACGTCTGAAACTTCCCATCTTATTTCTTTCCTGCGGGTTAGTCTCTGGTGAAAGAGCTGTTTGACCTGAGGCACTTTATCCAACGTCGAAGAGAGCAATTAGTCGCAAGCGTGGTCACTTTCGCAAGTGTCATTTCGCACGCGATATGTGTTTGTTTCTGTGCTGGAGTTGGGGGAAGTTGTGCCAGATATTTTCGGGGAGAGGATGTTTTTTCCCCTTCCCATTGTGAATTGAAATGATGTCAACTTGAACTTTCTCCTGTGTGTGCATGTTGCTCATTTGACAGTCGAACTTTTCAATTGTGTCGTCTCTTGTACAGTTGTGCGTTACCTTTTTGCTCTGTAAGCCTTGCAACATCTCAAACTCTGGAATGCACTCTTATTTCTATCTGTGCGTGGTCATCATTCATTTCACCTTGGAAAATTTTCGGACTCGGCAAGAAGAACACTTGCAGTGGTCTTGGGCTGTTGCACTTCTCGAAATTTCTCAAAGGAATTCACTTTTATGTGGCCAGTTTTCGTTCGTGTGGTGTTTATTTCGTGCCGAAAAAGGCTAAAGATGACAACCTCCCGACACAATTTGTACACATTATTTTCTAATGTTCATTGTGTTTAGATTGACATGACTGAAATAAATTTGCAATGAAGGAAAATCCTTTGGTCGGGTTTTCTTCACCGTACAAGGGACGGAGTTTGATTGCCAGTGGACCGAAGTTCCACGTACGTGCCAGTGCCTGTGGATATTGGGAAGACTGAAAACTTATCAACTCAAATCCAGCCAGACGGCACACCTTGAAATGGCAAAAGAACAGGTCAAACACCAATTGTTGATGAGGGTAATGGAGTTGGCCAACAGGTTGCTTGCCCACGACGTGCGAAGAGACCAGGGTTACTTGGTGGCTTGAGTGAAACGCACCACAAACCTCGGACTAAGTTCCGCGGTCATGAACACTTTTTCCACAAGGATCACTGAACCATCCAATGTTGCTTGACCAAATCTTTCTGTTTTTGGTCCATGTACAGCAGACAACTTGGGAGGGAAGTGACCACTGGTCAAGGACATTTGGCCGTGTATGTCGAGTTGCAGAAGACCAAAAATTGCTCCTGGGAGGTGCTGCCATCTCACGATGAGTCTTCCCATGGGAAACACAACGCAGCAATCACAACATTGGCGCACATTGTCAGAAAACCCCGTGTGTATTTTATCAAAAGAGCGAGGAGAGAAAAGAAACACCCTGGATATCCAAAGCGATATTGACCCGTCTCCCAGTGCAGACAATTGAGCGACAATGGTCTCCAACATAGAAAGCACAGACAAAATCCAGAGGAAAATCCCTTCAAATCTGTCGTTGGGACAACTTCCAAAGGTCTGACAAACGTAAACACATTTTGTTGTAGCTCGTTGCGACAAACGAGAACCGCACAATCAAAGCAAAATTTCCATTCTGGGCTTTTTCGCAACAAATTATTTTCACACCAACAGGTGTTGCAAACTGCGATGATGCATTGTAGTTCAGCACACAGAGTGGCTATTGTCACAAACACAGAAAGAAAAAGTGTCTAGTTTTTCAAGCCGAAAAGGGGTTGGTTTTTGAGACCCCCTTGTTCTGCAACTTTATCCTGTTTTGAAGTGGGCAAGAAAAAGCGTTGGGTTGGGGTGCTGGGGTGGGGAGGGCTCATTAGAGGGCAGTCTGGCCGGTGTGAAAGGGTGAATTCACGCGGAAGGTAAAGCTGCCTCGGGCCCTACCGGTCCAGCGCTGAATGCGCCCCGTCTACTCTCCATTCACCCCATCTCACCGCATCTTAACTTCACAAACAAGCGGCGTGTGTAGATCTGATGAACGTTCAAGTCTTCGTGTCAACGCCCGGGGACGGATCCAACTCTCGCAGAGGGGCAACTGTTTCGGCTTCGTCGGTTCAAAGAGTTGACACAAACTCCCCAAAGATTGAACAAGACTGTCACACCTTTCTTGAGTTGGTGCATGGTTTTGGACAAAAATGTGTGGATCCTCCACAGCGAACAGTCTTCGCGGGGCCATGGGCCACAATGCCGCGGTTAGCAGGGAAAAAAGCTCGCATTGTGCCATGAGTTTATCAAACGTGAATGCCAAGTCCACGAACGGTGCGCAGAATCAGTGCCTCACAATGGTTTCACTGTATCCAGCGACCAATGTGCCGTAATTTCATCTCTTTCCAACTGAATGTCATTGATGGAAATAAGACTGGTTTCAGCTTTCAAAAAGTTGAAAATGTTTGTCATTATGCTATTAAGAATGTGGTAATAATACACCATGTAACGACAAAAGATGTCATTTCAAAGAGCAGTGCTCCTGCATGTGTATTAAGTGCCAGGTTCGCTTCGCTTCGCCTGTCAAGATCTCAGAGTTTCCAATGAAGTCATTGAGATGTGCAGAGTCAATAAAAGGGCTTTTCATGTCGTTATGAAATCTTTTGACACACAGCCTTCTGCGACGAGAAAATGTAATTTGACATATTTGGTGATATGCCCTCAGGTGAGAAATGATTTATTATTACAATTTTATTTGAAACGCCAAATTCCTGCCCACGAAATCCGACACGTATTTTGCAAAAATCTCTCGAAGATTGCCATGGCTGAAAATTGAAGGTCGATATTTACCTGTGGCAATCGTTCTTGCATTCTGAAACCAGCTTCCTGTGACAGGTTCTCAAACTTTCACTGAGGAAGGGAAGTTTTGTCATCCAAATCTGAAATGAAATTCACGCGACCCAACACCGGAAAAACTTTAGTGGATACCTTTCTCACACTTTTGGCAAGAACGCACAATTGTCTGCATGTTTGACTCACCTGCATTGGGACAGCTTTCGCACTGCTTGCATTGACACGAGCTTCTGGATCTGGGTGTGTGCAAAAACGGGTGACAAAAAAGGATCATTCGGTGTGCCCAGGTTTCAAATTGTTCCAATCTGCACAACGAGCGTTGGGTTTGGGTCTCGGTGGTCATTGATTTGTTCTGAGACCAAACAGAGATCTTCTTCCTGAAGTGGCCGCCGGGTGACCAAGCAGTTTGGGGTTTTGTTTGTACACACTGTGCACCACGTTCAAATAACTGGTCAAAACGCAGGAGGTTTGTATGCCTGGGGCACTCACAGGCTCAACCCTATCCTAATTTCCCAATTTGAAGCCTCGCTGGTTGGTAAAAGTTGTTGGGTGTTTGGCTGGATCGCTCATTACAACGTGCGGAGAAGAGGAGGAGTGTGGCCTTGGGCTGCAAGCCCTTCCGAGGTTTTTCTTCTGTCTCTGCCCTAATGAGCACGAAAAATAACTTTTTCTGGGTGACCCCTTCTTCGCTTTTGACTTCCAAACGCAAATCTACTTGTCATCATGGCCACGCGCAATTTGCAAAGTTTTCGCTTGGGGAAAATGCTTTTTTTCGGTTGGAAAAAATAGTCACGAACTGGCATTGGACATTTGGAATCTCTCACTTTGAGAACTTTTGCAACAAAAATCTCCAAAAACAGGAAATGTTTGCACTGTCATTTGTTTATTGTTGTTTTTTCTGCTTTCTTTTTGTGTTTTCTGTCGTGTGGAAGAGTTGCCTCTTCCCACGCGCGCAATCCAGCTTTCGGGTGAGGAGCTGAGTACCGATGAAGCGGCTTCAGCAGAGCTGTGCGAAGCTGAAGCTGTGCACCGGACTCATGACTCGCGCTGCCTATTTAAAGCCGTGCCCATGACACCCTGCATCTGTCGAGAGCAACAGCTTGAGACAGGAGTGAGTCAATAAATGTTTGAAGCGTATGCTTGAGTTTGACTCCACTGTGGCAGTCCGGCTGAGCCGAGGCCACTTTGTACCGCAGTGCCACGCATGGCGGTAGTTGTGTGGACGGGAACCACCGGGACCCGACCCGCACACAACATGGAGG
>JAAUXT010109306.1_pt1 | contig 11476 bp, 12 predicted proteins | sample 7278171 | NCBI WGS metagenome assembly JAAUXT01 (sample SAMN14350112, study PRJNA611818) | marine sediment metagenome | isolation source: surface marine sediment (1.8m) | place: French Polynesia: Moorea | collected 2018-08 | reverse complement strand
TGGTGGAAGTGGTCAGTGCGTTGTCCTATACGATCAAGGTATTCAGTCGATTGCGATCGCACTCAACGAACAGCATGTTTGAACGTCAGAACTTGGATTCCCCTCGTACAGCACGCATTTCTTTTTTTTCGCACTTACAGCTAAAATCGCCAATCAAAAAGAATCAACCTGACTGGATGGTGGGAGAACCTTGAGCTGTCAAAAGTGATCAGAGACTGTTTTGAGGCTTTATCGTTGGGCCGTGATTCGAGTGATTTGTCGGGTGTGGCGCCTCCTGACGGAAGACAGTGATGCAGCTGCCCCGGCGGTGGTGGACATCGCATTCTCAAGGGCCTCTTCTGGCTTCAACCAAAGCGTTGCCTGTCAACATCCGGCCAATCTTCTCCAAAAGTAGGTCACATACTGAAATCCAGGTCACGCTCCGGAACGGTTGAGCTCCAGTTTGGAGGGGCAGACAGAAAGAGGGCGCGGGGGGGGGGCACAGACAAGCCAGAAGAGACTGAACCTGCATAAACAGCGACAAGAAAAACGACTGACAGTCAGCTCTCCTCAAATGTGCCGCTACCACCACAACGACGACGCTACAACTATAGATGATGATAACATGGAGAGAGTGAATCGGACTGAAAACATACAAATCACAACGCCCTCGATCGAAAGGAAAGAAAACTGGCACTTTGTTCTATTGGTGATCGTTAGACTGCAGCTTGTTAATGAGATGCACGCTACGCGGAGAAGTTTCTCCTTCTTCGTGTGATTCTCTGTTACTGTTGACATTTGGCGCGACATTATTTACGAACTCCTCGTCTCTTACAATTCCGAAACGCAAGTGTGCCGTGCGACGCTAAGCTGCCGTTGCTTTTTGATCTGTATCCATATTTTACGCTTACAACTCGAGCTACGTGATGCTGCTCTGTTGTTAATGGTGATAGTTTCACAATTGCCATGACAACACAGCCAACAGCATGCTTCTGCCACTCTTTTGGTCAGCTACGTGTCTCGCAACGCATTTCACTCTCTGCGCAGCGGCAGGCCGGGTTCAAACGGGTTGCGTTGCACTGCGTCCTTGCGTAAGTCAACGGAGATGTTGCCAGGTCGACGCAATGTCCATTGTCTTCTGCGCTGTCGCAATGCGTGACGCACCCAGTGAGAACCCGGCCTCACGTCTCCCGAGCCGCTGCAGAAGTGAAATACGTGGCGCTCGAGTCGTAGTTCGGTAGTAGTTTGCACGGAACTGGGGAAACACACGGCAACCACCACTCGTCACTAGCGGGCGCTGACGTCGGTCGAGCGGGCGGGCGGTCACGTGCTCCGCCCACGCGCCCGCGGGAAAACGAACGGTCGCCCAGCAACCGCAACAAACCCGACGTTTGTGCGTCGAAAGCTGCGCAAACGCTTCTCCGTTGCTGGGCGACCGATCCACACACGAACTCCGCACCATGATGCAAGTAGTTCCGCCTCGCTTCACAAGACTACAACCAGCCATCGCCATTTTACTATCGGAAGCCTCCGTTTTGGGCAATTTCCACTGCCGGGGATGCCTTTTGGCCAAAGAAAACTGTGCAGTTTGGCAGAGATAGTAAAATGTGCAATGGATCCATGCAGCAAGCACCGGCAGTGACTGAAGCGAAGCCTCGAGTTACAGGCTACAAGACCGGATGCAACACGAGAATCATAAAATTCACATTTGGAGGAAGATGAGACAGAAGAAATACATTGATCGTTGCCAGCAAAAACAGAGGCGGGGCCTCCAAATGCTCATTTCTGACACGGCTACAGCGAGGAAGGTGGTGGGGACAGAACTGACGGGAGGAGGAGGAGGAGGAGGAAAATAATCAACAACAAAAAAATGATGTGAAAACAAATTCTGAAATGATACAAAAAACTGAAGGTTTTGAGGTTCTGGCTGAAGAACGTCCGACTGATGATCACTCAACTTGGTGATCCCGTGACAAATGAGGATCGTAAAAAAGTGGACCAAAGTGATTTTATGTTTCTGTGCCATGCGTTTCGACCGTCCGCAACACGGACGCCGCTCAAAGTTCAAAACTGACTTCTTTGTCTCAAAGAAAAAAAAAAACATTCGCAGAAACGATGTCTCCACTACGCGTTATCTCCCTACTGGCAGGTGGTTTCTCGCTCATCTTTCGTCTCCAAGCGGGTTTTTACTTTCCAAAAGGAGCAAAAATAAAGAAACAAATGGATGTGAATACCATGGCAACCACACTGAGCAGAATGCGCTGTTTCTCATAGGTGTTTCCGACTCACAGACCACTCAATCGAGCCCATAGGTACCGAAGTCAAAACGGTGCAACCAAAAGTGGCTCCCCCTGCCGTCGAGTACTCTCTCTGATCACGTGACAATTTCAATGGCGAATCGGTCCCAGAAACCAAAACGAAGAAGCAAAACCCATGAGAAAAAGTCCATTTGCTGCTGCGGAGTTAATGTAACTGACCAATTTCATAACGAAAAAGACTCTACCGGCACAGACCCTTCAAACGTGGGCAGAAGAACTAAAGGGTCAAAAGTTAGAGGTCACCAATGTCATTCTCAAGGTCACACACACCCACATTTCAGCGCAACCAACATCAGCGCAGCCACGTCCCGCCCCCTGGTGACGCGTTTTGACCGGAAGTTCCGAAAACGGAGCGAAGTGGCGGCTCTGATGCCCGAGTTGTGGTATTCAAAACGATACCAACCAATCAAGAAATGAAAACAACAGAAAAAGTGGAAACGTACTAATATAAATATCATCATCAGCATCATCGGGTGCCAAACAAATTCTAGAATAAATGACTAAATTCTGCACTTACATCCATCTCAGTTCCCAGTAACTTTACGTTGGTGGGTGGGTGGGTGGTGTGAGAAACAAAAAGAAGGGCAAAAACACTGATAAAAATGGTTCTTTTACAAACCCGAAAAGTACCGTACAGTACAAATTGTGGTCATTGCTACTATGCAAGTGATCGGCAACAGCGACTCTACGCGTGTGATGAAGTCAGACTTCGAGGACCACTCTCGGTCGTGAAAAATTTGTGTGTAAATTGCGATTTCTAAAAAAACATCGATCGTGTGATTAGACATTCAAGTACGTTCCTCTTTTTTATCTCCAGGTAATTTTGGTGTAGTTGCTCTTTTTTTGAAAATTATACAGCAATAGCGACATCATGAAACATAAAATCAGTTGGCCTCTTGGAATCAAATAAACAACTCAAAAAACAAAGTACATCAAGTGAGGCAGTGTAGAATAAAGGTGTCACAGTTCTGCAATATGTAAGGAAGAGAGTCGCGGGGTTATAGAAAGTGATACATATGCAAGCTAACATTAATACTTGTAAAAAGCAAAAAAGACAGAAACTGCTGTAGAGAGTGAAGAGATGATTTGATTGGCTGAGTAGGAGGGCGATCAGGACAGCGGGCCGAGTCGTCCGTCGGTCGCTATGGAAACGCGAGAAATGGCGTCGCAACGAGAACGCCGCGAGAATTGGCGCCGCAACAACGAGAGAGCGTGTGATTGGTGGAGAGCCCCCACCGGCCCTGCAGCAGCTGACATGCGCACAGACATGCGCACTGGGCCCGGAGAGTGCAGGAAGAGCTCAGAGGCCATGCGCTCTCACCAGAGATCAACAGAATGTACAAAGTCTTTCTTCTCTCAATTTTAAAAAAAAAGACAGAGCATGCGACAGCTTGTCCAGACTCATTTTCAGGAGATTGCTCTCGACTCTGGAGCGTTTTTCGTCGTCCCTGCTTTGCTCGGGAACCAACCAACGACAGAAACATAACCATTTGTCTTTTTGACGACATCTGAGGAACGGAAACAAATCACCGCTTATGCAATCTCACCGAGCTGAACACCCAGCGGCCAAAACTCTCCCCCAACCCCACCCCTAAAGAAAGCGACGGAAGACAAGTCAAAACGCATCACAGACTGAAACTGAATGCCGCTACACGTGGGGACACGTGAGTGGTCCGTGGCACCACGGTCAGACTTTGCAGACATCGCTTCGTGTGTCTCGGAGACGTGTCCGGCTCTGTTAGTGCATCCCGAGGTATTTGGAGCATTGGTGACCATCCTGGGCAACAAGCGCCGTAACAGAGCAACTCAAAACAACTCATTCCGTCTAGCCGAGCGAGCTTCAGCCTTAGGTCTAGGGACTGCAAATCAACAGTGCTCTCAAACGCTACACACGGGCGGAGTGGCGTGGCTACGGCGAGGCAAAGGACCGGAGTGAAAATAGTAAACGAGACCCGTGTCCGTCCCCCTGAATTCCCAGCCCAGCACTGTCGGCAGCGTCGTCCTTTTTGTGCGAACTCTCACAGATTACTATTTCCAACTGAGGCCTGTGTCGCTCTGTTCCTTAGTAACGAACACCTCGACTAGGCTTTAGCGTTTCTATCAAAATACACAGGACTGGCAATCAAATTATGCACGTCAAGCAAATGCACCAAAAAAACGGAAAATATGTTCAGACTGTTTACAAACCATCTGAAAGTAACAAAAGGATTATTTTCGTGTGTTTTCAAACAAAATTTCGGCACAAAAACGTGTGTGAAGTCAATGAATGAGGACCACAAAGAAGCAAAAGACAAAAATCATCGGGGAGGTGGGTCGAAGAAAATATACAAATGAATTCAAACATGTTTTACGTCAAACGACGGTGTCAATCACTGCAGAGTCACCGCACTGCGTTTAATGTGCGCTGAAAACGTCGTGTTCAGCTGCACGTTTGCGTGTTGATGAAACGTCCACATGTCAAATGCTCCAAACCCTTCCACTGCGCAAAGGTGTGTCATGGGGACAACCTCAACCAAGGAAACCCAGGGAAGACCAGACAGCCCTGCGCCATGGCGCCGTCCAGCTCAACGACAACGGCTGTGGATGTGTCGCTGGTGATACAAGAGGCTCATCGCAGCAACGTTCGACCGCTCCCTGCTCTCGTTCAAGCACAAGTGATCAGGTCGACTTTGAGCACCTCGACTCCGTCCAGTACTCAACTGTCCAGGTCCACCTCCCCGTCCCTCCCACTCTCATCTCTCTCTTCCTCGCCCTCATCTGTGACGCGGCTGTGTGTCGCTGAGGTCACGCGGACCTGCGGTGGGGTGTGTGTTCAATGTACGGTGATGTGTGCGTGAGTGCGCGGTGAAGCGGCGGCGGGGGACGGCGCCCCGGCAGCGGCGGGGGCTCCGGGGCGGGCGGGGCGCCCGACTCACCTGCGGCTCCACGTCGAGGATGGCCATGAGGCCCTGCTCGTGGATGTGTCGGATCGTCTCCAGCTTGGTGCCGTACATGGCCTCCTCGTGCGTCCCGTACTCGAGGTACTCGTTGTTCGCGATGTCGTTCATCATCTGCTCGTGCGACACGAAGAAGTAGTTCTTGCCGTTCTCCTCGTCCTTCTTCGGAGGCCGCGTCGTGTCTGTCGAGGCAAAATCAACGAGCGTTGGGTAGAAGTGAAATCCGGTCAGATGTCAGCAAAGGAAATTCATTCTTTCTGGGTCTGACTTGCAAACATAAGGTACGGAGCAAGAACTCACAGGAGGTAGGTGTGTACTCACAAGGTCAGGAGGTGTGCACTCACGAGGTATGGGACTCACGAGGTATAGGACTCATGAGGTATGGGACTCATGAGGTATGGGACTCACGAGGTATGGGACTCACGAGGTATGGGGTATGTACTCACGGGGTATGGGGTATGTACTCACAGGGTACGGGGTATGTACTCACGGGGTACGGGGTATGTACTCACGAGGAATGGGACTCATGAGGTATGGGACTCACGAGGTATGGGGTATGTACTCACGAGGTATGGGGTATGTACTCACAGGGTATGGGGTATGTACTCACAGGGTATGGGGCATGTACTCACAGGGTATGGGGTATGTACTCACAGGGCATGGGGTATGTACTCACGAGGTATGGGGTATGTACTCACAGGGTATGGGGTATGTACTCACAGGGTATGGGGTATGTACTCACAGGGTATGGGGTTTGTACTCACGAGGTATGGGGTAAGCGAACTTGTCGGGATGACTCGTGATCAGCGTGTTTTTGATGTGTCGTCTCCCGACGCCGTGAGCACCTGAAACCAGAACAACTCTCAGTGTTGACACGCGCCTCGGGAACACCGCGGCTGCTTGTTCGCAATAACTGTTGACCAGCCTGAGAAATACGGGACAGTTGCAGGCGGGGCCTCCAGTGGATTGGCAGTGCAGCGCAGTGGCACATGGTCTCACTACCCCAAGAAAACACAAGACAAAAGCTCCTAATCGAACCCAGCTACTCAGCATTGGGGTCACGCCAGCTTCATGTGCGTTTCACATTGGATGTGTGAGGTTCCCATCGACTTGTCACAAGACCGCAATGCCGGGCGTATTCAGTGCAACAGACAGTTTTCAATCCGAGCAGGATTGCGACACGGACGAGGAGTTCCAGCTGCACGTGAAAATGAACAGAGTCCGGTGGACACGACGTCCACGTCACTGCGACACCCGACGTGGACGCGGCGTCCATTTCGTTTCGTTGTTCCTCGTCACGAATCCTGTGCATCATCGTCATTTGACAAACGTGACAGAACTCTACAGCACGTGTGTGTGTGTGTGTGTGTGTGTGTGTGTGTGTGTGTGTGTGTGTGTGTGCGTGTGTGTGTGTGCTCGTACGCGCGCGCTCACCTAATAATACTAGAGTTTTGCGCATGAACGCGGGCAGCCGCACCACCTCCTCGTACGTGACCAGGTCCAACTGGTCGAAGACGGCGTTGTGTTTGGCTAAGTACTTATCACGATACTGCTTCTTCTTGCGACCAAACCACGAGCAGTTCACTGGAAAACACAACACGAAAGCTTGTCAGTAGAGACGAGGGCGACGGACACACGAGCTGCAAGCGCGGGGTCGAGTGGTCAAAGCAAATCAGGCGGCGTTGGGGGCGACTCTTTCCTCGTTCCTCCCGCGCAATGGCCAAGTCTGAAAACGAGGCCGTTTGCACGACGAAACTCATCATGTTCACACCCTGTGACTTTTCTCTCTCTGCACCAGCAAAGAGGCAAAAACCAACAAAGGGAAAGAAATCCACTGTGGCTGATGAAAGACCCCTATTTTGGCGCTATTTTTGGCGCCAATTCAAAAGGCACGATTCGACTGACAAAGCACAGCCTAATGCCTCAGATCCGCAGCTCTGCCATCATCACACGCTGCTCTTTGTGATGATATTATTGCAAACCAGCGAACAAGTCGAATTTGTCTGACAATAGGGCCTTGGAGCCTGATCCACGGAGACTGCGTCACGCGGTCGCGCACAGCTGCGTCATAGCGTCAACCGGGACGCGTGTGACGTCACTGGGTCAGTCCCATCATCCACGAGCTGCAGAGATGGCGCTGTGTCCTCAGCGTGAGCCACGCACACTCCCACGTTTAAGACACGACACGCATACATACACGCACACACGCAATAAACCGGGTACACGACGTACTCGCTTGGTCCTTCTTGGCCTTTTCCATGGCGGAGCAGGCTGATCTCCACTCCTGCAGCTCCGGGGACGGGATGAGCCCCGCCGCGTCGCTCCCGCCCAGCCCCCACTTCCGCGCCTGCCACCAGTTGTGGTCGTCTTTGCTTATGACCTGCAAACCGGAACAAAAGACAAGGTCAACACACAGGAACATCCGGTATTGAAACGGCCACATGTAACTACTCAACGCGGACCTGTCCACTTCAACTTCTCCAAGTCAGGTCGCGTTCACAGTGGCCGCGTCACGCGTTGCGTCCCTCCAGACGTCTACCGACGCTGCGTCGCCGGGTCGAAGCAGCGCCCGTTCAACTAGCACGCAACGCGTGACACGTCCAGCGGGAACAGAGGTTTGCACCTGTCTCACACTGCACGCGTCACGCGTCGGGTCTCTGCGCCCGATGAGGGACGCGACGCGCGACGCCCGCAGCCCGACGACGCCGTGCTCAGCGCCGTCGAGCCGCAGGCTTCGCACACACAGCTCCGTGTTGTGGACACAAGGAGCCGCGGAGTCGCTAATTGAAGCGGCGGCGCCGCCTAATTGGAGGCTGCGCCACGAGACGAGATTCCATTTCAGATGCAAATTACTGCGATAATGAAGACTGCGGCCGGGACTCGAATTGTCCGACATACGTGCGGAGAAACAGCGAAACAAAAGCGCTTCTTTTGTTGGGGAGCGGTCAGTCAGGACGAACAGCGAAGATACTAACGAACGCCTGTCAAAATTTTGGGGCCATTTGGCCTGCCACACGCTTGAAGCGCCGTGTTTTGTGTGCTGTACAAGTCAACGGTGTTGTTTCGACGACTCAGTTGACCTCCACAAGACGCAACACAAGACGCGTCAGGTGTGAAACGCCTTGGGGACGAGCGACAACACGACACGAGGAGAACGGGGTGCGTTGGTCTGGTTTGAAAGGGCTTCACGCGGGGAACTTCAGCACTGACGTCAACAAACGAGTCTCGGAACACGTACGCGTGCGCGAGTTCTTTCTCACGTACAACTCACGCAACAAACACATGAGACCGAGGACGAGAGGCGCATGCGTGAGGAGTGGCAAACACGTCTGTGCTGGGAAGAACAGAAGAGAAACGCATGCGACACCAACAGCGGCTCGGGGCCGCAGCACGTTAATCCCAGAGTCATAATCCACGCAGGGCAACGTTAGTGCGAGCAACTCCCAACGTTAATCAGTGCTGCTGTGGGATCCACAGTGAGTGAGTGTGTGTTTGCACGCTCTGGGTTTCCGACCTGCAGAATGTCCCCGCATTTGAAGAAAATTCCGGCCTGAGTGCAGGGGATCAGTTCGTCCTCCCGAGGGTCAAAGTCAAACAAAGCCCTCACGAAGATCTGAAAGCATCAAGTCGAGACACGAGTGCACTGACGGGGCCACGTGACAGAGTGGAGAAGTCGTGCGGCGCGGTGCGAGGCTGAGGCGACGCGACGACGCCCGAGGCGACGCCGCCCACTGATCTTTCAACACACGAATCCACGCCAACCAAGAACGACGAAGATTTGTGAGGAAACGAACTTTTCGCACTCCTTTGTGTGCCAGATATAAAAAGCAATGCAAAAACTTCAGAGTCAATCCTGCTGGAAGCACGAATCAATCTTCCTGCACTGAAGACTTCTCTGTCGGGATTTTAATTAAATTTTGATTTTTTTTCCTGCGAAGATTCGTGTTTGATCAGGTTCTCACGCGTCAACTTGAGCGCGTCGCGCTCGACGCCTCCAGCACCGACTAAACAGCACAGAACAGGAGACGAGCTCATGCGGCAGTCAGTGTCCCACAGTGTTCAATCCTGTATCCACGGAAAATGGAAGAAGAAGCTGCAGTACAAAGAGAGTTCCTTGTCCGTTAGTGCGGTATCCGTAACCAGTGCGTATCCCAGATGTGTATCCGGTGTCAAGTGAACCCGTCGTGCGAGAGAGAGAGAGAGAGAGAGAGAGAGAGAGAGAGAGAGAGACAGTGCATTCGTTATCCATGGTCCGTATCCGAAATCCACAGTGAGTCAAAACAATTATTGTCTATTTCCGAAAACAAAATGTTGTTTTTTTTTTTCTGGAAATCCAGTTGTGTTGGAGATGCTGTGCTATTTTCATGGGTTATCACTCCACGATCGTCCAGGGGCCAAGTCGGGTTCAATGAGACTACACTAGGTCGGGTTGTTTTTCTCACGTCGGATGTTTTTTGGTCACATTCAGTCACAAAAGGTCGGGTCACACCATGGTCTGGACAACTGCACAGATTTCCCTCCGGTCACAACACACAATCAAAAAAATAACACAAGCGACAGAGCACAGAGAGGCAGCGGTGGGCCGGACAGACGCCGCCTCCACCAGGGGGCGGTATCGGCGTGGGCAGCAGCGACGCCGGCGGCGGCGGCGGCGGCGGCACAGACCTGCAGGATATCTCCCGCCTTGAAGGCGACTCCGGCCTGCACACAGGGCACGAGCTCGTCCTCGCGCGGGTCGTAATCGAACAACCCGCGCACGTAGATCTGAAAACGAACGAGCCAGCCGGCCGGTCAGTGAACGGGTCAAAGCAAACGGCGTTTCAGCTTCAAACACAAATTGTCTAAAACACACAAATACCTTGACCCGGAGACGAACCATCGCAGCACCTGTTGTCACATTCTGATCTCTTAATTTTGTGAAGAAACGTTCGAAGGCATCGTTTACTTGTGTCTAATTCTTCTTCGACCACGACGTATTTGTGCTGAACAAGCCAGATTCTCTTGAGCTCAAAGACTCGGCGCAAACACAGGCAGAAGCTCGGCCTCGTCACTCACCTCGCACTGCGCTGGAGGGTTTCTGTAGCTTGGCACTATTTTCAGCGTTACACTGCCCCGCGCCTCTTTCTGCAAGAAAAACAACAGGGCGACTGAGAACTCTTCGAGACTCGAGCGAACTTTACGTCATCCACCGCAAACTCCCATCCACCACAACTGAACGTTCGAAACTTGCGAATTTCGCAAACATCGCAACGCGATGCGAACGCTTTGAAACGAGAGACCTGGTGACACGAGCAGCGCGGGTAGATCAGCCCCATGCGCGTCTAAAAGCAGATGAAAGCGGCGTCTCAGGTCCACCGAATTTGACGTTCCCACCTCACACAAGATCTCGCACGCTCACACACGAACACACACGCACGAACACACACACACACACGCACGCGCGCACGCTCACACACACAACAGACGCACGCACTCACCAGCATCTTCTGCAGAGTTTCTACTGTTTGGTTGATGACGCTCACGCCGTTGATTTCCCTGATTTCGTCGCCGACGTGCAGCGTCCCTGAAAACACAATTGCGCGCCAGTCAACGACGCGTTCAGCCGCGTCGCGTCCAGCCATCACCGGGCGACGCGCCGTCAGGACGTCAGGCGTCGCGTCACCAGTGTGAACCCGGCCTGATGCCAGATCCAACGCAACGGAGATCAATAAGTTCACACAAAGCGAGTCCACCTGGCTCATCACACGGGAACGGGGGTGTGAGGCGAAGAAAAGAAAAATCCATGTCTACGTGTGACCTGAAGCCAACTTCTCTCAGTCCCGCCACCTCAGAGAGAGATAAGGTCCGGGGATCGATGAGGAGAGAGACGGATGAAAGTGAGCGAGTCCGGGAGAGGAACGCTTTGTTCCGCGGCGGATTCTCCGACACAAAGGCGTCGGTCCGGAGGACGGGGCGGGGGAGCAGCCCGGAGACAGCTCCGGAGGACGGGGCGGGGGAGCAGCCCGGAGACAGCTCCGGAGGACGGGGCTCGTCCGTGTGTGCACGAGGCGATGAAGGAAGGGGCTTGTCTAGGAACAGCGTGCTCCGGTTCAGAGACTTGGAACGTACCGGTGGTTCAGAGGGATTGGTCAGGGAACAACGGTAAATATAATATATGTGTGTGTGTGTGTGTGTGTGTGTGTGTGCGTGTGTGTGTGTGTGGCTGGCTGGTCGGGAGTGTGTGTGCGCGCGTTTGTGTGTGTG
>JAAUXT010011481.1_pt1 | contig 11476 bp, 8 predicted proteins | sample 7278171 | NCBI WGS metagenome assembly JAAUXT01 (sample SAMN14350112, study PRJNA611818) | marine sediment metagenome | isolation source: surface marine sediment (1.8m) | place: French Polynesia: Moorea | collected 2018-08 | reverse complement strand
TCTCTCTCCCTCTCTCTCTCTCTCACTCTCTCTCTCTCTCTTTCTTGCTCTCCCGCCCTCGATCGGGCCCATTCTTGCCTCTCTCTGTCTCTCTCTGTCTCTCTGTCTCTCTCTCTCTGACTCTCTCTGTCTGACTCTCTGTGTCTCTCTGTCTCTCTCTCTGATAACTGGATTTGGAAGAAGCAGTCAGAGCCTTCAGGGCCAGTGCAATGTTACCTCAAGTGTATTACCCCTGTCATTCAACTCCCAAACCCGCAATGTCAAGTTTGCATCCCCAAAACCTTGTATTTGACAAAAAGCCCCCCTTGGTGTTCTCCTGATATATTCATTGAATTATTCTGGTGAATACACAATGAAAATAAAAGATTTTCGTGCACACTGTCAGAACGTCTTTTTGACTTTCTTGTCTGGTTTCAGCGAAATTGAATCTCTGAAGACATGGAACACTGAACACAAAAGAAATCAGAAAATATTTTTCCTGAGCACAAAAATCACAAGTGTTTTCTTTCATGAAATAGATGAAGCAGCAACATTTCTTGTGTTTATCTGCAGTCTAAATTCAAGTGAAACATCTTCAGGCACCACAGCAATCAATCAAAAAGTTTTGGTTTGTTCCCAGCTCAGCAGTGCTTCCTGGTGGCCCATGGCAAAGATGGAACCAATCAAGATGATTGAGAATGACACTTTAGTTTTTTTACTTTTTCTACAACCTGTGAGGAATGCTGAAGAAAGCACCAACAATTTTCTTCACTGAAATGGAATATTTTGAATTTTCAGGAGGGAGATGCTGCATTTTGTTTATCCTCTCTGGGAACTGTTTCACAGGTGAAAGTGTTGGTGTATATTCAACTGTTCAAGATATCAATGCATTAAAAGGTGGACCAAAGTATTGGCACCTGTATGTCAAAAGAAATTACTTCTCTGTCATTACAAACATTGTGCAAGACACTGTGTGGACTGGTGAGTCACTTATTGCACACATCCTCAGAACTGTGGACAGAGTTGCTCCTCTGAAACAGTTGCCCTATCTGCAGGGAGGAAAAACAATGTGGAATAACAAAAGTTACCTCACCACGTAAGCAGTTTATTGCCTTTTTTGATGCAATTACTTGTTCCTTTTCAAACAAAATTTTGTGTCACATTGGATTGTTTGACCAAAGATGACATCCTTTTTTGTTTTGAATGTTTCACAGCCATTATCCTCCAAGACCTGTTCCATGCAGCATAGAGAACAAAACCATCAGCAATGGAACATATTTAGCAATGAGGCCAATGGGAACAATGCCATTTGACATTGCCCTGGTTTCAATGTTTCTGCCAAAATACCATCCATCCAGTTGTGAAAAAATTGAGACAGAGTACTTGCAAACAAATTTCTGGAAGTACAAATTTGCTATGTACAAGTTTCTGAGGTTGAACTTGACACTGAGCAAAGTTTACTTTTCATCAGAAATTATACAGTATCAGAGTGGGACCTTTAATTCTCCTTGCAATTGGAATTTTGTTGAAGTACAAAGTACATTTATAACAAGAACAAAATCAATAAAGTATTGTGGTATTCACAGTCATATTTCTAGCTTTCCACAATCAAATGTAGTCTTTGTTTTTGTGAGGATCAAACCACTGACTAGTGTGAAAATTAACCTCAGCTACAATGTCATTGATTGTGGAAGGCTTGAAAGTGACTTGAAGTGGATTCAGAGCACCACAAAGAGTTCTCCTCTTTGGAGTATCCATTTAGTTCCTTGCAACACTCTGGTAGAAATATTTCATGTGAAAGTCAAGCACTTTGAAAGACTTTTTTTGACACTGAAGTCTGCTGGAAATCTTGTCATCCATGATGGTCCTGGGGAAAAGTCTGAACCAAAATTTATGAATGGAATTGAAAATGTCACTCAAAGGATTCTGCTCTCCACATTTCAAGGAGTGGCTCATTACAGCAGCCATGTGGGTCTTGAGCAGCATGGCCCTCTGTGCTGCAACAGTTCACACATCATGTTCAGTGGAATTGAGGCCAATATTTCCTCAATTATGCAGTTTAAAAAGAGGATCCTTAACTTCAACTTCCCACAATCTCACTTGTGCAGTGACACCACTATGTGTGTCATGCAACTTCACACCAATCCTGGGAAATCATTCAACATAACACTGAGTTCTCTGTCCTTTGACAGTGAGACCAACTCATTGCACTGTAGTTATGCAGGTGTGGCCCTGTACCAAGTTGAAAATAATTCACTCACTCATGTGAATACAGAGTGTGTTATCAAGCACATTGGAAAGCAATACACACGCTCCCACTACACCACCAGAATTTCAAAGTATCAAAGATGTCAAAATTACCTGAAATTTCTGAGATTTTACAAGAAAATAAAGAGGAGGAGAGCACAACATTACTTGGATTTTCAATACACTTTGTTTGAATATATTTCGCCTTCTGACAGTGAATCCCTTACATTTTTCACTGCAACTAATTCTGCCTTTTTAATTTTGTATTCGTATGTTGAGTATGGGGCATTTTCTGTAAATCTGACCATATCAGACACAACTTGTAAAATTGTCATGATGAGCTCCTGCAAAAAATTTAAACACATTGCTAGAAGAGACAACTGGGCAACATTTTGGAAGAAGCATTGCACTGTGTTACAGCTTAGAAGGAGCTACTGGAGCAGAAAGCAAGAAAAGATTGTGTGTTCAGAACAAATAGGGACATCTGATGAAGCTCCAAAGAATGCCACCTCAATTGCAGTGACAGGAATGGGAAGAATAACAGGTAACACACAATTGCTTGTAACTCACAGGCATTGTCACTCATGTCTTTCTTGTAGCTTTGTAGTGACCCTGTTATGTATTGGTGCAAGTGCTCTTTGTTATCAGGGCTCTTGGGATATATTGTTGCAAGAAGCAAATGTTAACCCATGATACAATGAAACTCAAAGTTTCAGTGACTCACCAATGTCCCAAATTGGTGCTTGCAATCTTCTGGAAATAGATGAGAAGTAAATGTCAGCATTTCTGTGTCGAAGCCAGTTCTTGCAACATTTGGTGCCAGTCAGAAAACATTTTCAAAAAGGCTGTTACTTACCAAGTGGAGACCAGTTAAAATGATTTCTGAGCATCCATAAGGTTTGATACCAAGTGTTATTCCTCTCTTTCTCCTCGCAGGGTGTGACTCAGGTATTTATACAACAGCCAACTATATAAAAAATGCCTCATGTTCTGTGAACATCACAAGTGAACTTGAAACATCCTCTGAAACTTGCATGCTTTACTCTGGCATCACCACAAAAGGTACAATTTTTAGCATAAAAGCATTCAGGAAAAAAAATCAGTATGAGCAGTTGAAATATAAGTTCCACTATACAATTAAAACACCAGTTCCTCTAGACATTCCAGTGCTCAGGATCTATGTGGACCACAACCCAATGACTTGGCTGACACTTATTATGAGGACAGAGACAACAGCTCATCCAGAGCTGAACAAGCAGGAAATTCATGACATTTTGCATTTTGGGTGCACAGCGCAAAATCCAGGATGTCAAGCCCAAAATCCAGATATGCGACAGGGGCCAGCATTATACGAGAATCATCACTTGTTGCTCATTTCCATCAAAACATCCCTGAGAAAAATGAACATATTCAAGGTAAGATGCATCTGAAGATCCTGGAACCAATCTACATATTTTTGGTGAAGCAGAGTTGTGCTTGTCCAGGAAACAACTTGGAAAATATAATCAAAACAGGACTGAACCAAAGTTCAGCTAAACAAGAACTATTTCACACTTCTCCACTGGGATTTCATGGCACAATCCTCAGACTGTTTTTTTTTAATCTGATGGCCTCATTTCAGGTGAAAATCCCCATCATGGCCAGCTCTGGTAGACCCAGTAATGAACGTCAACCTGAGAAGGAGAAACTGTATGGACGTCTTGGTTTCAATGACTTCAAAGTGGATCCACAATTTTATCAAGCTTCAGTGGTCACTTTCTCTCCAAGAGAGAAATCTTCTCTGTTTTTATTTCATTCAGAGCTCAGAATTTTTGATATTAAATTCAGAGACACTGGGTTTGGTGAGAATACAACTTTGGAGATTGGAGCAACACACTTCAACAACACGTCCCAGCTGCTAAGAAAGTATGAAAACTATGTCCCTGAAGACTGTCATTTAGGAAGCAAGACCTTGGACAGAGGGCTTTGTTTTAACTACAGTTCATTTCACTCTGCTTATGTTGCTGCAGTTCAAAACCATTATTTGATACTCCTACTCCTTCAGTTTGGAGATACATTCCAGAAAACTTTCAACAAGAAATACACATATTCATGGAATCATGCAGCAGTCAAATGTGAATCATTTGGAGGTGTTCTTCCTGCATTTAGCAGCAGAGATGATCTGTATCACCTGGTTTGCATGGTAAAATATTCAAGGCACATACTGGACAGTTCTGCATTTTTCATTGGAATGAAGTCTAAGGTACAAAAATACACCTGCTTCTGAATTTTCATCTGAGTGGCACACTGATGTTGGAGCACCAAGTGTGTGTGCGACTCACTTGTTTTTCTTCTTTGTTTCAACAGAAGAAACACTGGCTCAACAATGATCCAGTGGCCCTCCAGATGTGGAGAGGTTACCATAACAAAGAAGTGCTCTCCAAGTACGCCACACATGGTGCTAAAGGGTGCACCCTGTACCAGGAAAGCACCTCATGTCAGGATCTGAGGAGTTCATTCTGCAATTCAAGTGCATCACAATCCAATGATCAGTGTTCCATTTCGCGCTATGAAATGAGTTCAAGGAGACACAGGGTATCCCTTCAGCTGCAGCAATGTGCAGACTGTGTTGCACTGACTCTCAGAGATTTGGCTGAACCTGAGTTTTTCAGTATTGATTGCAGTGTTAAAATTCATGTAAATATTTTGTGCAGCTTACCAACCCAGTTGACTAGCAACAACACTTCAGCACAGAGACAAACAGGGAGCTCAACTTTCTTCTGTCAAAGAGGCAACGTTTTCATGAACCAAACATGCTACAACTTTCTTTGGCAAAGAAATTGTACAAATAAGGAGCTGGCCTGTTTTCAAGAAATAGATCTGCTTGGCTACCTCTATACTGCAGTGAAAGTTTCACATTTTCCACCAATTTATATCCATAACTGTATGACAAGCACACCAAGAAGGTTTTATGACATTGTCAAAATATTATTTGACAGGAACAGCTCTGATGAAGCATTTTGTCTTATCACAAACAGACCCAGTGAGACAAGCATAACAGAAAATGTTTTCAAATGTGAAGAAGGTTCGCTTATTTCAGCACAGTATGTTTGTGATGGGATTAAAAACTGCCCAGATTCTAGTGATGACATGAACTGTGAATGCCAAACAGATGCCAACTTCAGAAAAACGTGTTCATTCTTTCCAAGTATTTCTCAAAAGAAGAGCTGTTCACCTTTGTATAACTGTACAAAGGACAAGTGCACAGTGTATAATGATGTGTTCAGTTATGGAAAGGATTCTCATGATCTCCAGGTGACAAAGAATACATTTCATTGCAACAGCAGTGGAATCAAGATCGGCAGGGAACTGGTGGATGACCTGGTGCCAGACTGCCCCTCTGGAGAAGATGAAGTTCTGCTCAAACTTATTTTCTCTGGATCTGTGCACCTGAAGTGCTCTAAGCATGGTCAAATTCCTTGCAGAGATGGTCATTCTAGGTGTTTTTATGCTCATGAAATCTGCAGTTATGAACTGGATAAATATGGTCATTTAACACCCTGCAGAACAGGAGAACATCTTCAAAATTGCAAAGAATTTGAATGCAACAGCAAGTTCAAATGTCCTGGCCTTTATTGCATCCCTTGGTCTTATGTTTGTGACAGCAAGTGGGATTGTGCAAGTGGAGCCGATGAATCCACTTTTCATGATTGTACTCCAGACAGAAAATGTTTCAGTCTGTTTAAATGCAGAAGATCTGCAAAGTGTTTACATCTGTTGGATTTGTGTGACAATCACTTTGACTGTCCAGAAAAAGATGATGAATTGTTCTGTTCTCTTCAACATACAGTTTGCCCAAACGATTGTGTTTGTTTGACAGTTGCACTTCACTGCAAACAGATCTCAACTTCGATGCGCATCACCAACCAATTGGTATCATTTGTTGTGATCCACCTGATTGACAGCAAATTTCCAGATATTAGAGACAAGGAATTGAGTCAAGCCTTTATTCTAGTGATACAAAATTGTTCCCTATATGACATTTGTTCTCCCATAAACACAGGTAGCAGACTTCAACACCTCAACGTTGCTTGGAATCACATCACACAGTTGACTCCAACATGCTTCTTGGATGCTTTACTCTTGAGAAATGTTCATTTACAGCACAATCTTTTGTCTATGGTTCCATCAAGAATATTTGAGACTGTCACTAATTTGATGGTTTTGAATTTGTCTTCAAATCCAATACAAGAACTGATGCACAGCGCATTTGAGCCACTGCCAAAGTTGAAGATTTTGTCAATTTTGAATATGACATTGAACAGAAAGAAACATAATGTTTTTACGCTTTTGGACTTGCAACTTCTTGAAGTTGCTGACTTTGAGCTGTGTTGTTTGATCCAGTGCACATCTTGCTGTTCACAAAGCACTCCATGGTATTATTCATGTGTGTTGCTCAACAATGAAGCAATCAGAGGGACATTCATTGGAGTTTCCATCCTTTTGCTTTTAACAAACACACTTTCCATCAAACTTCAGAGACTGTCATACATGAAACGGCTGGAAAAATCTGGAGCATTTGGAAGCATGGTGGTTGTGATTAATGTTTATGATTTGGTCCACACATTTCTGTTTTTCATGTTGTGGATTGCTGATTTAGATTTTCTGACAAATTTTGGCCTTCTGTCAGCAGAGTGGAGAAAAAGTCCTGAATGTTATGTACAGTTTGGAATTATGACACATGTAAGCACATGTTCACCTCTTCTCTTGACATTTTTTGCCGTTTCCAGGCTTATGCTTGTAAAATATCCATTGGAAACAAGATTCAAGGAAACTAAGTTTGTCATCAGATGGATGTCACTTATTTCCTTACTTTGTTTTGCATATTCAGTTTTGTTGACAATATCATCATGGCTGGTGAACACTTTTCTCTATGACAGAGGAATTCCCACATCAATCTGCTCTCCTTTTGTTGATCCAACTCACAATTCTGTCATCACAATTGTCATCACTTCTATCACTATTTTAATTCAATTATCTGCAGCAGTTGCAACAATAGTTCTCCAAACAAAACTTGTTTTGGCCCTTGTGGAACACCAACAAAAATTACAGGGTGCTGTTTCAAAGGAAACCTCAAATATTCCCATGATTGTTCAGTTTGTGGCAATATCAACATCCAATGTCATTTGCTGGCTCCCAACTGGAATACTCTATGTTACACTGATGGTGCTGAAGGAATACTCTTTTGTAATAGTCCCTTGGTTCACAATTACTTTGCAGCCAGTCAATTCCCTGGTTATTCCTATTGTTTTCATTGTCACAACCATCAGAAAGATTCTTGCTGCAAAATAAGTAAGATGTTGCTGCACAACATCAAAGTGTGGAATTTGTCTCTCAACATATGGTACAAACACAAAAGTTTTGATGAATGCTTCTTCAAATTTTGACCTGTTTTCATTGACAACACAAACTAGACTTTTTACTTTGTTGGATGATGCCCTGACAGTTCATTTTTGTTCTTTTAATGAGCAACCCAAATGAAAATTCAACAACTGATCTCATTTCAAATACCAGATTTGCCCCCACATTGACTGTACAGTAACAAGAAAGAAACCACCCCAACTGAGTTGCTTAGCAAAAGAAGTATCAAAGATATCCAGAGCCTTGACTCCTGCCCCCAACCATTAACCCTTTGAAACATCCAGATGGAACTTCCTCATTTGTTCACCCACCAGAGTGGCTCAGATTCTGGAAACCAGATGACGCCCCATTCTTTGCAGATTGACAGCAGAATATGCTGGATGTGGGGCGGGGGGGGCTGGATTGTAGCAGCATGCACTTAATGATGACCCCAACACAGAGAGACAGATACACATACAATAATGTTCTGTCCCTTATTCTGTCCGTGCAGACAAGTCCGTTGCAGCGGAATGTCATGTCATACCGCACAGGTTACAGTCCGCAGATGTCACATAGATTGTGACAGAGTCGGAGTGTGGTGTGCGGGTGCAATAACCCTCAAGACCAGACTTGTGCCTTTGGCTCTCAGTGCAACTGGAGGAAATCCTACTCTGTGCCATGCGTACACAGTCAGACTCACAGCAGCTTGTGTACATCTGGGCACTCTAGCTTCCCTTCATTTTTAACACTGATGTTTACCTTGGTGCTTCATTTGAACAGGATGTTCTTGTGTTTCCATTATGGGCCTGATTACGCCTTCCGTGGGCATATGTCCTTACAATAATGTTTCAAAAATCTGAAAAATTTCCCCAACAAGTGCGAGAAGGTCACAAAGTGGGACAGATATTTCCAGAACATTGAGGTTCCATTGTCAAATAAAATAATATTATAAAATCTTTATTGCATGAGCCTTGTTCAACATGAGCATGGATTTCTGTGTGAAGATGAACACTGTTTGAGAAAAGATGTTTGTGTGCAATCTGGATCACTGTCTCCAACTCTGGAACACAGAAAACAGCAAAACAGACATAGCAACAACAACCCTGACAATGAAAATAGTTCCAGTGTTAGAGACAGATTTCTTGGCGAATGAAAACAGGTTGGCAGTTTCAATCCAAGGAATGTGAAACTGCTTACAATTTCCTGGACCTGAAATTTTTAGGAAGTTTTACTGAAGTCAACCAAACATGGTCAAAAAATAGTTCGATGGAAATCGCATGATTTGCACCTCAAGTTCAATCAAACACGTGACACATGACCCCAATTTGCCCTGAGGTCAAAAGTCCCAGGTAAGAGCATTTGCAACATTACAAATCACACACGGGCCATTTTGATCAATTTCCTTCCTGGCACATTGTGCTTGACCAAGAACAAATTTACAGACCAAATATTAACAGAGGTCATGTTATCTTGGAACAACACAAGACCAACAGTAGCCCAGCACATGCCATAAGAGGGACTTTCTGTGTCCCCCAAAAAAATGAATTTACCAAGAAACTGGGCAGGGTTGCTCACACTTGTGTTGTTCACAAGTTGGGTGCAAACATGAAATAGGTTTGGTCCAACAGTCATGCTGTTCCAGGAGAGATAATGGCCAATTTTACTGCTTTCAGATGCTTCTGGTTTTCTGGTTTCTGTGCATATGTGTTTCTGTGTGTGTGTGTGTGTGTGTGTGTGTGAAAGAGAAAGAGCGAGACAGAGATGGTAGAGGATTGTTGAATGCAAAAGACAAAAACTCACTGTTTGGGTTGATAATGCACAGTAATCGAGACTCAAATGGTGCGGATGAGTTCTTTTCTTTGTATTGAACCGATGCTGTCTTGTCGAAATTCACAAAATAAATCTGGACAGAAAACGCTATCTGTCCAGTGGAAGGGAAATCAAATTTTCATAATGACACGATTCCATTTGCCATTTGGTGATTGGCACCATGGATGTCCACCAGAACCAGGGCCTGGCACCCGCATCTGTGACACGAATACACAAACAGGTACAGCCAAGAGAAAAGGACCAGTCACTTAATCCAAAATACTGTTCAGCAGAGCTAGTTCTGGAACTGCCACTTCTGCTATGATGCAGTTGTGTGAGCAGTCCATTGCAGTTTTTGGCTTCCAGTGCAGATCCCATCTGTCCATGTAGATGGGGAAGGAATCCATGTACTTGAATTTATATTTCTCAGCCACAAATTTTAATAAATCATTGGTTTCATGTTCCCTCCTTGTGGTTAGTTTCTGACATCCTACCTGTTTGTATTGTGGTACCTGTGCTGCAGCATGATAGCCATCATTCCCAGCAAAGTGTTGTGGTGGAGTACTTCTGAAAATCACCTGTTTTTGAGGTTTCTTTGCCAGCTCTGATTGTAGCATTGCAGCCACTCTGTTTAATGTCTTCATAGTTATCTGTTTTGGGCAGTTTTCAAAGGAATAGTGAAACCCGATGTTGAAAAGAATGACATCACTCTGCTGAAAATATTGTTGCAGCATTTTCCAAGACAAGCTGTATCTCTTGTCCTTCTCACAGACACTGTCAGCCATAACATAGTGGTAGATATTTGTAGCACTGAATTTCCAGGTAGGATTGGTAAATGTTTGAATGCGTACACTCTGACCAGAGTCTTGTCCAGGTACTGGGATCAGGTGAACAGGTCCATGATGAATCAAGTCTGTCACACAATCAAAGAAATACAGGGTCAGTGAGTTTCCAACAAACAACAACTTCTTGTTCTGTGCTTTTTGGTAAAACTCCTTGACTAGTGCCTCAATGGATACATTGGAAGAGTTTGAGGCAATATGGAGCTTCCTGGCTGTGTGACCAGGACCATAATGGCAGCAGGGATATATCTTGGTGTGTTTGCAGGGCTGGTGGAACTTAAGTCCAGGTTCCCAGTGTACCCAGTCTCTGAAGGCAGCTGGTGTCAGGTGTGAAGGTTTCCATATGGTTTTATCTTGTGAAACATTGTTCCAGCCTCCAGATAAAGGGAATGACAGATTCACTTGGGTTTTCTTCTCAGAAAGTTTGACAGTCCCTGAGAAAGACTTCCTCACCTGTTCCTTGGGGACAAATCTGAGCATTCTGTGAGGTGGAGGAACATGTTTGTTTGGGAAGGAGAAATTCCTTGTCCAGACCACAAAACAGAGGAATAATGTGCCCACCAGAAAGACAGCAATCCATTTGAACTCCATCCTGAGGAACAAATCTGCATTTGTCACTGTTATCACCTCAATAACAATATTTTTCTATCCAGGGAGGCATATCCAATTCACTGGTCTAGTGCGTTCATATCTGCCAGATAGCAAAGGGTGGAACAGTTGCTCAGTTTCCTCCAGGTGACAGAACTTCTGCGCAAAAGACAGTGAGAATAATCTCGGCACTGATCATGTGACTTTTCAACAGACACGTGACAAACACGTGACGTTCCACGTGACTTCTCTATTTTGGTCACTGCTAGAGTGACCCATTCCCTGATTTTCCCAAATGAAACCATTTCCATTTCTCAAAGTGGCAGAACTCCTGTTTCAGCAACGGATGGTTTTCCTTCTGGAAAGAAAAAAATACTGAAAGGCATTTTATGATCAATAAACATTGCAAAACGCAAATCCACAAAAATAGCTCCATGGAGCTCGCGGTGACTTGAGGAATGTATAGCGACCGAAATGGATAGAGAGCAAATTGCATTTCGGTGGCCAAGCATTCTCGTTTCTCTGTACGCGGTAAGAGCCATTAACAGAGTTCCCGCTGGTTCCTGCCATTTTTCGTGTTCTACCGATCCATCACAGTCGGTTGTGAGCTTTCCTTGCGTCTGGAAACGAGA
>JAAUXT010009384.1_pt1 | contig 11476 bp, 10 predicted proteins | sample 7278171 | NCBI WGS metagenome assembly JAAUXT01 (sample SAMN14350112, study PRJNA611818) | marine sediment metagenome | isolation source: surface marine sediment (1.8m) | place: French Polynesia: Moorea | collected 2018-08 | reverse complement strand
GCTGAGAGCTGAGCGAATTCCCATGCTCTGATTTAGGTGAGCAGACCCACTGCGTAAATGCTAGGTCAGGTTGTGAAACTTTGGTTGACAATTTAGAGCTCAGTAATTTAGCGCGCGATTGTGTGCACAGGCATGAGAACGAATCCATTGGTGTGGGAACCAATGTAGTGATATCACAAATGATCAGTTGGGTATCTCAGATGAGACTGGCCACGGTGGCGCGAATCTCTATATTTATTGAATGAACAATGCTGCCACCTATACCGTGGTGGTTCAAATTCACAGCTGGTGTGTCACACCACATTGCTCGCAGTGCTTGGATGTTTTACAAACAGGTCAAGCTCACCAAAAGTGGATTTTCCTGTCACTGTGCCTGCCAATTCAGCCACATGAAGCAAAATTCAAGCATTTTCGCTTTTGACCTGAGAAAAGAGTTGACGCAATTGACCCCATCTGGACGATTCGGCGATCAAGCTTTGCGCTCGTCCTCCAATTGCCAATTGAAGCAAGTTTGCTGGTGGTCAACAACAAATGAAAAGCTCACGACCGAAAAGACTTTTCAGTGTTGGCACTGCACTTGCGCGTGCGTAATCCGAGGAAGCCACACAAGAAGCCATGTCTTCCCACATAGAAAGTGAAAGACTTGTACCAAAATTGTGACAATTTGGGCACTTGTAACTTTCACCGTAAGTTTCAGACAGGAAAGTTGTTTGAAGAAAACCAAACCAAAAGCAATCTGAATAACTTTGGTCTGGAAGATTGAACAGGTTCGTGCTCTGTTGTTTGCTTCGGCGTTCCTGGTCGCTGCTGCGTGTGGAATAATAAATCACGTTTCTCTCTTTTTGACCTGCAATCCATATTCGTGGTGTTTGTTTCAGAGGAACGGTGAGCCAGTGGGGGAGAAAGACACAAATGGAAGACGGTGTGGGAATCATGATAACAAAGTCCGACCTGGGCGCATCATCGCAAGGCAACTGCAGCCGCGTCAACGGAGATGCCTCGGTCCTGAACCCCTGCAGCAAAGGACTCGATTCTTCTTCACCTTTCACTGAATTCGAGTCGCCACCTTGTGGTTTGAAACTGAACGTCAGGAAACAAAAGGTGATGCTATGTAACGGCCACAGCGACGTGGCGTTTCAGTCGAACGGAGACAGAGGTGCCAAGGAAGGCTGCACCACCATGGAGGTTGCAGCCACAAACGGCGCATTGAGTCCTGTTCAGGCAGCGGTGAGCAAAGACAGCGGCTTCTCGACCCCGGCTCCGAGCACGGGCAGCAGCAGCCGTACCGCCACCCCCTGTAACAGCGACCACCAAGACTCCATGGACACCACCGACTCAACAATGGCAGCAGTTATGAACGCTCATCCAGCAAAGAGCGTTGTCAGTTCTGATGTTGTGAAGCCTTCTACAGCCTCAAACATCATTGAGAACGAAGTGGATGATGACAACAATGACGTGTTCTATTTCGAATCGGATCACACGGCTTTGAAAGGGAATCTCGACTATCAGAACCTGCTGAAAACCGTCACGTTGCTGGAATCTCAACGCAGCCGAGCGATCAACGATCTGGACAAACTCATCCGAACAGAACGAGAGGCTTTGAACAAACCCATCAATTTTGTTCAAAAGTTGCAGAGGAAAGTGGACGTTGGAATCCCACCACGATTAGCGGTGCCGACCTTGCCGAAGCTTCAGTGGAACAAGTACACGAGTAACGTCGACCCGCTCAACCTCGCCAAGCGGAAACACATGACCAGAAACAAGAAACTGCCAAAATTTCCGAGCAACTCGAAAGGTATTGTGCTTGATGATTGGTTTGCGAAGTTTTGTGCCTGTTTTCCGAGTTGTTTTCTATTTGTGGAACAGAACAAAAGAAGTCGGTGACTCAGTATCCGTCACCTTTGATTTTGACACCAGTTTGTGAACATGACGGACAAAACTAGGTCCACAAACCGCGACGTCAACGAAATCCTGAGGGAAATGCAAAACGTGGGCGGAAGAAATACCGTTTTGGGCTTCAGCTGTATTCGTATTCCCTTTATTTTGTTTCAGCGACGAGCACTGCCGCCACACCCTACTCAGCTCTGGACGATCAGGTCGCTTCAGCGGAGGTGGACGAGAGCCCTGGGTCTGTCGAGCAGCCCAGAATCATCCGAGGCCGATTGAAGGAGGAAGGAAAATCCAAGACGTTCAACGAGCTGTGGACTCCGGAGGAGCAGCATCGACTGGAGGAACTGCTGATCAAATACCCCGCGGAAGAGGTGGAGGCGCGGAGGTGGGCCAAGATCGCCGCCGAGCTGGGAAACAGAACTCCGAATCAGGTGGGAAACAGAACCCTTAATCAGGTGGGAAACACAACTCCGAATCAGGTGGGAAACAGAACTCTCAATCAGGTGGGAAATGGAACTCCCAATCAGGTGGGAAATGGAACTCCCAATCAGGTGGGAGCAGAACTCCCAATCAGGGAAACAGAACTCCCAACTCCAAATCAGGTGCCTTCACTGCAGCACTGACATGGTTGTCCAGGGTCTCCATTCAACAGTTTTTCTTTGAGAATGGCACGTCCACGCGCTCCCTCCACCTTCAAGTTCATCTGAAGAATGATTGTTGCAAGAAAGAATGGGAGCCATCGTCGACACAGTTTTCTCAAAACGTGGATTGATGGTGTTGCAGGTGCAGAGCCGGACGCAGAAGTATTTCATAAAGTTGGCCAAAGCAGGACTGCCTATTCCCGGACGAATGCCAAATTTACAGATGTACAGGGGAAAGGTGAGTGGATTTTCACAGCTACAGGACCAAACTACAAAGATTGTGACAGCCAAATTTGTGATGGTGTCCTGCAGTCCTGTGCGCAAAATTTCTGTCAAAAGCTGCCCGTAACGACAAACCTTTTCATTGCCGTAAATTGGCTGTGCTCTGATTTGGTTTGACGCGTGAATCAAGCGTTTTCCTTGCTGAACTGAACAGAGCTGTGCTGACTGCCACACAGAGTCTGGAGTTCTGTGTTTGTTGTTCAGCACAGAATCTTTTGAAAAGTTTTCAAGCCTGTGTATTTTCAACACAACACAATCAGGGCTTGGCAGTTCAACAAATGATAACCAACGTCCCATCTCGACGTTTCACTTCACCGTTGCATTCTGGACAGGGTCACGGAGGTCACAAGAGCCGACGTCACAGACACGCCCCGCCTCAGACGTCGACGTTCATGCAGTCGGTCGTTCCTCCGGTCTTCATGAGCGACGCGCCGGAGGAGTACGACTTCCACGAACCACCGGAGGGCGGCACCAGCAACAGCGCGTCGACCGACCAGCAGCAGCAGTTCAACAGCGCTTCCGACACGGATTCAGTGAGCATTTTGCGTGCTTCCAGTGAGATTTTGGGCTTATTTGCCAGCACTGCCACGTGTTTGAGCAGGAAAGATCACTCAAACCATAGGGCGGAACCAAGTTTGGTTGAGGTGTGGTCTCAACTCGTAGAGGGCGGGCCGCTTCCACCTGGTGCAACGCAGAGGGGCGGGTTTCGCTGGATCTGCCCCTCTGTGTGTGATCTGTCCAGAAAGTCACTCACGAACACTTGACTGCCCAACCCAAACAAAAGTACGGAACAAGTCGTGTGGGTAAACCCAAGCTAATTCTTAGAAACGACGGTTTTTGCTGACAGGATGACGACATTCCCGTCGAGCTGAAGGCGGGAGAGGAGTACGAGGAGATGATCCGCCTCAAGAGACTCCGACGGGAGAAGATGAAGGAGGAAGGCCAGGCCAGACACATAGGATTCAAGGTGTGTGGGGCCAGGATTTTGAGCTGCCAGGACTGTGTGTCTTGTCAGATCAGGACACTTGTCGGCCGATGCCGATACGAGGGAAATGCTAAAACTCCTTTCCGACATGTTTGGCAATTTGGATCGTGTTTTCCTCACATGTCGATGACTTCTCAGTCTTTCTGTTGCACAATTGAGTTCAGGACATCATCGACACAACCCACTTGCCCAAACATGACGGAAAAGAGTTTTAGTATTACCCTCGTAAGAAGGCAATTTTGTTCGGAGACGCAGAGTTTGCTTGTGAACACTACAACAGAGGAGCGAGTTTGAAACTTGTCAGAGACCAACACCAGCATCGCTAGCTTTTCACAGACGTCACGTGACTTTGCAGTGTGACCGCTGCGACTGTGACCCGATTGTCGGCACCAGGTGGCACTGCGTCGACTGTCCGCGGGACATCTCCACCGACTTCTGTTCAAACTGCTTCGACAGGTCAGTCTCCACTCAAATACTTTGAAAGGAGGGTTGACTGCGAACCACGTGGTTGTTGGAGGTGCGATGTGTTGGAACTTGACAAGCAAATAAATTCACCCGTGTGAGCGAAACAAAAACAAAAACACACACACAGAATTACACTGAGACCTTGCGGCTTTTCCTGTGAGTGAAGAGGCGCTGGTTTCACTCGTGATTGGTTCCGAGTCCCGAAACACGGACACATGTGCTGTGTTGATTCTCGTTCTTTTTGTGAACCCTGCACGTGCGTTGCGGAACTTTGTTCTGTGGCACGTGTGCACGCACTGACGACCTGATTGCAAATCTACTCAGATAATGACGAGGTGTGCTGCCACGTCAACTCTGTCCAAAATCAGGGTGACTTTTCAGACCTGTTTGAAAGAAACAACTGAACAGTTCTGATTTTGTTTCCGGTGAAACGTGGTCAAAATGTTTTGCCCGATGAGGGCGAGTAGTTGAATGCACATTTCAAGTTCGCGGCTCGCCGCTTGGTGCAGTTACCATCAGTCTGTCTGTCTGTGGTCTCGTGACTTGCCAGGGGAAGGGAGGATGGAGTGGGGGGCTCTGAGAATTTTCTGTTCAGAATTTGATGCTGATCGTAGTTCGGTTGGCTGACTTACAGGAGGAGGGCGGCAGGCTTAGTCACCCAGGCTAAACAAGATCAGCATCAACTGCATTTCGAGTCCGCCAATTCCAACCTGGTTTAACCGCGGGCTTTCCAGGCGTCGCCTTCTTCTTGTGCTTCATCAGATCAGCTGGTTATCGGATGTTGAGAAGCCTGGTCACAGTCCCTGTATAGGGGATCAAATGTTCAAGTCATGGTAGCTTCGGAAAAAAGGGAGTTCCCTGTCGTTCCCACTGTGGTCGACGTAGACTGATCTCCCTTCCGAAACAGTGCTTGAATAAAATCTCGTCACCGAAGTGGTTGTTGTACAACACTTGAAACTGATGAAGGGGCGATCCATTGCGATAGTGACAAGGACCATCGTGGCAAATAGAGGAGCCGAAATGTATCTCACTGCACAAATTTTGGGTTGAAACTTTTGAGCATGATGTCTTTGCACAGGGTGACTGACCAGGGGGGAGGGGGGAGTTCCTCGGGCAGAAAACGACCAGGATCTCAGCTGAAAATTGTCTGAGCTGTTGTCCCCCCCGGGGGGAGTCACTTGACCAAGTTACGCCTTTCTTCTCTAGAAATGATCTGCATTGAAAATGGAGCAGATTATTGTGTGAGTGACTTCCCCCAGCCCCACCCCACCTGAGTCGCTCAGCCAAGTCACCCAAACAGCCAAGTGACCAGGAATTTTTGAAGCCAAAATCTGCAAGTTTTCTGTCGGCCAAGCTGGCCGTGTGGAACCGCCGGCTTGCCAGTTTGAGACCACCTTCAGTGCCGGAATTTGGACGGAGGAACTGATTTTTCGGCCTCGTGCGAGCTCTGCTTTGAGCAAATGATTTCTTGCACGCTGCAGTTCAACAAACGTACAAATGGAACAAGTCTTCTTGCCGTCAAAACTGCAGATCTTTCGGCGAGACTCAGGTGGAAGCTGCTGCAAAACGGAAAATTTGTCGATTGAAATCACAGACACGTCCCCATTGATTTTGACGCTTTCACAAAGGTGTGGCAACTGGAGAAAACAAAAACATTTCAGAGAAAAACTTCTCAAAACAGTAGTTTGTCAACAACTTTTAACAACCAACGACTTTGTTTGTGGAGGTATAATTCAGCGATGACAGTGAAGAAATAGAGTGTGGGAATAACTGACGGCCAGAAAGTTTTCTGTTGCGTAAAATGCAAACTGATAAGGATTCTATTTCCGAGAACAGGGAAGAATCCAACAAAAAAACAAAGTTCATTGAAGTGGACCATTGGTGTCCTTCTGAAAACGCGCACCTGGTTGGTGGTTTCCACCGAAGGGGGAGTAATTAATTTTCTCTGGTTGAAACGGATGCAAAAATACCTTTATCGCTGCGCGCGTGAGGTGTGTCGCTCTTTTGCTGCCTCACGCCGCATCCTCAAAGAAATACGAGAGGGGACGTCGACAAATGAGACATAAAGAACCCATCGAAGTATTTGTATTAGATTAGCCCAGGCTATGAAATCGAAATTTATGACATTTTCTCTTCTTTTTTTCTGGCCATGACATATTTGTTCAGTTTTTGTTTCTTGCGCCAAGCTCCTGCGGTTTTTGGTTGCAAATCACTTTTGGCAGTGTGTGTGTTTTTTATATGCTCGTTATGACGGCGGTTATTGCGCTGTTCACTTACTGTTGACACACATAAAAGGCGCAACAACAAAGACAAATCACTGACCTTTTGTGCCCTTGGTGCCTCGTCCGACTTTCCCTTTCCTCAGCCGACGTGACGCACGATGGCCGGCAGCGCTGCGTTTGATGACAGGAAGTGGTTGCGTTGGCATGCGCGCAACTTCGAGGAGCCGAGCCGCCCTTGCTCCACATGTTTTGACTCCACAGTAACATTTCTTTCCGTTTTCTTGCAGTCAATTTCAAACGGAATCTCACAATTCGAGTCACCGGTTGGAGCAGGTCAGCGTTCAGCTGCAGCAGCAGGCCACGTCCACTGTGGATTCGGACTACACGAGGTTCACCCAGCACAGAGATTACAACTACCTGGATCCCAACTACATGCCTGCGTCATGACACCTCTCCCCACCTGCTCATCATCGTCATCTTCCACTTTAGTTGCTGCCGAGATAAAAAATATTCAGGACAACGAAGGCATTTCATACAACAACGTGAATTTTCAGCTTCCAGTTTTCTTATCAGTTGAATCGTTTTGAAATCCTCCTGGTTTATGCAAAAACTGTGCGACATTTTGCGCAAGTGGTCATGCAGAGGTTACTTTGTTGCGAAGAGTCAACATTGTACTCTTTTTGTTTCGTTTTCCTGCAACACACAACAGTTTCGAGTTGAGCAAATCATCTTCACGACGTTGTTGGTGTCACATTGTTTTGGGATCAAGTCTGGGATTTTGGGGTCAGATTTGGTTCGGCTGAGTTTTCAAAACAAACCTCTTCATTGGGACAATAATGCAGCGATATGAAATCTGGGCTCCTGTCTCTTTGCACTTTTACGTGGTGGGGAAGACAATGATTGTAAAAATCAGGTTCTGTGCTCCTCAGGTTCTCTTGTTTTCTTGATCCGACTCTGTTGTTCTCAGCGGGTTTTTGAGCCACCTCCACCACCTGAAAATCTTTGTTCAAGGAAGAATAGACCAGTTTGAAGTGTTCTTCCCTGACTTATGATTGAAAATGTGCTCAAATTTCCTGAAGAAGGGTTTATATGCAGGAGAGCGTTGGTTGAAGAGATGTGGAGGATAAATGAATCGGCTTCGAATGCGATTCACAAACTCTGCAAATTGTTGGTGTGAAGTGGATTTTGTGTCGTGTTTGTCATCGAAAGTCTTCGTGCATGGAATTCGAGAAAGTGCCAAAAGTTTCTGCTATGAACGAATTGTGGTGCGCGTGTGTGCAGGTACTGTTTGAGCGTAGCATGATTGGTTTGTGCCCCCCGCGGTCAATTCATTTGTACATAAATCCAAGCGACTGGACAATCTCCAGTTCCTTCATACGAGTTCAACAATGAGATCATGTGGAACGAGCTGGAACATTCATGAAACAAGGCGTTCTCCAGTCAAACCACAAAAAAATTGTATCAATACATCGTAGAATAAATTTACGCAACTTTAGGTTTGTACGCTGGTTGTTTTGCGCTTCAAGCATCATTGTTACAAAAATAACACGTGCTGGAGACTACACGTTTGGTTCCGTGATTTAGTTTTGAGATTCAGAGGGACCTCAGAAAATGGAGGGACATGTTGCGGGTGCGTCTGTTACTTCAGCGAGACTTCATTGACGGTTCTTCAGCTCAAAACTGCGTCACTGTGACTGACATATTTGCAAAACGAACGATCCCAAGTGGGTCAGCTCAGCTGACCTACACGTCAGTTCAGTGTGTGCTTCTCCGCGAGTCACACATTCGCAAAATCACTGGAATGTCTGACCAGAAATTGGAGGATTTGACATGTTTTATTGACAATTTTAAAGCGGAAATTCGCTCAGAATTAGTTGAGCTCAACAAAAGACTTCTGACTGTGGAAACTCAGGATTTGAGGGAGAAAAGACAGGTGTAAATGGATCTCGGTGATCATGATGACGCTGGTCATGGCGACAGCGTAGGTCAGTCCTGCCTCACCGATGTTGGTTTTGGCAGCATAGATTCTGACTCTCGCCAAAGGAAATTCCGCTCAGTGAAGGACACATATCAGGGTGTGCGTCTCTCAGATGACTTGTATTTCAGTGGCAGAAACCAGGGCTTGGACGTCAAATCCAAGGACGTTGCGTCAGTGCTCTCCAGTACAGCCAGGTACGTCGAGACCACTCTGCAGATCACGAGTGCCCTTCAGGGGACAGTGAGCCAGCTCAAAGACGAGAAGCTACAAACTCAGGCAGACGACTTGTTGGTTTCTCAAGTCGCGCTTATGAGACACTTGCAGGAGACACGCCGGACTCATTGTGGCAGGAACTTACGGCCCCAAGGCAAAACGTCTCTTTGAGTCCCTCGGCTCCAGCACCACTTCTTTTGCCCACCCCCACATTCTTCAATGCGTGGAAATGGTCGCAAAACTTACTGCATTTGCACCGCGAGACAACAGAGATCAATTTGATCGGGGGCGCAACAGAGGCGGATTCAGAGGCTCTTGGAGGGGCAGAGGTTTCCGAGGCTGAGGCCGAGGTAGCACGGATTTTGGGTATACTTCAGGACACCCAACTTTTCCTGCAGACAGGGACAGAGAGGACAATGCTACAGCTTAAATGGCACCGTCACAGCTCCAGTGGTCTGCGTGGAAAAACATCGGTGCATCTCAGACAATTTTGGACTGGATTCAACATGGTGTTCCCTTGTTTCTTGACTCTGTCCCGACTCCGTGTTGACTCCCAAACAGAATAACCGGCTCCACACAAACCCAGTTTATTTCCAACAAAATTGAGGATCTCCTTCGAAGGGAAAGTATTCAGGAAATTCATCCCTCAGAGGCTCATTGTGTCGTGCCCCTTTTGGTGGTTGCCAAGAAGGGAAAAAAGCTGCGGATGGTGTTGGACTGCAGACACGTCAACGAGCACATTTTGTGCCCCAAGTTCAAACAAGAAGGCATGGATGTGGTTGCGGACCAGATCCAGGAAGGTGACATCCTCATTAGTATAGACATCAAATGGGGTTTTCACCATCTCAAGGTACGACAACAGGACAGAAGATTCCTTTGTTTTGCTTCGAAGGGTCACACCTACCAGTGGATTGCACTGCCGTTTGGGGTCAAAAGTGCACCTTATCTGTTTTCCAAGGTGGTGAAACAAAGTGTGAATTTTCTTTGATCTAATGACATCAGATGTACTGCATGGGTCGATGATTTCATTTTTATGTTACATCCACACAATGCACAAGAACGCTCACAATTCGTGCTCCAGACACTAGAAAACTTGGGCTGGACCCTGAATGCAGACAAGTGCGATCTGATGCTCTCGACACAGACACAGTTCATGGGATTCGACATCTTCTCCACTGGAGCTGAGGGTCCATGGTTGAAGGTTCCAAGAGCCAAAATCATCAAACTTCAAAAATGTTTGCAGCAAGTGCTCAAAGGATCTTCGGTGACAGGCAGGCATCTTGCCAGAGTAGCAGGACGGTGTGTCAGTATGATGCGAGCAGTGGTTCCAGCAAAACTGTTGCTCAGAAATGTCTACAGGAGCTTGGCCTCCAAATCCAGTTGGGAGGACAACCTGCTCCTCACGCCAGCGGTCTGGAAAGACCTCAAGTGGTGGGCAACTGCCCTTCCTTCCTGGAACGGTGCGCCACTTCTCAAGCCACCCATCGACGATCAGATTTACACCGATGCATCAGGAACGGGTTGGGGCGGTTGGTCACAACATCTGAAGGCATCAGGCACCTGGGACATTTCCGTGGCCTACCAGCCCAGCAACTACTGTGAGCTGTTAGCAGTTTGGCGGACACTGGAAAGTTTTCCCAACAAGTTCTACAAAAACAAGACAATCCAAGTGATTTCGGACAATGCTACCACAGTCGCCTGCATCAATTGTCTCTCTTCCAAGAGCAAGGTAATGACTCTTTTAATGACTCAATTTTTTCTGTGGTTGGACACCAACAACACCAAACTTGTGGCCAGACATCTCAGTGGTGTCAAGAATGTGCACGCCAACTGGCTCAGCAGAGTGTTGTTTCGACACGAATGGCAAATCCAACCCCGGGTGTTCAGATTCATCGACAAATTGTTTGGACCTCACGACATCGACAGATTTGCAAGCGAGCACACTGCACTTCTCCCCAGATACAATTCCATGTTCCTGGACAGACACACCGAGGCGGTGGATGCGTTTTCTCAGGATTGGGGCAGAAACATCAACAACTGGATCAATCCTCCCTTCGCACTACTGCCTCGTGTTATCCACAAAATCAAACAGGACAGTGCATGCACCACTATTTTGGCCCCTTTCTGGAAAGGAACAAGTTGGTTCCAAGATCTCTGGGACATATTGGTGTGTCCTCCGATGCAACTGCCGACTCAAAACCTTTTTACCAGGTGCGCAGGGATCCCGGAACCCTGCAAAAATTCCAGGTGGAGGCTGTTTGTTTGGAAAGTCTGTGGTTGCAAAAGTTGATACAGCAGGGTTGGTCCTGCTCTTCTATTGAGTCTCTCCTGCGACACAAGGCAGCTTCAACTTGGAACACTTACAGCCACTCTCTCCAGAGATTCAGCGAGTTTCTGTGCAAGAAGGGTCTTAACATGGAACAATTGTTGGAAGGAGTTGTGGCAGATTTTATTGTTTGGCTGGCCCACGAATCGCCATGACCAAAGGCCAAGCTTTTACAGTTTTCAGCAGCGGTTGCCAGCTACAACGAGATTTCTGACACACCCATTGTGCTTTCTGCGACTCTCAGGAACTTGATCAACGGACTTATCAAAGGAAGTATTTTTTATCCACTTCAGAGGTCACACGTCATGCCTGTGGATGCGTTTCAGAAGTTGTTCTCTGCGTGGAAACCAAGTTCTCAACTTGCACTGGATTACCTTCGTCTCAAGACCATCACCCTCCTGGCCTTGGCAGCAATGCTGAGACCTTCTGACATTGCCCCCAAATCTGGTCTGAAGTTTACCAGGAAATCGGTGT